>Ga0102591_1000772_pt1 | contig 53503 bp, 56 predicted proteins | sample AraplaCol_mCL_r2_2_FD_76860 | JGI IMG/M metagenome (GOLD analysis project Ga0102591, IMG submission 76860) | Arabidopsis root microbial communities from North Carolina, USA - plate scrape MF_Col_mCL_r2 (SPADES assembly) (version 2) | ecosystem: Host-associated > Plants > Roots > Endosphere... | reverse complement strand
ACCGCTTCGGACCCTTCTCCACGATGCTGAGGGCAGGTGAAGGCTCAAGATCCTGACGTGTCGGCATTGCCGCGTCCGCGGCCTTAGGCATGGTCTGGAAGCCAAGCTTATCGGCGACGGTCTCGGCGAGGCTCTCGTCGATATTAAGCAGATGAGCAACCATGCGTTCCCGGATGACCGACGTCTCCACCTTGCTCAGTTCAAACGTCAAAGCCGCCGCTATGTGGCGCTGCTCGGGCTGGGTCTGGCTGATGTAGAACTGTCGGGCTTGACTATAATGATCGGCAAAGCTTTCCGGACGAAGCCGTACCTTTCCACCCTCTTCGGACGAGGCAAAGTGCCGGTAACCCAGCACGGGGGACTCTCGTGGCCCTTCACCGAAAGAGTTGGGTTGGTAGTTGATGCGGCCGACCGGATTGCGCATCGCCATGTGGCCGTCCTGTTGGAAATGCTGGAACGGACACTTGGGCGCGTTGATGGGTAGATGCGTGAAGTTTGGACCACCGAGGCGCTTGAGCTGCGTGTCAAGATAAGAGAAATTCCTCCCCTGCAACAGCGGATCATTGCTGAAGTCGATCCCGGGCGGGACGTTTTGGGTCATGAATGCAACTTGCTCAGTTTCGGCAAAGAAGTTGTCAGGCATCCGGTCCAATACCAGGCGTCCGATCGGTTTCACCGGCACGATCTCTTCGGGAATGATCTTCGTCGGGTCGAGGACGTCGAAATCGAAGCTGTCGGCGAAATCCTGATCGAACAGCTGCACACACAGTTCCCATTCAGGAAAATTGCCCGACTTTATGGACTGCCAAAGGTCGCGGCGGTGAAAGTCCGGGTCGGCGCCGTTGATCTTGACCGCTTCGTTCCAGACCACGGATTGAAGGCCAAGCTTCGGCTTCCAGTGGAATTTCACGAATGTGGATTCGTCCTTCGCATTCACGAGCCTGAACGTGTGAACACCGAACCCTTCCATAAAGCGAAATGAGCGGGGAATGGCGCGATCCGACATCACCCACATGATCATGTGCATGCTCTCAGGGGTAAGGGTGATGAAATCCCAAAAAGTATCATGGGCTGACTGCGCCTGTGGAAAGGCCCTGTCAGGTTCCGGTTTGACTGCGTGGATAATGTCCGGGAATCTGATGGCGTCCTGGATAAAGAAAACAGGAATGTTGTTTCCAACGAGGTCCCAATTCCCTTCCCGTGTGTACATTTTCACAGCAAAGCCGCGGACGTCACGGGCAAGATCGAAGGAACCTTTGCTGCCTGCAACCGTCGAGAAGCGAACGAATGCCGGTGTCTTTTCCCCGGCACGCTGAAAAATATCGGCTCTCGTATATGCCGCCAAAGATTCGTAGGTCTCAAAGAAACCATGTGCACCGTAACCGCGAGCATGGACAACCCGCTCTGGAACGCGTTCGTGGTCGAAATGGAAAATCTTCTCTCGGAAGTGAAAGTCCTCAACGATGAGGGGCCCGCGGGCACCTACTCTCAGTGAATTCTGGTCGTCAGCGACAGGCGCGCCTTGCGACGTGGTCAGGATTTCGGCCCCGTCTTCGGCAAATTGATGAAGTTCGCCACCATTTCCTCGATGAGGCTTTTGGTCGTGAATCGAGACAAGATTGACTTGACCCTTCGTGGTTTTCTTCGCCATCGGTTGCTTTCCCTAAACTGGAGATGCGATTACTTCCCGTTGCTCAGATCCCTTCGGTGCAACGGAACCGATCTCTCAACTTCATGTGAACGTTGAAGTTCCCGATAGGCTGCGAATTCCTCACTCCGGTGGAAATTGATTTCGCCTGGCTGCCCCGGACGAACTTCATTGGGCTGAAAGCACGAAGGCAGCAACTTCTGCCTATCCTGCTCCACGCTCGGCCGTTGGTTCATTGAGATCCGATCGGGGCGGTGACCTCGGACCTTGGTCTGAGGGCCGTCAGACTGAAGTCCCGGGGAGGGAACCGTTGCTGCGCTTGGTGGTTCGTTCAGGGAGCGGACAATACCGCTTCCAATGGAGGAAAATGAATGCGTATCAAATTGATAGGAACTGCCACTGCGGTCGCTCTCGCATCCACTTTTGCCTACGCCCAATCATCGACGGTGACGGGAGCTGCCGGCGGGGCAGCAACCGGGGCGATCGTCGGTGGGCCGGTCGGTGCAGCCGTAGGAGGCATTGTCGGTGGCGTGGCAGGCAGCCTTATCGATCCGCCGCCCCAGAAAGTCGTTACATATGTGCAGCAAGTTCCGGCTCCGACGACCAGAGTCGTCGTCAAGGAAAAGGTGGTTGTTGGCCAACCGCTCCCCGAGACGGTCGTTGTAACGCCGATTCCTGATGATCCAAAGTATGCCTATGCGATCGTCAATGAGCAGCGGGTAATCGTCGAGCCATCCTCGCGGAAGGTGATCCAGGTCATCCAGTAATCGTAAGGGGATGTTGGTGTTGGTCGTATGCCGGCGGGGGACAGTTCCCCGCCGGTTCTATCCGCGGCTTAGGGGAATCGTGTGACAAAGCTCATAACAGACATCAAGCTTGCCCAATTTGAGCTTCCCTATCTCGATAGGGTCGACAGACGCAATCTTGTCGGCCGTATCGTTGATGAACTGCGGTTCTACCGGTCAAGAAAACTCGGCGAGTTGGCGTTAGATCGATATTTACGACTGGACGCGCTGATTAAATGCGTTTCGCTGATGATAGCTGACATAGCAGATATGGATGACGCTGAATTTCAAAGCGTTCTCAACGAATTCGCGAAGCTGGTGGCTCTCCTCGAGAACCTTGCATCCGCTGGCAAGAGCGCAGCAACGCTGCATTGATTGCGGGTACTGTGTCGTGGACTCATAAATGCTCAGCCATGGCCGCGTGGCCGCGAGCGTGGCGAAGCGAGGCCGCGTCGTGTGCACCGACAATGCTTTATCCGGTCCAAACCGCTCAACCGGGTTTTTTGTCGGTAAGGGTGTGGGCTAAAGCACATAGGATTGCGCTGGTTCCGACAGGCACCGATCGCATGGATCTTGGTGGTCACCCTGCAGCCAATAGCGCATTCGAACGGTCCCCGTTCGCAGCTTGCTCCACGCCTGCGGGTCCCGGTCAATTTCTGGTTCGCTTCTGCGACCCAGACTTCGTTCGCGCGCGGTGGCTCGATCGCCGCAAAAAGCCCATTTCTACCGGCCAGCGACGTGCTAAGCTTGTCGAATGACAGCGCCCAACCATTACAGTTTTCGCAAAGCGACATTGGATGATCTTCCGTTGCTCAGAGCATGGCAAGCGAACCCGCATGTCCGCGAATGGTGGGACTCAGATGAGCCGTACGATGCAACAGACTTGGCTGATCCTCGGGTAGCGCGTTGGATTGTTTCAATCGCCGAACGCCCCTTTGCGTTTATGCAGGACTATATCGTCCACGGCTGGGAAGATCACCATTTTGCGAAGCTTCCTAGGGGATCGCGGGGAATCGATCAATACATAGGAAACCCCGAAATGATCGGTGTTGGGCACGGATCAGCGTTTATCGGGGCGAGAATGATGGCTCTCTTCGATGCGGGCGTACCCGTTATCGCAACCGATCCTCACCCTGCCAATGAACGGGCGATTGCCGCTTACAAGAAACTGGGTTTCGAACCGTCCGGATCACCTCGAGAGACGCGGTGGGGCTTGATTTTGCCGATGCTTGCGAGGCAGTAAGCGGCACGCCATCATTTGCAGCTTCGTCCGCATCCGAGACATGGTCGGACGCGCAGTACCTATACCCTCGGGGGCTGACACCGAGCGTATAGGTTTATAAGCACGCAGCCTAACCTCCTTTGTGATTTTCGATCCGGGAATCGCGAAACTACTGTTGCGTATTGGAGTTTCGCAGCGGTCGCATTCGTTCTACGGACATGTCTCACCAACCGACTTCGGCATTCTCTATTGCGGTTGGATCGCCGGATCTTTCCAAGGGTTTTGCGGCAGGCGACAGTCGATCGTCGGCCAGCTTTCAAGCTCAGAGCGCGTGCTGACTGCCGGAAATCCTCCTGCTAATCGGAACACTCGGTCGCCTGCTTCGTTTTAATTCCAGTCCGAACCAAGGAGGAATACATGGATTGGAACCGCGTTGAAGGGAACTGGAAGCAAATCAGAGGTAAGGTCAAGGAACAGTGGGGAAAACTCACTGATGACGATCTTGACCAAATCGATGGGCAACGCGACCAGTTGGAAGGAAAAATTCAGGAACGCTATGGGCTAGCACGGGACCGGGCTCGTCAGGATATCGACGACTGGTACAGTAGCCAGACCTGGTAGACGAACTGGAGGGCCCGGAGCGATCCGGGCTCCTTTTTGCGCTCTCCACTCATTGGTAGATGCGACCTTGGATTTGCGTTCCCGCTGCCACGATGCGACCATGAGCCAAAACTAGAGCCTTTCATGTTTTGACGGAAGCGTAGCCGGCATTTGAGAAGTAGTTGGCGCATTCCTCTGGCTTTATGGTGTCGGCGAGTAAGCCCAGATGGCGCCACGTTTCCTCGATGGTTCGCTTTTGGGCCTGGCGCATCCAGTGCTTGATCTTGGCGAAGGCTTGCTCGATCGGATTAAGGTCGGGGGAATATTTCGGCAGGAACCATAGCCTGGCGCCGACGGCCCTGATGGCATCGCGGATGGCCTTGGCTTTGTGAGAGCCGAGATTATCGAGGATGACGATGTCGCCAGGTTTGAGGGTCGGGATCAACTGCTGGCGGACATAGGCGTGGAAGCATTCGCCATTAATGGGACCGTCGAAGACGCAGGGCGCAGTGAGCTTGTCGCAGCGTAGGGCGCCGAGGAAGGTCAGGGTGCGCCAGCGGCCATGCGGGGCAAAGCCGCGCAATCTTTTGCCCCTCGGCCCCCAGCCGCGTAACGGCGCCATGTTGGTGCGGATCCAGGTCTCGTCGATGAAGACGAGCCGCTTCGGATCGAAGCGGTCTTGCCAGGCTTTCCAGCGGGCTCTGCGCCGGGCAATGTCGACGCGGCCCTGCTCAAGGGCGAACAGCGTTTTTATGGAATGGCCCGCCCACCTCTCCGACATCGCGTAAGATGCCGGTGCTTAACAGAGAGGAGCGAGCCATGACCATTGTGATGATTGGAATCGACTTGGGCAAGAACAGCTGCAGTGTCGCAGCGCTTGATGAACTCGGCGCGGTCGTACTTCGCCGACGCATGCGACCAACGAGCATCGTGGAGTTTGCATCAAAATATGCGCCTTGTATCGTGGCTATGGAAGCCTGCTGCGGCGCCCATCATCTCGGGCGTCAGCTTGTTGCACGGGGGCACACGGTGAAGCTTATGCCACCAGAATATGTGCGCCCCTATGTGAAAGCGCAGAAGAATGATGACCGCGACGCTGAGGCAATTGCGGAGGCAGCAACTCGACCGACGATGCGCTTTGTCGAACTGAAGAGTCAGGAGCAACTTGATATTCAATCATTGCATCGCGTGCGATCGCGGCTGGTGGGTACGCGAACGATGCTGATCAACCAGATGCGTGCCCTGCTTCTCGAGCGCGGTATCACTGTCGCCCAGGGGCGTCACAAATTTGAGAAGGCTCTGGATAAAATCCTCATGGAGGAAGCTTTGCTGGCTCCAGGTCGACTCCGTGACCTCCTATGCGAGATGCGTGATGAGTGGTCTGTCCTTGATCGCCGCGTTGAGGCGCTGGACAAGGAGTTCGCGCAGCTTGCCCGTACTGACGAGATGGCAAGACGTTTGACCTCCATACCAGGTGTCGGTCCTCTCAATGCAACAGCCCTTGTCGCTGCTGTTGGAAAAGCTGAAGCGTTCGAACAAGCGCGAGATCTCGGGGCTTGGCTTGGGCTTGTTCCTCGACAGTACACAACAGGAGGTAAGCCGCGGCTACTCGGGATCAGCAAGCGAGGAAACACCTATCTTCGGACGCTTTTGATCCATGGCGCCAGAGCTGCCTTGCCCAGTCTGGCGAGAACCAATACGGCGCTGGGAGCGTGGCTGCGGGGCCTCCTGGCGCGATGCCATCCTAATATAGTGGTTGTTGCCCTTGCCAATAAACTGGCGAGGATCGCCTGGGTGCTCATCCGGCGAGAAACATTGTTCCCGCTCGAGCGTGCTTCGACCGCCTAGTGTCCCGTCACCGAGATTTTGACTCGTTGAGTACTGGTGTCGGATAAGACTTAGCCATCTTTTCGCGGGCTTGCTCGATTGAGAACATCCATCGGATTTTTGCACCGCTATCGGTTCGACGACGCTGCCATGCCTGAACCTCACTTTCGAGCAGGTTGCGGTTGTCGATGCGGCGGTCAAGACACTGTCGGCGCATAACGCCGATCTCGATCTCGGCCATATTGAGCCAACTCGCGTGGCGGGGCGTGTAGTGGAATTCCAGACGTCGCAAAATTCGACGTGCCTCAACAGCTGGGAACGTCTGATAAATAGCAGAGGCCGTGTGGGTCGATAGGTTATCCATCACCACACGGACCCGGTCGGCGTCGGGATAATCGGCGTCGACGAGGTCGCGCATGCAGACGGCGAAGTCCTCGTTGGCGCGCCGATCTGTGACCTTGACCTTGCGCCACGACCTATTGGCATCGACCATAACGAAGAGGTTGGCCGTGCCATTGCGCTTGTATTCAGAATCGTAGCGGTATCGCTTTCCCGGTTTCTGTACGATAGGCACGCGCACTTCGCCGATGAGCTGGATCGGACTTTCATCGAAGCAGACGACGGGTCGCTTAGAATCGTGCGGCTCAGCGTAGAGGTCGAGAAGATCCTCCATCCTGGCGATATATTCGCCATCGATTTTGGCGATGCACCACATTTTCCTCTGCCACGGCTTCAGGTCGTTGTCGTCCAGTCTGCGGCGGATGGTTTCGCGTGAGATACTTTCATGTTCGACCACTTCCAGCAGCGCGTTGGCCAGAAGCGTCAAAGTCCACCGGGTGCAGCCCTCGGGCGGATCCGAGCAAGCCAGAGCAACGAGTTGCACCTCGTCCTTGCCGCTCAGCTTTCGAGCAGCCCGGGGCGTGGCTCTTCGCTGAGGGCCGCCTCCAGGCTGATCTCCACAAAGCGCTTCTTGGTGCGGTAGATGGTCGAGCCGCTGGTCTGCACCGATGCTTCGATCGCCTTGTCAGTGACGCCAGCGTCCGCTGCCAACAGGATCTGCATTCGCATGAGCCGCCGGACTGGCTGTTTGCCGCCACTCACTAAAACGCGAAGCTCGTCGCGTTCGATCTGGCTAAGATCGACCCGATATCGTACGTTCATCACAACAACCCTCCACAATGGTGGGGCTTTGGATGAATCCGAAATGAATCAATTGCTTGACCAAGACAAGCCCGCCAGGCGAGCCGATTTCACTGCCAAACAGGGCCAGTACCTCGCCTTCATATGGGCCTACTCAAAAATCAATGATCGGGCTCCGGCTGAGGCAGACTTTCAGCGCTACTTCAAAGTCACTGCACCCTCAGTTCACCAGATGCTGAAGACGCTCGACCAAATTGGATTGATCCAAAAGCAACCAGGCCAGGCACGCAGCATCCAACTGCTTGTCCCGCCTCAAGAACTGCCAATCCTCGGCATAGATAACCCGTCATAATCTCTGAGACGAAACACTAGTGCAATCGGTCCTCGGCGGTAAAATCGCCGGCTGACCCACCGAATGTCTGCGGGAGGAATTTTGAAGATGGCCTGACGGTATACCGGCGTTCCAACAGCCTGGCTTTAAAAATGGCACTTCGATGCCGTCGTTTTTATAAGGCTTGGGACGCGCGGCTCTCCATCTTGGCAACGGCTCCGCCGTATGCCGTATACGTTGATGCAGACTTGTCAGTTGCCATGCGAATAAAAACTCTTGCGGACCGGGCGGGCCATACGTTTTTAAAGCTCAAGCCCTCGCGGCGCATGAACTGCCAGATGGCATTGTGGGAGACGCTCACGCCGCGGGCGGCCAACTCATCCTTCAGCCGATGTAGCGTCAGATGTGATGTCTGCTCGATCTGCTCGACGATGAAGGCGCGGTGCGGCTCCAGCACACGTCGGCGATGGCCGCCCATCTTGCCGGGCGACACACTACCGGTGGTCCGATAACGCTGCGACCACTTCACCACGGATGAGACAGCTATGTCGAACCGCTCCGCCACCACCCGGCAGCTCTGACCGTCCACAACCGCTGCAACGACGCGCTCACGAAGATCATTCGAATAGGGTCGTGTCATGGATGCTGGCCTCCATTCCAGCATCCATGATGAATCACAAATCTGCCGATTTGGGAATCGCGCACCGATTCCGATAAGCAATGATCCGCTCTAAGCTGACGGTCTTATTGCGGTTGGCCTTAACGAGCAAGTTTGCCCAGCATTTACCTTGCTTCACGAAGTTATGGATCGCGACGGTGTCTCAACCCGACTGAGGTGCTGGGGCGTCCCAGCTGTGGACGTTGGTGGGGTCATTCCGTCGATTCCATCGCAGCTCGCTAGACTGCTTTAAGCACGGGTTTCGGCTCTTCCTATCTAACCTTTACAGTGCTGGCCACATAGCTTTCATCAATCGCAGCGGAGAGTTGCTCGTCGAATTCCGTCTCTGTCATTGTAGCCTGCAGGCCCTCTACCAAAGCTCTAGAAAAGCTCGCAATCATTCCTGGGTTGGCCTGGAGTCTTTGGCAAGCTTCCCGTCTACTATATCCTCCAGACAAAGCCAAAATCCTTGCGACCCCAGGATGCCCTACAAAAGAGCTATAGAGATTTGATTCAGCCGGGATTGAAAGTTTAAGGATGACTTTTACTCCAGTTGGTAGTTTTGATAATCCTACCTGAAGCTCTTCGTACAGTATAGCTTCGGAGGTCGCTCTGTCTGGGCTATTTATAAGGATCTCAGGCTCGATTATCGGCATTAGACCGGACCGTGCGATCTGGCTAGCGATCTCGATCTGCTGAGCTACGACCGAAGCTATGCCGCTCCTCGACGGCTGTTTGATTACTGCCCTCATCTTCGTTCCCACAATGCCTTCGCGCCCAGCTCGCTCTAGCACTGCACTCAATTCAGGTATAGGTTTCATGAGCTCGACCCCGTCGTGCTCGGGGAGCCGGCCTCTATCAACCTTTAGGATCGGAACAACACCGCGGTCTTGCCAAAGGTAGGTGGGGAGCGATTTTCCGTTAATAGTGCTTTCGATCGTTTTTTCGAAGAGAATCGCAGCGATCACACGCGCGCCTGAAAACGAAGGCGACATGATAATTCTCAGACGCATCTCATGGATAAGTTTGAACATTTCGGCTTCGGTTTCGTAGCTCTGATCAGTGATGCCATAGAGGCGAAGCGCCTCCGGAGTGGATCCACCACTTTGGTCAAGTGCGGCAAAAATACCGGGCTTTTCAGTGATCTGAGCTAGCAATTCTTCTCTCAGCATGTTCATTTCTCCCATAATCAAATACGCGCGCTAAAGAATTACCGAGCGTCAATGGTTCATCATATTTTAGGCTTCTGAAAACAGTCGTTAGTAATTCACACAGCCCAGCAGGAGCAGCCGAGCGCTCCAAAGAAGCCCTTGAGATCGGAGATAGGCAGCTTTGATGTCCAGGCGCTGGCATGATCGTGGCCGTGCACGCCGCAATCGCTGAAGCAGCCGCATGTCGAGATCGCCGTGCGACGCAGCGAGTTGCGTCCCGCGCCCTCCGGCTCCCCCCAGGCCCCATAGCCGCCGAACGTGCGGACCGGAGACCAGTCGGGCATGGCGGGCGGGATGTCGTTCTCGTCCAGTGCCTTGAAGTCACCGGCACCGTAGACGATCTTGCCGCCAACCATGGTGAGCTCGGAGACAAGGAAGGAGATCTCGTCCTCGGCGCAGGAGAAGAAGTCCTTGTCCGGCACCACGAGATCGGCAAACTGGCCCTTCTCGATCCGGCCCTTCTTGCCTTCTTCATTGGAAAACCAGGTGACCTTTTCGGTCCACATGCGCAGTGCCGTCTCGCGATCGAGGCAATTGGCACGCGGATAAAGCTGCATGCCGCCGAGCGTCTTGCCCGTGACCATCCACGAGAGCGAGACCCAGGGATTATAGGATGCGACACGGGTCGCGTCCGTACCGGCCGAGACGTTCACGCCCTTGTCGAGCATGCGCTTGATTGGCGGGGTCGCCTCCGCCACGCCATCGCCATAACGCTCGACGAAATATTCGCCCTGGAAGGCCATGCGGTGCTGGGTGGCGATACCGCCGCAGAGTGCTGCGATGCGGTCGATGGACCGCTCCGATATGGTTTCGGCGTGGTCGAAGAACCAGTTCAGCCCTTCAAGCGGAATGTCCTTGTTGACCTTTTCAAAGACATCGAGCGAGCGGGAGATCGTCTCGTCATAGGTCGCGTGCATGCGCCAGGGCCAGCGATTCTCGGCCAGAACCCGCACGACCTCTTCGAGCTCGCCTTCCATTTCCGGCCCCATTTCCGGCCGCGGCTGGCGGAAATCCTCGAAATCGGCCGCGGAAAAGACCAGCATTTCACCCGCACCATTATGCCGGAAATAATCGTTGCCCTGCTTGTATTTGACCGATTGCGTCCAGTTGAGAAAGTCTTCCTTTTCCTGTTTCGGCTTCTGTGTGAAGAGGTTGTAGGCTAGCCGAACGGTCATCTGATTCTCATCTGACAGCTTCTGGATCACCTCGTAATCATCTGGATAATTCTGGAAGCCGCCGCCGGCGTCGATCACGCCGGTCACACCCAGCCGGTTCAGCTCGCGCATGAAATGGCGGGTGGAATTGACCTGATAGTCGAGCGGCAGTTTTGGCCCCTTGGCGAGCGTCGAATAGAGAATGCCGGCATTGGGCTTGGCGAGCAGCAGGCCGGTGGGATTGCCGTTGGTATCGCGGGTGATTTCGCCACCGGGCGGGTTCGGCGTGTCCCTGGTGTAGCCAACGGCGCGAAGCGCCGCACCATTCAAAAGTGCGCGGTCGTAAAGATGCAGAAGAAATACTGGCGTATCCGGCGCAACTGCATTGATTTCCTCAATCGTGGGCAGGCGCTTTTCCACAAATTGGTGCTCGGTAAAGCCGCCGACCACGCGCACCCACTGGGGAGCGGGGGTAATAGCCACCTGCCGCTTCAGCATATCCATGGCATCAGCCAAGCTGCGCACCCCATCCCACCGCAATTCCATGTTAAAGTTCAGTCCGCCTCGGACCACATGTGTGTGATTGTCGATGAGGCCCGGAAGCACACGCTTGCCTTTAAGGTCGACAATCCTGGTATCCGGACCGGCAAGAACCATGACCTCGGTATCGCTTCCCACCTCTAGAAACAGGCCATCCTTGATGGCGACTGCCGTTGCATTCGGATTGCCACGATCAAGTGTCGTGATGCGGCCATTGTGAAGGATGCTATCTGGATGCATGGGCGAAGCACCGCTCTTGATGGGATCAGCGGCCTTAGCCGGTGAAAACAGATTCGGAAAGGCGAGACTGGATGCCGCGCCGAGGAAAGTGCGTCGTGTCGGCATCAGCTTTTCTCCCGGTTGATGGTCTGTTTGACTTCGGCAAGGTCGGATGCTTCAGCGCCACCTCTGGGCATGTGGCGGAACATATGCGGTTTGATTTGGTAGATCCAGGAGACTGCAGCCGGTTCTTTGCCGACAATCGTCTTCGCGAAGGGTATGATCTGCTCTCCAACCAGAATGCCCAGCAGACCGACGAGCGCGATAACGGGCGGCGCAGGGGAGCGCACATTGAGCAGGCTGTAAACGATGCCGACCAGTAGGCCGACGCCAAGTGACAGAAGATAGACTTTCATGGAACTTCCCTTTCCGGTCGAAGGCGCTCTGTGGATGAATTTCGGTAACGGCGAGGATCTTTCTAGGATCACATCTTCATTGACGAAAACGAAGCTGAGCGAGCGAGATGAGCGCTCGCCCAGTCGGTTTTGTGGTCTAGCTAGGCTGCCGCGCCGCTTCCTGTGCTCGCTGGTAGCTTTCCATCACCGCACCGTAGTTGGGTGCCGCCAAAGCATAGAGCTGGGCAAGATCAGCAGCTTCAGGCCGTGCCCATGTACGATGGAGTTCCGACAATAGTGCATTTGTGGTTGTCGGCTTGACCCCGCCCTGTACGAAGCGCGCCAGTGACACGCGTGAGGCCATTTCGCTCGGGTCGCCCGAAGCGTCTATGACCGCATACACCTCGTAACCGGCTGCTTGGGCATCGAGTGCGGGAAACATCACGCAGACACTGGTCCAGACGCCCGCCATAACAAGTGTCTTCCGGCCCGTTGCCTTCACCGTCTCCACGAAGTCGTTGTTGTCCCAGGCGTTCACTTCTCCCTTGCGTGGCACATATACGGCGTGCGGCGCATATTGATGGATTTCAGGCATGAGCGGACCGTTGCTGCCATTCGGTTCCGAAGCCGTCGTAATCACGGGGATTTTGAGAAGCGCAGCAAGCTTCGAAATCATCGTCACGTTCCGGCGCAAATCCGCAACGGGGATATCCTTGACGGTCTGGAACAGACCGGATTGATGATCGAGCAGAAGGATCACGGTATCGGAAGGATCGATAAGGGTCAGTCCGCCGCCAGAGGACAGAACGCTGGTTTTAATTTTTGAGGTCATTGCATTTCTCCTGGTTGGGGTTGTTACTCAGTTTGCACTTTGTGATGAGGGTTTGGTGCCAGCGGCCGATGGCCGCTACGTCAGATGGGCACGAATTTGAACGTGGAGCCGTGCCGTTCGACCCGACCAAGGCCTGGTTTCGTCACGTGGTTGCCCGCCACAAGCAAGCGATCGGTCGCAGCAAGATCGAGCAACCGCCGACGTGTTGACTCCGCCTTAACCGGGTCGAGGTCGAGTGCCCAACCGACGTGGGGATGAGCAAAATGGATGTGGCCGGATACGACGGTGTCGCCGAGCACCAGAAGCTGTTCCGTGCCAAGGTCGATGAGCATGACATTGTGGCCGGGTGTATGTCCGTAGGCTGGCTGCATGATCACACCACCACCGAGCTCAGCTTCGCCGCCATGGGTTTCAACCGCGTCAGCAACCAGGTCCGCAGTCTGCTGTACCGACGCGACCATTGAGCGCAACTGATCGGGGGCATCGGCGGCAAAACCCTTTCGCGTCCAAAAAGCCCACTCCGTCTCGTTGATATGAATTTTGGCATTCGGAAAAATGGGAGCACCATCAAAGACAACACCGCCGAAATGGTCCGGATGCATGTGAGTAATCACGATATCGGTAATGCTGTCAGGGACGATACCTGCGGCCTTCAGCTCACGGGGAACACGGCCAACCGTGTCGAACTGCGACGCGATGAACGGCGCATTGCCAGCACCGGCATCAAATAGAAACACGCGGCCGTTGTTGCGAAATACGTAGACGTTGGCTCCAATGACTACCGGGTTGCCCAGTTCTGCCTTTTCAGCATCGGTGGCGCCCAGCCAGAAGTCCGCAGGAAAAGCAAATGAGCCGTCCGAGAGGGCGACAATCCTGTTTTCGCCCAGCGAAAAAGTCTCTGCAGCTTTGCTTTGGGCGGGCAGTCCGGCCAAAGCGATGGCCGAGGCACCAGTGGCTAGAAAGTTGCGACGAGTGAATGTAGTCATGGATATTCTCCAGGCGAATGGGCGTTGAATCTAAAAGCGAAGTTATTCGACTGCGTTTTCTTCACGGCGCAGGGATCCATTGCGCCGCCTTCTCGGGCGACACTGGGTGCCGTCAGCGATGAATTCAGAGTTGCTCCGAGAACTCTCGGACTTCGCCTTGGTCGGCGAAAAAAGGTCTTAAGTGCCCTGCAGCATTCGGCGCGCCTCGGTTAGCCTCCTTGCTCCCTCATCCAGGACCTCGTCTGGACGGGCGAAGCAAACGCGTAGTAGCGATGTACACGGCGACGATAGGTAAAGGGCAGAGAGCGGGATCGTCGCGACTTGAGCATTCTCGATGGCGTGGCGGCAGAACGAAGCATCATCGAGTGAGATGCCAGAGCCGGGCAAATCAAGATAAACAAAGTACGAAGCCTGGCTCGATAGCACCTTGAACCCATATTCACTCACCTGGCGCATGAACCTGTCACGGCTCGCCGCAAGTCTCGTCCGTTCCGCGACGAAAACCTCATCCGATAAGCCTAAACCATACGCGACTGCAGTTTGCAGGTTTGGAGGCGTTGAGAAGGTCAACACCTTATGCATATGGCCAATCTTTTCGAGCAGGTTGGCCGTGGCGCACACGAATCCCACCTTCCAACCCGTTAGAGACAGTAGTTTGCCAGCGGAACCCAGCTTCACGGTCCGTTCTCGCATGCCGGGAAAACCTGCAAGTGGCCGATGCGCCAGCTGGTCGAATGTAACGTTTTCCCACACCTCGTCGGAAATAACCGTAAGATCGTTTTCGACGCAGACGCGCGCCAGCATCGAAAGCTCGTCGAAACCGAAGACACGTGACATTGGGTTAGCGGGCTGGCTAAGCAAAACAAGCCGCGTCTTGGACGTAACGAGAGGCCGAATGGCATCCTCTTCCAACCGCCAGTTCGGAGGGCTCAGGCGCACGGGGACAACAGTCCCGCCGGCGCGTCGGATGAGCGGAGCATAAGCGTCATACATCGGCTCGATCACCAACACTCCGTCGCCCGGGGAGACCAGAGCAAGAATGGACGATGCAAGCGCTTCGGTCCCACCGGATGTGACGAGTACCTCGTCGGGCGTCATCGGGAACCTGTGGCGCTTCGTATAGAACTTTGCGACCGCCGACCTCAACTCCACCAATCCTTTAACGGGTGCATATTGGTTGTTGCCGTCCAGCAAAGCACTGGCTGCGATGGATCTCACATTCTCCGGCCCCGCGGTGTCCGGAAATCCCTGGGCAAGGTTCAACGCGTCATGACTGCGCGCTAACGCGGCAATTTCCTCAAGATTAAGGACTTTAGACGATGTGCTTGGGGTTTGATTACCCAGCGCCTTTGCTATGCACGATAGAATATGATCTTGATCGACCGGCTTGCCCAGAACACAGAATGCTCCTTGCCGCAGGGCGCGTTCCCTGATCCTTGCATTGAGGTGACCGGTCATGAAGATGATCGGGGTCGTCGAGCCCTTTTCGATCAGGCGAGCCTGCAGTTCCAGCCCACTGATGCCAGGCATCTGAATGTCGAGAATGATGCACCCAACCGAAGCGTGGTCATGCTCGAGAAAATCATTGGCCGATGAGTAAAGGATCGCGTCGTAGCCGAAGGCATTTAGGAGACCATGGAGAGCCGCACGAACGTCTGCGTCGTCGTCCACAACCCCGATGATCTGACCTCGTGACATTTCCGAACTCCCTTGGTGTTGCATCGAATGTAGCAGGAGCACCAAGGTTTAATACTGCACGTTAGTGCAGGTTATGTAGCCTATCAGCCATCAGACCAGTTCAAAGTACTCCTTGTGTTCCCAGTCCGTCACATAGGCTTCGTAGCGGCCGATTTCATGCCGCTTTAAAGCGACAAAGTGATTGATGTATTCGTCGCCGAAGGCGGACCGGAAGAACGAAGACGCTGACGTCGCATTGATCGCCTCTGAAAGAGTAGCCGGCAATCGTTCGGCATCCGATACATCATAAGGGTTGGGACTGGGTTCGCCGGGAAGCTGTTGGCGGGCCATCCCATCAAGCCCTGCTAGAATTTGCGACGCCATGTAGAGGTAGGGGTTGGCGGCCGGATCGCCGATGCGGTTTTCAATATGCACAGACGCGTCGCCCGCTCCCCCCATCACCCGAAGCATCGCCCCCTTGTTATCGACAGACCATGTGGCGCGTTTGGGTGATAGCGGTGTTCCATTGAGACGCTTGTAGCCGTTAATGGTTGGATTGGTAAAAGCCGTCCCCGCGCGCGCATGATGGAGTAGGCCCCCAACAAAATAGCGACCTGTCGGTGACAAAACATCATCCGGTGAAGCAAAGCGGTTGGTCTCATCATCGATTGCGCTCAGCGACTGATGAAGATGCCAACCGCAGGAGAAGACATTCGGCAAGCCTGGTCGCGCCATGAAACTCGCTAACAAACCCAACCTTTGGCATGTCTGCTTGATCGTGCTGCGCAACATAACAGCCGCATCTGCCGCAGCGGTACCCACGATAGGGTCCAGCGTTATTTCGATCTGTCCCGGGCCCCATTCAACTTCAAGAGTGCGCAAAGGAAGACCTACACCTCGGATGGCTTTTCGCAACGCTGAAAGCATGCCATCCAAGCCATCGACGGCCGTGTCTGACAGATGTTGAAATCCGTGGCGCAATGCCTCAACGGCGGGAGGGGTCGAGGGCTGGGTGCAATCGCGAAGCGCGGTCTTGGGATCTGTAACCGTGAAGACATGGGCCTCAATCTCGATACCCGCAACGAATGCGTAACCCCGCTCGGCAAGACGGGCGCAGGCATCCTGCATCAGCTTGCGAGGATCAAGCGGGCAGCGTTCGCCGTCTTTGAGATAGAGATCGCTCAGAATGAAGCCGGTTCGCTCAGCCCATGGGAGAATTTGGAAGGTGGCGGGATCTGGCATCGCCAGCATGTCCCCTGCCCCACCCATCGAAGCACGACCAAACCCGCCATCTGCAGCAAAAACGTTTTGAACGATGAAGTTCCCGGAATCCATCGCCAAAAGCGCTGTCGTGAATGGCACTCCGTTTGCCGCGGCCTGCAAGAAGTGCCGCGCCTCGATTGGGCGCACCCTCACGATGCCGTTGGTATCGACAAAGCCCACTCTGATTACTTCCAGCGATTGCTGCTCGATAGAGCCGGCTATCCGCGCAAGAGCATCACGGCGTTCAGGGCTATCGATTCCGATTTCCGCTGCGAAGTTCGGACGTCCGATATGGTTGCGTTCTGAGAGAGTATTCACGTTTTCGCCCATTTCCTGGCCTCTCAATGCGAATTGAGTGTGTTGTTGCTGCTGTCGAAAATTGGTAGGGTGACCTGAAAAATCGCCCCCCCCTCAGGGTGGTTGAAGGCTTCGATCTCGCCGCCATATGACTCTATGGTTGACCGGCAGATAGCGAGACCCATCCCCATCCCGTCAGGTTTGGTTGTATAAAACGGATCGAACAGCGACCCGGCCTGGTCCTTAGCGATGCCAGGCCCTCTATCCCTCACGGAGATCCGCGCCATATCGTCGTTCAATTGAGTGATCTGCACATCGATAACCGGCACCACTGAGCGGCCACCCGCCGCCATCGACTGAAGGCCGTTCACGATGAGATTGAGAATGACCTGCTGGAGTTCGCCCGGATCGGCATCAACAGGCGGCGCGATATCCGGGGCTTCGACCTTGATCCGGGCATTGTACCTTGCCAACTCCCGCTCAAGCAGCGTCGCGGTTTCTCTGACAAGACGCACCGGATCAACAGACGAGGTGCGTGCTCGATTGTTGACAACCCTGTCGCGCACGGACCTGACGATGTCCGCAGCCCGTCGCGCGTTCGAAACGACACGATCGAGCGCCTCCGAAGCCTTTGCAATATTGGGCTGCTCGACACCGAGCCATCGTTGGGTAGTTTGCGCGTCCATGAGCAGGGCACCAAGCGGCTGGTTGAGCTCATGGGCGATCGAAGCCGATAGAGCGCCGATGGTGGCCACTCGATTGGCTTTGGCCAGGGCTTCTTGCGTTTTCAAGAGGCGCTCGTTGGTACGTTCTTGATCGGTTATATCGATGATGCTGAAAATAAGACGATCGCGATCGACCCTATCCTCCCAATCGAGGATTGCCGTAAACAACACGACGAGTTCCCGGCCGTCGATACCTTCAAGAGTTGTCTTTCCGGTGATCATTTGCTGGCCTTCAAACAACGCCGCAATCGCACCCAATCTGTATGAATGCGGTGGGCGAAAGCGGGTTGGCCCTATCAAATCATTCTTTGAATTGGCGCCCATCAATCTAACGCATGCGTCGTTGACATCGACAGTCCGGATCATGTTCAGGCAATCATCTGGAAAGCTCGGCTTGTCTGACGCGTAGGCTCTGATGTCCACAACACCGTCATGGCGAAGCCTTGCGAGGTATGCTCGCAACTCTGACAAATCCTGCTCAAAGAAACCCAGATTTATGTGGTCGAAAATCGATTGATAGCGAGAAAGCTTGCGGTTCTGGGTGATCAATTCAGCACGAGTTGCCGTAGTCGCGTCAGCGCCGAGTTCTAAGCTGTTTGCTTCGACGTTCAGTGTATCTTGAGACATGGGTCCAACGTCTTAGGTAAATAGGTTGTGTATCGAAATGCTGTAAGCAGATATTCAGCGTTGTATTTTCAAAAATCCCAAATCTTACGATGAGATCAGGCCTATCTCAGAAAGTTTCCTTACCTTATCGACAAGATCAACTAAGGTCGCAGCTTGCATCTTCCGCATGACATTTCCCCGATGGAGTTTCACTGTCGTTTCCGTGATGCCGAGGGTGTAAGCGATCTGTTTATTCATCGCGCCCTTGGTGACTTCGTTCATCACCTCCAGCTCTCGCGGCGTCAACGACGCCAAGAGTTCACTGAGCTTCGACGTTTCGAGTGCGTCACCACGACGAGCTGCATCTTTCGCGATAGCGGATGCTACTGCGTCAAGGACATCCTGATCCCTGAACGGTTTGGTCAGAAAATCGACAGCGCCGGCTTTCAGTGCCCGCACACTCATCGGGATGTCGCCAAATCCGGTTATGAAGACGATCGGAAGATGGTTGCCCATGAGATTGAGCTTGGTCTGGAGTTCCAGCCCGCTGACACCCGGCAGTCGCACGTCCAGGATAATGCAGCCGGGTTGATCCAGTTTACCGAGTGAAAAAAGTTCGTCAGCCGTGCTGTAGGTCCTGCATTCAAGACCCACGGATTCCAACACGCCGGAAAGCGCGTTGCGAATGCCGGCATCGTCATCGACGACGATAACGACGGCTTTGGTCGAGGGTGAAGCTGTCTGGGTCCTGCCGTTCATGATGCAATGCCTGGAATTTGAAGACTGTAATTTGGGATTTTCACATAGGGTTTGCTGCCATTATCGAGGTTCAGCGGGCATTCTTCGGACAACAGCCTAAAACTAAAAGTCATGGAGCGCCCCCCAGAATACCGGCCATCCTCACGAGGTCTGCAATCGATGTCGCACGCATTTTCCGCATCATGTGACCCCGATGAAGCTTCACGGTTGCTTCGGCAAGGTGGACCTCCGAGGCGATCTGCTTGTTTAGTTTCCCGGTTACGACAAGATCCATGATCTGCCGCTCGCGATCGGTAAGCTTCGAATGCCTCAAACGCAAAACCGTAAGCTGATTCATCTCGTTTCGTCTTGCTGTGTCGCTTGCCAGGGCACGGTTCACAGCTTCAAGCAGATCCTGCTCGCGCACCGGTTTGGTCAGCACATCGATCGCACCGGCTTTCATGGCACGCACAGCCATTGCCACATCGACATGCGCACTGATCAACACCACAGACCTTGGATGATGGCTTTTCGCCAAAGCCTCCTGGAACTCCAAACCGCTTTGGCCAGGGAGACGAATATCCAGAACAATACAGCCCGGACGATCGGGACTATCGGCAGCAAGGAAATCCGCGACGGAGCCGTGAACCTCCGTGAACAGGCCGACGGATTCAAACAGTCCCTTCAAGGCGTCCCGGACGCTTTCATCATCATCGATGACGATGACCGTCGATTGGCCCCTTTTGCGATTATCAATCATGGATGACTGCGCTTTCGGCCGTCGGCAACGTAAAGGAAAAAAGGCTTCCTTGGCCGTTATCGCCATTTGACGCCCAAATGCGTCCCCCATGTGCCTCGACGATAGAACGGCATATTGACAGACCCATTCCCATGCCGTCGGCCTTCGTGCTGTAGAATGCGTCGAAAATCCGGTCTAATTCCTCCGCAGGCACCCCACGCCCGGTGTCCAGAACCGAAACTCTCGCGTGCCTTTCATCCACAGTACACAGGATGTCTACACGATGCGGTCCCGCTGAGGACTTCATCGCTTCGGCGCTGTTCATGACCAGGTTGAGAACGACCTGTTGCAGCTGGGTCCGATCTCCTATGACTTTCAACGGTCGCGTTGGCAGATCGATACTGAGTTCAATATCTCGATGGCGCAGTTCCCCTTTCAAGAGATCCAGTACATCACGAAGCGCGCCCTTCAGGTCAGTCGCCTCCATCCGCGTTGGCGACTTCTGAGCCATCGCGCGGATGCTCGCGATGATATCGCCGGCGCGATGTCCGTCCTTGACGATCCTCTCAGCCGCCAGCCGGGCCTGTTCAATATCGGTATGATCCGGCTGCAGCCAGCGCAGGCAGGTGCCGGCATTAGTTACAATCGCCATCAGCGGCTGATTGACTTCATGCGCGATCGAAGCGGCAAGCTCACCTGTGGCAGTCATTCGTGTCACATGTGCAAGCTCGCTCTGGCTTTGTCGCAAGGATTCTTCAGCGCGTTTCCGATCCTCGATGTCGACGACCACTCCGTACCAACGCACGACATTTCCATCCGCATCTAGAAGCGGACTTTGTCGAAGGTTGAACCATCGATATACTCCATCCGCGCCTCTGATGCGGGCATCTACCGGACGGCTGATTTTAGAGAAAACGATATCGTTCCAAACTGCGCGCATCGGCTCAACATCATCGGGATGGAACATGCGATAAAAACCGGAACCCAGCAGCTCATCGATCGGCAAGCCCACATATTCGATCAGGTTGCGGTTGAAGTATTCAAGCCGGCCGTCGGACGTGCAGGACCAGGCCATGGCTGGTATCGTATTTATAATCAAATTGAGCTTGTGTTCACTTTCCCTAAGCGCTGCTTCACCCTCCCGGAGGGCGTTTACCGCACGTTCTAGGTCTTCGATATCTATATTGCAGCCGAACCAGCGGACGACACCGTTGGCATCGACTAGTTTTCGGCCAGCGAAATAGAACCAGCGGTAGTTGCCATCTGCTCCGCGGATGCGCCCCTTGTTAATGGTGTGATCGGAATGCTCAAGGTCTCTCTTCCAGATCTCGACCATCCCGGGGATATCGTCGGGATGATAAAGGTCCAGAAAGCCCCATTCGAGAATTTTGTCGGCAGGAAGGCCTGCATAATCCAGCCAGCTCTTGTTGACGAAATCGGCACTCCCGTCCGGTCGCGCCGACCATACGAGAACAGGCAGCGAATTGATGATTAGGCTAAGGTTCTCCTCGCTGGCGGCAAGAGCGCTCTTCGTTTCCTTCAGTGCGTTTTCCGCCTGCTTGCGGTCTTCGATATCGAGAACCACCCCATACCACCTCAGGACATTTCCATCCGGATCGAGACGCGGCTTTTGACGAAGCGTGCACCAGCGATAGTTCCCATCCGCGCGCCTCAGCCGACCCTCAACCTCCCTTGCATTCTTCGATGCCATGATCTCATGCCATTCCGAGGCGAGATGTGAGATGTCGTCGGGATGAAAGATCCCGTAGAATCTCTCTCCCGAGATTTCCTCAAGCGGCGCTCCGATGAAGTCGAGAAAATGCTGGTTGGCAAAATCCAGCATGCCGTCCGCCGTGGCAGACCAAACCATTGCGGGGATCAGGTCGATAATGGGATCGGTTTGCCAACCCTCATCCCTTTCCGCAAAAGTTTCTCTGTCAAACGTCATAGCGCACGATCACCTCTGGTCGGCCCGTCCCAGGAGCCAGCGACGGCGATTTCAGCCGCAGGCAACAATTAACGGATTTCACTGCGGCTCGTAACAACCAATGCATATACTAAGGTCTATGTTCTCAGGCCCTTCGGCTATACGCGACTGACCTAGGTCCCAATTGAGCGAAATCGTCAGCAGGCGTACTCATATTGTGCAACGCCGGGCAAAGACACCAATATTCACATGAATATTGGAACTCTTCGAAGATTTTCCACTCGGATTCAAGACGAATTACATTTTTGATCCCGAAACGATCGATCCGGGAATAGCACCTTCTTTGCCTCCAAACAGGATATCTTCACAATGAACCCAAACCTACCTCCATCGAACCCAAATGAACCTGCGAAAGCTGCCTCTGTCATCCTCGTACACGGCGCTTTCGTTGACGCTTCAGGCTGGCGCCGTGTCTACGAAATTCTGTCCCGAGACGGCTATGAGGTCCTAATCGTACAGAACCCGACGGTAACACTCCAAGCAGACGTTGAAGCGGTTCGACATGTAATCGCACAGGCTCGAAATCCGGTTATCCTCGTGGGTCACTCCTATGGCGGAGCGGTGATTACAGAAGCGGGAAATCACGAGAATGTTCGAGCGCTTGTCTATCTTGCAGCGTTCATGCCAGAGGCCGGAGAGTCGGTCTTCGACCTGGCTTCCCAGGAGGTTCCGGGCGCCGAGCCAGCCCCACTGCTGCCTCCGGCAGACGGGTTCATTCGCGTCGATCCGGCAAAATTCCCTGCGGCATTCGCTGCCGACATAGACCGGGCTCAAACCCGTTTCATGGCGGCCACACAGGTGCCGTGGGGATTGGAAGCAGTGCAGGGCAAGATCAGCACGCCGGCCTGGCGCGAAAAGCCCTCATATTTCCTGCTCGCCACCGAGGACAAGATGATCCCCGCAGAAGCGCAAGCGATGATGGCGAAGCGGGCTAATGCCAAAATCACCGAAATCAAAAGCAGCCATGCGGTCATGATGTCGCGGCCGGAAGAGGTCGCAGCGATGATCGAAACCGCGGCAAACAGCACCCTTTAACACGCCCTGCAACTCAACTGAACATTTCAACCAACCCAAACACCGGAGATCATCATGCGTAAATTTCTTCTTGCCGCAATGCTCGCAACCGCCAGCCTGACAACTGTCGCTGCAACCACCATCATGCCGGCATATGCGGCATCTGAAACGGTCAAGGCGCCAGTTCCCGTTCATTACCGCACGGAAAACATCGACGGCATCGATGTATTCTATCGGGAGGCAGGTCCGGCCGATGCACCTGTTGTGCTTCTTCTTCACGGGTTTCCGACATCGTCACACATGTTCCGGAATTTGATCCCGCTGCTGGCCGATCGTTACCGGGTCATTGCCCCCGACTATCCGGGCTATGGACAAAGCGCTTCTCCGGATCGCAGCAAGTACAAATATACCTTCGCCGCGGCTGCCGACATCGTCGACAAGCTGATGGGTAAGCTGGACGCCAAGAGCTACGCTATGTACGTCATGGATTACGGCGCACCGGTTGGCTATCGGCTGGCGTTGAAACATCCCGAGCGGGTAACGGGACTGATCATCCAGAACGGCAATGCCTATGAAGAAGGGCTGAAGACGTTCTGGGATCCGATCAAGACATACTGGTCTGATGGATCGACGAAGAGCCGCGAGGCGCTTGCCGGCCTGGTCACGCTCGAAACCACCAAATTCCAGTACACCGATGGGATGGAGGATGTTTCGCGCATCAGCCCGGACAACTGGGTTCACGACCAGGCTCTCCTGGACCGCCCTGGCAACAATGATATCCAGCTGGACATGCTGTATGACTATCGCACGAACGTACCGCTCTATCCGGATTTCCAGAGCTTCTTCCGCGAACGCAAGCCGCCGACGCTCATTGTCTGGGGCAAGAACGACTTCATCTTCCCGGAAGACGGCGCACACCCATATCTGAAGGATCTTCCCGATGCAGAAGTCCACATCCTCAACTCGGGACATTTTCTTCTCGAAGAAAAACTGGATGTAGCCGCCCCGCTCATCAATGACTTCCTCGACCGCAAGGTGGCGAAGACGCACTGATCCTCTTCAGTGAACCAGTGCGGGAGGGTTTGTAGCTACCATGCCCAAACCCTCCTTCTCACCGGATGGAGACGCCCATGCCTTATCACTTTCTGGAAATCGCTGTGACCCCGAGCGTGAGAGATGCTCAGAAGATGATGGGCGTCGATCCGATCTGGTTGGGCGACACGGACCGCCGCTCCGACCGGTTTACCGAGAGCGAAGTTGCGTTTATCGGGATGCGTGACAGCTTCTACATGGCCTCGGTCTCCGAGACGGGCTGGCCCTACGTACAACATAGAGGCGGGAAAACCGGATTTCTCAAGGTCATAGACGATCAAACATTGGCCTTCGCAGACTTTCGGGGAAACCGCCAATACATCAGCGCGGGGAACCTCGCAGTAAACGACAAAGCCTGTCTCTTCCTCATGGATTATCTTCGACGGGCCCGGCTCAAGATCTACGCTCACGTCGAGCGACTTGCCCTTGATGCGGACGAGGTTCTCGCCTCGGCTGTATCGGACCCAACCTACAAAGGGCGAGCGGAGCGAATATTCAAGTTGCGCCTCGAGGCCTTTGACTGGAACTGCCCTCAACACATCACACCACGCTTCACCGAACGGGAGGTCGAACAGGCCGTTCTTCCGTTGCGCGAACGACTTTCACAACTGGAATCGGAAAACGCGTCCTTGCGCGCACGATTGAAGGAACTCGATATATGACGGATACAGCCAGACCACCCCTCCCCACCTTTTCCATGGAGACCGCGACGCAGAAGGTGAGACTTGCAGAAGATGGCTGGAACAGCCGCGACCCGGAGAGGGTTTCAATGGCCTACACGGCGGACAGTGCGTGGCGCAATCGCGCTGAATTCGTCAATGGCCGCTAAGCCATCGTCGCCTTTCTCGCCGCAAAATGGCGCCGCGAACTGGACTACAGATTGATCAAGGAACTTTGGGCGTACGCTGAAAATCGCATTGCGGTTCGATTTGCCTATGAGTGGCACGACGATAGCGGAAACTGGGAATCCAACGAGTTCGGTCTGATGCGCAAACGATTTGCATGTATCAACGACATGCCGATCCGTCCTGAAGACAAACGCTTCCATTGGGCACTCGGGCGGCAGCCCGACGACCATCCGGGCCTCAGCGATCTGGGCTTCTAGTCCGGTCAACCCCTAATCGTGTTCCCGTAGGAAGCCAGACACGCGGACAAATTTTCAGGCATCCGCGGTGATGTCGGCTAAATACAGCCCATAGGCGACATCACCGTCCTAGATGGTATTGTCGAGGACCAGCAATTGTAAGCTGCGTCGCGATCGCCAGCGCCTGCAGTGTCAAGACAAGACCCAAGAAGGTCGCCGCTAGTGAAGCCAGGTCTTCTTTATCTACTCACTATTCCCTTGCCGTTACCGCCTTCTAAAAGGAGCCTCTCATGTTTTTCGAAGCGCACCCCGATAGGCATCTTCTGCCTTCAGATAAAGGTCACGAAGCTCGCCTCCCCCTCAATTCAGCTAAACTAAGAACCTCGCAGCGAAAGCAACGAAACAAACTTACGAGGAGTGCGGTCACTGATAGAGCGGAAGAAATTTTACGCCGGCTAAAAGGCCCACTTGTTGCGGTATTGACCGCCATATCGGCCGAAACTGCATTCGCTCAGCAGCCATCTCCATTGCCGCCCGTCACGATAGCGAAACCGCTTGTCAAAGAGGTTATCGATACTGACGACTTCATCGGCCGCTTCCAAGCTTCGGAGGAAGTGTCTGTACGTTCTCGAGTGGGTGGTTACCTGCACAGCATCAACTTCTATGACGGACAATTGGTGAAGAGCGGCGACAAACTTTTCCGGATCGATGAACGTCCCTTCGAACTTGCGTTGAATGAATCTGCGGCAGCTCTTGCGGTCGCCAAGTCAACGCTCACCTATGCAAAGGCGCAATTCGATCGCATCGAATCGCTTGTGAAGTCGGGCAGCCAGTCGGTGTCCATGCTCGACGACAAATATAGAGAACTACAGACAGCCCAAGCTAACGTTCAAGGAGCTCAGGCGAGCGTCGATCGTGCTAAACTTGATCTGGAATATAGCAATATCACAGCCCCTTTCGGTGGACGGATCGACCGCCATCTTATTTCAGTCGGTAATCTTGTTCAGGCCGATCAAACAATCTTGACCACTATCGTGGCTTTGGATCCGATCGACTTTTACTTTGACGTCGACGAACGTCGGCTCCTTAGTTACGCCGAGACCTCACGTAATAGTGGTAATGCTCTTCAGGCAGGCGGCGGCGGCCTTCCGGTATCGGTCACCCTTTCCGATCGAGACCATACGAAGTTCACTGGAAAACTCAATTTTGCGGAAAACACGGTGGACTCGGCTTCCGGCACGCTGCGGGTCAGAGCAAGGTTCGCAAACCCGAACTTAATACTCCAACCGGGGCTCTTTGGTCGCATCAGCGTCGCCGGTTCGAATACTTATAAGGCGGTTTTGATCCCGGACGAGGCGATCGCCGCGGATCAAAATCAACGGGTCGTATACGTGGTCGGCCCCGATAACGTTCTCACCACCAAAACCGTCAGACCCGGGCCAAAGCTCTTCGGTTACCGCGTCATCCGCAGCGGTCTCTCCGGGGATGAGTTGATCGTTGTCAAAGGTATAGTGCGTGCGCGTCCTGGGATCCAGGTAAATCCCGTCCTCATCGAACTACCCCCCGAATATGAGACAGATCTTCACGACGGACAGAAAGCCATTATACGCTCGGAGCAATCGAAATGAGGTTCGCGCACTTCTTCATCCAGCGCCCAATCTTCGCGACGGTCATTTCCGCTGTTCTAATGATCGTTGGCGCAATCGCCTATTTTCAGCTACCGGTGGCACAGTATCCCGACATAGTTCCGCCGACCATCGTCGTGAGGACATTTTACCCTGGCGCCGATCCTCAGACCATTGCTGATAGCGTGTCGACGCCAATTGAGCAGGAAGTGAATGGCGTTGAAGACATGCTTTACATGTCTTCCTATTCCAACGCCGATGGCGCGATGACGTTGACCATCACATTCAAACTCGGGACTGATCTTAACCGCGCTCAGGTGTTGGTCCAAAACCGCGTGGCAATTGCGCTGCCGCGTCTCCCAGAAGAAGTTAAGCGACTAGGCGTCACTACAAACAAAAGTTCCCCCGATTTGATGATGGTCGTTCACATCCTTTCACCATCGAACCGATATGACCAGCTATATACATCCAATTTTGCCCGAAACCGCATCCGCGATACTTTGCTACGTCTTGAAGGTGTCGGTGACGTCAATATTTATGGCGAACGCCAGTATGCCATGCGCATTTGGCTGGATCCTGAGAAGCTTGCTTCATACGGCATGGCTTCCAGTGATGTTGTGCGAGCTCTGCGGGAGCAAAATGTACAGGTTTCTGGTGGCTCCATAGGGGCACCGCCGGCGAGCGAGGGCAACGCGTTCCAGTATACAGTTAGAACCGATGGACGCTTTTCGGATTCCCGACAATTTCGGCATGTAACCGTAAAATCTACCACCGACGGACGGTTGGTTAAACTCGAAGATGTCGCTCGCATTGAACTAGGCGCCCAAGACTACGTTACGAACAGCTTTCTCAATAATCAGCAAGCAGTGGCGCTTGGCATCTTTGCAAGACCAGGAACAAATGCAATAGACACGGCCAACCAGATCAAAAAGATCATGGTCGATAGCTCAAAGAACTTCCCTCCGGGTCTTGAATACCGGATTGTCTATGACACGACCACGTTTGTTTCAGAGTCGATAACTGAAGTTTACCGCACCATTGGAGAAGCTTCCATCCTTGTCGCAATTGTCGTGCTCATTTTTCTTCAATCGTGGCGAACAGCCATTATCCCGATTGTCGCCATTCCTGTTTCGCTCGTAGGCACCTTCGCATTTCTCGCAGCGTTTGGCATGTCTCTCAACATGCTGACCCTGTTCGGACTGGTTTTGGCAATCGGGATCGTTGTAGACGATGCAATTGTTGTCGTTGAGAATGTCGAGCGAAATCTTACCAAAGGGATGAGTCCACGCCAGGCCGCTCACGTGACCATGGACGAGGTAGGTACAGCTATCCTCGCGATCTCTATTGTGCTCATAGCCGTATTCGTTCCCACGGCCTTCATTCCTGGCATCTCAGGCCAGTTTTATCGACAGTTTGCGGTTACCGTGTCAATCGCGACGGCAATTTCCGCACTCAATTCACTAACGCTTTCACCTGCTCTGGCAGCCATCATCTTGAAAGAGCATGCGCATGATCTCAAAAAAAGGAATTTATTTTTACGCGTCGGCAAATGTGTTGCGACTGGCTTCAATCGGGGATTTGACGCCTTGAGCTGCGGCTACTCTTCAGCCGTGCGCCTTCTTGTCCGGTCGTGGATTGGGCGTACAATCGCGCTTGCTGCTTTTGTTGTGATGCTAGGGGCGACGTATTATCTGACAGCTAAAGTTCCGAGTGGTTTCATCCCAACTATGGACCAGGGTTACGCCATTATCGCAGTGCAACTTCCAGACGGCGCATCGTTGCAGAGAACCGAAGCTGTGGTCAAACAAGTGGCCGAAATCGTGCAGAAAACACCGGGTGTCGCTAATGCTGTGGAGCTTGCGGGCTTCAGTGGTTCGACCTTCACGAGCGCATCCAATGCTGGTTTAATTTTCACCCCCTTCAAAGCTTTCGAGGAGCGGATTAAGCACGGACAGACTGCGCCATCGATTATCAAGAGCCTCTACAAGAATCTGCAAGGGATACAAGACGCAATCATTATCGCCATCCCCCCGCCGCCGGTCAGAGGGATCGGAACGTCTGGTGGCTTCAAGATGCAGATTGAAGATTTTGAGAACCCAGATATGACCCGGATTCTTGCCTTGGCACGAGAATTCATGGGCGCTGCGAACAAGACGTCAGGTCTCTCCAATGTCTTTACGACCTTCTCGGAGTCGAGTCCGGAGTATTTTATCGATATTGATCGAGACAAGGCACAATTTTTGAATGTACCCATCCCTAACATTTTCAACACGCTTTCCGATAACCTTGGCATATCCTACGTAAATGACTTCAACGCGTTTGGTCGGGTCTACCAGGTGCGTGCTCAGGCAGAGAAGCAGTTCCGGATGGAACGCGAGGACATGTTGGATCTGAAGGTGCGCTCAGCAGCGGGCGCTCTGGTGCCGCTTGGAACTCTGGCGGCTATCCACGAGACAAGCGGACCACAACTCGTACAACGGTATGGCATGTACGTATCGGTCCCCTTGCAGGGTAGTGTTGCCCCTGGCACATCAACCGGGGAAGCTATCAAAAGAATGGAAGATTTGGCAGCAAAAATCCTTCCAACTGGGACAACCTTTGAATGGACGGACCTCGCTTATCAGGAAACTCATGTCTCTAATAATGCCATGTTGATATTCGTCCTTTCAGTCGTCTTCGTTTTTCTTGCACTTGCTGCGCAATATGAAAGTTGGCTCCTACCTTTGTCGATCATCCTCGTTGTGCCGTTGGCATTGTTAGGCGCGCTCATTGGCCTCTACGTTCGCGGAATGGACAACAACGTTCTGACACAGATTGGCTTCGTCGTTCTTATAGGATTGGCCGCAAAGAACGCCATCCTCATCGTAGAGCTCGCGAGGCAAGCGCAAGATGGAGGAAAGAGTGCAATAGACGCTGCGGTAGAAGCCAGTTTGCTCCGCCTGCGACCGATCTTGATGACCGCATTCGCCTTCATCTTTGGGGTGCTGCCACTCGTCGTTGCCGAAGGTCCGGGAGCGGAAATGCGACGGTCTCTCGGCACCGCAGTGTTCGGGGGCATGCTTGGCGTTACGATCTTGGGACTTTTCCTAACGCCGGTTTTTTATGTCGTCTTACGCTCCGGATACAGCGCAAACTCACATTCTCCGACGTAGCTAACTAGACTCGTACAACACGTCTTCAGCGCTTGATTAAAAGGAGTTTGATAAGTGACGGATGCACAACAACTACCTCTGCCCCCTTCTTCTATGGAAACCGCGGCGCAAAAAGTAAGGCTTGCAGATGATGGCTGGACTATCCGTGACCCGGCACGGGTCGTAGATGTCTACACAACAGACAGCAATTGGCGCACCGCGCGAAATTCGTTGATGGGGCGTGACGTGATCGTCGCCTTTCCTACCGCGAACTGGCGCGAACTTGAATACAGATCGATCAAAGAACTCTATGAGGGGCACGACGACAGCGGTAACTGGTTCGGGTCCTTCGCCCACGAGAACTGGGAATTTGACGAGTTGGGGGGATGCGAAAAAGATTTGCCTGCATAAACGATATGGCGATCCGTCCCGAGGATAGACGGTTTCATTGGTCGTGACCTTGCCCCCAGGTTTTATCCAGTTTTAAGTTCGCTCCGGCGGTTTTGGGTTGCTGTATTTGGGGCGGTAGCGGCGGGTTGCGGTGCGGAGCCATTCCGGCTGCGCAGCACCGCATCACGTCGCGGGTTGATTGTCTGAGCGAACTCGGCAGGTGTCATCCAGCCGAGTCCAGAGTGTGGTCGATGATCGTTGTACAACGAGACAACGGAACACCCACGGGACTGAAGTTCGCGAGCTTCTATATCCGTGGCATCCCTGGTTTGGGCTGCTCGTCCATATTCATGAGGTGCTCGCGAAGGGCGATGCTGTTTTCCGTTGCAGTCTTTCCGGCGCTTCCTCCGGCAGATCTCGGGAAGTACCAGCATGGATGTTCGATCGGTCTCTGAGTACGATTTGGCGCAGCATGCCGTTCGCTCATGTTGAACTTAACTGCCTGCATGCTTTGGCGGGGTTGCTTGAGGAGGCAGGCGGCCCATCACAATCGGCTAAGATGAGCGCAGCATTGGTCTCTCACGAAGCGAGTCGGAGAGATGTCCATGCCACGCCAGTTCATGACATATCAGTTCGATCTGTTCTCGGGTCTACACAGCGGGAAGACAGCGTCGATGCCACAATGGCAGGAGTTGCCGGAAGGGACGCGCCAGGCGCTGACGGCGCTCATGGTTCGCCTACTTATCGACCACGCAAACAACGGACGCGCCTCTCAACAGAAGGAGGCCGGTGATGACGCATGAGAAGATCGGGCCGCACCATCTTGAGCGCAAGGCCATCCTGTATGTCCGGCAGTCTTCGGTCCATCAGGTTCTGCACAATCGCGAAAGCAGTTCCCTTCAATACGCCTTGCGCGATCGCCTGACAGCACTCGGGTGGTCGCGCATCGAGACGGTGGATGACGATCTTGGTCGTTCGGCGGCCGGGGGCGTGACCCGTGCCGGTTTCGACCGGATGGTCGCCGAGGTCTGCCTTGGCAAGGTGGGGGCTGTGGCCGCGCGAGAGGTATCGCGATTTGCCCGCAACAGCCGGGATTGGCAGCAGCTCATCGAGATGTGCCGCGTCGTAGATACCGTCCTAATCGACCAGGAAGCGGTTTACGCACCACGCCAGGGCAATGACCGGCTGCTCTTGGGCCTGAAGGGCAGCCTCAACGAGTATGAGCTCGATCTCTTACGTCAGCGTTCCCTTTCCGCCCGCTACGAGAAGGCACGCCGCGGAGAGCTTGTCGTCACGGTCCCGGTCGGCTTTTTGAAAGTCGGTGACAGGATAGAGAAAGATCCCGACCGGCGCATCCAGGACGCCATTGCACTCGTCTTCAACAAGGTCGCCGAACTCGGCAGTGCACGACAAGCCCTACTGTGGTTCCTCGAACACGGTCTCGATTTACCTGTCAGGCGCGCCAACGGTGATGCCATGTGGCGCAGACCCAACTATGCGACCATCCACCGGATGATTGCGAACCCGATCTAAGGCGGCGCTTATGCTTATGGTAAGAGTCGTTCCGTGCCGGGGTACGGTGGCCGATCTGGAATTCGTCGCAAGGCTCGTGATGAATGGCTGGCCTTGATCCCGGATGCGCACGAAGGTTACGTCAGTTGGCGGAGGAGATCCGCAAGATGATCAGCGATAATGTACCGGCCAGTCGCCATCACGGAGCGCCGAAGCATGGCGACGCTCTGCTGGCCGGCCTTTTCCGCTGCAAAAGGTGCGGCCGGAAGCTGACGGTTCGTTACACAGGAGCCAACCATAACATCCCGCGCTATTCCTGCTGGCGAGGGTTGCTCGACAACGGCGAACCACGTTGCATCGCCTTCGGCGGTCTGCGGGTCGATGATGCGATCGAGGAGGCGCTGCTCGGGGTGGTGGAACCGGGAGCCATCGCGGCCGCCGTTGAGGCTGAGCGTAGTATGGCCAGCCAACGCGACCAGGTCCAGGAGGCACTCCTGCGCGATCTTCAGGCGGCGCGCTACGCCGCCGACCGGGCATTCCGGCAATACGACGCCGCTGATCCTGAGAACCGGCTGGTGGCGTCGGAGCTCGAGGCGCGCTGGAACAAGGCGCTCACACGAGTCGGCGAGATCGAGAATAAGATTGGCAGCCATCAGACAGCGGCGCCACAACCATCTCCTCTTTCGACTTCGCAGATGGCAGCGCTTGCGGGGAACCTGCGTGCCGTCTGGACGGCGCCCGCAACCGATGCAAGGCTCAAGAAACGCATCGTGCGCACGCTCATCCATGAAGTGGTCGCCGATCTCGATGATGTGACCTCTGAGATCGTCCTTGTCATCCATTGGGTTGGCGGGGTGCATACCGAGCGACGCCTGCCAAAACGACGCCGAGGGCAAAGAAACGCGACCCCCGACGACATCATTGAGGCGGTCCGGCAACTCGTCCTTATTGCCAATGACGACGTGATTGCCGGTGTCCTCAACCGCAATGGACTGACGACCGGCAATGGTAATCGTTGGACACTTGAGCGGGTAACCGCGCTGCGGTCATATCGCAGGATTCCGGTCTTTCGATCGCAGTCAGACGGGATTGAGCCCTGGCTTAATCTGGGAGATCAGGAACTTCGCAGCGATGTCACCCTCAAGCAACCGGTCGCGGTTCTTCGAAAACACTGAATGGTCCCATGCGGGATCGTCAACGCCGATGTCGACGAACCAGCGGAAGAGAAGGTCGTATTCCAACCGCTCCATCAGAAGTCGCTCAGAACGGATCGAATAGAAGGCTTGCAGAAGCATGGCGCGCAGAAGCTTTTCTGGCGCGATCGACGGTCGCCCGATCGGTGAATAAAGCGCTGCAAAATCTTGTTCCAATAAAACGAGCGCTTCGTTCACGATCTGCCGGATGGCCCGTAGAGGATGATCTTTTCGAACACGAGCCTCAAGATCCACATAGCTGAAGAGTTCGCCTGTCCTCACATCGCCGCCGCGCATCCATCAGCTCCAAATCGCAATAAAGCGAGTGAATCACGACAAGAGCCGATGCGCTAGGGCCCTTTTTCAACAGCCTGCTAGATGCCATGCCGAAACTTAACCGCGTCACCAATGGTGGAAAGGAACCAGCCGGATAGAATGTTCCACCATGCCTAGTGCAGCCCGCCGACGCCTAGCAGACGGTCGACAGCGGGCTCATCGCTCGTGAGCGCCTGCGGCGTGCCGCTCCAAGCGAGCCTTCCGCGCTCGAGGATGATGACCTGATCGGCAAAGTCGAGGGCACTCTGGATGCGCTGTTCGACGAGCAGGATCGTCATGTCGCCCGTCTTGGCGAGTTCGGCAAAGGCTGCCATGAGTTCCTCGCAGATGACGGGTGCCAGACCCTCCAGCGGCTCGTCGAGCAGCAGGACGGAGGGGCGCCCGAGGATGCTGCGTGCGGTCGAGAGCATCTGCTGCTCGCCGCCGGAAAGCTGGTTGCCGAGATTGCGGCGGCGCTCCTTCAGGCGCGGAAACATCTGATAGGCTTCCTCGATCGCCGTCTTCGGCCGGCCCTTCAGGCCGACAAAGAGGTTTTCTTCCGCCGTCAGCGTCGGGAAGACGCAGCGTGCCTGCGGCACATAGCCGAGCCCCTGATGGGCGCGGGCAGCGCTCGGCATCGCGGTGACGTCGGATGAGCCGAGCCGGATCTGGCCTTCGTAGCGTTTCGTCTGTCCGGCAAGCGTTGCAAGCAGCGTCGTCTTGCCCATGCCGTTACGGCCGAGCACGGCGAGGCGGGCGCCTGCCGGAACCGAGAAGGAGACGCCTTCGAGGACGCGGGTCGGCCCGTAACCGGCCGACAGGTTCTGGACCTCAAGCGGCGTGGCTGGCATTGGCATAGCTCCCGAGATAGGCCTCGCGCACGCGGGCATCCTTGGTGACGTCGGCGGGCGAGCCGTCGAAGATGATGGCACCGGCGGCAAGCACGATGACGCGCTTGGCGAAGCGGAAGACGAGGTCCATGTCGTGCTCGATCATCAGTACCGCGAGATCGGCAGGCAGGTCGGCCAGCGCCTGCTCGATACGGCCGGTATCGCTCTGCGGCACGCCGGCGGCGGGTTCGTCGAGCAGCAGCACCTTTGGCTTCAGCGCCATGGCGACGGCGATCTCCAGCAGGCGCTGCTGGCCATAGGCGATCTCGCTGACCTTGCGGTGCATGAGGGCGCCGAGGCCGAGCGTATCGAGCATCGCAGTGACCTCGGCCATGACGCCGGGCATCGACAGGAAATTGCCGAACATTCGCCCGGTCTGGCCATTGCGCTGCAGGACGGCGAGGCCGACATGTTCGGCCGGTGTCATGTCCTGGAAGAGACGGGTGACCTGGAAGGAGCGGACCAGCCCGCGCTTGACGCGGCCTGCGGCGTCAACCTTGGTCACCGTCTCGCCGCCGAGCCTGACTTCGCCGGAATCGGGCGCCAGATTGCCGGTGACGAGATTGACGAAGGTAGTCTTGCCGGCGCCGTTCGGGCCGATCAGCGCCACGCGGTCGCCCGGCGCCATCGAGATCGATACATCGTTGGTGACGGCGAGGCCGCCGAAAGACTTCTTCAGGTTGGCGATTTCGAATACGGCGCTCATTCGCCTGCCTCCTTGCGGCGCGCGAGGAAGGCGGCGGCGGTGCCATAGAGACCCTTCGGTGCGAAGAGCACAACGGCGATCAGGAGCGCGCCGACCATCGTCAGCCAGTGGAATGGGTTGGCAGCCGATACATAATCCTCGAACAGCATGAAGATGACGGTGCCGGAGAGCGCGCCGAACAGCGAGCCGGTGCCGCCAAGGACGAGCATGACGAGGCTTTCGGCCGAGAGCGTGAAGGACAGGCTGTCGAGACCGACGACCTGCGTCGAGATAGCCGTCAACGCCCCGCCGATGCCGGCGACCGCGCCCGAGATGACATACATCTTCATCAGCGCCGCCCTCGGCGATGCCCCCATTGCCTTGATGCGCAATGAATCTTCCTTGATGCCGCGGCAGAGCATGCCGAAGGGCGAGCGCACCAGCAGCCGCAGCAGGATGAAGACGATGAGCAGCAGGATCACCCCGAAGAAATAGGCGGTGTGACCGTAGAGATCGAATTCGAAATAGCCGAAGATCGGATCGGCCGAGATGCCGGAAAGGCCGTCGCTGCCGCCCGTCCAGGAGGACGCCTTGTTGGCAAATTCGTGGAACAGGTTGATGAGCGCGATCGACAGCACCAGCTGCGGCAGTCCGTGCGCGCGCAGAATGATTGCGCCATAGAGTAGACCTGCAAGAGCGCCGCCGACGATCCCGGCAAGCGTCATCAGCAGCGGATCGGTGATGCCGTAATGGGCCGAGACGATGCCGGCCGCATAGGCGCCGGAGCCGAACGGCGCTGCATGGCCGAGGGTGGCAATGCCGCAATAGCCGGTGACGAGATCCAGCGACAGCACGAGAAGTGCGATGGCAATGATGCGGGTCAGCAGCGCCAGATTATCAGGGAACAGCACATAGCCGATCGCGGCCAGCACGATGATGGCGGCAATGCCGGCGAGGTCGCGTCCGGCCGAGCGATGACGGCGAGCGGCGGCTGTTGCGATTGTCGTGTCAGTGTTCATGGCGAGCGTCATCCTATTTCGCCCTTCCGGCAAAACCGCGCGGGAAAATGCAGATGAGGGCGATGACCGCGAGATAGAAGAAGAATTCGCCGAATTCCGGCATCAGGTAGCGGCCCGTCGTATCGATGCCGCCGAGCACCAGACAGGCGATCAGCGCGCCGGGAATGGACCCCGCGCCGCCGACCGAGACGACGACCAGGAAGGTCACCATATAGCGTAGCGCGTAATAGGGCTCGACCGGCAGCAGCTCGGCGCCGACGCTGCCGCCGAACGCAGCAAGGCCGACGGCAACGGCAAAGCTGACAGCATAGATGATCTCGGTACGCACGCCGAGGGCCGCCGCCATCGCAGCGTTGTCAACGGAAGCGCGCAGCTTTACGCCAAAGTTCGTTTTGTCGATCACAAACCAGAGGCCGAGTGCAACGACAAGGCCACAAACTATCGTGAAGAGCCGATGGATGGGAATGGTGCGGAAGCCGAGGTCGGCCGATCCCTGCAAGACCGCAGCCAGCGGAATAGTCTTCAGTGTCGGACCCATGAGATAGTTTACGATACCGATGATGCAGAAGGTGACGCCGATCGCCATCAGCACCTGCGTCAGTTCCGGCGCTCCATAGATGCGCCGGTAGAGAATCCGTTCGATTGGTATGGCAATGATGATGGTCGCCGCCGCAGCCGCGATGATGGCAACAGCGTAACCAAGTCCCAGATCGCGGGCGACATACGACGCGACGTAGCCGCCAATCATCGCGAAGGCGCCATGTGCCAGGTTGACGACCCGCATCAGGCCCATCGTTAGCGAGAGACCGATCGAAATGACGAAGAGCACCATCCCATAAGTCAGCGCGTCCACGGCTATGCTGAAGATTGTTTGCATCTTTTCCTCTCCGACTGGCTTGCAACAGAAAGCTGCCTACTGAACGCAGCAAACCCGGTCCGTTCCTGAACATGCGCCAGCAACCTCGTCGCTCCCGCTTTCCTGGCTATCGATTGCTTCAGCGAATGTCGTGAACGACCTGGCCATCGACTATCGTCATCAATACCTTCATGCGCCGAAGGTCGGCAGCGGCAGCTTCGAACGGGTCCTCCCCGACCACGATGATATCCGCCGCCATGCCCGGCAGCAGGGAACCGCGCCAACTCTCGTGCTTCATGACAGCGGCGCCACCGATCGTGTAACAATGAAGAGCCTGCCGTATCGAGAGCGCTTCACCCAGGCCGATTGGTCTCCCTGTCTCCCTACCGCCTCTCCCGACAAAATCCTCTATTCCGTGCCACGGAGAAAAGCGCCCTGTTGGCGCGTCGGAGCTGCCGGCATAGAGCACGCCCGCATCCAGGACTGATCGGGCCGGATAATAGTGTTCGGCTCTTTTGCCGAATCCGCTCACGATCGACCTGTTCATTTGCGTCAGGAAACTTGGCTGCATAACAATGGCGGCGTTGAGGTCGCGCATGCGTGCCATCGAATCTGGGGGCGGGCAGAAGAAGTGCTCAATCCTGTGGCGGCTATCTGGCCATCGTACCACTTCATTGGCCTTCTCAAACGCCCTAATCACAGCTGAAATTGCGCGATCGCCCGTCGCGTGCACGGCAACCTGCCAGCCGTTGCAGTGAGCTTTCACAATTTCGCCTTCGAGTTCCGCCGGATCGATAACGAATGTGCCAAGCGTGTCAGCATCGAGAAAAGGCTCGCTGACAGCCGCAGTGCGACCGCCCACAATCCCATCGGCAAAGTATTTCAGGGTCATCACCTGCCAGTGCGGGTCGACTGAGGGCTGAAACCCTTTGGCGAGGGCTTGGTCGATGTTGAGTTTCAACATGAAACCGAGACGAATGGGAAGATCGCCAAATCCCGACCGCAACTCTTGCCATATGCAGCTTTCATCATCGAAAGGAGCGGTGAAGCCCATCGCAGCGTCAACGGCAGCTGCTATGCCTTCCTTGGCACAATCGTGAAGGACACGTCTGAGACTGTCGACTAGGACATGGCGCGAAGGAGCCGGGACGGCGGCGAATGCGACTTCGGCCGCGGCCTCACTTAAAATCCCGTTCAGATTTCCCCGATCATCCCGATGAATTTCACCCCCCTGCGGCGCTGACGAGTTCGGTCCAAACCCAAGGAATCTAAGGGCAGCGCTGTTTGCAATGGCAACATGGCCACAGAACCGGCGGATGAGCGTCGGCCGATTGCCAGTGGCCTCATCGAGCTCTTCAAGGGTGGGAAACCGTCGCTCGTCGACCTTGTTCTCGTCAAAATCACTGGCCTCGATCCACTGCTCCGGAGCAAGCGCGCTTTGCGCATCCATCAATCGCCTTAGACAGGCAGCAATAGACGGCGCGACGTCGGCGCCGATAGCAATCTGCAAGCGAGAATTTGCAATGGCAAACAGATGGATGTGCGCGTCGGTCAAGGCGGGCAAGACGGTTGCACCGCCCAGATCGATCGTTTGAGAAGCGAACGGGGTGTCGCTTGCATCCCCAATCCACAAAACACGTCCGTTTTCGATCACCATTGCGCTCGCAGGCTGTTGATCAAACGCAGTTCTATATATCACGCCGTTGATGAGACGCGTGGAAGAAGCGGTAGACATGGGAACTTCGACGTTTTCCAAAGCCGGATGAAACGCCGCGGCCACCGGCCGCGGCGCAAACGAACGGAAATTATTGTCCGCTCAAACCCCAATCGGGCTGAGCATCGAACGTCTCGATTTCCTTATTGAACAGTTTTCCATTGTTCTTCGCGACCTCTCGCAGATAGACGTTCTGCGTAATGTGGCGAGTCTTCGGATCGATCGTCACCGGACCGCGCGGGCTGACCCAGGCAAGTCCCTCTACCGAGGCGATCGCCTTGTCCGGATCAGCTTTACCATCAGTCGCCTTCACCATTTCGTAGATGACACGTGCGCCGTCATAGGCGGCGACCGCTGCCATCGTGATATCGTCAGGATTTCCGCCGCTCTTTTTAACGTCGGCAAAGAACGTCTTGTTTTCGGTGGAATCGTGCGCCGCAGAATAATGATAGGTCGAAAGGATCCCGATCGCTCCGTCGCCAAGGCTCGGCAGGTCGGGTTCCGTCAGTACGTCGCCCGTCGACATCAGCGTCACGCCTGCCTGTTTAAGTCCGTTGTCGATGTAAGCCTTGACGAAGCCAAGGGTCGGTGGACCGCCAGGAAGAAAGGTGAAGATTGTATCGGCACCGCAATCCTTGATGCGCTGCATGATGGGACTGAAATCCGTCGTCGCCAAAGGCATTCGGATCGTCTCGACAACCTGTCCGCCACCTTCCTCGAAGGTCTTCTTGAACGCTGCCTCGGTGTCAAGTCCCGGGCCATAGTCGCTGACAGTGATCGCAACCTTTCTGGCATTGTTCTTGAGGGCAACCTTCGCGGCTGGCACTGTGTTCTGCCACATCGTGAATGAGGTCCGAACGATGTAGGGGCTTTTCTCGACGATCGAAGAGGTCGCCGCGTTCAACACGATCATCGGCGTCTTTGCCTGCTTCAACAGCGCTGCCGCAGCGATTGCATTTGGCGTGAAATAGAAGCCTGCCAGGTACTGGACCTTTTCCTTGACGATCAGTTCCTGCGCGAGGGCCTTCGATTTTGCCGGATCCGGACCTTCCTCGTCCCTAAACACGAATTGAATGTCGTGGTCTCCAACCTTCGTGCCGTTCTCCTGAGCCCAGGCATTAAGACCCATCTGGAAGTTTTTTCCGAAAAGCGAATATGGACCCGATAGAGGGGCGATGACGCCGACCTTGATGGTGTCGGCATGGGCAAGCGACGCCGACAGACAGATTGCGGCAGTCAAGAGTTTGACTTTGGCTTTGAGATTCATGATCGTTCCCCTTTTTGGTTCTCTGGTTTAGAACATCTCGAAATATTCGCGCTGTTCCCATTCAGTGACTTCTGCCTGATAGCGCTCGATTTCAGCGTTCTTGATGTGAACGTAGTAGTCGACAAAGCTCGCCCCCATCGCTTCGCGGAAGAATGGGTCGTCGCGTAAAGCGAAGACGGCCTCGCGCAGGGTTTTCGGCAGCAGAGCCGCCTCCGCCTCGTAGGGTATGTCCGCCGAGGGACCAGGGTCGGTGTTGCTGTCAACGCCGTCGAGCCCGGAGAGAACTTGCGAGGCCATGTAGAGGTAGGGATTTGCCGCCGGCTCACCGATTCTGTTTTCCAGCCGGGTCGCTCCGTCGTTCGGACCGCCAAGGACACGGATCATCGCACCGCGATTGTCCCTCCCCCAGATCGCTCGATCGGGTGCGTTGGAGTATGCGCGATAGCGCTTGTAGCCGTTGAGCGTCGGCGTGGTGAACACCGCCGAGGCACGAGCATGTTTCAAGAGTCCGCCGAGATAGGCTTTGCCGAACGGCGAAAGATGCTCGTCGTCCTGTGTCGACATGAAAACGTTCTTGCCGGTGTCCTTCGAGACGAGCGATTGATGGAGATGCCATCCGGAGGACACGACATTCGGAATCCGCGGCCGGCACATGAACGTCGCGTGATAGCCGTGCCGGTGACAGATTTGCTTCACGGCACTTCGAAAAAGGATCATCGTATCGGCCGGGGCCAACCCGACTGACGGGGCGAACGTGAACTCACATTGACTCGGACCATACTCGATCTCCATCGATCGTAGCGGGAGGCCAAGCGCCAGCACGTCACGACGGATGATGTCGAGGACCGGTCCAAGTTGGTCGTACCGTTGCTCCGTCAGATACTGATAACCATGCGACAGCAGCGATACTTCCGGGGGCGCGCCCGGTTGCCCGGCGTCAGACGGTGCCATCTTGGGATCCGTCAGCTTGAAGACGTGAAACTCCACTTCAAGACCGGCAACAAACTCCAGTTGCCGCTTGTCGAGGCTGCCGAGCACTTTCCTGAACAGCCCACGCGTCGAAAATGGCACGGGGCGGCCGTCGGAAAAATGCAGATCACACAGTAGCCAGGCATCGTGCGGCGCCCATGGCAAAACCTTGAATGTTTCCGGATCCGGAACCATCAATACGTCCGCCGCACCCTGCATTTCGCGCATCCCGAAACCGCCGCCCGTCGAGAAGACAGGGAAGACGGTGCGGTGGGACGTGTCTTTTGCGAGCATCGTCGTCGTGATGCTGCATCCATTTTCCAGAATGCGTAAAGCCTCATCGGCGACAAGTGCTTTGCCGCGCAGGATGCCATGCTGGTCTGCAAAAGAAAGGCGGATCGTTTCTACTCCCGCCTCCTCGACGCGCTTTCGAAGTCCTTTTGCTGCCTCTTTCTGTGCCTCGGTCCACAGATCATGGCGTGAGACAAAGCTTGCTTTATCCTCTCCCATAGTCGTGTCCCCTCTTACTCGGCAGCTGGGAGAGTGATTTTCTCGGCGATTTCAGTTGGCACCGGAGCCGCCCAAGGCGCATTTCGCCGGCGCTTGACATCAACTTCCATCCAGTAGGTTTCCCAGCCCTGCGTTGGACCAATTCCGTCCATGGTTGCCGGCCCCTGTATGCTTTTTGCGTGCGCCTCGTCGAGAAAGAGCAGCGGTTTACCGCCTTGAACGGCCTTTTCGATTTCCTGGCGAAGCAGGCGTCGGTACTGGACGATTGCCTTGTCAGACTGACCAAGATGCTCGCGCGTTCTGTCCTGGATACGCCCCATCGATTCCACAGCCCACTGATCGTGCACATTGATATCGAGGCCCATGCCTGTGTAGGTCTCGTTCGCCTGTTCGTGCGGATCGAAGCCGTAGTCGTTGCTACGATTGCGGCGCGACTTGTACTCGGGAAGCTCATAGAGCTCGAGCCGCTGGGCGCGCATCTTCTTCTTATCGACAGGCGCCGTATAGCTTGTGAAAACGGCGTACCAGTAGCAGGTCTCGTCGTCGACGGGGACGTGCCATTGGGTAATGGTCATCTCAGTGCTCATTGGAATGACGAAGCCGTGCGGAAATACCTGGTTGGTGACGCGCACGTGCGTGACACCGTCATCGATCTGGCGAAGAGCAACCAAACGTAGGCCATACTCAGTCTTCTCGACGTTGATGATTGGTCGATCGTATTCACGAAGGATCTTCGTCATTGGCATCTCGCTGTCGGCGGATGCACCGCGAAACTGCTTTCCGTAGGCGGCCGTCGGGTCTTCGTCGTGGAAAAAGCGGTGTAGGAAGGAAGCGTGCGCGGGATCGATACCCACTTCAAGCGCCTGGAGCCAATTGCAGTCGATCAGGCCCTTGAACGCGAAAGTATAAGCATCGGGCGCAACAAAGCAGTCCATTTCGGGAAATGCCGGGGGTTCGCCCTGTCCAAGATAGGACCAGAGCATCCCTGCCTTTTCAACAACCGGGTAGGCCCGCTGCTTGATATTTTTGCACAGCTGCGAGTCGGCAGGTTCTGCAGGGGTTTCCAGACAGTTGCCCTCTACGTCGAAGAGCCAGCCATGAAATGCGCAGCGCAGCCCGCCATTTTCCAGTCGACCGAAAGCCAGATCCGCGCCGCGATGGGGGCAGTCCCTGTCCACCAGACCATAGCGACCATTTTCGTCGCGAAAGAGGACGAAGTTCTCGCCGAGAAGGCGCACCGGACGGATCGGACGCGAATCTTCCAGTTCGTCGACCAGCGCAACGGGCTGCCAATACATGCGCATGAGCTTTCCCCCAGGCGCATCTGGACCGACGCGAGTGATCAGGTCGTTTTGCTCTTGGCTCATCATGGCGAAGTTCCTCCTTAAGCTTGCCAAATGTTCGCAGAACGAACATATGACCGAATTTTATCGAACGAACTCGAATTAGCAAGACAGAAAATCCGGTTTTAGCGTTATTAGCTCGATTCCGCTTCTGAAACATTGACTTTACTCATAAAAACGGACATATGTTCGCTGTTCGAACAAGGGAGGTTCACATGCCAATAGTGCGTTACATGATCAAAGACGGCTCTTCTCGGGACATCACGACAGACGGCAGAACGAGTGTAATGATGGCGGCGATCCGCAATGGCATTCCTGGGATCGACGCAGAATGCGGCGGAAGCCTCGACTGTGCGACCTGCCACATCTACGTAGCTGATGAGGACTTCCAACACCTCCCGGCGCCATCCGACGAAGAGAATGAGCTCCTCGGGTCGGTCGCCGCCCCCAGAAAGCCCACCAGCAGGCTTGGCTGTCAGGTGGTGGTGCCGGCCGACAAGACCCTTTTGACTGTGATCGTTCCGGGGAGGCAGTCATGACGGGTTTCGTGATCATTGGCGCGTCTTACGCCGGCTTGGCCGCTGCTGGCGCAGCTCGAGACGCGGGGTATGGTGAGCCGATCTACCTGATCAGCGATGAAGACAAGCTTCCCTATCAGCGCCCGCCCCTGTCGAAGGGGTTTGTCTCGGGGACCGTCACAAGCGAAGATTTGGTCCTTCGCGATCAGCAATTCTTCAATGCCAACGCGATCGAATTCATACCTTCGAAGCGCGCGCAAAAAATTTCGGCCCGGGAGCAACGGGTTTATTTCGATGACGGGGGCAAGTTAAGGTTCGGAAACATTCTGCTGGCAACAGGGTCCCGGCCCCGACGTTTGTCCTCGGTGCCTGCGGAGGCAACAAACCTCTGCTACCTCCGATCAATGAAGGATGCCGAGGCTATTCGAGACAGAGTGTCGGCGGTTTCTGAGATCGTTATTATCGGAGGGGGGTTCATCGGCCTCGAATTGGCCGCCAGCCTTCGCAAGCTCGGCAAATCGGTGACGGTGATCGACGCAGCGAAGCGTCTTTTGGAGCGCGCCGTGTCGCCGGTAATGTCGCGGTATCTTCTCGCGATGCATCGCGCCAACGGGGTGAATGTCCACCTGGATCAGGTCATCACAGATTTTAGGACAGCAGGAGAGATGGTCCATTCCGTGACACTCGGGTCCGGTCAATCCATCGGTGTCGATCTGATCATTGTTGGAATTGGCGGTGCTGCAAATCAGGAACTGGCAGCTGAGGCCGGCGCGGTCTGCGCGAATGGTATTGATGTCGACCGGTCGGCTCGCACGAGGCTGCCAAATATCCTGGCAGCTGGCGACTGTGCAACTTATACGAATGGGCAAACAGGGGTAAAGCTTCGCTTGGAATCCGTTCAGCATGCACAGGATCAAGGCCGCGTGGCAGGGCTGACTGTTGCCGGACATGATGCCACCTATGAGAGCGTTCCTCGTTTTTGGTCCGATCAATATGATGCAAAGCTACAGATGTGCGGCCTTAACGCGGGAGCGGACGAAGCCGTCGTACGCGGCAATCCGGAAGATGGACGATTTACCAGCTTTTTCTTCCAGAAAGGACGATTTATTGGTGCTGAGAGTGTAAATCGTGGCGCCGAACAACTGACGTGCCGGAAGTTGCTGTCGCAATCGGTTTCGCTTTCAAGGGATCAAGCCCGCGATAGCTCGTTCAATCTCAACTCCCTCTGCACATGAAAAGCTGCCATCTATTTGAAAATGAGCGGCCATCGTGTATCCCCTCCAGAGGAGCAACCTTGATGGATCAAAAATGCCTCGGATAAACCGCACGACTTTGGAGGTGCAATCAAAAAGCGAGAACCCCGAGATCATTGAAAGCCTCGACCGGGGCCTGCGGGTCCTACAGATGCTTGGGACACGACAAAAGCCGATGACCTTGAGCGATGTCGCAAAGATCAGCGAGCTTCCCCGTGCGACCGCCCGTCGGATCCTCCAGACATTGGAAAAAGGCGGGTTCGTTGAAAGTGATGGGAAACTCTTCTCCCTGACCTCTCGTGTGCTGAGCCTCGCGTCAGCCTATCTGTCATCAAACCAGGTTGCGTGGGTTGTGCAGCCAGTTATGGATAGGCTCGCGACCGAGGCTAAGGAAGTTTGTTCCCTTGCTGTCTTGGATGGCGACTATGTGGTCTTTATCGCACGCGCAAGCCCGCTCCGGGTCTTTGCCGGCGGGTTGGAAATCGGTTTTCGACTGCCTGCCTACTGCTCATCAGTGGGGCGGGTTTTGCTAGGCCGATATTCAAATGATGAGCTTGCGGCATTCTTCAAGAACACAGAATTGAAGCCTGTGAATACCCATACGATCACCGACAAGGAACTTCTTATCGCGACGATCATAACTGATCGGAAAAAGGGCTATTCCTTGGTGGATCAGGAAGCTGAAGAGGGATTTCGCTCCATCGCAGTTCCGGTCAAGCGCTATGACGGTACAATCATCGCAGCTATCAACATCGGAGCTCACGTGGACCGTGTGTCGACAGGCGACATGATCGACAACTATTTACCGTTGTTGAAATCAGCGACAGAAGAAGTAAGAGATCTGCTTCTCTAAACTGCCCAACGCGAATTATGCCGGTATGGTCCTACCCCTCATCGAGGTTTCGAGCGACAGGGCGCGCAGGATCATTTCTTCGGAACCATCGATCCGGTGCTCAACCAGTACGGGCTTGACCGGCGGCCCTGAAGAGCCAGGCGACTATGATGATGGGGATGTAGCCAGACAGTCTGACGGCTATTTTCCAATGACGAACTTTCGCGGCGTCTCTGTGAGGCCGCCGTAAGTTGTCCCCGGAGACGTCCGATGAGGCCCTAACCCTACTTACTCCTGCGGCAAGAAATATCGGCCGGATAAAGCCCGTTCCTGAAAAATTCGAGACGGGGTCCGTTACATCGAGGAACAGGCGATTCTTCAAATTCCATCGTCCCTCCCGGGCTCGACCCCGTGTGAGCTGTCCTGATCAATCCCCAGAATACCTGCCATTTTCACGAGTTCTGCAACGGAAGCCGCATGCATTTTTTGCATCATATGCGCCCTATGCAGCTTCACGGTCGCTTCAGCGAGTTGAACGTCGCCCGCGATCTGCTTATTCAATTTTCCGGCCACCACGAGATTCATGATCTGCCGCTCACGATCGGTAAGCTTGGAATGTCTCAAACGCAGGACAGAGAGGGTTCAGCGCATTTCTTCTCGCGCTGTCGTTCGCCAAAGCCCGATTGACGGCTTCGAGCAGGTCCTGTTCACGTATTGGCTTGGTCAGAACGTCGATAGCACCGGCTTTCATGGCCCGAACCGCCATTGGGACATCGACATGGGCACTGATCAGCACCACGATCGCGGGCGCTGGCTTTTCGCCAAGGCCTCCTGAAACTCCAGCCCGCTTTGACCTGGCAGCCGGATATCCAGCACGATGCAGCCCGGACGACTTGGGTCATCTGCGGCGAGAAACTCCGCCACAGAACCATGAGTCTCCGTAAATAGCCCTACGGATTCGAGCAGCCCTCTCAACGCTTCGCGGACGCTTTCATCGTCGTCTATGATGATGACGGTCGAAGGTCGTCCGTTGCGATCATTGATCATTGGCATACTCCGCCATTGGCAATGTGAACGCTAGCACCGTGCCAACCTGACCCTGTGCAGCCGACGCCCAGATCCGCCCGCCATGCGCCTCGACGATCGAGCGGCAGATCGAAAGCCCCATCCCGATGCCCTCGGCCTTCGTGCTGTAAAACGCTTCGAAAACGTGATCCATCTTGAAATCCCACGCCCTGTGTCAGAGACGCTCAATCGCACGAATTGCTGATCGTCCGGTGCGCATCCGATCCCGATGCGTCTTTCCTTTGAACAACTGGACATTGCTTCGGCGCTGTTCATGATCAAGTTCAGAACGACTTGCTGAAGCTGGGTTCGATCACCAATCACCTTCATCGGCCGTTTCGGAAAATCGAGATCCAGCTCGATAGCCCTGTGCCGGAGTTCCGCGTTCAGGAGATCGAGAACATCGCGCACGGCACCCTTCAGATCGGTCTCCACCATTCGGGGCGGGGATTTCTAAGCCAATGCCCGGATACTCGCGATGATGTCGCCTGCGCGATGACCATCCTTGACGATCCTCTCCGCGGCCAGCCGCGCCTGATCGATATCGGTATGTCCGGGCTGCAGCCAACGCAAACATGTGCTCGCATTGGTGACGATTGCCATAAGCGGCTGATTGACTTCATGGGCAATCGAGACGGCAAGTTCGCCGGTAGCTGTCATGCGCGCCACATGCGCGAGATCGCTCTGGCTTTTCCGCAAGGATTCTTCTGCCCGCTTTCGGTCTTCGATATCGACGACGACACCGTACCACTGCACAACATTACCGTCGGAATCCAGGAGCGGGTTTTGCCGAAGATTGAACCAGCAGTATTCACCGTCCGCGCGTCTAATGCGGGCGTCCACAGGCTTACCTTTTTTTGACTGTATTATCTCTTTCCAGGAGACACGCATTCGCTCGACATCATCCGGATGGAATATGCGGTAGAAGCCAAATCCCTCTATCTCCTCGAAGGGCAGGCCAACAAAATCAATGAGATTCTTATTCCAATATTGGAGCTGACCGTCGGGCGTACAGGACCACGCCATAGCCGGTATCGCATTTATGATAAGGCTGAGCTTACGTTCACTCTCCCGGAGTGCAGCTTCGCTTTTTCGAAGAGCATTCTCTGCCAATTGCAAATCCTCGATGTCGATATTGCAGCCGAACCAACGCACGATGCCATTGGCGTCGACCAACTTACGGCCAGCAAAATAAAACCAGCGATAGCTGCCGTCCGGTCCGCGGATACGTCCCTTCAAAATGGTGTGGTCGGAATGCTCGAGGTCCCGCTTCCAGATACCACCATGCCCGGGATATCGTCAGGATGATAAAGGTCCAGAAAGCCCATTCGAGGATTTGATCTTCCGGGAGACCTGCGTAATCGAGCCAGCTTTTATTGACAAAGGCGGCACTGCCATCCGGCCTTGCCGACCATACAAGAACGGGAAGAGAATTGATGATCAGGCTGAGGTTTTCTTCACTGGCCGCAAGTGCGGTCTTCGTTTCCTTGAGAGCGTTTTCAGCCTGTTTGACGGTCTTCGATGTCCAGAACGACACCGTACCACCGCGTGACATTTCCTTCGGCGTCGAGCCGAGGCTTCTGCCGAAGCGTGCACCAACGATATTGGCCGTCCGCACGCCTCAGCCTGCCCACAACTTCTCTGGCCGTCTTCGAGGACATGATGTGATGCCATTCCGCTGCGAGATGAGACGTGTCATCGGGGTGAAAGATACCGTAAAATCTAACCCCGGAGATTTCCTCGAGTGGTGCCCAATGAAATCGCGAAAGTGCTGCTTGGCGAAATCCGGCATGCCGTCCGAGGTCGCCGACCACACCATTGCCGGGATGAGATCTATTATGGGGTCGGTTTGCCGTCCCTCACTCCCCTCCGCAAGAGCTTCCCGATCAACATTCATAGCACACGATCACCCCTCATCGATCCAACTGGCATACACATGAATGCACCGGGAACGACGGGCTGAAACAACCTCATTGCGGGAACCAGCGACGGCGATTGACGCCGTTCGAAATAATTAGTGGATTTCAGCGCGGCTGGTAACAACCAATCTATATACCAAGGTCTATGTTCTCAGGTCCTTCGACTATACGTGACTGGCCTAGATCCCAATTGAGCCAAATAATGGCTAGTCGTACCCTAACTTGGCAACGATGAACGGATCTACCCGTCGCCATAGGGCGCTAAATACTCCGTCAAAGTAAACCCCTCTCTTCGTCAGGCAGCCGAAGCAACGTAAACATGCGGATCCGGGATGGGCCCAGCCGCTTTCAAAGGAGATGACATGAAAGAGGTCGCCCGCGGAGAGAACGGATGACTGAGATGCAGGTGATGATCGAGGGACAGTCACGCTTCCAGCCTTTGGGCTTATCCTGTTGGGGTTTTCGAGATCTCAACAAGGGAGTTGGAAGCATGACTGCCTCTTATGATTACCATATCGGCGTCGACTACCACAAATCCTATAGCCACCTGGTGGTGCATGACAGCAGTGGCAAGACGCTCAGATCAGGCCGGGTGAAGAACGATCGTCAGTCGCTCGGCGGGTTCCTGGATCGCTACCGCGAGAACAGCCACGCGGTGGTCGAGGCGACGCGCAACTGGATGGTGATGTACGACTGGCTCGACGACATTTGTGATGATGTCGTTCTCGCCCATCCGTTGAAAGTCAAGGCGATTGCCGATGCCAAGATCAAGACCGACAAGATCGACGCGACGGTGCTGGCGCACCTGCTCAGAGCCGACCTGGTGCCTGAAGCCTGGGCACCGAGTGAGAAATCACGGGACCTTCGCGTCGCGCTGCGCGAGCGGATGTTTTACGTGCGGCTGCGGACGATGACGAAGAACCGCATCGTCACGGTGTTTGATCGTTATCCCGAGCAGACGGCGCAGTTGAAGAAGCTCGGTGACCTGTTCGGCAAGGCCGGCCGCGTCCAGCTGGCGCAGGTGAACGTCGAGCCCGGTAGGACTGGGCTGCGCTCCTTAGGGAGAATGGGAAACCGGGAGCCGAACATCACTCTGTGACCGAAGCCAACGCATCAGGTCACGCATTGGAGATTGGTTCGAGAACCGCAGGACGGCAACACTCTGTCCAGCGGAAGGAAGAGATTGAGCCGATCGGCGCCAATGCCGGTCAAACCACAACCGAACCCAAGGAAAAGCCGCCAATTCAAGGCGTTTTGCCCCTGGCGTTCTTTCATTGGAGAAGATAATGAAGCTTTACCACCATCCGCTGTCGGGCCACTCGCACCGGGCACGCCTCGTTCTTTCCCTGCTCGGTGTGCCGCACGAGCTCATCGAAGTCGACCTGAAGTCCGGCGCGCACAAGGCGCCGGAATTCCTGGCAATGAATCCGTTCGGACAGGTGCCGGTACTGGAAGACGACGGCCTCTTTATCTCGGATTCAAACGCTATTCTTGTTTATGTGGCGAAAAAGACAGGCCGTGCGGACTGGCTCCCGGAAGACCCGAAGGGTGCCGCAGCCGTCCAGCGTTGGCTCTCTGTCGCCGCGGGAGAAATCGCCTATGGCCCGGCTGCCGCACGCCTGATCACGGTTTTCGGCGCTAAGTTCAATCCCGAAGAGGTCATCGGCCGCGCCCATACGGTGCTCGGCCGGATCGAAAGCCAGCTTGCAGGTCGTGACTGGCTGGTTGGCGAAGGCCCGACCGTCGCGGATGTCGCGATCTATAGCTACGTGGCGCGCGCACCGGAAGGCAATGTCGACCTTTCCAACTATACGGCCGTCAATACCCTTCTGCGGCGCGTGGAAGCCCTTCCGGGTTTTGTCGATTTCGTCAAGACACCTGTTGGCCTCGCGGCAGCCTGATTTCTATCCTGACAATGCTGGTTACCCTCAAAAGGGATATGAAAATGGCCGACAATCTCAAGAAGCTGGCGGTATGGCACGAAGGCGAAACCTTTCTGCAGGAAAAGCTGGGCGTTGCCAAGCGCATGGCGGTTGTCGGCCAGCGGGTCATCCGCGACTTCATGCCGGACCAGCACCGCGATTTCTATGCCCAGCTTCCTTTCATCGTTCTGGGCAGCGTCGATTCCCGAAGCGACGCCTGGGCGACCTTTGTCGAGGGACGCCCGGGGTTCATGACCTCGCCGTCCCCGACGGTGCTGGACATCGCAGCCCAGCGCGACCCGGGCGATCCCGCCAGCGAAGGCGTGGCGGACGGCAAACCCGTCGGGCTGCTCGGCATCGAGATCCACACCCGTCGTCGCAACCGGATGAACGGTTTCGTGTCCTCGCAAGGGGACGCCATCCGCATTGATGTCGATCAGAGTTTTGGAAACTGCCCGCGCTACATCCAACTGCGTGACTTCGCGTTCGTCCGAGAACCCGGTCCGACCCCCTCCGGCGGCGGCGAGGAATTGTCGGAACTCGATGCCGCCGCACGATTGATGATCGGCAATGCCGACGCGTTTTTCGTTGCCTCCTACGTCGATCGGGAAGACCGGCGCCAGGTGGATGTTTCGCATCGCGGCGGCAATGCGGGGTTTGTCCGCATCGGTGAAGACGGCGTGCTGACGATCCCGGATTTCGACGGCAACCTGTTCTTCTCGACCCTCGGCAATATTCTGCTGAATGGCAAGGCGGGACTTCTATTCGTGGATTTCACCATGGGCGATGTGCTGCAGATGACCGGCGAGGCTGAAATCATCCTCGACTCGCCCGAAATCGCCGCCTTCCAGGGCGCCGAAAGGCTCTGGACATTTAAGCCGCGCCGTATCGTGCGTCGCGCAGGTGCGCTTGCGCTTCGCTGGTCTTTCCAGGCAGGCGGCTGGTCGCCGAATTCGCTGATGACCGGCAACTGGACGAAAGCTGCGGAACGGCTGCGGGCGGCCGAGCTTGCCAAAACCTGGCGGCCCATGACCGTCGCCAGGATCGTCGACGAGAGCGCGGGTATCCGCTCGTTTCATCTTCAGCCGACGGATGACGCCGGCTTGCTGCCCCATGCCGCGGGCCAGCATCTGCCGATCCGCATTACCCTCCCGGGCAGCGACAAGCCTGTGATCCGCACCTACACGCTTTCGGTTGCGCCGTCCGATGGGCTCTATCGCATCAGTGTCAAGCGGGATGGGCTGGTCTCGCAGTTCCTGCACGACAGCATCAAGGTCGGTGATGTCATCGAGGCCCGGGCGCCGACAGGTGATTTCATCATTGATGCCCGCGCGGCGCGCCCTGCCGTGCTGCTTGCCGGCGGCATCGGCATTACACCGCTGCTCGCAATGCTACGCCACGTCGTCTACGAGGGAATTCGCAAGCAGCGTCTTCGCCCGATCACCTTGATCCATTCCGTGCGGTCTAAAACCGACCGGCCGTTCGAAACGGAGATCAACGAACTCGTCAATGCGGCTAAAGGGTTGGTGCGGTTCGTTCGGGTTCTGAGCGACACGGCTGACGCAACGGAAGGCGCTGACTACGACGTGGCGGGCCGGATCGACATGGCGCTGCTGACGCGCGTCCTGCCGTTCAACGACTACGATTTCTATCTGTGCGGCCCGCCGCAATTCACCCAGGCACTCTATGATGGCTTGCGCGGCTATAACATCGCCGACGAACGGATCCATGCAGAAGCTTTTGGTCCTTCGTCGCTGAAGCGAACCCCAACCGTATCGGCATCGTCCCCTGCGCTGCAACGGAAGCCACCATCCACCAAGCCCGTCCCGGTGGTCTTTACCAATTCTCTGAAGGAAGGTCGCTGGACGCCGGATAGCGGCACGCTGCTGGAGCTTGCGGAAGCGCGTGGGCTCCAGCCGAAGTTCAGCTGCCGGGAGGGAAATTGCGGAACATGCCGCACGAAGCTCATCAAGGGTGAGGTAACCTATATCAAGGAGCCGACCGCGAAGGTCGACGACGACGAAGTTCTTCTCTGCTGTGCCGTTCCTGCGAGCCAGGACGGCGATGGCATCCAGCTTGAAATTTGAAACACTCAAACAAGGATATACCCCGATGTCACGCCCACCGCTTCCTCCCTTTACCGAACAGACTGCCATCGAAAAAGTCCGGCTTGCAGAAGATGGCTGGAACAGCCGCGATCCTGCCCGGGTGGCGCTCGCCTACACGCTCGATACCCGGTGGCGCAATCGCGCGGAATTTGTGAAGAACCGTGCCGAGGCCGAAGCCTTCCTGACCCGGAAGTGGAACAAGGAGCTGGACTATCGCCTGATCAAGGAACTCTGGGCCTTCCGGGACAATCGCGTCGCCGTGCGTTACGCCTATGAATACCACGATGATAGCGGCCAATGGTTCCGTGCCTATGGCAACGAAAACTGGGAATTCGCCGAAGACGGGCTGATGGGGGCGCGCCATGCCAGCATCAACGAACATCCGATCGCCGAAACTGAGCGCAAGTTCCGCTGGCCGCTCGGCCGCCGCCCAGACGACCACCCCTGCCTCAGCGACTTCGGTTTCTAGAGTTTGTTGCGAACGTCGACAGTCTCCCGGCGGAGGTGGTGGCGATATGTCGGAGAAAGCGAGATTTGAGCTCGATGCGAGGTTGCGGCTTTCGATCGAGCTCGCGCTTCTGGCGTCGTGCGACGACCGGCGGCTGTTGCAAAGGCAGGACGAGGCCGCCCACGACGTCGGCATGACGGGTGCCGAGATCGATATGGCGAGACGCGGCTCGAGTTTCGATGTGAAGATATCGGCAGCGGTTGCGCTGCCCCTCGTGCCCTCGGAGGAGCGCCGACGGCGTGCACGGCGGGCAGGGCTGTGCGATCGAAGTTGCGCGACGATCGAGCAGCTGGCGGCGCAAATCCAGCGATCCATGCCATGATATTCGCCGATGTACGGTCTGGAGTGCCTTGCCGTTGCGATGTCCGGGACTCTACTATGGCGCCGCTCAGGAATATCGGCAGGGAAAAGCATGGATCGGTGGCAGGCGATGCGGATATTCGTGAAGGTCGCGGAGACCGAGAGTTTCGTAGATGCAGCCCGCCAGATGCATATGAGCCCGCCCGCCGTAACGCGCGCCGTTGCCGCGCTTGAGGACGTGATCGGAGCCCGGCTCTTCGTGCGCACGACACGATCGGTCAAGATGACGGGGCCGGCACGCGGTACTTCGAGGATTGCCGCCGCATCCTTGCCGATATTGCCGAATCGGAGGCGGCCGCCGGCGGTTCCTACGCGATACCGACCGGCATCCTGTCGGTGACAGCCTCGGTGATGTTCGGGCAGATGTACGTGCTTCCCATCGTCACGGAGTATCTCCGATGCCTATCAGGGCATGAGCGCGCAAACGCTCTTTATCGACAGGCCGGTCAACATCGTCGACGAGGGAATTGATGTCGCCGTCCGCATTGGTCACCTCGCCGATTCGAGTTTTACGGCCATCAAGGTCGGAACCGTTCGCCGTGTCGTCTGCGGGTCGCCCGCCTATTTCGAGCGCCATGGCATTCCAAACACCCCCGCCGATCTCAGGGACCACCGCATCGCCGTGCCGACAAGCGCCTGGGCCTCGCCGGAATGGCAGTTTGCCAATGAGCATCGGGTCACGATTGATCCGGTTCTCCAGTGGTGAGCGCGACGAACAACCCACCTTTTCTTTTATGAATGAGGCCGCGAGATAAGCTCCTTCATCGAAAGGAGCGGAATTGAATGGTTGGAGATCGCGCTGATGCCATGCTTGAAGTCATGGATGAAG
>Ga0102591_1000769_pt1 | contig 53550 bp, 43 predicted proteins | sample AraplaCol_mCL_r2_2_FD_76860 | JGI IMG/M metagenome (GOLD analysis project Ga0102591, IMG submission 76860) | Arabidopsis root microbial communities from North Carolina, USA - plate scrape MF_Col_mCL_r2 (SPADES assembly) (version 2) | ecosystem: Host-associated > Plants > Roots > Endosphere... | reverse complement strand
CTCTGCGTGCCGCGCACCACCTGGATCGTCGGGCCGAACACCGCGCATCTCACGAATGCCTGGCTGGCTCGCGCCCAGTTGGTGGCGGTCAACGATGCCATCGCCGCATGGCGCCTCGCGGGGAGTGCCACCAGCGATCCCCATTGCCTGGGCTCCACTTCCGCTGCAGCGGCTTCCGCAGCCCATCGGCAATGACTGAGGCCGCTGAGGTCGCGGCGACCGTCATGCAGAAAATCTGCATCTGCGCGGACGATTTCGGCCTGAGCGCCGGGGTCAATGCGGCAGTCGTCGACCTGGCCCGGCACGGCACGATTTCCGCCACCAGCGCCATGGTGCGCCGCGGCGCCTGGCTGAGCGGTGCGCGGACGCTGCGCTCGATCGCACCGGCACGGCTGGACGTCGGGCTGCACCTGGATCTCACGCGTCCGGCGAGCGTCGAGGGGCCTGAGCCCGGCCTCGCGCGCCTGCTCGCGCAGGCCTACACGCGAACGCTGTTCGCTGCGGGACTGCTGGCCGACATCCGCGACCAGCTGACACGCTTCGAGGACGCCATGGGACGCCAGCCCGCCTTCATCGACGGTCACCGGCATGTCCATCAATTCCCGGTGGTGCGCGAGTTGCTGCTCGAGGAGATCTCCAGGCGCTATCCGACCTCGCTGCCCTGGCTTCGCAGCACCGCCCCGGGCGGCGCCTTGCGAAGGGAGGGCCTGAAGGCTCGGGTGATCCACGCGCTCGGTGGGCCAGCCCTCCAGAGAAAAGCCTGCGCTCGTGGCATTCCCCACAGCCGCGGACTGCTGGGCGTGTACGACTTCGGCGGCGATGCCGACGCCTACCGCGCGCGGCTGTATGGCTGGCTGCGCACTGCGCGCACCGGCGATGTGCTGATGTGTCACCCCTCCGCGGCTCTGTTCGCAGACCCGCATGCGCATGCCCGAATGCGAGAGTACGCCGTGCTGCGCACCATCGATTTCCCCTGGCACGGTGATGCCTGGCACGTTTGCCCTGTGCCGCTGACGGAGTTGCTGCAGCGCGGTGCGGGTGTGCCGTGGCGGAGTCCGGGGCCGAGCCAGCCAGGCAGGCCCTGAGCGACCTCGGTGAGGCCGTCATTCATATCCATCCACTCTGTCCCGCAGGTCCGCCCGTACGCATCGAAACCGAGTTCTCAATCCTTCATCGGGAACGAGACCAGAACCGTCTTTACCGCCAATTCATCGTTGTAGTCCACCTTGACCTGCCGGCCATCCTTCATCCAGATATCCCAATAGACGTCGCCGTCTTCTTCCTCGGTTTCCTGTGGTTGCCCGAAAGCGGCGAGCGCCTCCTCCCGGCTCCCGACCGAACCCGTGGCGAACGGAATGGATCCCAGGTATGCGGACACCTTGGCTGCTCCATTCGGGTAATAGAACACGCCGCTCATCGCATACGGGCCAGACCCGATCGGATCTCGATAGTTTCGAGCGAAGAATTCTTTTGGCGTGAATGCAAGCGCAACACCCAGATCATTCAGTTGGACAAAGTCGATCGTCAACTCCTTGAGCTTCTTCGCAGAAAGCGCATCGATGGAACCACCATTGACCTTGATCGCATCGATCACGTCATTGTCCGTATCGGTCATTCCAACCAGCGTAAACAGTCGATCTGTATTCATGCCTTACTTACCTTCTCCATGGTTCCGGATCATCATCTTCTCGAGCCACTTGTACCAATCGTCATTCGTCATTCGTCATTGCGGACAGTGCCTTCGCGGCGTCACTGCTTGGCAAAACAGTTCCAACGACTCATCGCAAGCTCGCTCGATTCGTTCGCCGCGCTTATTCATATTCTGTGGCTCCCAGACGAACCAGACGCTGACACCTCGGACCCGAAGAACCATCACCTTCTTCCAATTCGTACTCGCGCTCGCGGCGCAGTAGCTCGCGCGCTGGCGCCGGTAACCGACGTAGCAGCGGCAAGCGGGACAGCAACGCGCGAACCTGGACTGGCGTGAGCGTTTCCAGCAGCGCCCTGGCTGCCGTACGCGCAACACTGGGGGCAGGGTCCGACAAGCTTCCGGTCAATACCGGCATCACACGCTTCGAGGTGAAGAAACTCAACGCCCACACGATGCGTCGGCGCACGTAAGGCTCACGCCTGTCCAAAGTGCGGATCAACGGCTCGATGGCTTCGCTATCGCCAATCGCAGCCAGTGCCAGCGCGGCGTTGGCGCAGCAATCGTCATCCTCGTTATCGAGCTGCGCTATCAACGGGACGAGTGCACGGCGATCCGGTAGATCGATGAGCGCGTCCGCCACGTCCCTTGCCAGCTCGTTCTCACTCAGGAGGGGCAACAACAGCGGAACTGCGTCATCGGCGAGACCACGGTCGGCGAGTGCCTGCACCGCCAGCTTGCGAGCATGGAGGGCAGTCGTCCCAGACGACTGAAATAGACGGAGCAATGCCGGAGGAATCGGCGCGCCCGCGTCGAACTCAAGTGCCTTGATCGCGGCATTGCGTATCTCGTCAGAGGGGTCCTCAAGCAGCTCGGACACGAGCGACGACAAGCGCTGCGCAACGCCTTGGCCTGCAAGCGGCAATGCCTCCAGCGCCGCCACCCGGACATTTTCAGCCGGGTCGCGCAGCGCAGCATGCCAAAGCGGAAGCGAAGCAGCGCCGGGCTGCTCGTCGAACAGAGGGGCTAGCGAGCGGACGGCCCGCTCACGGACTTCCCCATCGGTATCCGCCAGCATCAACGAAACGAGTTCAAGCCGATGTTCCTCAAACAGCGAGCGTGAATCGCCAAGCGCCATTGCAGCGGCCAACCGGAGCCTCAAGTCCTCGGCGCGAGCAGCCAAGCGGAGCACATCCAATGCCTGGGTCCCGTCCAGGTAAGCCAGTGCATGGAGCGCATTCTCTCGAACCTCCAAGTCGGGATCGTGGTGGAAAACGCGGATCAATGCCTCGAAGATGGACGGGACGGGCAGGTCGAAGTCTTTGAGAGCGATCACGACGTTGCTGCGCACATCGGCATCCGTATCGCGCAGTGCGACCAACAGCGGTTCGATCGCAGCGGGGTCGCTGAAACGCAGACCTTGAGCGGCGGCGGCGCGCACGCAGGCATCCACGTCCCGCAGGCCCGCCGTCAACGCCTCGAATGCCGCCGTGCCGACGCCCCTGTCCTCCTCGTCGCCGAACCACCACATGGCTTGACATCTCGCGGCTGGAAGGGGATCGCAGGCGGCTTCGACGAACACCTTCGTCACTGCATCCCCTCCTGATCGAGAATCTGCCAAGGCAGACAAGGCGGCACTGCGCGTTTCTTCATCCCCGTCGGCCCACAGCGGCAACCAGGGGGCAAGTCGCCCGGCGATGTCAGTCGCTTGTTCGGCCTCTTTTTCCGCGGCCTCTATACGTGCTTGGTCCAGCATTCCATAGCTCATTTTTGTGAGGCTGGCGCGGCCGAGCGAATTTCTTCGCTGCCGACCAAGGTTCTCACGGTATTCGACGGGGCCGAGAGAGATTTCGATCCGCTTCTGGTTGCACCCACGGATGCGGGAACCCACCGCTGCCATGAATTCCTCAATGGTGGTGCTCGTCCAGTTCCGAGGATAAAACAGTTCGGTCTGAGGTCGACCGAAGCGTCTTCGCGGGCCGCGCTGTCAGGCGAGCAGGCTTTGCAAGGCGTCGAGCGAGTGAGATGCGCGTCGCTCATTCTTGTTGGCCAGCCTGGCCAGCGTAGTGGTCACCACGATCGCGGTGCGCCACGGGCCAGTCGGTGGTTTCGGCCACGGTCTCGATGGCAGCATCCAGCATCTTCGTGCTGGGCGTACATGCTTGAAGGAAAAGAATTTTCACTCGCGAAAATCCGAAGTACTCAGAATTTCTGAAGATGCCACCGCGAGTGTCGACATCGTCCAACTGGCGTGGCGGCGCTCAGCGGTCCAGCATCGCATGCGGCCAGCGCCCCGAATCCACGCGCTCCTGCACCACGGCCCGCAGGATGTCGATGAGCACTTCGGTCGCGCGCGATGGCGGCCGGTCGGAGGCGCGAGCCAGCACGCGCCGCAACCGCAGCCCCTCGATGGGAATCGCGACCAGGCGTCCGGCCTCGATCTCGTCCTGCACGACCGCGGCGAAGTGAACCGTGAGGCCCAGGCCTTCTTCCACCAGGCGGGCCGCCACGCTCAAGGTCTCGACCTCGACCACAGGGTTCAGCACCACGCCCGCGCGCGCCGCCGCCGCTTCCAACTCGAGCCGCACGCCCGACTTGGACACGCCCGTCATCACCAGAGGCAGGCCGGCCAGCCGGGGCAGCTTGATCTTCGTCATGCGCATCAGCCGCGCGTCATCGGTGCGCCCGATGAGGCACAGCGCTTCGGTCATGAGTGGCGTCGCCAGCACGTTGGTCAACTGCATCGGCCCGTTGAGGATCGCGATGTCGACCGCCCCCTGCTCCAGCATGCCCAGCAGAGACTGCGAGAAGCCTTCGACGATGCGCAGCCGCACATCGGGAAACTGCTCGCGCACCGCGCGCGCAAGTGGCACGGCGAGCAGCAGCGCGAGAGCGGGCGACAAGCCGATGGCCGCCGGGCCGCTCGGGTCGCGTTGACGCGCCGTCATGTCCTGCTTCATCTGCTCGGCATAGCGCAGCAGGAACGATGCGCGCTCCATGAGGAACACAGCCTCTTCGGTCGGTGTCGCGCCGCGCGCGTGCCGCTCGAAGAGGCGCACGCCCAGTTCTTCCTCGAGCAGGCGGATCTGCCGGCTCAGCGCTGGTTGGGCGACGTGCAGCACGGCAGAGGCGCGGCCGTAGTGCTGCTGCGTGGCGAGTACCACGAAATACCGAAGCTGTCTGAGGTCCATGCAGGGGGTCCAAGTCGTTGCAGCAAGAGTGATCGATGGGCATCGCACTCCCCATACCGAAATGTTATCGAGCCGCTCGAAAAATGGTAATGGACGCACGAATGACCGTTGCCTACAGTGGGCCTCGCAGAACGTAATCCGCTGCTTTTTCAACGAATCCGAACATCATCGCATCAAGGAATAGACATGGACCCCACCCTCCAGGAAATGGAATCCACCCGCATCGCCCGCTGGGGCAAGGTCACGCCGTACGGCGAGACCTTCATCGAGAGCCGGCTGCCGGGTATGAAGAAAAACATCTACAAGATCATGAACCGCGGCGTTCTGGAGAACAAAGGTGTCCAGCCGGCGATTCCAGGCAACCACCGCTTCGGTGTGACCTTCATCGAAATCCCGGTTGGCCAGGGTGCCAGCCTTCACGCACACAAGACCGAGGAAGTCTTCTGTCCGCTGAACGGGCAGATGGAGGTCATCTGGGGCGAGAAGGGCCAGTATTCCGTGATGCTCAACCAGTGGGACGTGATCTCGTGTCCCATCGGCGTGATGCGCGGTTTCCGCAATCCGAACGATCACGCGCTGGTGGTGTATTCGGTCGTCGGTGGAACCGACGAAGAATGCGGGCGCATCGCCTGGCACGAGGATGTCGTCAGGGCTGCAGAGGCCACCGGCCTGGTCTACGGAACCGACGGCTATATCAAAGAGACGGCGCCAGAAAGCAAGTAGTCGCCGCGCCGACAGCCCGAACTGCGCAGGCACCACCCGAGGAGACAAAAAAATGACGATCCCCCAGGACTTCCAGGCCGCATGCCGCATGCCGACGTGCGGCGTGGCACACGGCATGAACCGGCGACACGCCCTCGCCGCTGCACTCGCGGCGCTGGGCGCCGGCCTTGTTCGCGCCCAGCCGACCTGGAGCCCCAAAGGCCCTGTGCGCATCGTCGTTCCGTTCGCCGCCGGCGGCACCTCGGACATCATCGCGCGCATCGTTGGCGTGCGGCTCGCCGAAGCACTGGGCCAGCCGGTGCTCGTCGACAACCGCGTGGGCGCCGGCGGCAACATCGGCATCGCGTCGGTGGCACGCGCTGCACTCGACGGCCAGACGCTGCTGCTGGTCTCGTCCGCGTTCGTGACCAATCCGGCCTTGTTTGCCGACAAGCCTCCTTATGACCCGCTGCGCCAGTTCGCACCGGTGTCGCTCGCCGTCAGCTCGCCCGACGTGATCGTGGTGCCGGCGACGGGCCCACTTACCAGCCTGTCGGCGCTGATCGACACCGCTAAACGCCGACCAGGCGCGCTCACCTACTCGACGCCCGGCAAGGGCAACAGCGTGCACCTGGGCGGCGAGCTGCTGTGGCAGCGCGCCGGCATCGAGCTGCTGCACGTGCCTTACAACGGCGCGGCCCCTGCCGTGCAGGCCGTGCTCGGCGGACAGGTCGATTGCGCGCTGACCGCACTGCCGGCTGCCAAGGCCCACATCGCGGCGGGCACGCTGCGGGTGCTGGCCGTCGGCAGCCGCGCGCGCTGGGCCGAGCTGCCGCAGGTCCCGACGGTGGCGGAGTCGGGCTTTGCCGGCTACCGCTCCGAAACCATGCAGGCGCTGTTCGCGCCGGCGGGCACGCCTGTCGCCGCCATCGAGCGACTGCACACCGAGGTGCGGCGCATCCTGGCGCTCGACGACGTGCAGCGCCAGACCCGAGAACTCGGCTTCGAGACGGTCGCAAGCCTGCCCGCCGACCTCGCTGCGCGCGTCGCCGAAGACGTGCCGCGCTGGACCGCCGTCGCCAGCCGCGCGCGCATCCGCGCCGACTAGCGGCCCCACGCCCCTTCAGCCACAGCGGTGCGCCGATGCGTGCCGGGCGGCATCGTGCCGATTTCATTTTCTTCACTCTCCAGGACTTCCCATGATTTCTGCCACCGAGACGCCCACGGATACCGAGGCATCGCCTGCGCAGCGCTCGATTCCCGCCAACGCCCAGGCGCTGCTGCAGGCCGTGCTGGACGCCAACCAGGGCACGCGCGACGCGCGCACCCGCACCGTGCTCGACGCGATGATCCGCCACCTGCACGCCTTCGCCTCGGAAGTGACGCTGACCTATGAAGAGCTCTTCAAGGGCCTGGACTTCATGGTGCGCATCGGCCAGGCCACCGGCCCGAGCAAGCACGAAGGCATCCTGCTTGCCGACATCCTCGGCCTCGCCACGCTGGTGCTGCTCATGGACGCAAAGGCCGTGCTCGCCGCGGGCGGCACCGAGCCGGCGCTCATCGGCCCCTTCTGGCGCGCGAACCAGCCGGTGAGGCCCAACGGCGTGCGCATCGCGACCGACGACACGGCCGGCGAGACGCTGCATGTACGCGGCCGTGTGCTGTCGCTGGACGGCACGCCCCTCGCCGGTGCCCGCATCGAAACCTGGCAGGCTGCGCCCAGTGGACTGTACGAAAACCAGGACCCGGAGCAGGAAGACATGAACCTGCGCGCAGTCTTCGAGACCGACGCCGACGGCCGCTTCTGGTTCGAGAGCGTGCAGCCCTCGGGCTATGGCGTGCCCACCGACGGACCTTGCGGCGAGCTGCTGGCGCTGCAGAACCGCAGCCACATGCGCCCGGCACACCTGCACTTCATCGCCATCGCGCCGGGCCACAAGGTGCTGGCGACGCAGATCTTCGATGCGCGCGATCCGTACGCCTACAGCGACGCGGCCTTCGGCGCGGTGGGCTCGCTGCTGCGCGACTTCGAACCCGACAGCGCGGGCCACTTCCACCTCGACTTCGAACTGCGGCTGGAGCCCGGCGAAACGTGCCTGCCCACGCCGCCGCTGCCCTGAACGCACACACATTTTCTTCACTTCACTCCGTACCACGAGACATAGCACCATGAGGACACCACCGCGCGCCCTTCGCCTCAGCGCCAGGGCCCCGAGCTCCGATGCACTGAACCCCGACCTGGTTGACATCGCACAGCCGGAGACACCGGCCGGCTGCGCCATCGTCGAAGTCCTTGCCGCGGCGATCAACCCCAGCGACGTCAAGGCGGCGCTGGGCCTGATGCCGTATGCCCTCTGGCCCCGCACGCCGGGCCGCGACTACGCCGGGCGCGTCGTCGCCGGTCCGTCGGAATGGATCGGCCGCGCCGTGTGGGGCACCGGCGGCGACCTCGGCATCACGCGCGACGGCACGCACGCGCGCTACCTCGTGCTGCCCGTGGCAGCGCTCGTCGCCAAGCCCGAGCGCATCGCCATGGCTTCGGCCGCCACGGTGGGCGTGCCCTTCGTGACGGCATATGAAGGCCTGCGCCGCGCCCACCTCGCGGGGCCCGGCCAGACCGTGCTGGTGCTCGGCTCGAACGGCAAGGTCGGCCAGGCCACCGTGCAGTTGGCCACGCGCGCCGGCGCGCGCGTGATCGGCGTCGAGCGCGGCGCCACCCGGTACACGGGCCACGCGAGCGCGCAGGTCGAGGTGATCGACGGCACGCGCGACGACATCGCACAGGCAGTCCTGTCGATGACCGATGGCAAAGGCGTGGACATTGCCTACAACACCGTCGGCTCACCGTACTTCGCCGCAGCGCTCGCATCGCTCAAGGTCGGCGGCACGCAGATCCTGATCTCCACGCCCGACCGCAACGTGCCCTTCGACATCATGGCCTTCTATCGCCGCGACTTGCACATGCTCGGCGTGGACAGCCTGAAGCTCACGGCCAGCCAGTGCGCGGATGTGTTCCGCACGCTGCTGCCGGGCTTCGAAGACGGCAGCCTGCAGGGCTTCGACGTGAACGACGGCTCGGTGCTGCCGCTGGACCGTGCACGCCAGGCCTACCTGCAGGTGCTCGAAGGCTCGATGGAGCGGCTGGTTTTGGCGCCCTGAACGTTCCCGGGGTGCAGCCCCGTTCATCACTTCGGGGCCTGCCCGGCAGGTAGGCCCTCCCCCACGCACAACAAGGAGACAACGATGGACATCCATCGCAGGACATTGCTTCGCCTCACAGCAGCTGCAGGCGGCATCGCCGGCCTTCCCACCACGCTCTTCGCGCAGCCCGCCTACCCCAACCAGCCCGTGAAGCTGGTCATTCCCTTCACCGCCGGATCGACCACCGACGTGGTAGGCCGCATCGTCGGCGAACGTCTGCAGCAGTCCCTCGGCCAGCCTTGCGTGGTCGACAACCGGCCCGGCGCGGGCGGCACGCTCGGCGCCAGCGCGGTGGTCAACGCCGCAGCCGACGGTCACACGGTGCTGATCCACTCGACCGGCCACGTCGCCAACGCCGCGCTCTACCCCGGGCTCAAGTACGACACGCTGAACGACTTCACGCCGGTCACCATGCTGGCGTCGATGCCCAATGTGCTGGTGGTGCCGCCCGACCGCGGCTTCACTTCGCTGCAGGACCTCGTGCGCAAGGTGAAGGCAGGTCCGCAGAAGTTCGTGTACGGCTCTTCGGGCAACGGCAGCGCCTCGCACATCGCGGGCGAGAAGTTCCGCATCGCCACCGGCATCGAGGCCGCGCACATCCCCTACCGGGGCACGCCGCAGGCGCTCACCGACCTCATGGGCGGGCGGCTTGACTGGTTCCTGGCGCCGCTGGCGCTGGCCGCCCCACTGGTCCAAGGCGGCAAGCTCGCCGCGCTGGCCATCGGCGCGCCGCGGCGTTCGCCACTGCTGCCGCAGGTGCCGACCACCGCCGAAAGCGGCGTCGGTGACGCGGACCACCTGTTCTGGGTCGGCATGTTCGTGGCCGCCAGGACACCGGAGCGCACCGTGGCGCATCTGCATGCCGAGACCGTGCGCGCCCTGAAGACCAGCGAGGTGCGCGCGCGCCTGGACAAGCTCGGCGCCGACGCCGCACCGATGCCGCAGCAGGCCTTTGCGCAGCAGGTGCGCGAAGAGGTCCTTTCGACCACCGCGCTCATCCGGCGCGCGGGCATCCGCATCGACAGCTGATCACCCCTCGACCGCAGCGCTTCGAAAGAAAGACATGAGACAACAACTCAAACTTCTGCTTGCCCTTGCGGCCATGGGCGCGTTCGGCGCCGCCCAGGGCCAATCGTCCGTGACGGTGTTCGGCAGCATCGACCTGAACTTCACCTACTCGAAAGCCGGCCACGCCTCGACCAAGGCCATGGACCAGGGCGGCTACCTGCTGCCCAGCCGCCTGGGTTTTCGCGGCATGGAAGACCTGGGCGGCGGACTCGCGGCCGGCTTCTGGCTCGAGACCGCCGTGCTGCCCGACACTGGCGTGACGCAAGGCGGCTTCGGCCGGCGCTCCACCGTGAGCCTGATGACCAAGGACCTCGGCGAGCTGCGGCTGGGCCGTGACTACACCCCCACGTTCTGGAACGTGTCGAGCTTTTCGCCCTTCGGGACGGTCGGCGTGGGCGGCAGCAGCAACATCGTCGAAGGCTGGCCGCTCGGCCTGGGCCGTGCACGCACGCAGGCCCGCGCCAGCAACTCGGCCGGCTACTTCCTGCCGCGCGGCCTCGGCGGCCTGTACGGGCAGTTCATGTTCGCGGCGGCCGAAGGCGCCCAGGGCGCCGGCTACCGCGGCGGCCGGCTGGGCTACGAGTCGGGCCCGCTCAACGTAGCGGCCGCCTACGGGCAGACCGCTGTGGGCGTCGACGACTACCGTACCGTGACCGTCGGCGGCAGCTATGACTTCGGCGTGGTCAAGGCCTATGCCAACCACCTGCGCCATCGGCTGGGACGCGAGCGGCAGACGAACGCGCTGATCGGTGCGTCGGTTCCCGTGGGCGCGGGGCAGATCCGGGTATCGTTCGCACGCTCCGAACGCTCCGGCCCGGGCCCCGGCACCGGCGGCACCGCCCGCCAGTTCGCCATCGGCTACGCACACAACCTGAGCAAGCGCACCACGCTGTACAGCGCCTACTCACGCATCAGCAACCGCGGCAATGCTGCCTACGTGGTAGCCGACTCGTCGCCCGCCGGTATGGCGGGCCGGCGCTCGTCGGGCCTGCAGCTCGGCGTGAACCACGCCTTCTGAACGCAGCCCATGAACCGACCGATACGATGTCTCGAGCGAAACCGCGGTGCAGATACTCACCGAGATGATCCACTACGGCATAGCGAAGACCGCCCAGTTCGCTGTGTCGCGCGGCGTCGGCGACTTCGTGGAAGCATAGCGCGCTTGAGCGACAAGAGCTTCGAGCAGGTCGAGGCGGAGTTCTTTGACCACATCCGCCCGACCTCGCTGATCAAGCGCTTCGCATCGCCACAGGAAGTGGCCTCCCTCGTGGTCCACGTGGCAAGTCCACTCGCTTCGGCGACCATGGGGGTGGCCCTTCGCGTCGACGGCAGCATCGTCAAGAGCGCCTTCTGAAGGCTTGCCTGGACCATCGGCCAGGTCACTTCTTCGAACGCGGGCCTTCGAGTTCGTGCGGTATTCCCAGCACTGCCTTCGAGCTGCTCGTCCCGCTCATATGAAAAAAGCGACATCCACCAGGGGCGAGGCAGACCGTCCCCGCTCGCCTAAATCCTCGTTCTCACCGCCATGCTGGGCGCGCCGGTGGCTCTGATCGCGCCGCTGCGCGAGTCGTCCATCGTCATCGGCGCTTTCCTCGCGTGCTGGCTCTTCCGCGAGGAACCATCTCGCACGCCGGATGGGCGGGGGAGTGATCGTGCTGGACGGGATCGCGGCGGTCAGTCTTTGATGTTTGGTCTCGGTGGCCTGGCAACCAGCGCACACCATGGGCGCATTGCATGCAATGCGCCAACGGGAATGCCAAGGCATTCTTGCTGAAGAATGGCCAAAATGGCTGATCACTCTCACCCGAGTCCGATCATGCAAGTCAGTGCCACCGATGCCAAGAACCGCTTCGGCGACTACCTGGGTCAGGCCGAGCGCGAGCCCGTGCAGGTCATGAAGAACGACCGCGTCGCGGTTGTGATGGTCTCGGCAGCCCGTTACGCCGAACTCGAGGCACTCGAACGAAAGAAGACGCCCGGCCAGCACAAGCGCGAATTCAACGAAACCTATGCGGAGTGGATTGCAGCCCAGAACGGGCTGGTCGAGCGCGTGGGTGTTTTCGGCGAGGACTACCGCCCCTGGTGATTGCACGATGGCCCAGTTCGACGTCTATGCCAACCCGTCCAAGGCGCAGCGCGGCGAGATTCCCTGGATGGTGGACATCCAGAGCAAGATCCTCGACAAGCTCCCGACCTGCCTCGTGATGCCGTTGGCACTGCGTGCCACATGCCGGCTGCGATGCCGCGGTCCCTCTGCCCGACCATCGGCGGGAACGCAGCGATGCTGATGGCATTGCCCCATCTGGCCGCACCCTTTCGGGTCAACGATCTGGGTTCTGTCCGGGGCAACCTGCGATCTCAGGCCAACGACTTCGTGGGTGCACTGGATGCAGTGATCAGCGGAATCTGAGTCGAGCCTCTGGCACGACGCTCCGGCGCTCCGCACCCGCGCCAAAGCGAACCCCGCACGATCTCGGCGAACGCTGAACGACCGGCGGCCACCACGTCCCTGCCGGCCGGCATCGAGCCAGGTACTTCAAAGAAGGCATGCCGTTCCCCGCTCACCATTCGATTGCCAACCAGCAGTTCAAGTACCAGCAGCCGATCCTTGGTGAAATCCAAACAGTTCCAATCGCACCGCACTTGCAGTTTTCGAGACTGGAACGACAATCCCGCAGTACCTCTTATCGACGATGGGAGGCGCAATATATTTGCGGGTGACGACCGTTTGGCGAACCTGTCGCGGCGCCGCTAAAGTTTGCGCCGCCAGCACTTCAAGGCACGGGAGGGATTTTCGTGATTCAGCGGGGCGATATCATCTTTCGGCAAGGGGCGTTCCACCACACGATGCTGGTAACTGATCCCAAGAACTTCGTCAGTCTGGACAGCATATTGCCGGGCGATGCCTCTCAAGAAATTGAGGTGATTCATGCTGCGTCCAGGGATACGGCCGTCTATCGAGAAATCATCGACATCGACAAGAGTGAAGCCAGTGGAAATTGGTTCACCGTCTATCGCCCGGCGCCTCATTCCGTCGAGCTGTCAAACGGATTGCCCTTTGCCAGGCTTTGGGCCCACCTCAGGACCGCGACGCAAAAGCAGACAAAACAAGGGCCTCTAACAACCTACAGCATCAAGAAAGACGGCGCCCGGGGCAAACTGACCCCATATTCTTATGGATTGTCTGAGTCAGGCATCGACATAAGCCGCTATTACGGGGTTCAGAATTCCCTGCGAACAGACATCAATCCGCCATTTGGATTCGATGCACTATATCGAGCTTTCAAGTGGGCTGCCCGCCAGCGAGCGGGTTTTAGCGAGAATCGCGGAACCACCTGCTGCGCTTTCGTCACCGCATGCTTCCAAGCGTCTTCGGTTGATTTTCATATGGGCGGTGATCACAAGAAAGTTTCCAAAGGCCTCATGCTGCTCACGGAGCTTCGTGGAGAGAAGCTTCCCAAACCCGCCCGCTACGAAGCTTTTGTCGAAGTCGGAAGAGAGAAAAAGAAGGTGGCGCTCGCCACATATCAAGCATCGAATCCAGGAGGTTTTCACAAGGCATTCGGCGTGAACGACTACTGCAAGTTTGTCACCAAGGAAGTATTGGGCAGAGAGATGACGATTGAAGATTTGTTCCCGCCCGCTCTTCTGGTCGACGCGAAATACAACTACAGCAGGAATTTCGAGCGAATGGTGAAAGCACCGGGCAGTGGCTTCGTCAAGGTCCTGTAGCGCCGGCCCTATGCAACTTCAGAATTAAAAGCCCAGCAGCGCTGGCATCGCATGCCGGCGACTGCCTACCGTCGCCGGCACCAGAAACTGCGCGAGCGGCATGGCGCTGATCGGTGCGGCCAACGGTGTGGAATGGCCGCTCGTGGTGGACGGGGCGCTGTGCCTGCTGGCCTTCCTGGTAGTTTGGGCGGCGGTGCCACCGGACGCCAGCCGGCCTATGGGCAGGAAGCCCCCGCCCGGGAATCCGGTCGCGCCAGGGCTGTGGCCGTGGAGGGTGGCAAGCCCGATGTCGTGAATCGCCATCGTCACCATCCAGATCATCGCGGGCTCCCACTTCCAGGACCGGCTTGGCCTCGAGACGGCGCAGGTCGGCCCGAGGCTGGTCATGGCGCTCACGACGACGGGCTGGCCCTGTTCGGCACGCAGATGCTGCACGCCAGGTTCCTCGGACGGCGGCGCATCATCGGCCGTGCCATCCGAGCGGCAAGGTGCCGTCGCGGGCCTGATCGCCACGATGCAGGGCGTGGCGCTGGTGGTGACGCCGGCCGTCAGCACCGCGCTGTACGGCATCGACCGATCGCTGCCGTTCGCCTGCCTCGCGGCATTGCTGTGCGAACTGGCCGTTTTCTTCGCGCTGCCTTCGTTCCTCGTGGCACGGCGCGACTGCACTGAGCAGGCCCGTCCGGGTCGCGGCCGCGCGCGGCACAATGCCTCGCACTCAGCGAGGAGAAGCCCCCATGAAAAAACGCATCCTGATCGCGGCGGTGGCCGCCTGCGCCCTCGCCCTGGCGGGCTGGAACTACGTCGCAGCGCACCGGCCCGTCAGCGAGCGTCTCGCGCAGGACGCGCGCAACCAGAAGGTCTCGCTCTGGGCATACCACCGGTATGGCGTCATGCCGTCCGTGCTGGTCATCGACCTGCGCAGGGTCGACGCCGACGCGGCGACGGTGGATGTGCTGAGGGCACTTTTCCAGAGCGCGCAGTCCCACAAGGCCAGGCGCTTCGACAAGGTCCTCCTTGCGCACAGAGGCACGCCGAAGTTCTCCCTCGACGGCGCGTACTACGCGCAACTCGGCCAGGAATTCGGCGAACAGAATCCGGTGTACACGATCCGCACGTTCCCGCAGAACGTGCGCAAGCTCGACGGCACGCCCGCCTACGAGACCTGGACCGGAGGCATGCTGGGGGTCCTGAGCAGGCAGATGGAGGACGTCAACCAGTTCGCCAGGGACTGGTTCATCGCCGACCTCGCGAAACAGGAAGGCGCGCAGCGCTGACAGTCTAGGCGGGCGGCACGCCGCCCTACTCCCTCAGCGTGAAAACCACCGAGAGATACGACACCGGCCCCGAATGGATCACTTCGATGCCATGCAGCACCGTCGCATCGAAGAGCAGCGTGTCCCCTTCCCCCACCTCCACCGCCTTCGCGCCGTAGCGGTACGTGACCGACCCTGACAAAAAGTACAGGAACTTGAGCCCCGGGTGCTGGAAGGTCACGTACGGCCCAGCCTCCGGCAGCAGCGTGACTAGGTAGGGCTCCACGAACAGGTTGCCCGACAGCGAGTGCCCCAGCAGCTCATACCGGTAGTCCGCCACCGCCCCGATGCGGTCGACCACGAGCCCCTGCCCTGCCCGTACATGGCAGAAATCCGTGCGCCGGGCCTGATCCCCAAAGAAGCGCGAAACCGACACATGCAGACCTTGCGCGAGCCGCTCCAAGGTCTCCACCGAAGGCGAAACTAGACCCCGCTCGATGCGCGAGAGCATCGAGGCGGAGATCCCCGACGCCAACGCGAGTTGCCCGGCCGACAGTCCGGCCGCCATGCGCAGCGCCCTCACCTGTGCGCCGATGCGCGACGCGGATGAACTGCGAGCGACGGGTGTCGGTCGCCGAGGCCGTACACGCGTCACCGAGGCTGGCAGACGCAGCGGACGTGCCGTAGGCAGGGGTGAGGCGATGTGGCGACGCGTCATTTGGATTTCGTGCCCGCAAGGAAGGCCTGAATGGGAGAGTTCGGGCCGAGTTCTCCGACGCCCTTGCGATCCAAATTCGATACGGAGGGCGCCGCGCTCTCACTTTGTACCATACAAGCGGGTGCATAAAGAAGGTCGTGCGATGAGAGTCATCGCATGCGATCGACGCAGGATCCCGCACTGCTGAAAGCCTTTGCGGCCGAGCTCAAAGCTCGGCGAGCAGTGCGCGGCTTCAATCAGGAGGAGCTTGGATTTGCGTCCGGACTCAATCGCACGTTCATCGCCAAGCTCGAGACCGGCACCTCGAGTCCTTCGCTGACCAGCCTCGTTCTTCTGTGCAACGGGCTCGAAACAGATCCGGCAGAGCTCATGCACTCCCTCATGAAGCGCTACCGGAAAGAACTCCGAGCCAAGCCGACAACCGGATAGGTCTTCAGAAGACCTTAATTCCCACCGTCAGACAGAACAAGCAGACACGGATTCCCCCGCGCGCAGTTCCCCGATGTTCGGCATGCCGAACACTAGGGAAGGAAGAGAAAGGGATGCATCGCGCTGCCGATGCAATAGCGAGCCATCGACCGGACCACGCGCAACGGCACCTGAGGACGCCGACCTTCCTCCAGGCCAGCCGTGTTGCTGACCGCCCCTCAAGCGATGGGCGCGGCCAGCATGGAACAGGCGCGCACAGCCTTCCGGCGCCAGCCGCCTTGGTCAGGCCCGTTGACGGAGCGCCTTTTCGATCTTCTTGTCGGTCTTGTACTGCCCCAGCCCGTACACAGCCCAGATCGTCGCCGGCAACCAGCCGATGATCGTGAGCTGGAGAATGAGGCAGATCACACCGGCAATCGGCCTGCCGATGGTGAAGAATGTCAGCCAGGGCAGGATCAAAGCAATCAGCAGGCGCACTTTTTCTCTCCTAGATCGTCGGACAGTCATTCAACCCGTTGGAATCTCAAGCCCCGCCGTGACTGACCAGCTTGACGCCAAGCACGCTGCCCACGAATTTCAAGCAATGATGAGACCTGTTCGTCCGAACCCGAGACCAACGACTCGAAACATGATCACACCACATTGATGAGAATCAATGTAGCGGTGGAACCAACTTTGCGTCACTCGCGCAGCGTGGACACCACCGAGAGGTACGACACCGGCCCCGAATGAATCAACTCGATGCCGTGCAGCGCCGTCGCATCGAACAGCAACGTGTCCCCTGCCCCCACCTCCACCGCCTTCGCGCCATAGCGGTACGTGACCGACCCTGACAAAAAGTACAGGAACTTGAGCCCCGGATGCTGAAAGGTCACGTAGGGTCCGGCCTCTGGCAGCAGCGTCACCAGATAGGGCTCCACGAACAGGTTGCCCGACAGCGAGTGCCCCAGCAGCTCATACCGGTAGTCCGCCACCGCCCCGATGCGATCGACCACGAGCCCCTGCCCTGCCCGTACATGGCAGAAATCCGTGCGCCGGGCCTGATCCCCAAAGAAGCGCGAAACCGACACATGCAGACCCTGCGCGAGCCGCTCCAAGGTCTCCACCGAGGGTGAGACCAGCCCACGCTCGATCCGCGAAAGCATCGAGGCGGAGATCCCCGACCTCAAGGCCAATTGGCCGGCAGACATCCCCACCGCCATGCGCAGCGCCCTCACCTGAGCTCCGACGCGCGACACCGACGGGTTACGTGCCACAGGTGCTGGACGCCGCGGTTGCCCACGCGTCATTGACGCGGGCAAGCGCAGCGGGCGCACCGTCGGAAAAGAAGAGGCAAGCGTTCGATGGGACATCGAGTGGCAATCAGGCGAGGCAAGGTTTGCCTCTCGATTCTACGTTAAACGTAGAGACGGGTGAAGCTGAACTTACGAGTATCGTAGAGTGAGTTCCGCCCCATCTCCCTCCCGCTCTGTCTTTGGCGCGCGCCTGCGACTTGCGAGGCTGGCTGCGGGCTTACCACAAGACAAGCTCGGCGTGAAAGCGGGATTGGATGAAGGGACTGCAAGTGCCCGCATCTCTCGTTACGAAAGCGGTATTCACGAGCCGAACGCGTCATTTGCAAGTCGTCTTGCAGACGAGCTTGGCGTGCCGCTCGCCTATTTCTACGCGGCAGACGATGAATTGGCCAGACTCATCCTCTGGTTCGGCCAACTGAACACGAAGCAGCGAAAGTCGCTCCTCGAGTTCGCCAGTCAGCTTAAGCCGCCCCCTTAAAGTTCTGAGCGCGGTCGAGGGTTCGCAGGTGCCCGGTCTCATGGCACTCGCAAAGCCGGACCGAGCAGACCAAACTTGGCGTTCGCAACACACTCAAAGCGCATAGCGAACATCCGGGCTTCTGCATGCAGGAACAGTATCCCGTTGCGATAGTCAATGTTCCTTCTGCATGACCAAACTCGCACACCAAGGAATCTTCGCATCCAAGCATCGCGAGCAATGCTTCAAAGTCTGCTTTGCAGCGATTGCGGTCCCACGCCGATAGACGCGCAGTTCCCGGCCGGGGGGCCATTGCGGTCATTGCGCCACCTTGACCTGCAAAAGCGCGAACCGTCGCAACGGGCAGAGCAGGCCCATAGCCTGAGCCTGGGAAGCCGCGCCGCGAGCTGTGGTCGCGTCCTGCGGGCACATGACGCGATCCGCGCTCGTAACGCAGCCAAGCATTGAACGCCTCAATGTCGATGGGCCGACTTCCTTCGTGATCGCTAACGGCAGCCGGCAATGTGGAGCAGGTGATAGGGAATCGAACCCACCTATCGAGCTTGGGACGCTAGCGTTCTGCCATTGAACTACATCCGCACCGCGCGATCGTAGCTTCGACTCATCGGCACCCGGAGTTCCATGAATGACACGTCTCCCTTGATGCGGCATGATAAAGGTAGCAAGAGAGAAATGATGACAAGAAATAGTGCGCAAAAAGATAGCATTCAAGGCATTTTCGGAAAGCCGCTAATCAAATGGCCCGGTGGAAAACGTACACTGGCCGATAAAATTGGCCAACACTTCCCGGATCGATTCAAGACCTATTACGAGCCCTTTTTTGGCGGCGGGGCGCTGTACTTTTCGACAGTCCCGCCCAAGGCGATTCTGTCGGACATAAATGCGGACCTCATCAACGCCTACATACATATTAGGGACGCTCCAGAGGCATTAATAACGGTCTTGGAAAAATACAAGAACACCGAGAAAGACTATTACCGAATTCGCTCGGAAAAATCTGACGACCCGATAAAGCAGGCAGCACGCTTTCTGTATTTGACTCGCCTATCATTTAATGGCATATACAGGGTCAATCTTCGTGGCGATTTTAATGTCCCGTACGGCTACAAAGATCACCTTACATCAGTCGATGTTGAGCAGCTGAGAAAAACATCTTTGGCTCTTCGTGGAGCGAAGTTGCTGAGTGTCGATTTTGAATCGGCAACTTCGATTGCTAAAGCCGGAGATCTCATCTACTTTGACCCGCCTTATACAGTCGCGCACGCCAACAATGGCTTTGTAAAATACAACGAAAAAATATTCTCTTGGAGCGATCAAGAGCGTCTCGCTCGCCATGCAAGGAAGTTGGCCGCGAAGGGGTGTCGGGTAATAATTAGCAACGCTGACCACAAATCAATCCATTCGCTTTACGAAGACTTTGACTGCCAAGTCATCTTGCGGCCATCAGTTATTGCTGCTGCGGGATCACACCGGCGTACCGTTTCGGAATGCATCTTTGTGCTGGGAGGCCAAAATGATTGAGAATATGGTTGCAGCGAGTGACGTGACGACACTGGCGAGAGCAAAGTCACGGTTATTCGATACCAAGAGCGTAAATCCTTCACTCGCCGAGCAACATATTGCCGAGGGATGGGAAGTCATTAAAAATGGAAAGACTTCCGTTCGTCTGAAGAAGCCGAAATCAGCATCCGCCTCGTTGGGAGACAGGCTCTGGACTTTGCTTTTCAGAATGCAGATGACACTAATCTCGGGTCTCGGTGGTGCCAAGGTCACGCCGGATAAAAAGAGTGCAGTTTCTGCTGACTGGCTTGTTCCCATCGTGGGAGTGGATGGTGAGTTGATTCTTGCCATAGATTATTTTGTTCCCACAAGGGGGAGCAAAGGACTGGCGGATCGACTGGCTGAATTTTCCAGCTGCCGAGAGCAACTAGTGAAAGCAATAGGCGCGCAATATGCTGGCCTTCATAAACGCCATTGCGCTCTGCTTTTCTTTATTAGAGATATTCAAGTTTCGGAAGAGCAGCGTGCAATCGCAAGGTCTCTGAATATTTCCATCTTTGAGGAGAAAGATCTTGACTATTACGAAAAACTGACGGCCCACCTTGGCCCGGCAGCCAGGTATCAGTTTTTTTCCGACATCATACCGGGCAAGTCAATTCCTGGACTTGAGATTAGAGTTCCTGCAGTCAAAACAAAGATGGGCGGGCACAACTGCTACACATTCCCAATTTCCCCTGAATATCTTCTTAAAATTGCCTACGTTTCTCACCGCTCCAAGGGGAAAGCATCCGATATAAACACATATCAGCGAATGATATCGAAAGCGCGGCTGCGGACGATTCGTGAGTATATTAGTGAATCCGGAATCTTCCCTACTAATATCGTCGTCAACTTGGAAAAAAAATGCGTTGATTTTCAAAAAATAAAGCAAGAGAACTCGAATGAGGAAGGCGAGGCAAGCGGAGTTTCGGGGTGGCTGCGACTTCGTCCAGCCTACAAATCCGCTTGGATAATAGACGGTCAGCATCGCTTATTTGCCTATTCAGGTCATTCGCGGGCTCGCACATCGCATTTGGCCGTGCTGGCCTTTGAAGGCATCCCCGCCAGCACGCAAGCTCGCTTGTTCGTAGACATAAACGCAAAGCAAAAGAGCGTTAAGCCGTCGCTGCTGCAGGAGCTTTTTGCAGAACTACATTGGGATGCGTCATCGCCTACCATTAGAGTTCAAGCCATCATTTCTAAGGCGGTGCAGATACTGGATGCTGAGAAAGATTCACCTCTCTACGGCAGGATACAAACTGCGGACGCGTTGAAAGATAGTCGTCGCTGCATATCTCTCGCGAGCCTATTTAAGTCCATTGAAAAGCAAAATCTATTTGTAGTAAAAGAGGCGCGAGAAGAAGTGCTTGAGGCGGGGCCTCTTTGGGCGGATAACAGCGAAGCCACTCTGGCCCGCGCTGTCGCACTAATTAAAGGTTGGCTGAAAACCGTTACCCAGGGTGCGCCTGAGTGGTGGGATCTCGGCTCAGCCGAAGGTGGCGGCTTTGCGATGAATGACAGCGTCGCCGCATGTCTGAACGTTCTTAAAAGTGTTCTAACGCATTTGGAGTCGAGTGGAAAGAACCTTTCAAAGCTTTCTAGTAATGAACTGACGGCACTTGTGGAGCCGTACGGGGGCGCGTTGTCAAGATACTTTGCACGACTTCCGATCGAAGACCGAAAGAAGTACCGCGATTTGCGAGGCGTACAAGGCCAAACGACGCGCACAAGACGTTGTCAACAGGCAATTCGCGAGGAAATCAAATCATTTAATCCTGTCGGTCTCGATGATTTCATTCGCGGTGAAAAGGAACAAAACAATCTGCGAGCCAAGCAGATCATGGATCGCATTGAAATAATGCTCCGACGCGTAATTGTCGATGAGTTGAAACAGGAATTTTCCGCGGACGAGAACGCGTGGTGGCAAGAGGGCGTACCCAAGTCCGTTCGGCTTGAAGTTGCAAAACGCAAGGAGAATGATGACAACAAGCGTGGCGATCGAGATGCATACTTCGATTTAATCGACTATCGGGCGATTGCCACCAATAATTGGACGATATTCCAGAAATTGATCGGTCTAGGAAAGAAAAACGATAGTAAGGACAAGCAGACCAAGTGGATGGTCGAGCTAAACGAGTGGCGAAATCAAGTTGCCCATCCTTCGTCTGGAGTAATTCTGAGTGCCGACACGCTGCTGCAGTTGGAGACGTATGAGTCGTCCTTGAAGGAAAAGGTCTCCGCAATTTCTCGAAGTGATGAAGACGGTGATATCGATGGAAGCGAAGACGCGTCGTTGGCCGAAGTTTGAATAGCGCTCCTGCTTCCCAAGCTCGATACGTGGGTTCCATTCCCTATCACCGCTCCACGTTGCCGACTGCCGTTAGCGATCACGAAGGAAGTCGGCCCATCGACATTGAGACGTTCGATGCTTGGCTGCGTTACGAGCGCCGATCGCGTCATGTGCACGCAGGACGGGACCACAGCTCGTGACGCGGCTTCTCAGCTCATGCCGTTGGCGCTCAACGCGCACGTCGTCCAATGTCCGGATCGGCGACCGCCGTCATTCGCGTGGCCTAACCTGAACGGCTGCACTCAGTCTGGAGCGGGCATTCCTGACGGGCGGCAATGCAGCGGTTGCGGCCGGTCGACGGCCAAAGGTCAGGGACAGCTTTGCGACGCGTCGCCGACCCTTGAGCTCATCCGGCCGCACGGAGCACCAGCGACTCCTTGGGCGAAAATGGAGCACATCAGGCGCCTGCCTGACCCAGTCTCCCTCGCCCATGGCCATCAAGAAATCCGACCTCTACTCGTCTCTCTGGGCATCGTGTGATGCCCTGCGCGGCGGCATGGATGCCAGCCAGTACAAGGACTATGTCCTGTTCATGCTGTTCATCAAGTACGTTTCCGACAAGTACGCCGACAGCCAAGACCTCCGCCCCGCCATCGTCATTCCGCAAGGCGCCAGCTTCAGAGACATGGTGGCGCTCAAGGGCAGGAGTGACATCGGCGACCGGATCAACACCGACATCATCCAGCCGCTGGTCGACGCCAACACCCGCTTGGCCCGGACCGACTTCCCCGACTTCAACGACCCCAACAAGCTCGGCGAAGGCAAGGACATGGTGGACACCCTGTCCAACCTGATCGGCATCTTCCAGAAGCCCGAACTCGACTTCTCGAACAACCGCGCCGAGCACGACGACATCCTCGGCGACGCCTACGAGTTCCTGATGCGGCACTTCGCCACCGAGTCGGGCAAGTCGAAAGGGCAGTTCTATACCCCGTCGGAGGTGAGCCGCGTCATCGCGCAGGTGATCGGCATCTCGCCCGAGAACGCAAAAGCCTCGACGACTGCGTACGACCCGACATGCGGCTCGGGCTCGCTGCTGCTGAAGGTGGCCGCCCAGGCGGGCCAGCGCCGCATCACGCTCGAAGGGCAGGAGAAGGACGTGACCACCGCGGGTCTCGCCCGCATGAACATGATCCTGCACGACTTCCCCACGGCCAACATCCTCTCGGGCAACACCCTGGCCGCGCCGAAGTTCAAAGACGGCGAACAACTGCGCACCTACGATTACGTGGTGGCCAACCCGCCGTTTTCCGACAAGGCCTGGAGCACCGGCCTCGTGACGCCGTTGAAGGAGAACGACCCCTACAAGCGCTTTAGTTGGGGCGACCCACCGACCAAGCAGGGCGACTATGCCTATCTGCTGCACATCATCCGGTCGATGAAGGGCACGGGTAAAGGCGCCTGTATCCTGCCGCACGGCGTGCTCTTCCGCGGCAACGCCGAAGCGGTGATTCGTGAGCAACTGGTTCGCTCGGGCATCCTCAAAGGCATCATCGGCCTGCCGGCCAACCTGTTCTACGGCACCGGCATTCCGGCCTGCATCGTGGTGCTCGACAAGCAGAACGCCTCGGCCCGCAAAGGCGTGTTCATGATCGATGCCTCCAAGGGCTACATCAAGGACGGCAACAAGAACCGCCTGCGCGAGCAGGACATCCACCGCATCGTCGACACCTTCACTCGGCAGGTCGACATCGCGCGCTACGCCCGCATGGTGCCGCTGGCCGAGATTGCTGACCCGAAGAACGACTTCAACCTCAACCTGCCTCGCTACATCGACAGCAGCGAACCCGAAGACCTGCAAGACATTGACGGGCACCTGCGCGGGGGCATTCCCGAGCGCGACCTCGATGCCTTTGCTGCCGACTGGCAGGTGCTGCCCGGTGTGCGGCAAGCGCTGTTTGAGTCTGCCGGCCGCCCTGGCTACGCCCGCCTAAAGCTGCCGCTGGCAGATGTGAAGTCCACCGTGCTCGGCCACCCGGAGTTCGCCGCGTTCACGAAGAAGGTGAACACCTTGCTGAATAAGTGGCAGCAGGCCATCACGCCGCGCCTGATGGGCTTCGACCGGGGCGACCACCCCAAGGCGTTGATCGACACGGTGTCCGAAACCCTGCTTGCCGCCTTCCAGGCCGCCCCGCTGCTGGACGCGTATGACGTATACCAGCATCTGATGGACTACTGGGCCGAGACCATGCAAGACGACGCCTACCTTGTGGCCGCCGACGGCTGGGTGCAGGGCGCGCAGCCGCGCGAGATCGTCAAGGTGCCCAACAAGGACAACAAGCTCGTCTGGCCCGAGTCGCACGACTACCTGCAGGGCAAGCGGCGCTTCAAGTCAGACCTGATCCCCAAGGCCTTGCTCGTTGCGCGCTATTTCGCCACGAAGCAGACCGCCATCGACGCCACCCGCGCCGAACTGGAGGCGCTGCAAGCGCAGCTCACCGAGCTGGAAGAAGAGCACAGCGGCGAGGACGCTGTGTTCTCCGGCTTCGACAGCATCACCGCCGCGGCAGTGAAAGAGCGCATCAGGGAACTCAGCGATGTCGACGACGCCGACGAATTGGTGGTTCTGAAGCAATGGCAGCGGCTCGCCGACACGGCGGCTGCGCTGAAGAAGCAGCTGCGCGAGGCCGAGGCAGCGCTCGACACGCTGGCGTTCCAGAAGTACCCCAAGCTTAAAGAGGCCGAGGTCAAGGCCCTGGTCATCGACGACAAGTGGCTGGCCCGCCTGCACACTGACGTGCAGGGCGAGCTGGATCGCATCTCCCAAACGCTGACCGGCCGCATCCGCGAGCTGGCCGAGCGCTACGCCACCCCGCTGCCGCGGCTCACCGACGAGGTCGAAGCCCTGGCTCGGCGCGTTGACGAGCACCTGAAGAATATGGGCTTCGCATGGACCTGAGTGCCCCCCTGAACGCCAGCGACGGCTACCGCCAGCTGGTGCAACAGATTTCCGACACCTACACCCAGGGCCGGGTGCAGGCGGTGCAAGCCGTCAACGCCCAGCTCGTGCAGACCTACTGGCAGGTGGGCCGCCACATCGTCGAGTTCGAGCAGGCCGGCCAGGTGCGCGCCGAGTACGGCAAGGCTCTCATCGACACCCTGGCGGCCGACCTGGGCCTGCGCCACGGCAAGGGTTTCAGCCGCAGCAACCTGATCCGCTTCCGCCAGTTCTACCTGGCCTACCCGGGCCAGGCCGAGAAAAGTGCGACGCTGTCGCACCAATTGACCTGGTCGCACATCGTCGAGCTGCTGAAGATCGACGACCCGCTGGAACGCGGTTTCTATGAGCAGCAGGCGCTGCGCGAGCGCTGGTCGGTGCGCGAGCTGGTGCGCCAGAAAGAGAGCGCGCTGTTCCTGCGCCTGGCCGCCAGCCAAGACAAGGCAGGCATCCTGCAACTCGCAGCCCAAGGCCAGGTGGTCGAGCAACCGGCCGACCTGCTGCGCGAGCCCTACGTCTTCGAATTCCTGAAGATCCCCGAGCCCTACCAGGTGTCGGAAACGCAGCTCGAAACCCTGTTGTGCGACCACCTGCAGCCCTTCCTGCTGGAGCTGGGCAAGGGCTTCACCTTCGTCGGCCGGCAATACCGCGTGACGATCAACGGCACACACCACCGGGTCGACCTGGTCTTCTACCACCGCATCCTGCGCTGCTTCGTGCTCATCGACCTGAAGCTCGGCGAGGTGCAGCACCACGACATCGGGCAGATGAACCTGTACCTGGGCTACTTCGCCAATGAAGAGAACGTAGAAGGCGACAACCCGCCAATCGGCATCATCCTCAGCCGGCAGAAGGACGAACTGCTCGTCGAGTACGCGACTTATGGCATGAGCAGCCAGCTGTTCGTTCAGAAGTACCAGCTGTATCTGCCGGATCGGGAGGCGCTGCGGCGGGAGTTGGAGGAGACGTTGAGAGAGGCTGGGCAGTGACTGCAGTGATGAGTGATTTCCCGGAAGACTGGCCGCTTCAACGCCTGGGCGATATCTTTGCGTTTTCCAATGGCGTGAACGCAGACAAGGCGTCTTATGGCAAGGGATGCCGATTCATCAATGTGCTAGAGACGATCACCTATTCACATATCCACGGCCAGGAGATTCCTGGACGCGTCTCCTTACCCGGCGCAGTTGTCGACGCGTACGCCGTTGAAAAGGGGGACATCCTCTTCAACCGCACATCCGAAACGGACGCCGATGTTGGCTTAGCTTCCGTATATCTGGGGGATGAGCGAGTCGTCTTTGGTGGATTCGTCATTCGTGGCCGACCTGTCGAGGAGGTATTCGCCCCAGTCTACGCAGGCTATGCGCTGCGTGCGCCGTTCATCCGCTCGCAAGTCATTTCGATGGGGCAAGGGGCAGTTCGATCAAACATCGGACAGGAAAGCCTCAAGCGTGTGTTGGCTCCGGTTCCCCTGGTCACCGAGCAGCTCGAAATTGCCAAAGCACTGAGCGACATCGACGCTCTGCTCGCAGGGCTGGATCGGCTCATCGCCAAGAAGCGCGACCTCAAACAGGCCGCCATGCAGCAACTCCTCACTGGCGAGCTGCGCCTCCCTGGCTTTCGCGAAACATGGAAGGACCGCACTTTGGCCGAATGTTTGCGGGCCACTCCGGACTATGGAATCAATGCGGCGGCGGTGGAGTGGTCGGATCGGCTGCCGACGTATCTTCGAATCACTGATATCTCCGAGGACGGCCGCTTCAGGCCCGCGCCGCGTGTTGCCGTTCAATCGACGCTTGCGACTCGATACTTGCTGTGCGAAGGCGACATTGTCTTTGCCAGAACAGGAGCCAGCGTAGGCAAGAGCTATAGGTATCGAGCGGAGGATGGGCCTTTGGTGTTTGCTGGCTTCCTAATACGAATACGCCCAAACCCCGACTCATTGCTTGCCGCCTTCTTGGCTGAGTACGTCACAACCAAGCCTTACTGGAACTGGGTGGCGCAGATGTCAATGCGCAGCGGCCAGCCCGGCATTAACGCGGAGCAATACGCAAGACTACCGATTCGCGTTCCGCCGCTAAACGAGCAAGCGACAATTGTCGAAGTCCTCTCCGAAATGGATGCAGAACGTTCGGCACTGGAAGCTCAACGCCACAAGACCCAGGCGCTCAAGCAAGCCATGATGCAAGAGCTGCTAACCGGCCGAATTCGATTGATCTGAGTGGCCAAGAACTGAACAACAACCCCCGGGAGAAGCGTGATGCCCACCGTGCCGCCCCAGTCGCCGCGTTCCGAACGCCGCACGCAGAACCGCGTGGTTGCGCTGTTCACCGATCCGGCACGGCCGGATGGCCTGGGTTACCGCCCCCTCGGCGACTGGAGTAAGCGCCCCGACGCGAGCACACGCAACCGGCCCATCGAAGCGGCGCTGCTGCGCGACAACCTCACTGCGCGCGGCTATTCACCCGCCCACATCGCCGCCGCGCTGCAGAAGCTGGAAACCGCCGCCGACAGCACCGGCATCACGCTCTACCAGGCCAACCTGCGCACCTACCAGCTGCTGCGCTACGGCGTCCCGGTACAGGTGGCGCCCGGCAAGCCGAACGAGACGGTGCACCTGATCGATTGGGAGCATCCCGAGCGCAACGACTTCGCGCTGGCCGAGGAGGTGACGCTCAAGGGCGGCCACGAGCGGCGGCCCGACATCGTGCTTTACCTCAACGGCCTGGCCGTCGTCGTGATCGAGCTGAAGCGCAGTTCGGTGGAGGTGGCCGAGGGTGTGCGCCAGCTCATCACCAACCAGGAAGAAATCTTCAACAAGGGCTTCTTCAGCACCGTTCAGTTAGTGCTGGCCGGCAGCGATTCGCAAGGCTTGCGTTACGGCACCACCGACACGAAGGAGCAGTTCTTCGTGGAGTGGAAGGACGATGCGCCCGACGAAGCCGGCGCCACCGCGGCGGAAGGCGCGTTGCTCGACGGGCCCTTGGCCCAGCTGTGCCACAAGGCGCGCCTGCTCGACCTGATACGCCACTTCGTGATCTTCGATGGCGGGCGCAAGAAGGTGCCCCGCCAGCACCAGTACTTCGGCGTGAAGGCCGCCCAGGTGCGCATCGCGCAGCAGGAAGGCGGTGTGATCTGGCACACCCAGGGCAGCGGCAAGAGCATTCTTATGGTGCTGCTTGCCAAGTGGCTGCTGGAGCACGACGCGCAGGCGCGCATCCTCGTCGTCACCGACCGCGACGAGTTGGACAAGCAGATCGAAGGCGTGATGAAGAACGCCGGGGTGATCGGTACTGACGCTCCCTCTCCCCGCATCACCTCGCGCGCCGACTTCGTGCAGAAGCTGGGCATGGCTAATCCGCGCCTGCTGTGCGCGCTGATCCACAAGTTCGACGCGGCCGACCTGAAGGGCAAGCCACCCGCCGTGCAGGGCCACTTCTACGTGTTCGTGGACGAATGCCACCGCACCCAGGGCGGCGACATGAACAAGCAGATGAAGCGCTGGCTCGCCAACGCCATCTTCATCGGCTTCACCGGCACGCCGCTGTTGCGCAAAGACAAGCTGATGACACGCGACGTGTTCGGCACCTACATCCATACCTACAAGTTCCACCAGGCAGTGGCCGACAAGGTGGTGCTCGACCTGAAGTACGAAGCCCGCGACGTGCCGCAGCGGCTGACCTCGCAGCGCGCCATCGACCAGTGGTTCGAGCAGAAGACGCGGGGGCTTAACAACTTTCAGAAGTCGGTGCTGCGGCGGCGCTGGGCCACGATGGAAGAGCTGATGAGCGCCGAAGAGCGCAAGGCCCGCATCGCGGCCAGCATCATTCACGATTTCGCCGTGAAGCCGCGGCTGAACAACGACCGCGGCACGGCCATCCTGGTGGCCGCCAGCATCTACGACGCCTGCCACTACTACCGCATCTTCCAGGCCAAGCCCTTCGGCCAGTATTGCGGCATCGTCACCTCGTATGAGCCGAACCACAACGCGATTTCGCGCGAGCCGAAAGACAGCGACGAGCGCTACAAGTTCGACACTTACACGAAGCACGTGCTGGGCAAGAACCAGACCACGAAGCAGTACGAAGACGAGGTGAAGCGCCGATTCAAGGAAGAGCCGGCGAACCTGAAGCTGCTGATCGTGGTGAGCAAGCTGCTCACCGGCTTCGACGCACCGAGCTGCAGCTACATCTACCTCGACAACGAGCTGAGGGATCACAACCTCTTCCAGGCCATCTGCCGCACCAACCGGCTGGATGGCGATGACAAGGACTACGGCCACATCGTCGACTTCAAGGAGCTGTTCGGCGACGTGCAGCAGGCCATCGCGGTCTACAGTTCCGACGAGCTGGACATCGACGAAGGCAGCGGCGGCGAGAACAACGTGCACCTGAAAGACTGGCTGGCCGAGGGGCGGCACCAGCTCGATCAAGCCCGCGAGGCCCTGCACTACCTGTGCGAGCCGGTGGCGCTACCGCGCGAGGTGGAACAGTTCCTGCGCTATTTCTGCGGCGATGCGGCCGAGCCCGATGCGTTGCTCAAGACCGAGTCGCTGCGCATCTCGTTCTACAAGGCCGTGGCAGTCTTCGTGCGCGCCTTTGCCGCACTGGCGCAGCACTTGGGCGAAGCCGGCTACGCTGAAGCCGAATCGGCCGCATTGCAGCGTGAGCTGGACTTCTACACCTTCACGCGGGCGAGCATCAAACGCCACTCGGGCGAAGAGCTGGACATCAAGCCCTACGAGGCGGACATGCGCCACCTCATCAACACCTACATCCAGGCCGATGCGGCCGAAGACCTGGGTGAGCTGGGCGAGATGTCGCTCACCGAGCTGATCATCGAGACAGGCATCCATGACGCGATCGCGAGAAAGCTCAACGCGAAGGGCAAGCTGTCGAAGAACGCGATTGCCGAAGGCATCATCAACAACGTCCGCAAGACAATCATTCGCGACCAGCTGACCGACCCGCGCTTCTACGAGCAGATGTCTAAGCTGCTGGACGACCTGATCCGGCAGAGCCGGGCCGATGCGGCCGCCTACGAAGAGTTCCTGCGCAAGGCCGAGGCCCTGGTGCGGCAGCTGGGCGCGAAGCGCGGGGATGACGGCATGCCGCCGGCCTTGCACGGCCGGCATGAGGCGGCGGTGATCTACAACAACCTGGGCTCGCTGCCATCGGCCACCTTCAAGTACCCGACGGCCGATGACGACAAGGCGGCATTGGCCCTCCGGATCGACCTGACCGTGCGCGAGAACGCCCCGGCGGGTTGGTATGGTGACGACGCCCGCGAGGCGCAGGTGGTGAACGCGCTGTTCCCCATCCTCGAGCGCGACCGCACGGCCACCGAGGCGGTATTCGAGATCGTCAAGAACCAGCCGGGCTATCAATGACCGAGACCATCCGCCTGGGCGAGGTGTCGATCCGGGTGACCCGCAAGGACGTCAAGAACGTCCACCTGACGGTGCATCCGCCGAACGGGCGGGTGACGCTAACGGCACCCGCCGCCACACGGCTCGAAGTGGCCCGGGCCTATGCGATCTCGAAGCTGGGTTGGATACGGGCCCAGCAGTTGACGCTCAAGGCGCAGGCCCGGGAAGCCCCTCGGCGTTTCGTCGGGCGCGAGAGCCACTATCTGTGGGGGCGCCGGTACCTGCTGAGCGTCGACTTTCAAGACGCCAAACCCGCCGTGACGCTGGACCACAAGCGCATTCGTTTGACCGTTCGCCCGGGCCACGAGGAGAGTCAGCGCGCCGCGGTGATACACGAGTGGCACAAGTCACTGCTGCACCAGTCCGTGCCATCGCTGCTGCGCAAGTGGGAAGAGCGACTCGGCGTCAAGGTCGAGCGCTACTTCCTTCAGAAGATGAGGACCAAGTGGGGCAGTTGTAACCCTGCGGCGGGGCACATCCGGCTCAATACCGAACTGGTAAAGAAGCCAAAGGACTTGCTGGAATACGTGATCGTCCACGAGATGGTTCACCTGCTCGAGGCGAGCCACAACGATCGCTTCGTGACGATCCTGTCTGAGCATTGGCCGCAGTGGCGCGAAGCTCGGCAAGAACTCAACGAATTGCCGCTGGCCTCCGAAAAGTGGGGGCGATGACGCTCGCTTCTTGCAGGGCATTGAATGTCCGCCGATGCTGTCAGCAGTCATTCGAAGGAGCTCGATTGAGCTTCCGCTTTCAGTCGATTGTGTTGAAAAACTCCCTCGAATCCTAGAACCATCGCGGCGTCCTCATGTCCTATCTTCATCGATGGAGGTACGCGCCATGATGGGTCAGAACGCCGTTCAAGATCAGTTGTTCTACACATTCAACCTCGAAACTCACGTCCCAGGCGATCACCTGCTTCGAGGCGTTGATCGCTTCCTCGACCTTGGTGAGTTGCGCCAACATCTGGCACCGTTCTACAGCCACACCGGCCGGCCCTCGATCGATCCCGAACTCATGATTCGCATGCTCGTGATCGGCTATTGCCTAGGCATCCGATCCGAGCGCCGGCTGTGCGAGGAAGTCCATCTCAACCTGGCCTATCGCTGGTTCTGCCGTTTGGGCCTCGAAGACAAAGTGCCCGATCACTCGACCTTCTCCAAGAACCGCCATGGCCGCTTCCGGCAGAGCGACGCACTGCGGTTTGTCTTCGAGGCGGTGCTGCGTCGCTGCATGAGCGAAGGGATGGTTCAAGGCGAAGGATTCGCCATCGATGCCAGCATCATCAAGGCTGACGCCAACCGTGCGCGCAACGTCCCCGCCTCCGATGTCGCGCAATGGCGCCAGGGCACCCAGTGCAGCCGCGCGGTGCGCGAGTACCTTGAAGCGCTCGATGTCGCCAACCCGGTCGCCGACGATGCCCCCGAAGAGCCACATGAAACAGAGACCGCATCCCGGAACATCTCTCCGACCGATCCGGCTTCGCAATGGACCGCTGCACCTGGTGGCCCCGCCTTCTATGCCTACTCGACCAACTACCTGATCGATCTGTCGACGGGAATTATCATGGATGTGGAGGCCACGCCGGCGAACCGTACATCGGAAGTCGACTCGACTCGGACGATGATTGATCGGGTCGAGCAGCGCTTCGACATCAAACCGCAGCGGCTCGTGGGCGACACCGCGTACGGGATTGCACCACTGCTCGGCTGGATGGTCGAAGACAAACAGATCGCGCCTCATATCCCTGTGTGAGGCAAGACGGCCCGCAAGGACGGAAGCCTGTCGATCAGCGAGTTCCAATGGAGCCAGAGCGCAACGTGTACATATGTCCCGAGGGGCATGCGCTGCGTAACGACCGGCGCCAGTTCACGACGCCACGCACTCGCATCACCAAGGCCGAAACCATCATCTATCGGGCGAGCCAATCAGACTGCAGCGATTGTGCGATGAAGGAGCGCTGCTGCCCGAACACGCCGTTGCGCAAGATCGCGCGCAGCATCCATGAAGGTGCGCGTGAGGTGGCTCGGTTCATTGCAAAGACACCGGAGTACAAACGGTCGCGCAGGGAGCGAAAGAAGGTGGAGATGCTGTTCGCGCATCTCAAGCGCATCATGAAGTTGGATCGACTGCGGCTGCGCGGGCTCAGCGGTGCGCAAGACGAGTTCTTGCTGGCCGCTACAGCTCAAAATCTTCGGCGAATGGCGAAGTGGTTGATGCCTGGCGCGGCAGATACGGCCATGAAGAACGCGTGAGGTGAGCCGCGAGGCTTGCGTTGTGCTCTCGCACTGCCAACTCGACTACGAATCCCGTGCGGTCTCCATCGCATCCGAGATTCGAGACGAGTTTTTCAACACAATCAGTCTAAAGCCGCCACTCATATCTGATCGTCTGGGTTCCTGTACTCGACCGTCCCATCTGCAATCTCGATCGCGCCCTTCATCACCAGAGCAGCCTTCACGCTGGCCACTTTCTCAGGCACCGGTTCAGGCCCGAAGCGCGATTGAATTCGCCTTTCGAGCGCGCTCAATGACCTTGGCTTTCCCGCTTCGGCAAAGTCCCTGAGCATCAGCGACAAAACCTGGTCGACGGATTTGGATCTCCTGCTCTTTGGAGCCAAGGGAGCGATCGCTTTGCCGACCGGTGAATGCGCCACTTCCGCCGGCTGCGGCAACAGGGCCGATTGGACCACCGTAGGCTTGATGTCGATCAACGCTGACCCAAGCACCTCCACACGCTCGACCTGTCGCCCCTTCGATCGCGCATGCACGATCGCGGGATCGTAGTCGCCGTCGGCCGCAACGATCACGAAACGTGCCCCCGGCTCATGCCGTCCGACTAGATAGCCCAGATAGAGAACAAGGTGGAAATCGAGCGAATTCTTGCCCGGCCTGGAAATATCGACAAGAGACACCCGATCGCCCAGTTCCATGTACGGCGCGAGCAGTCCGATCTCGTGCTCACCATAGAAGATCCAGGCTTCTCCATTCGAGCCCATCCACGATGCGACATCCTCCGGCGGCGGGTGCCGGTTCTGCAGATCGATCAACAAATAGGTCTTGCTCACTGCAAGATGGCGTTGGCAATCATAAGCCGCGCCGTCGCGCGCGTCGCACCGACATAGAACAAGCGCATCTCTTCCAGTGCGTCGTGGCCGTCCTTCACGCCCTCCTCCTGGCCCGCAGCGGCCTGGCGAGCCCCCATCACTGCGACCACCGGAAACTCCAGCCCCTTGCTAGCATGCAGGGTCATCACCTTGATGGTGTCCGCGCCCGGGTCGAAATCATGCGTGCCCTTGCGCACCTTGTGCGGCAGGCGGCGGCGCCCCAGCGCCCGGGCACATTCGTCCATCAGCGCCCAGCTCCGGCACAGCACCGCCATGTCGCCCCAGGCATGCCCCTCGTTGTGCGCACTGGCCATGAGTTCCGCAATCCGGTCGGCCTGCGCCTGGGTACTCGGCAGATCGATGACGATCGGCTCCGGCCCTTCCCTGCCGCAGCTCACCGGCTGGACAAGCGGAACGCCGTCGTCGTCCTTCTCCTGGGGCCGCAGGAGCTCGGTCGCCATCGCACTCGCCGTCTGCAGGATCTGGCGGGTGTTGCGGTAGTTGATCCTCAGGATCGTCGTACGGCCCTGCGCCTGCACGCCCACGCTCTTGAAACTGAAGGGCTTGCCGCTGCGCTTGTCGTAGATGCTCTGCGCATCGTCGTACAGCAACAGCAGGCTGTTGGTCGCCGGGTCGACCATCTGGGTGACCAGCTTGAGCCACTCAGGTGCGAAGTCATGGCCTTCGTCGACCAGCACCGCCAGGTACTGGCCCGACGGGATCATCTTGCGGTCCACTCCCTCGATGACGTTGCGCACCATCTGCTCCATCTTGGCGCCCACCGGAAGGTCGTTGGGTGGCAGCGGCTGGCCGAACGCCACGAGCTGGTCCCGGCACCATTTGTGGAAATGCCGGACCTGGACACGCTCGGCCAATCCCTTGGCCTGCATCGTCGCCTGCAGCTTCACCGCCAGCGGTTCGTTGTAGCAAAGCACGAGCACCGGCTTGTGCGAATCCACCGCGGCTTTGGCCAGGTACTCGGCGCGGTAGCCCAGGATCATGGTCTTGCCCGATCCCGCGACGCCGTGGATGACGCGGTGGCCGTCGCCCAGGCTGCGCGCCAGCTGCTCCTGCTGCAGGTCCATCACGCGCAGGAGGTCAGGAATCGTCGCCGTGTCGTCCGCGTCGTCGAAGAGCGCGCCCTGCTCCGGCACCCGCACCTCCGGAAACAGGTTCCAGCGCACCCGGTCGATCTGTGGCAGCGACAGCGTGCCGCGCATCAGCAGCGGGAACATGTCCCAGAGCCGGCTCTGGAAGTCCTCCGGTTCGGCGTCCTCCAGCATCTCGTCGGAGCAGACCACGCGGTTGGGTTCGATCGCACTCCCGAGCCCCGCGGCCTCGAACTGCTTGCGCGTGATGCGCGTGAACACAACCCCGTAGCTCCAGGGGAAGGAGAGCATGCCCTTCCACTTGCCCTCGTGCTGGATCAGCTGTGCGTCACGCTTGAGGGCATCGACCACCTGCAGCGCCTGGTGCCGGGCCTGCTCGATCGGATTGGACACACTCTTGGCCACACCATCGGGCGCGATCAGCCAGTCACCCCGGCTGGCCTGCTGGACGGTGTCCAAGCGCCAATCCTTGGTCTCCAGGATCAACAGACCCCGGCTGGGATGCAGCACGACGAAGTCGGGGTGGCACTGCCTGGGACCGATCGGGACGTCGTACCACAGCAGGTAGTCTTCATCGAGCTTCTGCTGCAGCCGCTCGGCCAATCGCCGCTCACCCGGGGTCATCCGGGCGACGCAGGTGCTCAACGCAGGAATCAGGACGGCCATTGAAGAGATGACATCGAGGAGTCGATGAAAGCAAGCTACCGTAACAAGCAGTGGCCGTCAATCGCGTTCAACGCCAGCAGGCCCCACGGAGGAATGCACCTTGAACCCCGCCGTTCATCGGAGCGCCTTCGACCGGCCGAATCGAAGCAAAGCCGCGGGGCCGCCCGCGCCGGTTCAGGGGACATCTAGAGCGTCATTCCCGCATACATCGCCACGCGCTTGTCCCTGAACTTTCCCGGGGCGTAGCTGGCGAGCCACTCCTTGGGATCCTCCTTCAGGAACTGCGGCGCATCCTTGGGCGTGCGCGGCTTCTCTCCGCGCATGCGGGAGGTGACTTCCACGACGGATCGATAGTAGTAGTGAAAGAACAGGCGATTGAATTCGGTGAAATAGATGTCGGCCACACGCCGGTCGCCTCGCACGATGATCATGTTTTCGTCATTGCTGCGCGTGGATGGCTCCGAGAAATTGGCCGACCCGGTGACCACCACGGGATCGGCCCCCAGGGGATCCACCAGCATGAATTTCGAGTGGATATAGGCCACGTGGCTGTTGAGCTCGAGCATGCGGGCGTTCGTTTCACGCGCGAACTGATAGGCCGCATCCTGGAGGTAGGAGCCGAAGGCCTTGTAGACGTTGTTTTTCGCGTTGATCGACTGCCACTCGTCCTTGTCCTTGCTCTTCGGATTGGGCTGGTCCTCCTTTTCGAGCAGCAGGAAGGTCAGAGCACTCGTGCTGCTCTTCTTCAGCAGCGACTCGCGAAACTGCTTCCCGACGCCGAAGGCCAACGTGATGCAGGCATGGGTCTGGGCGCCCGAAAGCATGGCAACGTAGCGCTCGAGCATCTTGAGCCCGGCGCGCGGGCTGAAGATCGGGGTGATGCCTTCGGCGATCGTATCGTCCTCCGACAACGTCGGACTCAGGCCCTCCACGGCGCTGGTGAAGGCCTTGTTGGCCGCCCGGCCTTCGGCGGTCTTTCCGTCCGCTGCGCCCGGGTCGGCCTCGAGCAGATTCCAGTAGGCGGCGAAGGCCTCGGCGGTGTCGCTGTCTCGCACCCAGTGGCCGACATTCGTCTGGCCGTGAATACCCCCCACGGACAGGTTGGTCGACCCTGTCCAGACCTGCGATGCGCGCGACTCGCCCTTCCTGCGCAGCACCATGAACTTGTTGTGCTGGATGTCATTCGCCCGCATCTCGCGCAGGACATAGTGCTTCTTCGGCAGCTTGACCAACTTGAGCATCGCGAGGTTCTCCGTGCGCGGAAAGGCCTCGTGGAACTTGCCCTTCTTGTCCGTGGATGCGTTGTCCTTGGCATCCACGATCAAGCGGACCCGAACCCCCTTCTTCACGGCCTGGGCAAAGGCCCGGGCGGCCGGCTCGTAGCGGAACTCGTAGAAGCACCCGAACAGTTCGTCGCCCGCCTTGGCCTGGTCGATGAAGTCAAGCAGGGCTTCGTCGAGGCTACGGCTGAGCCATTCCATCGCACGCGCGCGTTCCTTCGGATCGGCGATGTCACCCGGCTTCATGTTGTGGAACTCGCGCGCGTACGCCTGGCTGCTGGCGACCCCGCGGTTGAAGAAGACGTCGTGTGTGCCCTTGGTGAACAGCTTCTCCGTCTTCACATCGATGGATACCGGCTCGGCCGAGCGGTCAAGGTTCTTGGGCTTCCCCCTGACAGGGTAGAAGTTGTAGGTGTAGTCTCGACCGTCCTTGGCGGTGAAGTCGTCCCACACGAAACTCTGGATCGGATGGTCGAAGGTCGAGACGCGCGTGGACTCGTCCGGGTTGGGGATGACGGAGGGGAAGACCTTCATGCCGTACACGAAGTACTTCTCCCCGCTTCGAGGATCGACCCGCTCCACCGCGAAACCCAGCAGCCCCTTTCTCGCCGTGGCAGAGGCCGAGATGCCGAACGATATGGTGTTGACGCCGGCAACGGCAAAGATCTGGAAGCCGCCCTTCTTTTCAGACTTGAAGCGCATAGGTCCCCCTCTCAACGTTGACGTAGGCGGGTTTCTGGTCCCCAGTTATGACGCCATCAAGACAAGCTTGCGGGAACCCAAGAGCGAGTTTGGCGAGGTCCCCGTCCACACCTGCGCCGCAAGCCATGAATATGCGAGACAGAAGCCGGCTCGGCATCCCACAAACAAGGTAGCGATGCAGTGCCCGTTCGCGCAGTACGATTTCGGCCTGCCTGAGAATGCGGATGCGCGGCGACAGATGCCACGCACCCGTTCTCGACAGCCCAAGGTTTGAGTTCGCTGACCCGCTCGACGGCCGATCCAGGCGCCGGGCGCTGCGCTGAGGAGAGAGAGGCATCGGCATGTCGAATTCTTCCGGACTGCTCGCGCGCCGTTTCGGCACAGCTTGCCTCTGCCTGCTCTTTTCAGCCACGAGCTTGGCACAGTCGCCGGCCATCGCGTGGTCGGACACGGCCGCAGGAACCACCTTGACGGGGACATTGGATGCACTGCGCAAGGCCGCCGCAGTTCAGCCGGAGATAGGAGTGGAGCTCGACGCGGCGCGCGCTCGGCTGGCCGTTGTCTTCGTACCCGGGATTCTTGGCTCCGAACTCACAGCGCCCAATGGCCAGAACATCTTCGGCCGCCTGGAGAACCCCGGTTCCCTCATTTCCCGCCTCGAGCTCCCAGAAGAGCTGGTGGACGAACAGGCCGAGTCCGGCGTAAAGGCGGCACTCCTGCGATCGATCGGTCCGATGGACTTTTACGGCGATGCCTTCTCAGCGATCGAGAATTGGGGTACAGCCAACGGCGTCAAGGTATTGGCATGCGGCTACGACTGGCGGCGAGACATCCGTTCGGGCGCGCGCGATCTCGACAGGTGCATCTCCGGCTTGGAGGCAAAGCATTCCGATCTGGTGATCGTCGCTCACAGCATGGGCGGCTTGGTGAGCTGGACGTGGGCCAGCAAGCACGCCCGCGGCGAGTACGGACACGGCCGTCGCGTGCTCCAGCTGACAATGCTCGGGTCTCCCCTGCGCGGCAGCTGCGAGATCGTGCGGATGGTGCAAAGCGGCTACATCCAGCCCACCCGCGATGATCAACTTCAGGTGCGAAGCACCTTGAAGGCGCTGACCTCCTGGACCGAGAAACTGGCCGACGCGTTCCAGAACGGCGTTGCCGCGCAATTCACGCAGGGCATCCGCCCGCTGCTGCTGAGCTGGCCCGGTGCCATCGAGCTCAGCCCGCCACCGTCTGACAATGGGGACATCGTCTCCTGCGTGGGCGTTCCCGCAGGGAATGATCAGCCCGAAGGAACACCAGGCACCAGCTACTACGACGTCGCATTTTGGGCCCTCCCCGCGGGCAAGCAGATGCTTCGCAAGGGCAGCAGCTCCGAGAGCTATGCCCTTCCTGCTTCATTGCCCAAGGTGCTCGCGAAAGCCAGAGAGTTCCGCTCGCAGTTCCAGCCCGCGCCACTCGGCTATCCCACCTGGCTGTACTACTCACGCATCTGGAAGGTGCCCGACCAAGCCGGCTACCGGGCACCCTACATCTCCGAGTACGATCAATGGGGGTCGACCTGGGGCGATGGACGCGTCCCCTACGCGAGCGCCATGAACCAGCCGAGCGTCGGGACTTTCTCGCGGCGAATGGGCGTGGAGAGCGTTCATGGCAATCTTCCGGGCGACCCTAATTTCTTCGATGACTACTTCGGCAACCACCTGCCACAGGCGCTCGCCGCCATCTGGGTTTCCGATATCGCGCAGGCAGCGGCCCTTCGCCCCGACTGGATGGCCGCCATTGCAAAGTTCATGTCGAACGGCCCGGATGCCGCGCAAATACGCGCATCACTGGAACCGCAAGGGGCGGCCAATAAGGAATCGCGGCTGCTCCAGGGGGCTCTGGATTCCATCGCCAACTTCAATGCGCTTCTGTGCCAGAAGCGCGGTGACTGCGCCGCCTCCTATTCAATTGCCAAGGCCAAGGTCGCAGCGGCACCGGCGGCGAACCGAAGCGCGGTTGCATTGAAGCAATTCGGGGCCTCGGCGCGCATTCTTGACCAGGGCAATCCTGACTTCGCATTCGCAGAAGGCAACCGCGGCTTGGCCCTGGCCAAGCAACTCGACTGGAAGGCCGCCTCGATGAGCCTGACGCGCGCCGAATATGGCGTCAGGGAGTTGGAAGCTGTGAAGGAGCAGCTCTCCAGGCCCGAGGCTGACTTCGCGAGCACGTTGCGCAGGAACCTTGGCAAGTCGCTTCTCGAGTCAGGGCAATGCAGGGAGGCAGAACCGTACCTTCGCACGGCGGCCGTCGGTTGGCCCTATGCCAAGGAGGCGCTGACCAGGCCCTGCAACGATGTCGAATCGGGCCTGCAATATTGCTTCGACCAAGGGGACTTCTGTCGGAGGTCCCCCACCGCCAGATGAAGAGAGTCAGCGGTCTGACTAGGCGAGCGCCTTCTCCGCGGTTCGGACGGTTTGCACGATCATTCGCGCAGCCAGACGTGCCCCGCGTCGTGCTCATCGCGCCTTTGCCTGACCGCAAACACAAGATCATCCGCATACGGAGGACCAAGCCAATGGGCATTCAATTCGCCGCGGTGCACGAACGAAACGGATGGCGCCAGCATCCGAAGCACACGACCCTCGAGAAGGCGATCTCAGGGAAGGATGGGGCGAAGAATCTACTGCGCAATCTCGGTCGCGCGCCGGACAGGATTGCCAGCCACGGACAGGTGCGAGCCGTCTTCGTCTGGGATGACGATGAAGAGGAGGCTCATGGATTCCGGCTCAAGCCAGGGGACAGCCTCGGGATCGAGCATGTACGCCTTCCCGTTCTTCTTCTATCGGGGTTCAAGCCAGGGGATGGCCCGTCCCCGATGCAGATCGAAGCATGGTTCGCATCGCATCTAAACGTCGGCGAAGTCGATGGGGATGCTGACGTTCTCGGCGTCAACCCCGACAGCGCCCCACTCAGCCGTCATGCCACACGATCACCGGAACCTCGGAGCCGCGCATATCGCTACGGCGATAAGCCTACGTGGGAAATAGTCTTGGACGCGGTGCGCGAATTCGGCCGCCCGGCTTCTTCCGCAGAGGTCGGCGAACTCATCGCATCGAGGATCCCGGATTTCGTCAAGTCAAACATGGGACCGGATCTTTCGGTTCTATCGGTGAACTGCAACTCCCGCGGCAACCATGCCGTGAATCTGAAACCACGAAGAACCGACACGGGGCATCCTTACGATCAGCTCATACGTAGAGGCAGGGGTCGGGGCGTGCTGTTCGACACGTACAAGCCCAATATCGATGGTGTCTGGGAACTCGCCGACGTTGGCGATATGGTCCTGCGGCCCCGATTCCTCGGCAATGCGGATCTCGCCGAACTCGACGACGCACGCGACACCGCCTCGACGGCAGGGATGTTCGATCCTTCAGAGGATGCGCGTCGCCGCATCATGGCGGCCATCGTTCAGCGTGACGGTCAACCGGAGTTCCGCAAGGCGCTGCTGACTGCCTACGGCGGCGCGTGTGCCATCTCAGGCTGCAGGGTCGAGGCACTTCTCGAGGCGGCACACATCATTCCCTACAAAGGCGTGCACACCAATCTGGTCGGCAACGGCCTGCTACTACGATCGGACCTCCACAAGCTGTTCGACCTGCACCTGCTATGCGTCGACTCCAGGACTAGAAAGATCCGGCTGAGCGCAGCGCTTGGCAACTCCGAGTACGCAAGCTTCAATGACGTGCCAATGCGAGAGCCCATAGACCCGAGCATGGCCGCACTTTCTGAAGCCTTGAAACATCACGAGCTGAGGTGCGGCTGGCTCAATCTTGAATCGTGACGTGTTGATTTCCCACCCAGGGCCGGCTCGCTTTTTCACGGAGCCTTGACCCGCATGCTGTTGGACACACGCGTGTCCGAACAAGGGGTGAAGGCAAATACGCTAGGTCGGCGCTTGATGGAACCGTAGGTCAGATGGGCGCGGAAATCTATACCGGAAATCCCTTCTTCGCCCGCATGGCCTCAAGCTCGCCTGCGGGCGAACGCAGGCAAGCTGCGCTGGTACGGCAAGAAAACGCGGAACTCAGGCGACGGCCAACACTTGCTTCTTGAACTGCGGCCACAGCGTCAGCTTGTGGGAGATGTAGGTGATCTTGCGCTTGGGGTCGCGCTTGTCGGGAGCCACGTTCTCCGTGATGTCGGCCGCCTTCCACAGCCCGAACATGACGATCTCGCTGCCCACCGGAAAACCTGCCAGCCATGCACCGTCGGCGTAGCCGACACAGATCTCGTAGGCCGCCACACGATCAGGATCGGAGGTGACTTTGAAGAGCGGGCGACAATTCAGGAAGCTGCTTTTGCCGGGCGTGCCAGCCGGGGGCTGGTAGACGTTGCGGACCTTGCAGGCAATCGCGATGGGATAGGCGTTGGCACCGCCCTTGCGAACCAACTCCCATGCTTCGGCGAGATGCTCGTCGTCGAAGAAGAAGGACTTCCACGGAATGCGCTTCGAACCCAGACGTAGGACGAGCTCGGCCGCGAGGTCCTCGTCCGACCCGCATGCCGCGCGCAGCGCCAGCAGGTCAGCGGTCGTGCGCAGATAGCTGTCGAGTTGCTTGTCCGAGTTCGCGACCACGGTGATAGTACCCCCGTTGCTTCCCGCTGACTTTCCGTTCGGGCTTGGCGCATGCTCCGCCTTGCCATAGCGCCACAGACAGTTGTGCAATGCGAGCAGTCGCAGTTCGCGCTTGCCGTCGCTGAGAGCATGCAGGAAGTCCGGGTCAGACTGAGCCGCAATGATCTTCAGCCGCCCCTTGGCGTCATACCGGCAGCCAGTCACATGCTCGGAGCCGCTCGTCAGCCCGATGTAGGGCGGCACGACGACCGGCTCGACGCGATTGGCGCGGTTCTGCTTGTAGCCGGGCACGAAGCGTACATTGCAACCGCAGCCGTCGCACACCAAATCGGGCGTTGCCTGTCCGGCGTCGTCCATCCTCTGCAGTTGTGCGACGGCGAAGGGAACGCCGCGATGGCTGTTCGCAAGTCGCATCTTGATGCCTTTGCCCATGGTTTCCTGACTTCCTTCGATTTGATTGATGGTAATGACTTCCGCATGGAAGAGGAGCCCGATTCGAGGTGCCCAGCACGACCCAGCTTTCGGCTACGACTGCGACGCTAGCGCGGAACTGATCCTCAGCTTGTGTGGAAAGCGGACTGCGGCCTTGCAGCGTAACCAGCCGTTCCTAGACAGGCGGCGAAAGCAGGCGTTCGGGTTGTATAACGGCCTGGTGCCCGTTACTTGTTTGCTAACTCCAGCAAGTGAGCTACTGAAGCAGACGACCGGTAATCGTCAGTCCATCTAGATCATTTAGCGCTGATTGAAAGCAGTCTCTCAAATGTTAGCGCTGGGTCCCGAGCTGCGGCCTGCCAATGCGCCCCGTTGGAGCGACATGGCTAGTCAGCGACGTTGCGAAGCAAGGCATTGGTAACCTAGTGACGACTCAGCAGTTTTTTGATGAAGTGACCTGCCCCCTTCCGCCGTGCCATTCATAACGAGGAAGTCCGGGGTTTCAAGATTAATTGATCTCGATGGTGGTTGAGCTGGTTCGAGCAGCATCGCCAGCGCGCTGGCGATGCCGCTCGGCGAACTTCGCCGGTGGCATTTGCCCACAGCTACTGTGCGGCCTGACCTCGTTGTAGTCTTGGCGCCAGGCGGTGATGGCCGACCTGGCCTGCATCAGCGTCTCGAACCACTGCTCGTTGAGGCACTGGTCCCTGAACTTTCCATTGAAGCTCTCGATGTAGCCGTTCTGCATGGGTCGCCCAGGCTCGATCAGGATGTGGCGGATGCCGTGGGTCTGCGCCCAACCCATGAACGCCCTGCTGGTGAACTCCGGGCCGTTGTCCGTGCGCACGGCCAGCGGGTAGCCCCTGAAGACCGCGGCCTGGTCCAGCAGCCGCGTCACGTCCTGCCCCGAGATGCCCCAGTCCACCGAGATGCTCACGCACTCGTGGCTGAAGTCGTCTGCCACCGTCAGGCACTTGATGCGCCGCCCGGTGCTCAGGCTGTCGCTGACGAAGTCCATGCTCCAGACCTCATTGACCGTCCTGGCCAGTTGCAGCGGCACGCGCTCGCTGACGGGCCGCTTGGCCTTCTTGCGCTTGCGCACGGCCAGGTTGGCTGCGCTGTAGAGCCGGTAGACCTTCTTGTGGTTCACGCCAGGGAAGTGCGGGCGCAGCATGTCGTGGATGCGCCGATAGCCAAAACGCCGGCGCACGTGCGCGACCTCCACGATCTTGCTGCTGAGCTCCTGGGTCATGGCATCGATCTCGGGCGGGTTGCGCCAGCTGTCGCGTGAGAGCCCCACAAGCCTGCACGCCCGCCGCTCGCTCAGACCGCATTGCTCGATCATGGTGGCGATGGCGGCACGCTTGGCCTGTGGGGCTAACGCTTTACCCCGAAGGCGGTGTTCAGCGCGTGGATGTCCAGATGGGCTTCGGCCAACAGCTTTTTGAGCTTGTTGTTCTCCGCCTCCAGCTCACGCAGGCGCCTCGCATCGGGCACCTCCATGCCACCGTACTTGGCACGCCACTTGTAGAAGGTGGCGTCGCTGAAGCCGCCCTTGCGGCACAGCTCCTTGATGGGCAAGCCGGCCTCGGCCTGCTTGATGAAACCGATGATCTGCTCCTCGGTGTATCTGCTCTTTCTCATGTCCGTCATTCTCCAAGTTGACGGACTTCGCTGCCATTACGCTGGTACGGCTGGAAGGGGGCAGGTCAATCCGTACATCAAGCTCGGAAAACGCGTCAAGGCACGTGCCTGAAAGCGAAAAAAATCGGGTCCTGGAACTCCCCCACCTCTTTTGTCCTCCCGATGCGAGCACTATGGCGGCCGCTCGCATCTTGTCCTTGGACATCGGCGCCCATTCATTCAAATCGATGGACCTACGCGAGTGCATTCGCCGACTGTTTAACGAGAAAGTCCGCTCGAGACTAGGCAGGTTCCTACCACTCGGCGTAAAGCATCTTCTCGACCTCAAGCATCGTGACGGCGTGGCGCTCGAGAAGTCCGGCCAAGTGCGTCTGGTCGAGCAGTTCTACCGAATTTAGCGCCGCGTTCTCATGAGCCTGGCGGTTGAAGAACTGATTCGTGATGCAGACTTTGTCGAACTCAATGGACGGGTGCCGACGTTTGTAGAACGCTTCACCGCCCACGACCTCCTTGACTGCGTCCCAGTTCAATGCAGCCCCGTCGGTGCCGCTCGTCTTCGCCTGCACAAGCTGGCCTTTGCTGGCGGCCAACGCGACGACGTCCACGCCGTTGTCGTTGCTGCCAGGTGTTCGATAGCAGTCGTATCCGCGCTTGGTCCACAATACTCCAGCGAGGCACTCGAAGTGCTGCCATCCCATGCGCAGCGCCATGTCGAGGCTGATACGCTCGTCGATGTCCTTGGCGTCTGCTGCCGGAACGACGTCAGCTAGGTTGAAATCGCCCGGACTCACATCCCCCGACCCGTTGAGCATGTCTTCTGCGAGTCCGCGCTTGTAGGCAAGCAGCAGGTCCAGTTTGACGTCGAACGTCATGAAATCGTCGGCGCAGACGACCGGGTAATAAACGTACACGTCCTTCTTCTGCCCGATGCGGTAGGCCCGGTCTGTCGCTTGGTCCTCTTTGGCAGGGTTCCAAGTGCGGGTGTAGTGGACAACGTGGTTCGCGGCCTGGATATTCACGCCAAAACCCACGGCCACCGGAGACAGGATGAGGACGCCAAAACCGTTCAGGGACTGGAAGGCCTTGATGCGCTTCTGGCGGCTCGCCGTGTGGCTGGCCGATGCACTGGTGTCCCCGTTGATGATGTCGGGCTTGAAACCGAGCTCGGCCTCGATGTAGTGCTGCAAAAGCCGCTGGATTTCCCGGAACTCGCAGAAGACGATGACCTTCTCGCTCTGCTTCTGGATGAGCTTCAGCTGCGTCAAGAGCCAGTTGAGCTTCGGCGCCTTGTCCCGGTACTGCTTTGTAGGCTCCGGCTTGAAAACGTTCAGCCCATGCGGTCGAGGGTCCGTACAGACCAAGCGCAAGTAGTGCAATAGCCCGAGATGGTTCTTGAACGGGGTCGAGTGGTTCGGGTCGCCACGCTTCTTGAAGCTCTCGATGGCCTTTGCATAAAGGTTTCGCTGCGCGTTCGACAGAGGCAAATTTCGGCAGGCGTCCACGACGATTTTCTTCGGCAGATCCGTGGCGACGTCGGTTTTCATGCGCCGCAGGATTTGGGGAGCGATGCGAGCACGCAGCTCCTCCACCCGAGCCTTTTCTTCGTCGGTCTTCGCCTCGATGGGCTTCCGGTATCTCTGCCCGAAGTCGTTGAGCGCTCCCAACAGACCCGGCTGCACATAGTCGAAGAGGCACCACATGTCAGCCAGGGTGTTCTCGACTGGCGTGCCCGTGCAGGCAATCTTGAAGGCGACGTTCTGTTTCTTGGCAGCGCGCGTGACCATGGCCGCGGGGTTCTTGATGCGCTGTGCTTCGTCGCAGACCATCAACGACCACTTTTGGGCGGCAAAGGAGAACTCGAGGTCCCGTAGCGTTTCGTAGGTGGTGAGGACCACCTTGGCGTTGCCCACCCAGTTCGGGCGGAGGAACTTCACCAGGCCGTCGTCGGTTTGCAAACGCTGGTCAACCTGGGCGCGAGGCACGCGCAGGGTCGAAAGCTTCTCACCGTACGCAGTAAGCAGCGGGAGCGCTCCGTCCTTGAAGAACTTGTTCGCCTCGTCCGCCCAGTTCTCGAGCAACGAGACCGGCGCCACCACCAGCATCGGCTCGATGTTCGAGTCGCGCTCGATGAGGTATGCCATCAAGGCCAGTAGTTGGAAGGTTTTTCCAAGCCCCATGTCGTCGCCGAGTACGGCGCCGCGAACCTGGTAGTCAATCTGCAGGCTGTAGAGGTGTTGCATCCACGCCAAGCCGGCGCGCTGATGCGGCATCAGCGAGAACTCCGGGCGGATGCTCTTGGGCATCCTCGGCTCCATCGGCACGGCCTCAAGAGCCTCGCGTCGAAGCTCTTCGTATTCCAGCGATTGGATGTTGGCTCGCAGAACAAGCTGCTTCTTTGGCCCGACCGTCGTGTTCTTTTCCGGCTTGTACTGCTTGGCGGGGTCGAAGCTGCCGGTCTCGAGATCCGCAAAGACTTTCTTGAACGTTTCGATAATGACTACGGCCTCGTCGAGTGTTACCGCTTGAGGCAGCCCAGACACATCCACAGTGGTCTCACCGGCAGCCTGTGCAGTCTTGACCGACTTCTCAAGCTGCTCGATAGCCGCCCGGCTGGTCGGTACGGCAATCGGCTCCGCAGCCCCGGCAGGCTGGTAGACCACCACCGGCAAGACGTTCTCGGGGAACCACCCCTCACCTTCATTCTTCTTGGCGATGTAGGGCGAGTGGTACGGCTTCTCGACTCCGATGCCTTCAATGCGGGAGCTGTAGCCACTCAGATCATGAACCTGCGCATAGGAGACAAGGGTCGGGGATGCAAGCCTGCGCTCAAGAGCCGCCCTGAGCTCATCATGGTGGCATTGCGCGTCGCCCTGCATCTCGAAGTCGTAGCCTTGCCAAGCGACGAGCTGGTAGTTGAGCGCAAGCGCCTTGTGCAGCGCACGAACGAAGGAATTGAGCGCTGTGTCGTCAAGCCATTGCGTTTCCGACGTCGAGGGGCCGGCGGAGCTTGCCGTCTCTATGAGCAGACCAACGCGCAAAGGGTAGCCAGAGGCATCGCGTTCGTAGGTGGGCGTGAACCTCTCGTAGGTGAGTCCGGCATCCTCGCGCGCCTTCTCGAACTGCGACTCGACGATGACGTCAACAGCGTCGTCGCCAAGGGTGGCGTACGGGTTCAGCAGAAACGCTTGCGCACGCGTGCCGGCGACTCGCCGGGCCTCCAGGCGTTTGATTTCCTGCAGGACAGTGCGGACCTTCGGCGTGACCAGAACCTGGACGATGCCCTCCGTGGTGACGATGTCGTAGCGGTCCTTCACCTCCTGGCTGCGGTCGAACTCCTCCAGCCAATCGACGGGAGCGCCCTCGAAACCAGGTTCGATTTCGACTACATGGTCGTCGCCGACATCGGCCGAACGCCGCAAGCCAATCTCGAGCTTCTCCGGCGTCAGGACGACAGAGCGGTAGAGAAAATCATCTAGACGGGCACCTGCCTCCAAGGCGAGCTTGCGTATCCGGCCCCACGCTTGGCGGTGCGCCAAGTCGTTGTGCTCTTCGGCCGGTCGCCGAGCGAAGCTGACGACCTCCTTGAAGAGCTTCCATTGCTCGGGGCGCATCAGCTCCGCATGGTCGTCGCGGGTCATGAGCGGGCCCATGAGCTCCCAGTCGAACGCGGCTCCGTCTTCACTGCGCCAGCCAGAGATGGCGACCGAAAAGTCATCGTCGGTGAGCGAGTTGGTGCTCCGAAGAGATGGCTTGGCTTCAGTCGCGCGCGGAAGCGAAAGCACTTCCGGGAGCGAGGCATACGCCTGCTGCGACATTGCCGAGAAGAGCGCGTCCCAGCCCAGCACATAGCCGTCTGGCGTCTCAATAGCCAAGCCATCGTCAGACAGCTGAGTCAGAAAGCCGCCGACCATGGGGTCCAGGAGTTGCACGCCGCCCTGCCCGGCTCCGCGCGACAAGACCACCCCCGCCAGCGACCAGCGGCGCCGCCAATCCGCATCCGTGCCGCCGCCACTCCTCTTGAACAACTGGAGCATTCGTCTCCCTTACTTCCACCAGCCCTTGCCGGGCTTGTGTTGAAAGCCCCACCGGGTAAGCATTTTTGTGATGTGTTCGTAGGTTGCGTCCGTGCGCACCCAGAGGCTTCCGCCTTGGGCCGTCTTGTCCTCAACTTGCAGGCCTTGCTGATTCGCGAACTTATTAAGCGCCGAGCGCGTGTACGGCTGCGAAAGGTCGGCAGCCGCGCTGTACGCGGCGTCGCGTTCTCGGCCCTTCTGTACGTGCGAGCTCGGTGGAGCTGCATGTACAGGCGCCGGCACTCTCGCGACCCGTGGCGCGGCCGCATCGGGTTCGATGCCGAACTCCTTGCGCAGCGTCGCCTCGAACATGTGCTCCCACTTGGCCCAGTTATGGATGCCGTCCTTATGGCTCATCTTCAGGATATGAGCATCGTGTTTCAGCGAGTTTCGGGCATTTACCGCCAACCGAAGCGGCTTCGCAGTGTCAAACAAGCGGGCCGCCCGTGAGTCATATCCGTAGAACGCGTTGCTCATCCCACCGAACTCGACGGCGACAAGGTCGCCGATGTTCATGATGAACGCATTGTTGTTGCCCGACGTGTCGAGGTATCGGATGAGCCCCTTCATCTTATCGCGCAGCACGACGAAGTCGGGGTCATCGTCGTTGCGGGCCGTCGAGCCAAGCGCGAACTCGATGTGCGATATTGACTTGACGTATCTCTTCCAGAATTCCATTCGTCGACGGTCACCGACTCCGTCCTGAGCGAGCTTGGTGAAGAATGTTTCGATGAATTCCAGCTTCAGCCAGTCCGCGACCATCGCCCGCGCTTCTGGGACAACACCGCCCCAGCGAGTTTCGTTCGACGGGAGCCATGGGTTGCCCCACCAGAGCACGGACGAGTCCCTAATCCCTTGGTGAAGATGCGCGCCTGGCACTTTCACGTAGCGGTCGAGCAACATGACTAGGCCGCGGTCCCTCAGCACATCGTTGTTGGCAAGGAGTTCAAGCAGCCGCGGCACGAGAGCTTGGAACTGCGCGTTGCCGAGTTGCGTGGCGCCTCGGATTTGCGCGAGAACCAGTTCTCGCAGGAACCAGGAGGCCTTGGCGATACCAAGCTCTTCGCAGAGATGGTCGATTGCACCGACATCACCCTTCAAAAGGCCATCGACGTACGGGTCGCAAGGCCGTTCGCCGAACAGCTGCTGATTGCCGATGGCAGTCGCAACCCAGTCGGGATTGGCCTGCTTATCACGGATGAGGCCATTCTTGTCGCGAAGGTAGTCCCGCAGCATCTTCCAGTTGTGTCGCGCTGCCTGTGGAGCCGAGTCGCCCAGTGCATCGTAGGTGAAGTAGCTCTTGACCAAGCCTTGATAGCAGCGACGGAACGCACTGGGTCGCACTGACCAGCCGTCTACGCCGTCCAGAACCGCTTGGAAGCGAGGCCGGTCTTCAAGCACGCAGGGGCCGCTTGGCCGGTGCGGCAGACACAGGCCCCAGGACAGCAGGTATGCGTCACGGAACGATGCCACTTCCTGGTTTTGCCAGAAGCGCCGAACTGCTTCCAGCTGCAGGTCCTCGGAGAGCGCCCGCCCCCTGTTTCCTTTGGTGCACTCCTGCATCCGCGTCAGTAAGGTGTCGATGTCTGACGACACCGCCATCGCCCGTGCGCCTTCCTCGGTGCCGGGGCGCAGCAGCGATTCGAGGTGGTCGAGTGGACTCATCGCAGAGCACACTCGCCAAAGTTGCCCGATAGCGGCATTGCCGAGCCTCGGTGCTCGCCCATGCCGAGGAACTCCATGCGCATCTCGACGCGCCGACTTTCTTCGTCAGTGTCCTTGGCAGCGTTGAACGAATACCCGCCGACTAGGAACAGGCTTCGGACGTCTTCCTTCTGCTGGTCCGAGAGCAAGTTGGCGCCACCCATGGCGAACATCGTGCACAGGACGCGCTGGCTACGCTGGAGGCTGAGATTCAGGTTGCTCAGGTAGGAGCCTGTCTTGTCGGTGTATCCTTCGACGACCACGCGCTTGAGTACCTTCTTTCCCAGGTCGTCGTTCGCCAGCGTGAGAATCTCCGGGACGAACTGCCGCAGCACGCTTTCCTGGTCAGCTGCGAGATTGGACTTGCCGAAGGCGAACCGGGCGCGGTCGCCGAAGTCGATGACTCGCCGCTCCTTGTCGACTTTGATGCCGTCGTACCGCTTGGCAGCCTCGGTGAAGCGTTCGAGAATGAGCTCGATGTCTTTGCGGTGCTGCTCTTCTGCTTTCTCGCGCTCGGTGACGTTCTTCGTGACTGCAAGCAGGGCCACGCCCATGACCACGAGGAACAGCACCATGAGCGCGGTCATGAGGTCAGCGAACGAGATCCAGAACGGCTTCTCCGCCTCGTCTCGGCCTCCACGCTTGAGAACTATCTTGGCGCCAATCATTGGTTATACCCGCGCCGGCTTCATGTTGCCCATGGCTGCGAGCGTCACCTCAAGCTCCTGCACGCCGGACGACAGTAGGCCGACGGCACCGCTCAGCTTGTTGTGGAACTCAGTGTTGGCCTTCTCGAGGGTTCGCTTCACCTCGGTAGCAAACGTGGTGTGCGCCTCGCCGAGCACACGGCTCACGCCAGCTAAGTAGTCGTCAGCTTGCTTCTGCGCCGCGCTCAGCCGGGTCGCAGAGCTCTCGATGCGAGCGAGGACGTCTCCGGTGAGGGATGCTTCCTTGCGAGCAAGCTCCACCATTGCACGCAGCTCGGAGACCAGCTGACCAACGGCGTCCCGCTGCGTTTTGTAGTCGCGAAGAAGCTCTTGGAGCGCAACTGAGCTCGATGTCAGGGCGCCAGATGTCTCGGACAGCTTTGCCGTCACGTCGACCGCCTGCCCCATAACGCTGGTCACGCGTTCGCCGGCAGCCGCGAAGTTGCGGGACGCCGTACCAAGTTGCTCTGCGCCGGCGTTCATCTTGTCGACGGAAGAACTGGTGGTCTGGGTAAGCACTGCGACGTTCTGAGCCATCTGCGCGGAAGCGGTGCTCATCTCTTTGATGGCCGCCTCGACGGATTCAGACATGCTGCTGACAGCGCTCTTCGCCCGGTCGGTCATTGACTGCTCGCGTGAGCGATTACCCTCGAAGACCTGCGCCTGCGACTCGCTGAGCGTGGCCAGCATGCCGGCGACCTGGGTGCCAATGGTCTCCAACGTGGTCTGCAACTTAGCGTTGGTCTCGGATTGCGACGATGCGACCAACTGGCGGATTTGTTCGACGAACGCGGTCGACTGCGCATTCATCGCCTCCTGCCGGGCTTCCACCTTTTCGATGGCTTGAGCCATCCGCTCAGCCATTGCGTCAGTGGAGCGACGGCTCGACACTTCGATGTTGGAGACAAGTGTTTGCAGGGTGCCCACTGCCTCCTGAATGCTCTTTGCCGTCTGCTGGTTGAGGTCGCTGAGTCCGGAAATCTGCCCGCCAAACAGGTCGTTCAAGCGCTGGCTGAAACTGGCCATGACGTCTTGCAGCATCCGGGCGGCCGTGGCACTCTGGTCGCCGCTGGCCGACTTCACGGTGTTGGCGATGTCCTGCAGCGGACCCTGCAAGCTCTGCTGAATGCTCTCGGCGATGGTGACGCCCAGCGCTTGGTTGTCCTGCCGGGTCGCTTCCACTTGCTCCTTGGAGGTCTGAGCGAGGCGCTCGGAAAGGAAAAGCTGCGACTCCTTCGCGGAGGTGATTTGTGCGGTGGTGAGCTCACGAAGCAGTTCGCCCAACTCCTTGACCAGGGCGTCTTTCAGGATTTTCGACTGGCTTGCAGAGTCTTCCGATGCCCGCACCAAGCGCGACAGGTACTCCTCGCCTGCGCCCGCATCGAAACGGGCGTCGATTGCATGCGCAATCTCTTCCGTGCGGCGGTACAGGGACGCCAGCAGCAGCTTCTCGACAAAGGTGACGACCATGGCCGCGGCAATGGCCGTTGCCGAAATCAGAAAAGCTTCGCCCACCGAGTGCATCAGCGACTCAAGGCTGGCCCGAACAGTGGCCGCGTTCTCACTCACCTGGAAGACGCGCAGACCCTCGATGAGGCCGCTGAATGTGCCAATGATGCCGATGCCAGTGAACAGGCCAGGCAGGTGCTTGAAAAATTCCGTGCGTAGCCGGCTGTCGACAACAAACTGGCTGTTGAAGTAAAGCTCAGACGGAACCGTCGCGCGAATGGCGACGGTCGTCAGCTGACCGTCACGCTCTTCGCGTTGGATGTGGAGAGAGTCCTGGTACTCCTTCCAGAGGTGCGAGAGGCGCTTGTCCTTGGCGAAAACCTTCTTGAATTCAGAAGCAAAGTTCTTCGACTCAAATTTCTTGATGCGCCGCTGTATCGACGACAGTCGAAACCAGTGCAGCACGCCTGGCGCGAGGAAGACGACAAAAAAGATGAGGACCAGCACGGCGAGCACGCCGCCAGTAGCCAGGACTGGGGTCGGAGTGACCGCCAGGAATGGTTGGTAATTCACTTGGAGAGGCCTCCCGCCGGTGTCTTGTTCTCGGTTTCCCCCACACGCGCTGCCTCAAGCCCGTGCACTTCGCAGTACGCGAAGAGCAGCGTTTCGAGCATATTGGTCTGAGACCGCCGCTCACAGGCAGCCGCCGCTTCCAGCAGACGCTTGAAGCGGGGCGACACACGAAAGCTCACGGAAACGTTCTTTCCCTCGGGCATAGCAGCACTTTTTTCTTGTATAGAGCCCTACCATACATGTGTACAAACGTTTCAGGAAGGCAAATTCCTCATGAATCGCTCGTCGGCCCCTTAGGAGAAACCCGAGCCCCAGGGCAGTCCAAGCACTGCAGTTGAGGCGGCACAGGACACGGGTTCCTTGTTTCCCGACGATGAGTTGACCTGGCCGGCCTCCTCGGACCCGACGGATGGAAACATGCTTCCACCGCCGGTCGCGCAGCTTTTCCACGCATCGGGCGACCGACTGCTATTCAGCGCGCACGAAGAGCGCGGATGAGTAACAAACGCCGGCCTCAAGGCTGCCTATGACGCAAGTATTTGGAATTGATAGGCAAGGCCGACTGCATCTGGCCATCGAGGCCGACCCAGTGCTCGAACGTTTCATCAATCCGCTCGAATACCTTTTCAATCACGGGGGAGTGCCCCAAGTTCTCCAAGAGGTTGTTCTGCATGGCGATGTAGCAAGCATGCGCCGCCCTTCGGAGTTCGAAATGAGCGCTTCGCCCTGGGCGCTTTTGGGCAGAGGCTGACTCGACGCCAGGCTCCGGGCTGGTCTCCGCTCGATCGGATCGCCCTTCTGTCCATGAGGAGTCGATCGACGAGGCCGGGGAGCACGGCGGGCGACCGCTCTTCGAACCTGAGTCGGGGCTTCCTTCGCGCGCAATGCATTCAAGGGGGCAACGGAGTCCGCTCGGCTTCGTGATCGCCGCAAGAGTGGGCGAAGAGAAGGAGCGCTCCAGTCCCCTTCTGAAGATGCTGCACGGCCTCGACGATACACTCGGGCGCCCGCGGTTTGCATGCGGACACACTTCCCTCATGGACATTAACCCGAATCCCTGAATGGGCCGCGCCCCGCATGCGACCTCTCTCACAGCGGTCCTTTGCCAATTGGCTCGTACCCATCGCGCTCGCCTGTCTGGTCTTGGTCTTGCAGGCGGGTGGTGAGCCGGTGTACGAAGCGCTGCGCTACGAACGCGCGGCCGTGCTCAGCGGACAGCCCTGGCGCCTGCTTTCGGCGCATGCGGTACATCTCGGCTGGAGGCACTGCCTCATGAACGCTGGCGGGCTGGCATTGTGCGCCGCGTTCGCGGCAGGCACCCGCAGCTGGCGCGCCTGGGCCACCGCGATCGTTGTGCTGGCCCTTGGCGTGGGGATTCTGCTGGTGGCCGCCTCGCCCCAGGCCACGAACTACGCGGGCCTCTCCGGCGTGCTCTATGGGTTGTTCATCTGGGTGTTGGCGCCGCGCGCCTGGCGTGGCGATCGCGTGGCCTTGATCGTCCTGGTCGCCGTCCT
>Ga0102591_1000766_pt1 | contig 53765 bp, 55 predicted proteins | sample AraplaCol_mCL_r2_2_FD_76860 | JGI IMG/M metagenome (GOLD analysis project Ga0102591, IMG submission 76860) | Arabidopsis root microbial communities from North Carolina, USA - plate scrape MF_Col_mCL_r2 (SPADES assembly) (version 2) | ecosystem: Host-associated > Plants > Roots > Endosphere... | reverse complement strand
TGGACTTACCGCCCCCTGATACGCCAGTGACCGCCGTAAAGACGCCGAGCGGGATGGAGGCGGTGACATTCTTCAGATTGTTGCCGCGGGCGCCGACGACCTTGATTTCCTTGCCCTTCTTGGGCTTACGGCGCTCGTCGGGAACCGGAACGCCGAGTTCACCGGACAGATATTTGCCGGTCAGCGACTTAGGGTTCGCCATGATCTCCTGTGGCGTGCCATGGGCGATCACCTGGCCACCATGAATGCCGGCGGCGGGACCGATGTCGACGACATCGTCGGCGGTCAAGATCGCGTCCTCGTCATGCTCGACCACGATCACGGTGTTGCCGATATCGCGAAGGTGCTTCAGCGTATCAAGCAGCCGGGCGTTGTCGCGCTGATGCAAACCGATCGATGGCTCGTCGAGGACATACAATACGCCGGTCAAGCCGGAACCGATCTGCGACGCCAACCGGATGCGCTGGCTCTCGCCGCCCGACAAGGTGCCGGAGTTTCGCGACAGGCTGAGATAATCCAGGCCTACGTCATTGAGGAAGCGCAGGCGGTCGCGGATCTCCTTGAGAATGCGAACGGCAATCTCGTTCTGCTTGGCGCTCAGCGACTGCGGCAGGACCTCGAACCAGTCTCGGGCGACGCGGATCGACATGTCGGTCACCTGGCCGATATGCAGCGTATTGATCTTGACGGCAAGCGCCTCCGGCTTCAGGCGGAAACCGCCACAAGACGGGCAGGGGGCTGCCGACATATAGCGCTCGATTTCCTCTCGCGCCCAGGCGGAATCCGTCTCCTTCCAGCGACGCTCGAGATTGGTGATGATGCCCTCGAAATTCTTGTGCGTGGTATAGGACCGCGCGCCATCGGCATAGTGGAACTCGATCTTTTCGTCGGTACCATTCAGGATGACATCCTTCGCGTGGTCCGAAAGATCGTTCCAACGGGCGCCGAGCTTGAAGCCATAGTGCTTACCGAGAGCTTCGAGCGTCTGATTGTAATAGGGAGAGGTCGACTTCGCCCACGGCGCAATGGCGCCATCGCGCAGCGTGCGCTCGGGCTCCGGCACGATCAGGTTGGCGTCGATCTTCTGCTGCGCTCCGAGACCGTCGCAGGTCGGGCAGGCGCCGGCTGGATTGTTGAAGGAAAAAAGCCGCGGCTCGATCTCGGGAATGGTGAAGCCCGATACCGGGCAGGCGAACTTCTCGGAGAAGAGAACGCGTTCATGCGTTTCGTTAAGCGACTTGTTGGCGGAGCCGCCGGCGGCAGTTTCTTCCGGCGGCAGCGGCTTGTCGGCGAATTCCGCAACGGCGAGGCCATCGGCGAGCTTGAGCGAAGTCTCGAAGCTGTCGGCAAGGCGCGACGCCATATCCGGCCGCACCACAATACGGTCGACCACGACGTCGATATCGTGCTTGTACTTCTTGTCCAGGGCTGGCACGTCGGCGATCTCGTAGAATTGGCCGTCGACCTTGACGCGCTGGAAACCCTTTTTCATCAGGTCTGCCAGTTCCTTCTTGTACTCCCCCTTACGCCCGCGCACGAGCGGGGCGAGAATATAGAGACGCGTGCCTTCTCCGAATTCCAGCACGCGATCGACCATCTGGCTGACCGTCTGGCTCTCGATCGGCAGCCCGGTCGCGGGCGAATAGGGTACGCCGACGCGGGCAAAGAGCAGGCGCATGTAGTCATAGATCTCAGTCACCGTACCGACCGTCGAGCGTGGGTTGCGCGAGGTCGTCTTTTGCTCGATCGAAATCGCTGGCGACAGGCCGTCGATCTGATCGACGTCAGGCTTCTGCATCATTTCAAGGAACTGGCGCGCATAGGCCGAAAGGCTTTCGACATAGCGTCGCTGTCCTTCGGCATAGATCGTGTCAAAGGCAAGAGACGACTTGCCGGATCCCGAAAGGCCGGTCATGACGATGAGTTTGTTTCGCGGCAGATCGAGATCGATGCCCTTCAAATTGTGCTCGCGCGCGCCGCGGATGGAAATCGTCTTCAGTTCGCTCATCGTCTTCTGCTTCTGTGCTGGAACAAGCCCCTTATTTAGTGATGCCGGCTGGCGAGTCGAGGCTGAATGTCCGTCTGCTGCAAGGTTTTCGATTCGGTTGACAGGATCATAGGGATAAACTAGAACAAATAAAGAACAAAATTCCTTGTGGATGAACCGGCGATGGACACCCATCGCCGGCGCTCTATGGTTTAAGGTGCACCGATTGTTTCAAGCGCCGCCGGGCAGGGCGGCAGGTAAGGTGAAAGTATGGCTGGCAGCGTAAACAAGGTAATTCTGATCGGGAACGTGGGCGCTGACCCCGAAATCCGGCGGACCCAGGATGGCCGGCCGATCGCCAACCTTCGCATCGCGACGTCCGAGACCTGGCGTGATCGCACCTCCGGCGAACGCCGCGAAAAGACGGAATGGCATACGGTCGTAGTCTTCAACGAAGGCCTCTGCAAGGTCGTCGAGCAGTATGTGAAGAAGGGCGCCAAGCTCTACATCGAAGGCGCGCTGCAGACGCGTAAGTGGCAAGACCAGAACGGCCAGGACCGCTATTCGACGGAAGTCGTTCTGCAGGGCTTCGGCTCGACGCTGACGATGCTGGACGGTCGCGGCGAGGGTGGCGGCGCAAGCTCCGGCTTCGGCGGTGGTCGCGGCAGTAATGCCGGCGGCAACGATTTCGGTGGCGGCGGTGGCTACGGCGACGATTACGGCGCGCCGTCGCAATCATCTGGCCGCAGCAGCGGTGGCGGCGGCGGTGGAAACTTCTCGCGCGATCTCGACGACGATATCCCGTTCTGATCGCAGAGTATTCGTGGCATAAGTTGGACGGCGCGCCGCAAGGTGCGCCGTCTGCTTTTCAATCTCCGGGATTGGACGTCCCCCGAGCTTGCCGCGATGGAAGCCGTGCAGGTAACCGGCTTTTTGACCTAGCCGGCTGGCGTCGTGATGAGGGTAGATCTCAAACCGTCGACGACGAACTGCGTGGCGAGCGCTGCCAGGATGACACCGAGAAGGCGTGTCAGAATTGCGCGCCCCGTTACGCCAAGGAAGCGATCAAGTCTTTCGGCGATGAGCAGCGAGAGAAACAGCAGCAGCAGGCTCAATGCGATGACAATGATCAATTGCGCCCGCTCGAGCGAAGCCTGCATCGATCCGGCAATTAGGATCGTCGCCGAAATGGCACCGGGACCGGCGATCAGAGGGATCGCCAACGGAAAGACCGAGATATTATGGATATGATCGACGGTGATTGCGGCTGTGCTCGTCTTCTCCTTACGGTCCTGCCGCTTCTCGAATACCATTTCAAAGGCGATCCAGAACAACAGAAGACCACCGGCAATGCGGAAGGCGCCGATCGAGATTCCGAGCACCCCGAGCACGCTGGCCCCGAACAGGGCGAAAGCGGCAAGAATGACAAAGGCGATGATCGAGCCGCGCAGTGCCACCTGTTTTCGCTGGCTGCGGCTCATGCCGGTCGTGAGCCCGAGAAAGAGTGGAGCAAGACCAGGCGGGTCGATCGTTACAAGCAGCGTCGTGAAGGCGTTGATCAGTTGGTCGACGCTTGCCATTGTCTCTCCGTGAGCCCATATAAACACTTGGTTTTTGCGCGATTGTGATGCGGAGAGACCATTTTGGCAAATGGTGTTATTAGGGCGGTGCAAATAACCGTCCCAGAGGCTCCCATTGCCCTCATAAGACCGCAAAAGTCTGTTCAAAACGCGTACCAAAATTAGCGTAGGAACAGGCTTTCCGCTATAAATCTTCAAGTGATTCTAGAAGAGATCGTGATCTGTTTTGACTGAGCAAACACCCCCCGGCGGCGGGAAGCTCCCGCCAGGCATCGAGCCCATCTCCATCATGGAGGAAATGCAGCGGTCGTATCTCGATTACGCCATGAGCGTTATCGTCAGCCGCGCCCTGCCTGATGTCCGCGACGGCCTGAAGCCCGTGCACCGGCGCATCCTTTACGGCATGTCCGAACTCGGCATCGACTGGAACAAGAAATACGTCAAATGCGCCCGCGTTACCGGGGATGTGATGGGTAAATACCATCCGCACGGCAACGCAGCGATCTACGACGCGCTAGCGCGTATGGCGCAGGACTGGTCGCTCCGCCTTCCGCTGATCGACGGCCAGGGCAACTTCGGCTCCGTCGACGGCGATCCGCCGGCGGCCGAACGCTACACAGAGTGCCGCCTGCAGAAGGCCGCGCATTCGCTGCTCGACGATCTCGACAAGGAAACGGTCGACTTCCGCGATAACTATGACGGCACGCTGTCCGAGCCCGTCGTTGTTCCCGCAAAGTTCCCGAACCTCCTAGTGAACGGGGCAGGCGGCATCGCCGTGGGTATGGCGACGAATATTCCGCCGCACAATCTGTCCGAAGTCATCGACGGCTGCATTGCGCTGATCGACAACCCGGCGATCGAACTGCCTGACATCATGCAGATTATTCCGGGTCCGGACTTCCCGACCGGCGCCAAGATCCTTGGTCGCGCCGGCATTCGCTCGGCCTACGAGACCGGTCGCGGCTCGGTGATCATGCGCGGCGTTGCCACCATCGAGCCGATGCGTGGCGATCGCGAACAGATCATCATCACCGAGATCCCGTATCAGGTGAACAAGTCGACGATGATCGAGAAGATGGCCGAACTGGTGCGCGACAAGCGTATCGAAGGGATCTCCGACCTACGCGATGAATCCGACCGTCAGGGCTATCGCGTCGTCGTCGAGTTGAAGCGCGATGCGAATGCCGATGTCATCCTGAACCAGCTCTACCGCTACACGCCGCTGCAAACCTCCTTTGGCTGCAACATGGTGGCGCTGAACGGCGGCAAGCCGGAACAGCTGACGCTACTCGATATGCTGCGCGCCTTCGTCTCCTTCCGAGAGGAAGTCGTTAGCCGGAGAACGAAATTTCTTCTCCGCAAGGCCCGCGAGCGCGCTCACGTCTTGGTCGGCCTGGCGATCGCTGTCGCCAATATTGACGAGATCATCCGCACGATCCGGCAGGCGCCGGATCCGCAGACCGCACGCGAGCAGTTGATGACGCGCCGCTGGCCGGCCGCCGATGTCGAAAGCCTGATCCGCCTGATCGACGATCCGCGTCACCGCATCAATGAGGACCTGACATACAACCTCTCGGAAGAGCAGGCGCGCGCCATCCTCGAACTGCGTCTGGCCCGTCTGACCGCACTCGGCCGTGACGAAATCGGTGACGAACTCAACAAGATAGGCGAAGAGATTAAGGATTACCTTGAAATCCTGTCGTCGCGGGTTCGCATCCAGACGATCGTCAAAGAAGAGCTTGCAGCCGTTCGCGACGAATTCGGCACGCCGCGCCGCACCGAGATCATGGACGGCGGCCTTGAAATGGACGATGAGGATCTCATCGCCCGCGAAGACATGGTCGTGACGGTCTCCCATCTCGGCTACATCAAGCGCGTGCCGCTGACGACCTATCGCGCCCAGCGCCGTGGCGGCAAGGGCCGCTCCGGCATGACGACGCGCGACGAGGATTTTGTTAGCCAGCTATTCGTTCTCAACACGCATACGCCGGTTCTGTTCTTCTCCTCGCGCGGTATCGTTTACAAGGAAAAGGTCTATCGCCTGCCGATCGGCACGCCGACTGCGCGCGGCAAGGCGCTCATCAACATGCTGCCACTGGAGCCCGGCGAACGCATCACCACGATCCTGCCGTTGCCGGAGGATGAGGACAGCTGGGATAAGCTCGACGTCATGTTCTCGACGACGCGCGGGACAGTTCGCCGCAACAAGCTTTCCGACTTCGTTCAGGTCAACCGCAACGGCAAGATCGCGATGAAGCTCGAGGAAGAAGGCGACGAAATCCTCTCAGTCGAGACCTGCACCGAGCATGACGATGTGCTTCTGACCACGGCGCTCGGTCAGTGCATTCGCTTCCCCGTCGATGACGTCCGCGTCTTTGCTGGCCGCAACTCCATCGGCGTTCGCGGCATCAACCTCGGTGACGGCGACCGCATCATCTCGATGACGATCGTTGGACATGTCGATGCCGAACCTTGGGAACGCGCAGCCTACCTGAAGCGGGCCGCGAGCGAACGCCGCCTCGCGACGGGTGACGCCGAGGAAATCTCGCTGGTTGGCGAGGAAGTGACCGAGGAAGGTCAACTGAGCGACGAGCGCTATGAGGAACTGAAGGCGCGCGAGCAGTACGTCCTGACGGTTTCCGAGAAGGGCTTCGGCAAGCGATCCTCCTCCTACGACTTCCGCATTTCCGGCCGTGGCGGCAAGGGCATTCGCGCCACCGATACGTCGAAGACGGGGGAGATCGGCGAACTCGTGGCCGCTTTCCCGGTCAACGAAGGCGACCAGATCATGCTCGTATCCGATGGCGGCCAGCTCATCCGCGTTCCGGTGGGCGGCATCCGTATCGCGAGCCGAGCAACGAAGGGCGTCACCATCTTCTCGACTGCCAAGGATGAAAAGGTCGTATCCGTCGAGCGCATTAGCGAGCCCGAGGAGGAGGCTGAAGACGTTGCCGAGAATGGCGACGACATTGCCTCGGTTCCGGAAGGTGAGCCTGACACGGAAGCGTGATGTTCTAAGCGTTTGATCTTGAAAACCGGGCGACTGCCCGGTTTTCTTTTTGGGCACCTTGACTGCGGGAACCGGCTGGCGGTGCTGCAGCCGAAATGGAGGGCAGAGTGATCCGGATTCTCGGTATTGACGATGTTGCCATCTTCAAAGCCATTCGGCTGGAAGCGCGCTGCGGACCGAACCCGCAGCCTTTGCCAGCACCGTCGGCGACTGGGAAGCGCTCTCAGACGATGAATGGCGTAGGCGATTGGTCGACGGGCCTGTTCTCGTGGCCCTTAAGCAGGGTGAGCCCGTCGGGATGATGGGGCTGAGCCGCCAGCGTGCCAGTAAGATGGTGCATCGGGCAACGCTCATCATGGTCTATGTGCGTCGAAGTGAACGGGCGGCGGCTATGCCAAGGCTCTGCTAGAAGCGACGTTAAGCTATGCGCGAGAGAACGGAAACCGACTGCTGGAGCTCGTGGTCAGCGTTGAGAATAAGGCTGCCACACGGTTTTATGAACGCGAGGGCTTCCATCAGGCCGGGCGGATTCCTGGCGGATTCATCTTGAGGGCAGGGAGATTGATGACGTCATCATGGTTCGTCGCATCGGGGATTAGGAAGGCTCGCGCGGATGCCGGCAGGAGGGGGCCGCCAGCGCCATCTCTAGGCACGAAATAGCCCGGACAAACCTCGTTCATCCGGCCTATTTCGATTGAAAACATGCAATCCCAGATCTCGACAGCGGCTAGAACCAGCTGTGTTTTCCATCGGTCTTCTTCAGTTCTTCGCTTTCATGGCGAAGGGCAGAGATGGTGGAAGCCACGGACACGATAAACATTATGCTGATAAGGGCGGTGAGCACAGCTAGTATCGTGAACATGAGCAATCCTCCTGGGCTTTGCGTTCACGTCCCTTAGTACTGGCTCATTACCGCCGCACGAGCCGACGCATAAGGGCCATATACCTTGGACGCATCCACTTTGTGATCGTAAAGCGCGACAGTCGCTGCAAGCATACCAGTCATCATTACCATCCAGACAGCATTAATCATGGTAATTTTATTGGGCATATCTTCTTCCTTGTGCGGCGCGTATCGCGTTACGCTGGTTGAGTGAACGCATGCGTGCGAAAATGGTTCCAGGGACATTGACGGGTCGTTTAGCAAGGCCGTTCTGAAGCGACCTTGAATGCGCCGTTCATCTGGCATTCAGAATCCTTAATCGGTTTAAACGCCACATTTCCTGTCTTACGCACGATTGCATAATGTTCCCGTACGCTTGGCCGCACCCAACTTGCATCCTGCATTTCCCGCACGTAGCCGTAGAAAAATTCGGCAAGCAGCGAGACGATGACAGCGAATACAACAAGGATGATCAGCATGGGCGTTTTCCGGGGCTGACCGATGCCGGAATGACATCGGGTGTTGACGGTCTCAACTATAGCGAGCCGGTCTGAAGCCGCCTTGAATGCTGCATTCATCCGCCGTTCAGCGATGGGCAAATGACTTGCGGGCAACCGTCATCCATGACAAAAGGGCGTCGAAACAAATGGCTAGGCCAATGACGACAGCTTTTTATCCGGGGTCGTTCGACCCGATCACCAACGGACATCTGGATGTTCTTGTCCAGGCGCTGAGCGTTGCGTCCAAGGTTATCGTCGCGATCGGCGTTCATCCCGGCAAGGCACCGCTCTTTTCCTTCGATGAGAGGGCGAATCTCATTCGCCAGTCGCTCGCGGAAGCAATGCCTGAAAAGACCGGCGACATCTCAGTCGTTGCATTCGACAATCTCGTCGTCGACGCGGCGCGATCCCATAGCGCGACCCTACTGATCCGCGGCCTCAGGGACGGCACCGATCTCGACTATGAAATGCAGATGGCCGGGATGAACCGCCAGATGGCGCCCGACATTCAAACGATCTTTCTGCCAGCCGGAACGGCCTCGCGGCCCATAACCGCCACATTGGTCCGGCAAATCGCTGCCATGGGAGGCGACGTCAGCGCCTTTGTGCCGGCTGCCGTCTTGAAAGCTCTTCAATCCAAGCGCAAATCCTAGGCGACCTTTTCGCCGCAACGGAGCCATTATGAAACTTTTCTCTTTCGCATTTGCAGCCGTGCTTTCCCTTGCCTCGTTCGCGAGCGCTGCATTCGCGCAGTCCGGCAACACGCTGACGATCCAGCTGAAAGACGGTCCGGTCGTGATCCAGCTTATGCCGGACGTCGCGCCGAAGCACGTCGCGCAGATCGAAGCGCTCGCCAAGAAGGGCGCGTATGACAACGTCGCCTTCCATCGCGTCATCGAAGGCTTCATGGCCCAGACCGGCGACGTGAAGTTTGGCAACATGGAAAAGGGCTTCGATGCGAGCCGTGCCGGTACCGGTGGCTCCGACCTGCCTGACCTGCCGGCCGAATTCTCGAAGACGCCTTTCGTGCGCGGTACTGTCGGTATGGCCCGCTCGCAGGACCCGAACTCGGCGAACTCCCAGTTCTTTATCATGTTTGCTGATGGCTCGTTCCTCAACGGCCAGTACACGGTTGTTGGCAAGGTCGTCTCCGGCATGGAGAATGTCGACAAAATCAAGCGCGGCGAGGGCCAGAACGGCGAAGTCAGCAATCCCGACCGGATGATCAAGGTCACCGTCGGCAGCAAGTAAGTTTCAAGACAAGTAGGAGAAGAAGAATGGCCGAGATCAAGGATCCCGAAAACACCATCATCCTGGAAACCACCAAGGGTAAGGTTGTCATCCAGTTGCTGCCGGAAGTAGCGCCGGAACATGTCGCCCGCATCAAGGAACTCGCTCGCGAGAAGGCCTATGACAACGTTGTCTTCCATCGCGTCATCAACGATTTCATGGCGCAGACCGGCGACGTGAAGTTCGGCAAGAAGGGCGGCGAGAGCTTCAACCCGAGCCGCGCCGGCATGGGCGGTTCCGAGAAGCCCGACCTCAAGGCTGAGTTCTCGGCGGTCAGCCACGTCAGAGGCACGTGCTCGATGGCCCGCTCCCAGAACCCGAACTCTGCCAATTCGCAGTTCTTCATTTGCTTCACCGATGCTCCTTGGCTGAACAAGCAGTACTCCGTCTGGGGTCAGGTCATCGAAGGCATGGACAACGTCGACAAGATCAAGAAGGGCGAGCCGGTCGTCGATCCGGACTCGATCGTCTCGATGCGGGTTGCCGCTGACGTCTGATTGTGATTTTTGCTGAAACCCGCCCTTGCGCGAAAGCGTGGGGCGGGTTTCGCTTTGCCTGGATTTGAGTGATGCGCGTAGACCTCTTTGATTTCGACCTGCCGGATGAACGGATCGCCCTGCGGCCCGCCGAGCCGCGCGATAGCGCGCGTCTGCTCGTCGTCGATCCATCGGGCGAAGTGCAGCTTTCCGACCATCGGGTCAGCGATCTGCCCAGCTTTCTAAGGGCAGGGGACGCGCTGGTCTTTAACGACACCAAGGTAATTCCGGCGCAGCTCGAGGGCATCCGTTATCGCGAAGGCGCCGGCGGTCAGCAGGTTTCGGCAACGCTGCATATGCGCACCGGCACCAGCCGCTGGAGGGCTTTTGCCAAGCCCGGTAAGCGCATCAAGATCGGTGATCGCATCTCATTTGGCCATGACGGCACCAGCTGCCTGCTCGGCAAGCTCGAATGCACGGTCGAGGAAAAAGGCGACGGCGGCGAAGTCACCCTTGCCTTCGACCTGTCTGGGCCGATGCTCGACGAGGCCATCCATTCCGTCGGACATATTCCGCTGCCACCCTACATCGCCGCCAAACGCGCCGAGGATGAACGCGACCGCGCCGACTACCAGACCATCTATGCGCGCGAGGAAGGCGCCGTCGCCGCTCCCACGGCCGGACTTCACTTCACGCCCGCGCTTTTCGACGCGATCGACAAGGCTGGGGTCGAGCGCCATTTCGTGACGCTACATGTCGGCGCCGGCACCTTCTTGCCAGTCAAAGTGGACGATACCGACGACCACAAGATGCATCTCGAAAGCGGCTATGTCAGCGCCGAAACGGCTGCGAGCCTCAATGCCGTGAAGGCGAGGGGCGGGCGCATCATCTGTGTGGGCACGACTTCGCTACGGCTGATCGAAAGTGCTGCGCAGGACAATGGCGAGATCCGGGCCTGGGCCGGCGCCACGGGTATCTTCATCACGCCAGGCTACCGCTTCAAGGCGGTTGACATGCTGATGACGAACTTCCATTTGCCCCGATCGACCCTGTTCATGCTCGTTTCGGCCTTTGCCGGCTTCGAGACCATGCATGCAGCCTATCAGCACGCGATTTCGACGGGCTACCGCTTCTATTCCTATGGCGATTCCAGCCTTCTTTTCCGGAAAGACTAAATGACCGAGAACTTTCAGTTCACCCTCAAGAAGACTGACGCCGGTGCTCGCCTGGGCGAGGTCTCGATGCCGCGGGGCACGATCCGCACGCCGGCCTTCATGCCCGTCGGCACCGTCGGTACCGTTAAGGCCGTGTATCTCGACCAGGTTCGCGACACGGGCGCCGACATCATCCTCGGCAACACCTACCATCTCATGCTGCGCCCTACAGCGGAACGCGTGGCCCGGCTCGGTGGTCTGCACAAGCTGATCCGCTGGGAGCATCCGATCCTGACCGATTCCGGCGGGTTCCAGGTGATGTCGCTCTCGGGTCTCCGCAAGCTCGATGAGCAGGGCGTAACCTTCAAGTCGCATGTCGACGGCAGCCTGCATCACATGTCGCCGGAGCGCTCGATCGAGATCCAGGGACTGCTCGATTCCGACATCCAGATGCAGCTTGACGAGTGCGTGGCGCTGCCGGCGGAACCGCGGGAAATCGAGCGCGCCATGGAGCTGTCGCTGCGCTGGGCGGAGCGTTGCAAGGTCGCCTTCGGCAACCAGCCGGGTAAAGCCATGTTCGGCATCGTGCAGGGCGGGGATGTACCCGCGCTGCGCGTCCGGTCGGCCGCGGCACTGACCGATCTCGATCTCAAGGGCTACGCGGTCGGCGGTCTCGCCGTTGGCGAGCCGCAGGAGGTCATGCTGAAGATGCTCGAGGAGACCCTTCCGGTATTGCCAACGGAGAAGCCGCGCTATCTCATGGGCGTCGGTACGCCTGACGATATCCTGAAGTCCGTCGCTCGCGGCATCGACATGTTCGACTGCGTGATGCCGACCCGCTCTGGCCGTCACGGGCTTGCCTTTACACGTCGCGGCAAGGTCAACATCCGCAATGCCCGTCACGCAGAGGATATGCGGCCGCTCGACGAACAATCGAACTGCCCGGCATCGCGCGACTACTCCCGTGCCTACCTGCACCACCTCGTGCGTGCCAATGAGGCCCTCGGCGGCATGCTGCTCTCCTGGCACAATCTCGCCTATTACCAGGAGCTGATGCAGGGCATCCGCAAGTCAATCGCCGAAGGCCGTTTTGCCGATTTCATGGCCGAGACCATGGAGGAATGGGCGAGGGGCGATCTCGATCCAGTCTGAGCCGCCTTAAGCTTCGGCAAACTGGTCATAGGCGCGCAGCGCGTCTGCGGCATACATCAACGCTGGGCCACCGCCCATATAAACACTCATCGCCATGACCTCGGCGACCTCTTCACGAGTGGCGCCGAGTTCTTTCAATGCCTTGGCGTGAAAGCCGATGCAGCCGTCGCAGCGCTGAGTGACGCCGATCGCCAACGCGATCAGTTCCTTCGTCTTCTTGTCGAGGGCGCCATCGGCGCTTGCGCCTTTCGCTAGTGCGTAGAAGCCTTGCATGGCCTCCGGCGCCAGCTTTCTCAGTTCTCCGGTATAGGCGGCGATATCACGGGTGATCTGCTTGTAATCCTTGCTCATCATTCTGTTTCCGTATTTCTTGCTTTTCATTTCGTAAAAATGTGATATCAGTAAAATACGAAATGTAAAGAGGCGCCGATGACGGACTTCACGCTGGAGATGAGCGGCAAGGCGGAAGGGGCTGCGGAGTTCCTGAGTGGACTTGCAAGCCCGCACAGGCTGCTGATCCTCTGTCTTCTTGCCGCCGGCGAGAAGAGCGTTGGTACGCTGGTCGAGGAGACAGGCATCGGCCAGACCTCAATGTCGCAGCATCTGGCGAAATTGAAGAAGGAAGGCCTCGTCGATTTCCGGCGGGACCACCGTACGCTCTATTATTTTATAAACGATCCGGCGGCTCTGGAGATCATGGAAATTCTCTACAACCGCTTCTGCAGGAAGGTTTGAGCAATGACGCAGTCGATGAAGGTGGTGACACCGCGCCAGGCGAAAGAGTGGATAGGTGCGGGCGAGGCGGTCCTTATCGACGTCCGCGAGCCGGAGGAGTTCCGCAGCGAGCATATCGCTTCGGCCCTTTCCCTGCCTCTGTCCGAGGTCGGAAACCTCACCCGAGTCCTTTCCGTCCCGGCCGGACGCAAAGTCGTATTCCAGTGCCTGAAGGGCGGTCGCGGCCAGCAAGCCTGCGAGCGGCTGGTAGCCCAGGAGGGAAGCGAGTATCCGGTCTTCAATCTTGAGGGCGGCATCACTGCTTGGAAAGCGGAAGGCCTGCCGGTGGTCGGCACAGCCGCCCCGCGCCTAACGATCTTCCGTCAGGTCCAGATCGTCGTCGGCTTCCTCGTGCTGCTGTCGGTGCTTGCCGGCTTCTTCATCAGCCCAGCTGGCTTCGTCGTTGCCGGCCTGTTTGGCGCGGCGCTTGCCTTTGCCGGCATATCCGGCTGGTGCGGGATGGCGAAGCTGCTCAACCTGATGCCTTGGAACCAGCCAGCCTGATCTGAATTCCAAACGAAAAATCGCGAGAGGCTTTCCGCGGCATTTCTTTAGATGCCTTTGCTTTCGGTATTTGGCACGATCTGCACACCGTTGATCTTGTAGTTTCCGTCAGGCTGACGCGCCAGCTGGTAGACGGCAGTCCAATCCTTGCCGTCACGGCCTGATATCAGCACCTCGTGATAGATCATCGCGCCATTGTCGATCGAGCGGCTGCGCCCAAAGGCATAATTGCCAGGGTGGTAAACCGGCTCGTAGCTTTTCTTGACCATGGCGAAGAAGACGTTCTTGTCGGGGTAGATCGCCTTGATCCCGGGTGCGGCGAAGGAATAGGCCGTGTCGACGTCGTCGTTCAGGAACGCCTTGATCTGCGCCTCGATCATCGTTCGCGTCGCGTCGATCGGGTCTTCGGCTTGAGCGGTCGCAAACAAAACGAAGGACGCGGCACACAGAATGAAAACTGCGAGAAAGGCGCGCATGGCAACGGCTCCGGCTGTCCTGGGAATTCTAGGGCAGTCTACGCACAAGGAAAGAGCATAGATCAGCAGGCGGGGTGTTGGTAGGCGTCCTTCGTGCGCTATTCCTTACGGGAGATTGTGAGTTCATGCTGAACCGCGACTTTTGTGGCTCATCAAGCTAGCCGGCATGTCTGATCTGCGCGAGCAGTTTCTTTCGGAAGACTTCGGCCGGGGTTCGATAGCCAAGGCATTTGCGGGGTGTTGCGTTAAGCCGGTTGCAGATCTCGATCAGATCGGCATCTGTGACCGATAATGGATCGACCTCTCTCGAAAGCCATTTCCGGACGCGGCCATTGGTATTCTCGACGGTGCCTTTCTGCCACGGCGATTGCGGGTCGCAGAACCAGGTTTGGGTGCCGATGCTCGCCTGAAGATACGGCCAATCCGTAAACTCCGTGCCACGGTCGAAGGTGATCGAGCGACGGGCTAGATGGGGTAGGGCCTTGAGGGCCTGTATGAGGCCGTCCATGACCGGACGTGACTGACGGTCGTTGTTACGCAGGAAGATCGCAAATCGGCTAACGCGCTCGACGAGCGACGTGACGTTGGCCTTTCCAAACTTCTTGCGGAACTGGATAAGATCACATTCCCAGTGCCCAAACTGTTTGCGGTCAGCGACAGTGTCGGGACGACGCAAAATGTTCAGATCCGAGCTAAAGCGTTGACCGTGCTTGCGTCTGGCATGTCTTGGCCTGCGCCTGGCACGACGCTCCGGCAGATGTCGCCACAGCTTGATCGCCTGGCCGTCGGCCGAGTATGCGAATTTGTAGATCGTCTCGTGGCTCACCGAGATCGGATGGTGCTCCAGGCGCATCCGACCGGCAATCTGCTGCGGTGACCAGCCGTGTACGATCCGCTCGATCACCGATTGCCGGACATGCGAGAAGCGCGCGAGCTTGCGCAGCTTTAACCGGCGATCACAGGCCATCTGATGCGCGGTCACGCAGTAGTAGCCGCTGAGATCAGGAACTTCCTTGTCGACGAATATGTTGCGCCGGACTTCGCGAAAGATCGTCGAACGATGCCTTCCGAGCTTCTCTGCAATGGCGTCAATACTGAGCCCAGCCAACCTCCAACGGGCAATCTTACGGCGTTCGTCCAATCCAATCTGAGAGTAGGTGCGCTTCATTGCATCGTCCTTGCAATTGATAACCCATTGGGATCATTAGCAAGTCGCACTTCATTCTAGAATCCACCCGGCTACACACCTAGATCGGATAAGATAGATTATGGAACCATTGCGTATCTAGATCTGCGAAGAGGCTCATAACTATCAGCCGTACGCCAACCAACAACATCGCCAAATCGCTTTTTCTTTCGGCGCTTATCGCTGGATGCTGATGTGCCGATTAAATCACTTCGCGCTTTCAGCGCCAGCGAAACAATAAAAACCGCGACACCTCAACAACAGGCAAACTGCGATCATTACGCCGCGCGACATCATGCAGGTCGTCAGCCGCTTTCCAGTTCGACCAGTTCAATATCGAAGCTCATCTGATCATAAGCCGGAACCACATGATCGGGCGTTTCGGCCATGACCGTGTCATAGTCGAGCGGCGTATGCATATGGGTCAGGATCGCCCGTTTCGGATTCAGGCGCTTAATCCAGTCGAGCGATTGCTCGAGCGACAGATGGCTCGGATGATAGCGATATTGCAAGGCATCGATGATAAGGACGTCGAGCTCTTGAAGTTTTTCGACAGTTTCAGGCGGAAAGTCACTGATATCACTGCAATAAGCGACGTCGCCAACGCGAATGCCAAGCGAGTATATGTCGCCATGCTGCTGCAGGTGCGGTCGGATCGAGATCGTTCCGCCCCCGCCGCTGATCCGAACCGGGACGTCGAGGCTTCCGATGACCTTTGCTTCGACGATCGGCGGATAGTTGCTGCCGGGCGGCGTTTCAAGGCAGTAGCCGAACCCTTGTCGAATGCGGTCCATCGTCTCACGCGTGGCGTGAATCGGAACCCGCTGCTGCGCGCCATAGAAATAGCCACGCAGATCGTCGAGGCCATGGATGTGGTCGGCATGGGCATGAGTATAGAGGACGGCGTCGATGTGAGTGACGCGGGCCGCGATCATCTGCTCGCGAAAATCCGGCCCGGTATCGATGACAACGGTCGTGACGCCGCCGTTGTCATCATATTGCTGGACCATGAACGCCGCGCGGGTGCGGCGATTCTTCGGATTGGTCGGGTCGCAGGCACCCCAATCGCCAGTGATGCGTGGAACGCCGGGCGACGACGAACAGCCGAGAATGGTGAAACGCCGCCTGTAGCCCACGCTGTCAGATCCTCGGCATCTTTGAGAAAATGCGGAATGCGTTTTCGGTGGTGATCCGCGCCATCTCGGCATGGCTGAGGCCGAGCGTCTCGGCCAGAACCTCGGCCGTGTTCACGACATAGGACGGTTCGTTGCGCTTGCCGCGCCAGCGCTTTGGCGCAAGGTAGGGCGCGTCGGTCTCGACAAGAAGCCGATCCTGCGGCACCGTTTTGGCGATATCACGAAGTTCCTCCGACTTCGGGAAGGTCAGGATACCGGAGAAGGACACGTAGCCGCCCAGGTCGACGCCGATCCTTGCGAGTTCAGCGCCAGACGAGAAGCAATGGAGGATAAAGGGAAACGCCCCCTTCCCCATTTCCTCTGTCAGGATCGCAGCCATGTCTCCGTCGGCGCTGCGGCTATGGATTACGAGCGGCAGCTGCGTCTCGCGCGAAGCGTCAATGTGGCGCCGCAGCCCGGTCTGCTGGTCCTCCGGCTTTTGCGTATCGTAGAAATAGTCAAGGCCGGCCTCGCCGATCGCGACAATCTTCTCGTGGGCATTGGCCAGACGCACGAGATCTTCCGTCTGGATATCGAGCTCATCGCCCGCATTATTCGGATGCGTGCCGACGGAACAGAAAACAGACGGATATTTCTCGGTGATGGCCAGCAGCGCGTCCAGCTTGCGCACCCGCGTCGAGATCGTCACCATCTGCTTGACACCCGCGTCGTGGGCGCGCTTGACGATCTCGTCCCGCTGCTCCTCGAAGTCGGCGAAATCCAGATGGCAATGCGTATCGATCAGCATGAGGTCCTCACGCTTCCGGCGCGACGTAGCGCGGGAACACTGGCTTCGGCGCTTCGAGCGCCGTGCCTGCGATGAGGCGGCCGGCTTCGCCGAGCGCCGCGAAGTCGCGCTTGTCGGCAGGAGCCGCAACCAGATCAAGCAGCTTGCCGGCCGATTCAGGCACGAAAGGCTGCAACAGGATGGCAATCTGGCGGACGACCTCGGCCGTGACGTAGAGCACGGTGCCCATGCGCGCCGGATCGGTCTTCTTCAGCGCCCAGGGCTCCTGGCCGGCGAAGTAGCGGTCGGTCTCGGAAACGACAGCGATGATCGACGCGAGCGCGCGATGGATCAGCTGCTTGTTCATGTCGTCACGCGTCGACGCGAGCAGCGCGTCGGCCTGCGCCAGCATGGTCTTGTCCTCGTCCGTCAGCGGACCGCATTCCGGGACCTTGCCGTCGCAGTTCTTGACGATCATCGACAGCGAGCGGCTGGCAAGGTTTCCGATGCCGTTGGCAAGGTCGGAGTTGATGCGCGTGCCGATCGCCTCTTCGCTGTAGCTGCCGTCCTGACCGAAGGAGACTTCGCGGAGGAAGAAATAGCGCACCTGGTCGAGGCCGAAATGGTTCACCAGATTGACGGGATCGACGACGTTGCCGAGCGACTTCGACATCTTCTCGCCCTTGTTGAGCAGGAAGCCGTGCGCGAAGACGCGCTTGGGAAGCGGCAGCTTGGCGGACATCAGGAAGGCCGGCCAGTAGACCGCGTGGAAGCGGATGATGTCCTTGCCGATGATATGAACGTCCGCCGGCCAGTACTTGGCGCGGGGACCGTTGCGATCCTCGATGTAGCCGGTCGCCGTAATGTAGTTGGTCAGGGCATCGACCCAGACATACATGACGTGATCAGGGTCGTTCGGCACCTTGATGCCCCAATCGAAGGTCGTGCGTGAAATCGAGAGATCCTTCAGTCCCGACTTGACGAAGGAGATGACCTCGTTGCGCCGCTCGGCAGGCCCGATGAAGTCAGGGTTGGCTTCGTAGTGCGCGAGCAGCTTGTCCTGATATTCGGAAAGCTTGAAGAAGTAGCTGGCCTCTTCCACCCATTCGACAGGCGTGCCTTGCGGTCCGTAGCGCACGCCATCGGCGCGCAGCTCCGTCTCGCTTCCCTGATAGTAGGCTTCGTCGCGAACCGAGTACCAGCCGGCATAAGAATCCTTGTAGATGTCGCCATTGTCAGCCATCAGGTTCCAGATGTTCTGCGACGTCTCGTGGTGACGCTCCTGCGTCGTGCGAATGAAGTCGTCGTTCGAGGCGTTGAGGAGCTGCCCCATCGACTGGAACGCACTGGAATTGCGATCTGCAAGCTCCTGGGCCGACATACCCTCGGCTCGGGCCGTCTGCTGCATCTTCTGGCCGTGCTCGTCGGTACCCGTCAGGAAGAAGACATCCTTGCCGTCGAGGCGCTGGTAGCGCGCCATTGCGTCCGTCGCAATCAGCTCATAGGCATGGCCGATGTGCGGCTTGCCGTTCGGGTATGAAATCGCGGTGGTGATGTAAAACGGTGTCTTCTCTGTCATGGCGGCCATTCGTGTCCGGCTTACTCTATAAAATTTGTCAGCCGCTCTTAGCGCAAGTCATGGCGAAGCGAAACAGCAAGTTTCGAAAGCAGGCGATTTGCCGTTCGCCGGCGTGCTGCACTTGACTCGATTCTGGGCGCATTCTACCCAAAGAAAATTCAAAGGGCGGGCATCAGCGACGTGACATATTCAGCACTCGGCAGCACCATTCACGCGCAGGGCTCGAGGTCTCCTATTTGACCGACCTTTTCAGCTTCAATCCCCTCTATTCCCTCTCCGGGCTTCTTGTCGGCGCCTTGGTCGGCATTACGGGTGTCGGTGGCGGGTCGCTGATGACGCCGTTGCTGGTACTTCTCTTCGGGGTTCATCCAGCGACAGCCGTCGGAACCGATCTGCTCTACGCAGCTGTGACCAAGACAGCCGGAACAGCAGTTCACGGCATGCATGGCAGGGTGAATTGGCGCATTGTAGGCTGCCTGGCTGCCGGAAGCGTCCCGGCCGCCCTGCTGACGCTCTGGCTGATGGCGGGAGTCGATCGTAGGAGCGTCGAGGTCGCCCACACGATTACAATGGCCCTTGGTTGGTTGCTTGTCATGACCGCGTTTATGCTGGTCTTTCGCAAGCAAGTCCTCGCGCTCGCGCTTCGCTCGATTGGAGAGCGCTCTCCGCCCAAGCCGCTCACGATCGCCATCTGGACAATGGTCCTCGGGCTGGTGCTAGGCACCCTCGTGACGCTGACGTCGGTGGGCGCAGGGGCGCTCGGCGTGACGGTACTGCTGGTCCTCTACCCGCGCCTCGATGTTCGAGAAATTGTTGGCTCCGATATCGTTCACGCCGTCCCGCTGACACTGATCGGCGGGATGGGCTACTGGGTGATCGGCGAGATCAACTGGGGAATGCTGTTTGCCCTGCTGGTCGGCTCGATCCCCGGGATTATCGCGGGCAGCCTGATCGCACCTAAGCTCCACGAACGGACAATCCGCATCGTGCTGGCGCTGACGCTTGCCGTCGTCGCATGGAAGCTGCTGGCAACCTGATCAGGGGCCGGGCTGCTTGATATCTCCAAGGATGCTGAGGATCGTCTGCTTGCGATCCAGATTGTAGGCATCCGAAACGGTCAGCCGCTCGCCAATGTCTGAATGCAGGCGGGCCAGCCTCTCCGCGGCAGCCACCTGCCCTGCCATCGCCGCAGCCCGTGCCTTCTGCATCAAGTCCTCGCCGACGTGGCCGGTGAAAAATTCAAAGATTGTGTCACTGTCCTTCCCGGAAAGCGCATCCGCCAGCCGATGCATAGCCCTGCGGGCAGATGCCCCCTGCGCACCCAATACATCGTTGTAAGCAGCGATGATATCGCTGCCGCCGTAGTTCACCAGCTTCAGCGCCTCGCCTACGCTGCCATTTGCCGCCGCAAGCAAGTCGCGGTTGGCCTCGATACCGAGATGGGCGAGCGCCGCACCGAGAGCACTGTCGTCAAGCGGCGCGAGCTTCAGCGGCAGGCAGCGCGAACGAATGGTTGGAAGCAGCTTGCCGGGCGCATGGGAGATAAGCAGGAACAGTGCGCGTTTCGGCGGCTCCTCGAGGATTTTCAGGATCGCATTCGCGGCATTGCGGTTCATGTCATCGGCAGGATCGATGATGACAATGCGCCAATTGCCGGTGCCCGACGTCTGCGAGAAGAAGCGCCCTGCCCGCCTGACCTCATCGACCGTGATTGCGGATTTCATCTTCCCCGTCTTTTCATCGACGGGCCGCGCCAGGTGCAGCAGGTTATGCGAGGCGCCCGAGGCGATCTGGCGGCTGACAGGAGAGGCCGGATCCGGATCCTCCAACCGATCCGGCGCGCCGGCCGGATCCGGATGCGTCAGGACATGATTGGCGAAGCGGAAGGCAAGCGTTGCCTTGCCGACGCCCGGCGGTCCCTCGATCAGGATCGCATGGTGGCCCTTGCCCGACCGATACGACTGCGCGAGGAAGGCCTCGGCGTCATCATGGCCGAATAGCTTCATGTTTTCGGCTGGCCAGATGGCACCGTCAAGCAATCCCGGTCGTTCATCGTTCATGAGTTGCTTCCGCTAACTTGGTCGCTGTCGCATGCGGCAGTTGCCGCCAGACGGTCTCCAGAACCTCGGCGGCAATGACCTCTTCGGACCGCGTTGCATCGATGACGTGGCAACGGTCAGGCTCCCGGGCGGCGATATCGAGAAACGCTTCTCGGCGCTTCTCGTGGGTTTCGAGCTCCTCCTTCTCGAAGCGGTCCGGGGCGACGTCGCCAGCAGCGCCTCGCCTCCGGGCGCGCTCGAGACCCGCCAGCGCCGGCAGATCGAAGACAAGCGTGCAGTCGGGAACGATACCATTGACCGCGACGCGCTGCAGCGCCTCGATGAATTCCGACTCAAGATTCCCGGTCACGCCTTGATAGACCCGCGACGAATCCATGAAGCGATCGCAAAGGACCACCTTGCCGGTCATCAAAGCCGGCCGGATGACTTCCTCGACGTGATCATTGCGTGCCGCTGCGAAGAGGATTGCCTCCATGCGGGTTCCAAAGGCTTCGGCAGCACCCGAAAGAAGCACGTGACGCACAGCCTCGGCGCCCGGAGAACCGCCCGGCTCCCGTGTCAAAAGCACGTCATGACCGCGGGCACGGAGAGACTCAGCAAGGCGGCGGATCTGCGTCGACTTGCCCGCGCCCTCCCCGCCTTCAAACGTTACAAACAACCCAGTACCGGATGGCAATGACTAATTCCTGCATTACGGCGGTCACCCGCACCACTGCCGTACATTTAACGGAAGGCAGCGAAAAGCGAAACCGCTCGACGGTAACTCTCACCCTGAATAGCGAATTCGGCGATCAGGTGGGTTCGGGCTTATCCCACAGCCAGGAGAACAACAGCGTCTCGCCGAGTTCCATCAGCGCGTCGACGGCACGGCTGCTCAAAGAGCCAACCTCCACGGTCTCCTTCGTATAAAGGGGTACCTCACGCAACAGGCGACCGCCCGCGAAGATGCGCAGCGACCCTATTTCATGGCCGGCCTCCATGGGAGCCATCAACGGCCAATGGTAGACGATGCGCGCCGACAGCCGCTCGGGATTGCTGATCGGTACATAGACACTCACGGGCGTCTTTGCGACGAGATCAACGCTTCGCGAGGTTCCACCGTAGACGCTTGCTTCGCCGATCACCTCGGCGTCGGCGAAAATCTGACGGCTTTCGAAGGCGGTCAGCCCCCATTCGAGCACGCGCTTGGCCTCTTCGGTGCGCTCCTTGTCGGAGGCAATGCCGCCCAGGGCCATGAAGAGCCGCCGGCCATCGCGTTCGGCGGAGGCGACGATGGAATAGCCCTCTCCCTCGGCAAAGCCGGTCGCCAGGCCATCAACACCCATGCCGAAACCAAGCAAAGGATTGCGGTTGCGCTGGAAAATCCTGTTCCACTCGAAATCCGGCTGCGCAAAATAGGAATAGAGGTTCGGATAGGACATTTGCAGTTCCGCCGCCAACGTCACCATGTCGAGCGCCGTCGTCCTGCTTTTGCCGTCAGGCAGCCCGGTCGAATTCCCGAAGATGGACCGCTCCATACCGAGCGTTTTAGCACGCCGCGTCATAGCAGCCGCAAAGGCCGGCTCACTGCCGCTCATGCCTTCAGCGAGAACGATGCAGCTGTCGTTGGCGCCCTGAATGGCAATGCCTTTGATCAGATCCTCGACGCGGACGTTCGACTTGAGCGCGGCAAACATCGTTGCCGTGCGCGACGGCGCCCCCCCAGTTCGCCAGGCGTATTCCGAAACCGGATACTGCGTGTCGAGGGTGATCTGGTTCTTCGAAAGGGCGTCGAAGACGAGATCCACCGTCATCAGCTTCGCGAGTGACGCCGGCGAGAAGGTCTGATTCTCGTTCTTGGCAAGAAGCACGGTCCGGGTAGACGCCTCGACCATGTAGGCTTGGGCCGCCTTGGTCACGAATGAAGCGTTGGCATCACCGCTCGCGGCAGCGGCAACCGTTGCGAAAGGCAGAAGGCAAACACAGAGGCCAACGAAACGCTTGAACACCGAAAAACCCCACAGCTCGGTCGAGCTCGACGATGCTAACAACGGACCTGGAGCGACGCAATGGCCGCCGTTACTCGCCGCGCGCGGCGGCTGTCTTTTGACGCTTGACGGATGCCAGGATCGAGTCCTGCGTGAGGCCGTCGTTGCGAACCATCACGGCGTCGAAAGCGAGTTCGACGGTAACAGTCTTGGCGCCCTGTTCCTGATACCCCATTGCGAGAGAGCGCTGCCCTCCATAGGGGCGTTCATATGGGAAAGGGCCAAATTCCGGGAGGACGATCATCTGAGTGGCCGCCGGCTCCGCCAGGGGCGCGACGCCGCCAAAAGACGGTGACGGCATCGGCGTCGGGACAGGCGCAGCATTGTAGCGCGCGCTCGGAGTCGAGCCGGCATAGGACGTCGCCGAGACCGGCACAGGAACATTCTCCGGCTCGGGCGCGAAACCGCCGAAGCTCTGGAGCTGGTCTGCGGTTATGCGCTTGCTGTTGGAGGCGACCATGACACCGGTGGCAATCTGCCCGCCACCCGGGTTGATGCCCGGAATGCGGCTGCCCTTCGGCACATAGGAGGCCATCAGATAAGGCATATCATGCCCATCCATCCGGGCACGCCCCACATACTGGACGCGGACGTTTCCGGTACCGCTGTGCTGCAGGTCAAGCATATCCGCCGTCTTATTGGACAGGTCGATAATGCGCCCTTCGTGATACGGACCACGATCGTTGACACGCACGATAATGGACGCGCCGTTTTCCGTATTCGTCACGCGTGCATAGCTCGGCAGCGGAAACGTTGGATGCGCGGCGGAAAGGTGCATCTGGTCATAGACTTCGCCGTTCGCCGTCAAACGGCCATGAAAGGCCGAGCCGTACCACGACGCAACACCAACCTTGTTGTAGGAGAAATCTTCCTTCGGGTAGTACCACCTCCCCTTCACCACGTAGGGGTCCCCGACCATATAGCGGCCGCCGCCCTTCGGGATGTTGTTGCCGGTGGCAACACGGGGGCTGGCCTTGACGCCGTATTCCTTCTCCGAGAAATACTCCTTGCCGTGAGTGCGCTTTGTGGGCGTAGGCGAGGAACCGCAAGCCGTAACCGTTGCGCAGATCAGCGACAGCCCTACCCATCGCATTCCCGTTGCGAATGACGCCGCCCCGTACTCTCGTTTCATATGTCCCACGCCGCTCAAGACCGTTATGGTTAAGAAATCTGCCCGATCCGGGCAAGACACCCCTAATCCCACCAACCTAACGAGACTTTAATCATGCGGCCTTCATGGCAAATTTGCGAAGCATTTCGCCAAGATAGGGACAATTCTAATTAATATGGTTAATAATTCACTAATTTAAGATTCTGAATAACGCAGTCGGTTCAGCCCGGCTGGGCGTTTCAGCAACGGGGAGCTTCTCCCCTCCGCGGCCCTTCGGGTACCGTACAGAACCAGTTGACGCTGCCGCCGAACGGCTTTAAACGCTGCATAGCCTGAGCTGATGGCGTCAGGCAACCGCAGGTGCGCGGGTTTCGAGCCCGCTTCAAATCAACTGCATGGAAGAGTGTCCGAGTGGTTTAAGGAACCGGTCTTGAAAACCGGCGTGCGGGAGACCGTACCGTGGGTTCGAATCCCACCTCTTCCGCCAAGTTTTTTATTCATAACACTGATATCAGACGATTTTCATCGATAGCTCGTTCTCGCTTGCTATCTTAGATTGCGCCATGCTGGGAATGAGAGGAGAAACCCATACGGGTGACCGAGGCTCGGCGATCCATAGGAGAATTCAACGCAGTAGCCGCGGATGATCCACAGGACTATCATGTCTTACCGATGAGAAGAAATTACTGCGATGAACCGACGCCGCGCGACTATCTGGGTCCTGTCTGTCATCGTTGCCGTTAGTCTGATGCTCGACGGACCATCCGCCGTTGCTCATTATCAGGCTGACCGCAGGGACAATAGCTTCGTCATCATCGCAAATGAAAGTGTGGTCGACGCTCTCAACGAGCTTCAGGCACATGTTCTGAGCGGCCCGATACTCGCGAGCGTAATCACTGCGAGCCGCGATGAGGCCATCCACAAGGCTTTGCCGATACCTGCACACATTCGCCGTCAGTTGACCGGCTATGCCAGCGAAGACTCAATGAATCGCGTCAGATACAAAATCAATAACGACAGCTCCTTCAGCCTTGCCTACTTGCTGGAGCATGGCGGTTTTGCAGATGCAGTTACCCTAATCGATGTCGTTGTGTTCAGAGACCCGCGTGTAGCCGCGAGTCCCTGTGCGTGGGCCCATGAGTTGACGCATGTCGACCAATTCCGGGAATGGGGGGTGGAGGGTTTTGCCGTCCGATATGCGCGGGATTGGCGGACGGTCGAAAGTCAAGCTTATGCCAAAGGTGACGGCTACGACCGTTGGAAGCATCAACAGAAAGAATTCCCCAGCCTTGATGTCGATCACAAATGCAGCCTGAAATGATCGGAGTCGAGCGCCAGGCAAACGCTGCCCAAGGAGCGAGGCGCTTGGGCTAGCCAGACAAACATTCCACTGATGATCCAACCTCGACCCTCCTGAGAACTCTCTGAATTTCGAGGATCTTGTCCTTCATCAGGACCAGGAAATGGAGTTCATCCAGGCGCGAGCCGCTCTTGGTGCGCACCTAACTCTCGGTAATTCGCCGCTCCTCGTCCAAAGCCACGGCAAGCTGCTTCCAGTCGAGATCCTCCTGCAGTTCAAGATACTGGCTAGGACCGACACGATCCGCGTCGCGCAGTTCGTCGAGGCGTTTGCGTTGCGCCAGTACAGCGGCAAGGGCCAGATCACGACGGCGTGCTGGCAAAGACCCAGGGCCACTCTCGCAGATTTCTCGATAGGCTAGTCTGATGGCCTCGACCTCCGGGCCCTTCTCGCCTTCAAGGCGGCCAAGGGCAGCCTGGGCAAGAGACTTGCGTGCCATGTGGATTTCCTGCCTCGACTTGTCCTCCCTCCCGAGCTTCAGGAGGCGGATCATGGGCGCGAGAGTTGCGCCCTGGATGACCAGTGTTGCGAGCACGACCGAGAAGGCCGTCAAAACCACGAGGTCTCGTTCGGGGAAGTCCGCGGGCAACACGAACGCGGTGGCAAGGGTAACCAGTCCGCGCATACCCGACCACCCAACCAGCAGCGTTTCACCATGTTCAAAGGGTGCGAGTTCATGACCGCGCCGATGCCGATAGCCGACAACCGCGTGAAAAAAGAATGCAATCGCCAAGCGCGACGCAATAACGCCTACGACGACGATCGCAGCGAACCCGATCGCCCTCTCCAGTTCGGTCGCCGACATGGCGCCAACAATGCGCCGGGCCTGCAGTCCCATCAGCAGGAAGGCAACCACGTTCAACAGGAAGACCACGGTCGTCCAGACGGCAAACGAGTGGACCCGCATGCGCGGAGGATCGTCGACCTTGGCAAGGGTAGCGAGTGTCATTGCACTTGCCACGGTTGCCAGCACGGCAGACAGGTGCAGACGCTCGGCAATCAGCCACGTCGCGAATGCATAGACGAACTGAAGCAGCGTGCCGCCAACCGTATTGTCGGTGGCGGGACGAAGTCGTGAAACCAGAAACCCGAAGCCAATGCCGAACAGGATTCCGCCCGGCGCCGCAAAGGCCATCCGCGCTACGGTTTCAGTATCGAACCCACCCCTCGCCTGGATGGTCAAAGCCGCGCTGAACAGCAGCAGCGCCGTGGCATCGTTGAACAGGCTTTCGCCCTTGAGAAGTGCGTCGACCCGGCGGTCGACCGGCAGATTGGACAGGACCGCAGTGGCCGCGGCAGCATCCGGCGGTGCGACGATCGCACCGAGAGTGACTGCCACCGCGATGGGCAGCCCGACAGTAAGTGCACTGATCGACACCACGACTCCAACCGTGAACAGCACCGCCACAACCGCGTAGACGAACAGCGGCACCAACATGCGTCGCGCCGCGCCGATCGGGAAGTCGTAGGCGGAATCGACAAGTATGGGGGCGATGAACAATGCAAGGGCGGTCGGAGGATCGATGGGTATATCTGGCGCACCCGGCAACACCGCGACGGCAACGCCGGCTGCTGCGAGGATGCCGGGATACGGCAGCCGCATTCGCCTGGTTACCTGCAATAGCAGGATTGCGACAGCAAGCAGTGCAACGAGTGTTTCGAAGAATGTCATGCCCCGAATAGTAGCAGTCTTTAGCGCGCGTTGAAGAGGGATCGATTCCCTTGTAGAACCCGGTAGTAGAACCAGTCAAAGACGAGCGACGAGCGCCTCAAGGCGGAGCGGCGACCATGGATTACGACGTAGCGATTGTCGGTGCCGGCGCTGCTGGAATTGCGGCGGCACGGACCCTGTCCAGCGCCGGCTCCTCGGTCATCCTCCTAGAAGCGAGTGACCGCATCGGCGGTCGCGCCTGGACAATTGAGATCAGCGGAATGCCGCTCGACATGGGTTGTGGTTGGCTTCATTCGGCCGAACGCAATCCACTCGTCGAGATGGCTCGTGCTGCCGGGCTTACTATCGAAAGCGGCCCTACGGCATGGCGACGGCAGTGGCGCGATTTGGGCTTTACGCCGGAAGATCAGAAGGCGGCGGAAGCAGCGTGGGACGCATTCCAAACCCGCATTCGCAGCGATCGCCAACCAAGCGACCGTGCTTCCGATGCGCTGCCGGCAAACGCGGAATGGAATGCCTATTGCGACGCGACAAGCGGATACATGAATGGGACACCGCTCGAGCGGTTGTCGATCAAAGACTTCCTTGCATACGACAATGCCGCATCAGATGCCAATTGGCGGGTTCACGAAGGCTACGGCACTCTGATTTCTTCGAGCATTCCTGATGTTGCATTGCGACCCTCGACACCTGTGCGCCGTATCGCGCTGTCCGATCGTGGCGTCCAGCTGGAGACCGACCGCGGTGCGATCAGCGCCCAGAAGGCTGTGATTACGTCGTCGACCAACGTCCTTGCCAACGGTATGATCGCGTTCGATGCGGCAGTTGACGATCATCTTCACGCATCAAGCCAATTGCCACTTGGCCTGGCAGACAAGCTATTCCTCGAACTGCACGGGAACCATGGCCTCGAGCCCGAGACCCATCTTCTCGGCGATCCCCGCAACGCCGAAACTGGCAGCTACTATATCCGTCCGCTTGGCCGACCGATTATCGAGGGCTTCTTCGGAGGCGCAGGTGCCCTGGTCATTGAGCGTGCGGGGCTGCTGGATGCGTTCGCTTTCGCGATTGAACAGTTGTCGTCCCTGCTGGGTAGCGGCATACGACGGCATCTGCGGCCACTGGCCGCGACTTCGTGGTGTCGTACCGATTGGATACGCGGTTCCTACAGTCATGCGCTCCCAAATCACTCCGATGCCCGCAACATATTGGCGCGCCCAGTCGATGATCGACTGTTCTTTGCGGGCGAGGCCACCCACATCTCGGATTTCTCAACGGCGCATGGTGCCTGGGAAAGTGGTATCAGGGCAGCCAACGAAGTCTTGCGCGGCTGACTTGAAGATGTCGTAGACGCCCTGCGTTGTTTGGGCGCTCAGGATTGATTGCGGCTTGAGGTCGTCATCGATATCGCGGCGAGCGTCTCTGCATCACGACCGTAAATGTCATCGAAATAGTGCACGACGCCGTCTGCAGTTGGCCATGCTGTAAAGTATGAGACATATACCGGAACTTCTTCCGGTGCCGGCATCTCCTTCTTTTCGCCATCGGCTATCTGTTGTGCAACAAATTCAACGGATGTTTTCAGAACCGCAGCCGCCATTGCGCGTGGGTTTTCCAACCGTACGCATCCGTGACTGAACATTCGATCCTGCGCGGCGAACTTTCCGCGCGCCGGAGTATCGTGCATGTATATGTCGTGAGGGTTCGGGAACAGTATCTTTAGCTGTCCGAGTGCATTGTCCGGCCCCGGCGGCTGAACAACGGAGATGTTCTCGAGAGGCTGGGCCCAATCGACCTTCGCGGAGGACATCGGCTTTCCATTTACAGAAACCTTGTAACCTTCCCTGTCGAGATATGCGGGGTCGCGCTTCAGATGCGGTAGCATCTCGTTGCGAATGATCGATTGCGGCACGCCCCAGTCGGGATTGAACTGAACAGTCTTGATCGAAGCATCGAAGAAGTTCGTCTGATGATCCTGTTGCCCGATTACGGCCTTCATCGAAAGTGCCAACTGACCCTGCTCATAGTAATACGCCATGTAAGCCGGTTGATTGATGAAGACATAGCGATCAGGAAACTCCTGAGGCAGCCAACGGATTTCCTCCATCGCAACAATGACCTTATCAATGTTGGCGGCGCTATCGCCTCCCTGACCCGACGATCGCAGCCAATGAAGTTCCGCTGCAAGCTGGGCGAACTTCGGATTGCTCGGCATAAGCCGGTCGACGACCGGCATCAGATCCGGATGGGCAGACAATTGGTCGATGGCCGCCTTCAGATCAACTTGCTTCCGCTTGAAGTCATAGTAGTTGGAGAGCTGGTTGGGATCGATCCGCCCGCGGTAGTTATCCTGCAGAAACATCAAGAACTCGCCGGACAGCGACGCTTCAAATAGGGCCAAAGACTTCGCGTATTCGGGCGAGCCCCGCGGAACCGTCTCAAACGTCGTGGCGACCGCATAGTCACTGGTGCTCAGGCCCCAATCATCCGCCTGCTTCAACAGGTTCAACGCCTGCACTGCCTTGGCGGTGGGACCTTTGCCATCGACCCAGATAAGTTTTGCTTTCGGATTGCCGTAATAGGCCTCAACTGCGTCCGCTATATCGTTGTTCATCACGATCGAGACGCCGCCCATCTCGCGCAGTACCCTTGATTGATTACCTCCCACAGTCTCAAACAGTGTCGAGAACGAACTGGCTCCCTGCCGAGAAATATGGACAGCCCGGCGCACAGGAACCGCGTAGGCATTTTTCGGGCTGGCCTGCTCGGCAAGCGCCGGCTGCGGCTCGGCCCTAACCTTGCCTTCCAACGCGGCAAACAGAACTAGACCGGCGAGCGCACCCGCGAAGAGTGTCAGTGTTCTCAGGGCCATCGGGTGTCCTCGAAACATTAAAGCAAGATCCGTGCGCTGCTACCGTTATGTTCTATGAGCCAGACTACAGCGCCGACATTCGGGCGGAAGATGGGCGGTATGGACCTCGGCATGCTGCCCCTTGTCTTCCTGCTTCTGAGAAGGGCCGACATGCAACAGCGTCAGCACCTGCTACCTGACACCGAAGACGCCGGGTCGCGCGAGCATTCTGGTAATCCCACCCTATTTCCTCAAGGGCGAGTGTACTGACATCGTGGCACCGCTGGCGCCATGGGAGCGGCGCGCTCGCATTGTTCATGCAGTTCTGGCAGCCGTGGCGGATACGGCGAGAAGATGGCGCGCTCCCCCGATATCAGTGAAATGGTGGTTGCTGACTAACGGAGGTCATGTCCTCTCGCCGCCGCAGTGCCGAAAGGCCAGCCAGCTTTCGGTAAGGTCGCAGCCACGTCCTCGGCGCAGGATCGGGCGCGTTCATAGGGCTCGGCTATCATAAGCCCACTGAAGTAGTGCCTGTCGCTGCCGAGGACGGCAGAACCAGTCGTGGGGCTCGCAGTGGCGCCGTAGCTGCGATGCATGTCGCTTCATAGACTTCCAACGCCCAATCTGGCGTTCATCCTCGCCGGGTAACCTGCGGCCTAGGAAATAGCGGCAGTACCATTGAAACCACCCGCGGGGATCGTCCGGATATATCCAGCCTTTGGCTCGCCAGACGCTAAGTGGTTGGCTGGCACCCACGCCGAAAAAATTCAAACTCGGATCATACCAGGATGAAATCTTGGCCGCGGCGAACCATTCTTTGGGGAATTCGTCCGCGCAATCGGTCATGTATTTGCCCCCGAATACACCTAGCCTTAGCATCTCCGCAGGTGTCAGTTCCGGTGCAAAGCCCTGGTGGAAGTCTTGGCCCGTGGGCGCGGTCAGAGGATATCGATAACCCTGCTGCATCCGATCTTTCACTTCAACCCACGAAATGACCATCGGTGATCTCCCTACTCGCATACATCATCGACTGATCTTCATAATGGGACAGGCGAGTGATGCCTGCTACTTTAACTGAAACATTTCGATGTGGGCTTGCTCGTATCGAGGTTGAGGCGCGGCTGAGACCAGCCACAACATTTCGCGGATATCGCCGTTAGATATCGATTTGCGCCACCAGAACTGCCTGCCTGCATTAAAGTTCCCTCGCTCAACGTCGAGGTTCAAAGACGGAGAACTTGCTTCGGACAATCATAAGCCATGGTGGTCAGACTGGTGGAAACGCCGAAACCCTTGGCTCCATGGGCGACGAGATCTGCGTTGTTCCGAAGATTGACGGCATCGATGCTCTTCGTCGCAAAAGCCATCTGCGACTGATAGTCGATCATGATCAGCGTGTAATCCTTCGGCGTGAGGAACTGAAGCCTGGCAGCCGTAGCGGAGCTAATGAATTTGCCGGCTGGCGACGCCGAGGCAAGGCGCAGGGCTGCGAGCGGTCACAACGGCTGGAATTGCGACCGCAGATTTGTCGTTACGCAGTTCGCATGGCCAGTTACGCAGCCGTGGAACTTGTCTGCTCCGTTGCGCCTTTCAGAAGCTTGACGAGGGCCTGCGCACCTGAGGTGGACGAGGCAGGGTTCTGGCCGGTGATAAGCCGACCGTCGGTGATGGCAAAGGGTTGCCAGTTGTCTTTCTTCTCGAAAAGTCCGCCGAGCCGTTTCAGTTCATCCTCAACAAGGAATGGCACGACGTTGGTCAGTTGAACCTCCTCCTCCTCGGTGTTGGTGAACCCTGTGACGCGCTTTCCCTTGACGATCGGCTCCCCCTTGTAGGTCACGCGATGCAAGACGCCAGGCGCGTGGCACACCGCCGCGACAGGCTTTCTGGCGTTATAGAAGGATTCGATCAAGGTGATTGAGTCCGGATCCTCGGCAAGATCCCACATCGGCCCGTGGCCGCCAGGATAGAAGACCGCGTCGAAATCGTCCGACCGCATATCCTTCAGCTTTTTCGTCGTCGCGAACACCTGCTGCGCGTCCGGATCTTTCTTGAAGCGAGCCATCGCGGCGGTCTGGTTTTCGGGCAGATCGCTCTTCGGGTCGACTGGCGGTTGACCGCCCTTCGGCGAGGCGAGCGTCAGATCGATGCCGGCGTCGCGAAAGACGTAATATGGTGCTGCGCCTTCCTCGAGCCAGAAGCCCGTCTTGCGGCCGGTGCTTCCGAGTATGTCATGCGATGTGAAAACCATCAGGATCTTCATCTGTCGGCTCCTTCCTTTGCCGTTACGCAGCGAAACCGGCTGCATTAGGAAAGTATGCCGACGATTGCCAGGAAGCGCACTTGCACGTTGGTATTGGCAACACCTTGGTATTGGGTAACACCGTGCGCTGAAAACCCTCGTTCGCGCAGTACCTGAAGCGAAGCCAGACGACGGTAACCGCGATCCACTAGCCAATGGCCAAACCGGAGCGACGATGTTCTCAGGTTGGCTGCATCGATCGGAACCATAGCGGACAGAGCTGAATACGAACATCCAAACGTGCTCTCGATTCCACTATACGAAGGTGTCGCCGATACCTTAGTTCAATGGCTGCATTTCCTCTTTGGTGACTTGTTACTCGCCAGCAAGCTAACTCCAGGAGGCTCTCATGTCCCATAACCAACCGGCGGTTTCGCGCCGTACACTTCTCGCAGTGGCAGCATCAATCAGTGCATTGGGCGTGCTTCCTGAAGCGTTTGCCGCGAGTGGCGATCCAAACGCGATCAAACCATTTCGATTCTCGGCTAAGGATGCGGAGCTATCCGATCTTGCCCGGCGGGTCGCGGCGACCAGGTGGCCTGACCGGGAAACGGTCGAGGATCACTCGCAGGGCGTCCAGCTCGCTACCATCAGGAAGCTCGCCGACCACTGGGCCAAGCACTACGACTGGCGCAAAATCGAAACGAAACTGAACTCCTACCCGCAGTTCACCACGAAGATCGAAGGGTTGGACTTTCACTTCATCCATGTGAAATCTAAGCACGCAAATGCCCTGCCGATCCTTGTCACCCATGGATGGCCCGGTTCCATCATCGAACAGCTAAAAATCATCGAGCCCCTGACCGATCCGACAGCACACGGCGGCAGCGCCGACGACGCCTTCCACGTCGTCATCCCATCGCTTCCGGGTTACGGCTTCTCCGGCAAACCGACAGAGCCCGGATGGAACCCTCCCCGCATTGCCAAGGCATGGGCTGTACTGATGCAGCGCCTCGGCTACCCAAAATACGTCGCGCAGGGCGGCGACTGGGGCAACGCCGTTACCGAGCTGATGGCTGTGCAAGAGCCTCCGGGATTGCTCGGCATCCATACCAACATGGCAGCAACCGTTCCCGCCGACATATCCAAGGCGCTGTCAGCCGGCACGCCGCCTGCCAACCTCACGCCTGATGAAAAGCGCGCGTGGGACCAGCTCGACGATTTCTACAAGAATGGTCTTGGCTACGCCATCGAGATGAACAACCGCCCGCAGACGCTTTACGGCATCGTCGACTCACCGATCGGTCTTGCCTCATGGATGCTTGACCATGACATCCGCAGCTATGACATGATCGCTCGCGTCTTCGACGGCAAAACGGAAGGCCTGACGAAGGACGATATCCTCGACAATATCACGCTCTACTGGCTGACCAATACGGCGATCTCTTCCGCCCGCCTGTACTGGGATAACGCGCACTTCCCTTCGGGTGGTTTCTTCGATCCGCGCGGCATCAAGATATCGGTCGCGGTCAGTGCCTTCCCGGACGAGATTTACCAGGCTCCCCAGAGCTGGGCCGAGAAGGCATACCCGAAGCTCATCTTCTACAACCGGCCTCCCAAGGGCGGCCATTTCGCAGCCTGGGAGCAGCCGATGCTTCTCACGGCCGATCTGCGCGCCGCCTTCAAGCCGCTCCGCAGATCGATGTGACGGCGTCTGCGGCGTTCCCCGCAAAATTCCCACCCATTGGATGAAGGAGAAAGACAATGTCAGACAAGCAGATCGTCGATTCCAGCTTCACGGCCATCATCAACGCGTCGATCGAGAAGATCGACATCCCGACGTGGTGCTTCACGCTGCCCGAAAAGGAATACCAGGGCTGTTCGCCCGCCCATATCGCTGCCGGCTTCACTACCGCTCCAGACGGTACGCGCATGTCGATCAACGTCGAAACGATCGGCGGCAGCCTGATGGTGCAGCACTACGTCGAAACGCTCGGCGAAAAGGATCATCTGATCCTTGATTCCGACTCTGATGTGTTCACGCCGACGGGCCGGGTAGCCATTCACGTGACCTGGGAACTAAGCGTCAAGGCAATCGACAAAAATCACTGCGAATTTACCAACCGGGTTCAGTCCTTCGCGACCCCGGACATGCTCGCCTCTCTCGACCGGCAGGGCATTCCTTTCGAGATCTTCCGCACGCAGCGCCAGCCGATGTCGATCGCCCATAACAAGGGCGAGACGCCACTGTTCGCAGCCAGCATCGAGCGCCACGCGCTTCGCAGCCAACAGCCGTCGAAAGCAGCCTGAAGCCCAAAGGAGCCGATAATCATGCATCTGTCCTACGAGCGCGGCATCACCGGTCTTCTGGTGGTCGACCCGTACAACGACTTCATCTCTGAAGGCGGCAAGATCTGGCCACGCATCAAGGAAGTCGCAGAAGCCAACAATTGCGTGCCGCACATGGAGCAAATCCTCAGTACGGCACGACAGGTCAAGATTCCCGTCTTCTTTGCCATGCACCACAGGTACCGCGAAGGCGACTACAAGAACTGGAAGTACATTGCGCCTATTCAAAAGCTTGCGTGGAGCCGTAGGAGTTTTGAATACGGGACCTGGGGCGGAGAGTTCAAGGCCGAGTTTGTACCCGCGCCCCGCGAGATTGTCGCCTCGGAGCATTGGTGCTCCAGCGGCTTTGCCAACACCGATCTCGATCTGCAGCTCAAGAGGCAGGGCATTCACAAACTCATTGTCATCGGGCTGATCGCACACACCTGCATCGAGGCGACCGTGCGTTTCGCGGCAGAGCTTGGATACGACGTGACAGTCGTGAAGGACGCCGTCGCCGACTACTCCGACGAGATGATGCACGCGGCGCTGGTGATCAATATGCCGAACTATGCGAGCGCGATCGTAACCACTGAGCAGATTGTCGATGCGCTGAAAACCATGGAGCCCGTGGCCCCTGCCACCTGAGACAACCAGTCATAGCGCCTGCCCACAGACGCCGGCGCTGCTCGTCGGTCGTACGGGACCGAAAACGACGTCCGTCGGTTCTATAGCAGCTTCACACAGCCGATGCCTCGATCAATGCCTTTGCCTCGAGAAGCCTCGGACTGCTGAAGCCCTCAGTGAATCGCCGATAGACAGGAAGCAGAACACTCGGAACGCTTGCCTGGCGGAACGCACCAAGGCTGACGCCCGCGTTCAATTCCCAATACAGTGCTCCCTGCTTCGCCGCTTCCGCCATCGCCTGTTGAAAGAGACCTTCGATCAGGGACGTCTCGCTTGAGCCTTGCGCCTTGAGCACTTCTGCTTTCCGCCTCAGGATTTCGGGCACCATCCAACGGTAGCCTTTCTCTTCCGAGAACAGCAACGCGTTGGCGACCTCGTTCAAAGCCTCGTTGAAACGCCCCATTGACTGTAGCGCAGCTGCGAACTCACAGAGGTAGAAAGGATAGAACAACAGGTAGGCCCCACTACGCAGTTCCACGAGGCCGGTTCGAAGAGCCTCGATACCCTCGGCCGGGCTACCCGTTCGATAGGCGAGACTGCCCTTGATGCACAAGCCGGCGGCATGGAAGGGTCGAAGACCGTGCTTAGATGCCTCCGCTAAAAGCTCCTCGCCCCATTCCTGCGCGCGGTCCAGATCGTTAAGCGTTAACGAAACGAAGGAAGCCGACCATGCGAGCGCGACGCAGAGGACGAAAGGCTGCCGTGTCTCTCGGGCCTCCTGTATGGCGACCTCTGCCGTAAGTGTTGCGGCGTCCAGTCGGCCACCTGCGATCAGGTTCACTGTGTTGTGAGCCAGAGAAGACGTTCGTACGTCCGCTTCCAATCGCAGCAAGTCTGTCCGGCGGTTCACCAGCGGATAGTGTGTGGCCGCCCATTCAAGCCTCTCGCCGGCTTCTTGATGGAGCGCCTGATAGGTCTGGGGAATGCCTACAAGCCATGAGGCCGTTGCGCGTCCGCGCACATCGTGTTCTTCAACCGCCCCCTCATATTCGCGCGCATAGGCTAGAGCGTCGCTCAATTCCGCCGAGCGGGCGGAGAAGAGCCACAGGGCGCAGGTTAGGCGCTGGCGATAGTCGTAATCGTTCAGATCCCTGGCAAGTGCCAGCGCGCCGGTGAGTACTTCCTTTCCGCGCTTGTTCATTCCCTGAGTGTAGATGAGCGCGTATCCCAGAGCACATCGCAAGACCATCTCGGTGCGCGAGCCGTTTTCTTCTCCGATGTTCTCCAGCGCGCGCTCAGCCCAGTCGCCAGCTTCGGAGACCAGCGATATTGCCGTCCAAAAGTCGCTTGACGCGGCAGCAAGCTTCGCGCCGAGCACGCCATCGCCGCTTTCCGAGAACGCCCATCTCAAGGCCGCACGCACGTTGTCGGTCTCCTTTCGGTAGCGACCGATATTGTCGAGCGCCGTCTGAAGGGAGCGCTCCTCCGAAAAAGGTTTAAACAGCTTGAGGAAGTATTTCGTAACTCGAGACATTGTTCGCCGAAACTCGTCCCGAGCTCCCAGCTTTTCCAGCGAGTAGACCCGCACAGTCTCAAGAAGGCGCCAGCGCGGAGCAGCGTCGAAACCGTCGAATGCGATCAAAGATTTTGAGACGAGATTTGATATCACGAGCGCCGTTTCCGCTTCCCCGTCGCCGCTGACCGCTACCGCCGCGTCCAGAGTAAAGCCGCCGGGAAAAGTCGCCAGGCTACAAAGCAATTCCCGTTCCGCGTCCGGCAGAAGTTGATAGCTCCAGTCCAGGGTAGCGCGGAGCGTCTGATGACGAGGCAGTGCCGTCCGGCGCCCGCCAGTGAGCAGCACGAAACGATCGTCGAGCCGGCCGGCGATCTGCTCTATTCCCAGCGTCGCAGCACGTGCCGCTGCAAATTCGATTGCCAGCGGTATGCCGTCGAGATGCCGACAAATCCCGGCAATGGCCAAGAGCTTCTCCGTGTCGTCCGCGAAATCCCGTTGCAGCGCTCGAGCGCGCGCCACGAAGAGTTGGATGGCGCTGTGCTCCAGAGCGCTGGTCGCCTCCTCCCTAGCTGGCACCTCCAAAGGTGGGACGCGATAGGCGAACTCTCCCTCGATCCTCAGCAATTCTCGACTTGTCGCAAGGACCGTCACATTTGGGCACGTGCGGACAAGTGCCTCGATCATCGCTGCCGCAGCATCGATGACGTGTTCGCAGTTGTCGACAACGAGCAGCATCGTTCGCCTACCAATGCAACGCGCGACGACCTCGGCCGAGATTTCGTCACCTTGAAGTTGCAGGTCGAGAGTTTGAGCCAGGGTTGTCGGAACTAGGTTGGGGTCCTGCAGCGAAACCAGCTCGATGAAGAAGGCATCTCCTTCGACGCTGGGCAAAAGACTACGGGCGATTTCGGATGCAAGTACCGTCTTGCCGATCCCGCCAGGGCCTGTCAGCGTCACGACCCGATAAGCGGATGCGAGCGTAAGAAGCTCAGCCACGGCATTCTCACGACCGATAAGATCAGATATCGACGCCGGGATCTTGGAAACGTAACGGGCGTCGGCTGAATGAGTTTTCACCGACGGCGCCGTTCCGTTGAGCGATGGCGCGCCAGATTTCCAGTTGCCAAGAAGTCGGTATCCACGGCCGGAGATCGTCTTGAGCAGATTCCGGTCTTTTCCCAGAGCCTTTCGAATGGCCGATATGTGGACCTGGAGTGTATTCTCCTCTACGACGATCCCCGGCCATACGCGGCGCATCAGATCCCCCTTCGACACGGCGTCTCCACCGGCCACTACGAGGACCTCGAGGATGTCGAATGCGCGGCTTCCGATCGGAACGGGTGCGCCGAGAGCCCTGAGTTCCCGCTTTGCGAGATCCATCTCCCAGCCGCAGAATTCGAAAAGGCCCCGTTCGATCTGTCCCAAAGCGATCCGATCTCTCTTGCCAATGCCAAATAGCTCAGCGGCATCTGTAACCGCCGCGGCGATTCATGACGGCGGAGACGCCGCACCGGATACTTCAGGATATTTCAGATTCTCTCAACCCACTTAAGTCGCTTCACGGGCGGTATTGGCTTAGACAATAGCCATTCTTGTTGGCGAGCTTCGCGCTATCGGCGCATTCTAAGAAAAAATACCACTTCTACGTGACTTCATCTTTGAACCGGAGGAGAATGGCATGTACAATGGCGGTCTGCCCCAGACATTCCCAAGTAACAAGATATCGACGTCGGACGCGCCGTCCGTATCCGTCGTGAGCAACAATGATGAGATCGGCGAGATCCTGCCCGACGAGTTGCGGTCGTGCGGCTGGCGACCTGACATCTTCGGATCAGCAGTTGAATTTCTCTCCGCCCGACGCGTTTCGAGCTTCGGGTGCATCGTTCTCGATGCTGATCTGCCCGATCTGGATGTCCAGACTCTCACCCGGATCATCTGCTTTTATGCGATGCATTGCCCGGTCATTCTGCTAACGAGCCACGACCATCGCGGCATGACCATGACGGCATCTCGGTTCAACTTTACAATCATGTCGAAGCCGGTGAACACGGTTGCTCTCCTTGAAGAGATACAGGCCGCCATTGCATCAACCATCAAGGTCAATGAACTCGACCGGCGTTATCGGTCCCTCTCGGTGCGCGAGCGCCAGGTCATGCAGTTCGTGGTGGCTGGGCTACTCAACAAGCAGGTCGCCTATGAACTGAGCCTCAGCGAAATCACGATCAAGGCCCACCGCGGGCAGGTGATGAGGAAGATGCGTGCACGATCGTTGCCAGAGCTCGTAAACATGGCTGCCAAACTCGAACTTGGCGCTGCACCGCTAAACTAAACACGGATCCAGCCGGGGCACCACTCTTTGCCGCCGGCTCCGACGGGACGCCGAGAATTGTCAGCGAAAGTGGTCGGAGGCGTCCTCGCCGATCCATTTTTCTCCGACTGCCTTCGACGGAGATCTTTGGACCTGTGCTACCGCCCGAGAAGTTTGTCTTTAGTCCTTAACCCTTGGATGCTTCCTATCAATCTCTCGGGTGATTGCCGAATTTGCCATCAGGTATATTCGGGCAATACCTAAGTTTACTTACCAGAATGGCCGTCACGGCTTAGGCTATGTTTTATCGCCTCCCTAGTTGGCGATAAGCTTGCGCAGCAAGCGCTCCAGTGTTCCTCCCGCCGCTGGAGCTCGCGGATCCCCCTCCCACGATCCGCCAAGGCCGTCTCCAATCCGCCTGGAGACGGCCTTCCCTGCATTGGAGTGTGGGTCGCCGATGGTTGATTGTATGGAGCCAATCATGCGGGTGATGTAGGGCACATCGGGCTGGCGGAGTTCGCGGGTAATCTCGAAGGTCCCGGCTTTATCGATTTATGGCCATGGCCACACGTCGTGAACGAGACAGCGCCGACAACCGCCGGCTCTGCCCCTTGGTCATTTGCGTTCGCTAAAGATCAACCGTTGGTAATCGGCAAGCATCTTTGGGTCCTCGACCGATCCGTGATGGTGGAGCAGCCGCCAGGCATCGTCCTTTCGGACAAACCACCGCGTCGTCCGGAAAGCAACGTCGATCGTCTCACGCGGCGTCTTGCATTGGCCTCGCTCGCGACCGACGAAGAGATGCCAGTCGGCGCCACTCTGGCTCGTGAAATCGTGAAAGGTGACGCGGACCTCAGCCTGGCCCTCGAAAAGCCTGGAATAGCCTTCGGAGATCGAAGGCCACCCTCGGCGGATGCCGCCGATGGGATTGTCCATGCTTGGAGCCTCCCCGTCGAACCAGACCGACTCCAGCCCGGCCATGTCTCCGCTGTTGAAGGCTCTATAAAACTCTATCAGAGCGTCGAGAGGGCTACCGTCGCCGGCCTTGGCTTCGCTTCCACTGATTTCAACGAAATGCCGTTCCATCGCGAATCCTTTCGTTTCTTCAAAAGCGACCGTTGGGAAATAGAAGCCAGCCCATCAACCTCCCGCGCGCCACTTGACTGCCGCCCCGTATCAGAAGCGCGATCCGACACACTTCCCAGGCTCAGCCTTGCGTCCGTCCTTCGATGACTTTGAGGGCATCCTGATACAGGCGCCGGGTCAGATCGCCGGCGGACAGCCTCGGTGCGAGCTTCGCCGCCTGCCCTGACCAAAGATTCGTGAAGTCGTTCCTGGACGCCTCCTCCGCTTTCGCCTTGATTGCGGCGAGAGCGGCCCCGGCGGTTGGAAACGGTGGAGCGCTTTCGGAGAGCGGACCGAGCTCGCGCATGATGCGATTGACAACGCTTCTGGCGGGCCTGCCGGTGAAGACGTTGGTGATCGCGGTGTTGTCGTCGCGCGCATCACCGAGCGCCTGCGCATGAACGGCAGGAATCTTTGCTTTGGGGCAGAAGAGGTACGCGGTTCCGATCTGAACCGCGGAAGCACCGAGCATCAGGGCGGCCGCCACGCCTCGGCCGTCAGCGATGCCTCCTGCCGCGATGACGGGGACGTTCACCGCGTCAACGACCTGCGGGACCAGCGCCATCGTTCCGACCTGCGTGGACATGTCATGCGTCAGGAAATTTCCGCGATGACCGCCGGCTTCAAAACCCATTGCCACGACAGCGTCGACGCCGTTTTCTTCTAACCAGACGGCCTCGGCGACAGTAGTGGCCGACGAGATGATCTTCGCGCCGGTCGCCTTCACTCGCTGCACCAAGGACTTCTCCGGCAGGCCGAAATGGAAGCTCACGATCTCCGGCTTGAACTCCTCCACCACCTCGCAGAAAGCGGAGTCGAACGGTGCACGTCCGGCTGCCGTCACCGGCGCCGCTGGATCGAGGCCGGATTCGACGTAATATGGCGCGAGCAGCGCCCTCCACCGCATCTGCGCGGCTGGATCGGAGGGCGGCGTGTGATGCGCAAAGAAGTTCACGTTCAAAGGAGCCTTCGTCGAGCTGCGGATGCTCGTCAGAGCCGCCTTTAGCTGATCGATGCTCAACAACGCGCTTGGCAGCGACCCGAGGCCGCCCGCCTGTGCAGCGGCGATGACCATCTCGTTCGTGGTCGAGCCAGCCATGGGCGCTTGAATGATGGGGATTTCAATCCCGAATAAGTCGAGGATTCGGCGGTCGGGCCAGCGCGTCATGTCGGACTCCATTTCGTATCCTGTGTCTGACCGTCATATCTCCGGTGCTCGTTGCGGTCCATTGCACCTTAGTGTCTACGCGCGCCAATCGATCCCAAAGTATCGGGAACACCTTGGTACAATAGCGCCTCGAGGAAATCGGCGCGATGGTTGCGGAGAACGCAGGGCGTAAGCGCCTTCGTTCCCGGCACGGCCGGCATCAGCGCATCAATTTCGAAACAAGCCGACCTGCCCCCACGGCAGGCGAATGGCTCTTTGCATCAAAACGGAGGCATACATGAGTGTGCAGAAGACAGTGGTGGTAACCGGTGCCTCGCAAGGGATCGGAGCCGGCATCGTGCAGACCTTCCTCGACAAGGGCTACAACGTCGTGGGAACCTCGAGACGCATCAGCGAGACGACGCCATTCGACCGCACCGACCGTCTGGAACTCGTCGACGGCGACGTCAGCGATCCCGATACCGCCGAACGGGTCGCGCAGCGGGCAATCGACCGCTTCGGATCCGTCGACGCCCTCGTCAATAACGCCGGAATCTTTTTTACGAAGCCCTTCCTAGAATACACCGTCGACGATTTCCGGAAACTCTCCGCGACCAACGTGGAAGGCTTCATCCTTTTCACCAATCACGCGATCAGGCAGATGCTTCGCCAGAAGTCTGGCGGAAGCATCGTCACCATCACGTCGTCCCTTACGGATCACCCGATCGCGGGCGTGAACGCGTCATTGCCGATGGTCACAAAGGGTGGACTCAACGCGATAACCAAAAGCCTCGCGCTGGAATTTGCGGCAGACAATATTCGCGTCAACGCAGTGTCGCCAGGCGTCGTCGACACGCCGCTTCATGCGTCCAACCCGAAGGACTTTTTGAAATCGCTGTCGCCGATGGGAACGATCACCGCGGTGCAGGAGATCGTCGACGGCGTCGTCTATCTGACGGAGTCCGCAAATATCACCGGGGAGGTGCTGCACGTCGACAACGGCGCACATCTCGGCAAATGGTAGCCCGCGGCCCAGAAGCGCGACTGGAGGAACTGGCCATTGCCTTGCCTCCTCCGCCCACCCCATTCGGCGCCTACGTCGAAGCTGTCCAGTGCGACACCCTGTTATTCCTCAGCGGCATGTTGCCAGTGGTTGGACACGATCCGGTTTATCATGGGCGCGTCGGCGAGGAATTGTCTGTCCTCGAAGGTTATGACGCGGCGCGGACGGCCTGCCTCAGCGGTCTTGCCGCTGCCAAGGCGCAGCTCGGATCGCTGGATCTCATTCGTCGCATCGCCAAGCTCGGCGTCTACATCGCTACGCCGGGAGATTTCCGGGAACATCCGAAGGTCGCCGACGGCGCCTCGGAACTGCTGCTCGATGTCTTCGGAGCGGATCGGGTCCCACCGCGTATCGTCCTCGGCGTCGCCAGCATACCACTCGGCATGCCGGTCGAAGTCGAACTCGTTTTCGAGATCGAGCCCTAGCAAACCTTTCTCTTCCAATCTGAACGATGGAGTAAGTCATGAAGATCAAGCCAACGGATGCGAGGAACGTCGTCATTGTCTCGTCGAAGTTTCTGACGGCCACCGCCCTTCTGATGCTGCCCGCCCTTGCGCTTTCCGGCCAGGCGGGCGTCGCCGAAAAGACGGCCCGTCCGGCGGGCGAGCAAGCTCAGCCTGCAAGCGAGCAGACACAGATCAAGGTCGACAAAAGAACCCCGGCGTACTGGCGGGTGACGTTCGACAACCCACCCTTCAACATCTTCGGGCCGGAGACCATTCCGCAGATGGAGAAGGTCGTCGCCGAGATCGAGTCGGATCCCGATTTGCGCGTCGTTGTCTTCGACAGTGCGGTGCCGGGCTTTTTCCTGACCCACTACAACTTCACGCCCAAGCTTTCCGAATCCACCAGCCTGCCATCAGGGACGACGGGACTTCATCCGCTTCCGGACATGCTGGTTCGCATCAGCAAGGCGCCAGTGGTGTCCATCGCACTGATACGCGGACGCGCAACGGGGGTCGGTAGCGAACTTGCGCTGGCCAGCGACATGCGCTTTGCGAGCCGGGAGAAGGCAATCCTTTCCCAATGGGAGGTCGGCGCAGGCTTCGTACCCGGTGGTGGTCCTATGGCCCGGCTTCCCCGTCTGATGGGCCGGGGCCGAGCGCTTGAGGTTCTGCTCGGCTCCGACGACATCAATGGCGATCTCGCCGAGGAGTACGGTTACGTCAACCGGTCGTTCCCCGACGACAAGCTTGACCCGTTCGTAGACGCCCTCGCCACTCGCATCTCCGGCTTCGACCGGCAGGCGATTGCCGACACCAAACGTCTCGTCGACTATGCAAGCCTGCCGTCCAACCCCGAGATCGGTGCCGGGTGGGACGCGTTCATCACCTCCGTACAACGCCCGGTCGCACAGAAGAACATTGGCAAGCTGATGGACATGGGCCTGCAGACCAATCCGGACATCGAGGCCAGACTTGGCCACTACACAGGGACTTTGGCCGACAAATAGGTAAACAAGTGTCCGTACAGTCCATGGCAAATCGCACGGACACCTCACATGATTCGTGCGAGCACGGGCAAACAAAATCAGGAAGCGTGCGCCGCTTCCTCGACGAGATAAAGTCGGCCTCCACGTCGAGGCGATACGCCCATCACACGCTTGAAAGCGGTGCTGAAGGCCGCCTCGGAACCATATCCGACTGAGGCCGCAACCCTGGCGATAGAACTGCCCTCCTGGCGAAGCGCGCGTTCGGCCTGGAGCATTCGCCATTCAGTCAGATAGTTGAGCGGCGGGCGTCCGGTCACATTACGAAAGTGAACCGCGAAAGCCGTCCGAGACATTCCCGCCGCACGGGCGAGTTCAGGAAGCGTCCAGGAACGGGCAATGTCGCCGTGCATGAGGTTGAGCGCTGGGGCGAGTTTTGGATCGCAGGCGGCGCGAAGCCAGCCGGGACGAACCTGGTCTCCTGATGAAAGGTGCCGACGTAGGATCTGGATGAGCAGCAAATGGGCTAGACTTGAACACGCCATTTCGGCCCCTGGAGCGCCGCCTGCCGCCTCTTCGACGAGTTCGCCGATCAATGCTCCAAGTCGGCTCGCTCCACTTTCGGCCGCCGGAAGATGAACAAAATCCGGCAGGCTTTCGATCATCAGGCGTCCGCCGACATGGTGTGTATCGATATGACCTCCGAGAAGCAGGAAGTCGTCGCCCTGCCCGACTGGAATGATGGACTTCCCGGCGCCCCTGAAGATCTCGGCCGCCGGCTGCGGAGCAAGCGCCAGATCGCTCGCGACCACAAACCCGACGTCACGCGTCAAGATGAAGATGTCGCCGGCCTTGAGCCGGAATCTTGCGACTGTGCCGTCAAGGGCAAGGAAACAGTGCCCGCGACCGACAACGAAGAACTTGATCTTGCGCGGTGGTTCGAAACGGATGGCCCAGTCGCCGCCACCAATAAAGCCGCCGGCATAGATCGTACGAGCGTCAAAGACCTTGAGGGTATGTGATAGCGGATCGCGTGTCATTTTGAACTTTGGCGAAAGAAACTGGAACTTCTGAATATTCAAAGTACGGCAATCGGAGAGCATATCCAAGGGCGAACAGTCACCGAAAGGAACTCACCAAATGCCTACGACGCAGACGCCACTCGGATCCGGCTTCCATGCCTCCAGCACGACGCTCGACATCATCGCCGGTATCGACCTCACCGGAAAGTTGGCGATCGTGACAGGCGGCTATGCGGGCCTTGGGCTAGAAGCCGCGCGGACGCTGGCGTCGGCTGGAGCCCGGGTGATCGTCCCGGCGCGAGACGTAGATCGCGCGCGACGTGCTATCGCGGAGATTGGTGGCGGGATCGAAGTCCGGCCGATGGACCTCACCGATCCAGCCTCGATCGACGCCTTTAGCTGTGACATCGTCCGGTCGGGGCTTCCGTTGCACATTCTCGTCAACAGCGCGGGCATCATGGCGCTGCCGGAACTGAGCCGCGACTCCCGAGGCAACGAGCTGCAGTTCTCGACCAACCACCTCGGTCATTTTCAGCTCACGCTCCGCCTGTGGCCTGCATTGGTTCGAGCTAGAGGCGCGCGCGTCGTTTCGGTCTCCTCAATGGGTCACCGCTTTTCCGACATCGTCTGGGACGACTTCAATTTCGAGCGCCGCCCATATGATGGCTGGAGCGCGTACGGACAGTCGAAGACAGCCAACATCCTCTTTGCTGTCGAACTTGATCGCCGAGGGCGCGACTTCGGGATCCGCGCGTTCTCGTTACACCCCGGCGGTATCGTGACTGGTCTGGCGAAGCACATCTCGACCGAACGCCTGAAGGAAATGGGAAATCTCGACGAGAAGGGTGTGCCTGTCATCGATCCTGACAGGGACATGAAATCGATTCCGCAAGGTGCGGCAACCCATGTTTGGTGCGCAGTCAGCCCTCAGCTCGCCGGCCTCGGGGGCGTGTTCTGCGCGAATTCGGACATAGCGCTTCTCGAGGACGGGTCCATCGTCACCTCGCTCGATGGGCGGGACCGGCGAACGTCGAAAGTCGCGCCTTATGCGGTAGATCCTGCTTCTGCTGAGCGCCTCTGGATGATGAGCGAGAGGGAGACCGACACTCAATTGTCGATTTGAACCGTCTTACTCCTCCCGTTCCTCACCCGCTGGATGCCAGAGTCAATGGGGGCGTTGGCGGCGACACCATTGGATAATGGACGGTCCCCCGAGGCGAGCGCATCGTGTGCCTGGTCGCGGGAAGTTCCCCGCGGCAATTTTACCGAGGGATGACAAGATGACCATTCAGGAGCGTAGCACGACCGCGACAAAGACAGTGAAGGATGCCGACATGAAACTGGAGGTCGTCGTGATCCCAGTTTCGGACATCGACCGCGCCAAGGCATTCTATACGGGACTTGGATGGCGTCTCGACGCCGACGTGCCCGGCAAGGACGGCTTCCGCGTCGTTCAAGTCACGCCGCCGGGATCTCCCTGCTCGGTGATCTTCGGATCGAACGTCACATCCGCGGCGCCGGGTTCCGCTCAGGGACTGCATCTTATCGTATCGGACATTGAGATGGCTCACGCGGCACTGGCCTCACATGGTGCTGAAATGAGCGGCGTCTTCCACGACGTCGGCGGCGTCTTCCACCACAAGAACACCGATGGACGGCTGCCCGGCCCACACCCTTCGCGCGCCAGCTATGGATCGTTCGCATCCTTTAGCGACCCGGACGGCAACGGATGGCTCCTCCAGGAGATTACGACGAGGCTACCGGGTCGAAAAGAGGCCAACGGCGCGACGTTCACCTCCGGCAGCGATCTGGCAGCAGCCCTTCGGCGCGCTGCGGCTGCCCACGGCGAGCATGAGAAGCGAAACGGGGGCAAGCATGACGATGACTGGCCCGATTGGTACGCCGCATACATGCTTGCCGAGCAAGCAGGGGCCGATCTTCCGGATTGACACGATCAAACTGCGCGCTTGCCGCCCCCAAGCGGACTAGGTGCCCTTGGCGGCGGCGAGCTTTCGATATTCCGCGGTCGGCAGCCCGCCCCATCCCCAGTTGTCGAGGTCCACTTCTTCGATCACCACGTAAGTGGATTCGAGCGGCTTGTTGAGGACCTCGAGCAGCACCTGGCTCACGCCCGCAATGAGGCGGGCCTTCTCTTCCTCCGTAACCGACTGGCGGCCCGGCGCAGTTCCTTCACGAGTGACCTGCACGTTTACAATAGGCATCGTTTGGTACTTTCCAATTGTCCGTCTGCCTTCAGAAGCCCAGCGCCGACAGGTGCTGCTCGAGCGCGTCGACGTGTGCATACCCCGAGCCAACCCTGGCCAGCTCGGCATCCTTCCTGACGAAAAGTGTCGGGAAGCTCGAAACGCTCATTGCTCGGGCGGTGGCGAAGTCGGTCGCCGCTTCCGCGATCGTGCTGCCTCGCTTCCACGTCTCCAGGAACTCTTCAGCAGTTGTGGGGTGGCCCAAAGTCGTCAGGGCACTGCTTCCGACTTTTGCGAGGACGACGCCATCGGTGGTATCAAGCGCGTCGACGTAGAAGGCATGCTGAAACGCCCTGAAGACCTTGAGAAGGTTGGCTTCCGGACGCAGGATGCGAGCGGCGACGACCGCGCGGCAAATCGGTTCGGTATCGTAGACGAACCCTTGTCTCGCCAGCAGCCCTTCACGATTGAACGGAAGACCGCTTGCCTCTTCGACCCTAGCCCAGTGATGCAGCCTGAATTGCTTTCCGGCATCGTCGAGAACGTCGGTCGCGCCGGCGCGGAGACCGCCAAGTATGATCTGCAGAGAGGCTTCCGGGCGCCGTTCGAGCAGCAGTTCCATTTCCTTTCCGAACCCATAGCACCACGAGCACATCGGGTCTGCGGCCAGTACCAGTTCCATCGTTGTTCCAATCGTTGTCGTCTGGGAGACCTGACGCACTTGCGTCAGGCCGTTCGGTCCGAAGGCGTGTTACCAGCGACCGGCGTTCTGACCGCCGTCCACGTGCAGGATCTCGCCGGTCACAAAGCTGGCGTTCTCGAGGTAGAGAACGGCGTCCACGATGTCGCTGATCGCGCCCATGTGGCCGATCGGGTGCAGGGCCGAAAGGAACTCATGCGTTTCAGGGGCGTGCATGGGGGTCTTGATGATGCCGGGCGATACGGCGTTCACCCGAACCCCGGTCTTGGCATACTCAAGCGCGAGTCCCTTTGTGACGGCATTCAGACCGCCTTTCGTCAGCGAAGCAAGGGCCGCGGGGACGCCAGCGATCGGCTGGTTGACGAGGCTTGTGGTGATCGAGACGATGTGACCGGATCCCTGCTTCAGCATCTCCTTTGCGGCGCGCTGCGTGATATGAAAGAAGCCAGCGACGTTCACGGCGAAGTTCAGATCGTAGTCTTCCTGCGTGAAGTCGACGAACGGCTTGGCTGTGAACACGCCGGCGTTGTTGACGAGAGTGTCGATGCGGCCGAAGCGCTCAATGGCTTCGCGAACGACGCGCTCAGCGGTCTCGACCTTCGAAATGTCGCCGGCGACAGCGTGAACGCCGGCATCGGAACCAGCCTTGATGGAACGCGAGGTAGCTACGACGTTGTAGCCCTTTTCCCGGTATCCACGGACGAGGCCCTCGCCGATGCCTTGGGACGCGCCGGTGATGATGGCTACCTTCTGATGACTGCTCATGATTGCATCCTTTCGATTGCGACGGCCGATCCCTCGGTCCGTCCAACGCCAGCGGCGTCGGTGCAATTGATTTAGATGTCTGCGTGTCTCGGGAGAATTGGCGATAGAAGGATGACACCCATCCGCCAAGCGGCATAATCACCGTATGCTTCCTGCCTCCCGGAGATCCGTCGGAGCTCACTCAGAAGATGGGGAGCGGCGCAGCATGTCGGCTTCGCGGCGGTCGTAGCACCCGGCCTGCGCTTGCGAGGAGAGTCAAGGCCAACGGCGATCTCTGCTATATGCCGGAACTTCTGCGTGTAAAGGCGAACCTGTTGTTGTCGATGTCGGCGTCAGATGAGGTGCACACGTGCCTGTTGCAGGCCCTCGACACAATCCGGAACATGGGTGCCCGCGGCTGGGAATTGCGTGCCGCGACCGACTTGGCTCGTTTCTTAGCGGCTGAGGGTCGCATAAGCGATGCGGGAGCGCTGCTTCAGCCGATCTTGGATAAGTTTGACGAAGCGCTTGATACCGAAGACCTCAAGATTGCGGGCGGCGTTTTGCGATGAACGAAAGTCCGCTGGGTCCACCCGTCACGAACCTAAGAGAGGGCATATTGCGGCCGGACAACATTTTCAGGGATGATCGGCGGTAGTGAAGATCCTGCAGAACTAAAACAGAACGCTGCCGTCCCTTTGCGGTAAACCTTCCCAATCAGTTGGCGAGTCTCGGCTGCCTGGCTAAGGACAGCAAGCAGGAACCCGAAGGCTGAGGAAATGCTCGGCTCCGCGTTCTCGTTTTTGGCCTTGCGCCCAAGCGGGATAGGGCTAGGTTCGCTACGAACAGCTGCTCGGCTGATTTCTTGTAAACATTCGTAGGAGGTTCGTTATGGAATATCGTCGTCTCGGCAAATCGGGCCTGAAAGTCAGCGAATTCTCCTTCGGATCATGGGTCACCTTTGGCAAGCAGGTTGATGGCGGCGATGCGGTCAGCCTAATGAAGCTCGCTTATGACAAGGGGGTGAACTTCTTCGACAATGCCGAAGGCTACGAGAGTGGAAAATCCGAACTTGTGATGGGCGAAGCGCTCAAGACGCTCGGCTGGAGCCGCGATAGCTTCATCGTCTCCAGCAAGGTGTTCTGGGGCGGGGAGAAGCCGACGCAACGCGGGCTGTCGCGCAAGCACGTAACCGATGCTGCCCACGCCGCGCTCAAGCGGCTGCAGGTCGAATACCTGGACCTCTATTTCTGCCACCGGCCGGATATCGATACGCCGATCGAGGAGACCGTTCGGGCGATGCACGATCTCGTGGCGCAGGGGAAGATCCTTTACTGGGGAACCTCGGAATGGTCGGCGCAGCAGTTAACCGAGGCTTACGCCGTCGCGCGGGATCTTCGCATCACGCCGCCGACGATGGAGCAACCCCAATACAACATCTTCGAGCGCCAGAAGGTGGAAGCCGATTATCGGCCGCTCTACGACCTTCTCGGTCTCGGAACCACGATCTGGTCGCCGCTTGCATCAGGCGTCCTCACCGGCAAATATAACGACGGCGTGCCGGCTGACAGCCGAATGAACCTTCCCGGATACGAGTGGCTGAAGGAGAAGCTATCGAGCGACGCTGGCCGCGCCCAGATCGCGAAAGTCCGCGAGTTGGCGAAGCTCGCAGACGAGATCGGGATCTCGATCGCGCACCTTGCTCTGCTGTGGTGTCTGGCCAACAAGAATGTCTCAACTGTCATCCTTGGCGCGTCGCGCACGAGTCAATTGGAGGACAATCTTGCGGCCCTTTCGCATAGGGACAAGTTGACTTCCGACGTGCTCGATCGGATCGATGCAATTACCGGAAACAAGCCGGCGGCGGCGCAGCGGTTCTAGCTGCGAGGATCCACAGGCAGCAACGTGTGACGTACTTCTTTTCGTTCGCCTCTAGGACGGCTTAAGATTGAGCCGACATCGGCGCTAGTGAACCTGCCCGGCAGGTGGCGATTTCGTCAGACCATCCGGACGATCGGGAACATAATAGATCCGGTCCATCCAGGAAATTCCGACTTCTTCGGCCGCATCAATGAGGGCCAGCTTTGCATCGTCTGCCGGGAGCAACCCTTCCATAACTGCCGCGCAAACGGCAAGCGCACGCTCAAATGCCGGCCCAAAGGTTACCGGCCACTTGTCAGCTAGTAATGCGGAAGCTTCGCCAGTTCCTTTGATATCGATGGGTTGCGGAAAGTCAGGCAGCCAGATTTCCAGACCAAAGGTCCAATCGCTCCTTGAAAGCATGTGCGTGCTCCTCCCCTGAGTCGCTACGGGCAAAGACTCCTATCGGATCGCGGCGCTTTCATGGTCTCGAACGGCCCATGGCGTGTCGCCCGGACGATTTTACGACACTCTTGAAGTTAGACAGCCAATCATGATGTCTTACTTTGGATCCTAGCGGCCCGGCCCTAGAGCTTGCCACCGCAGCCTCCCCAGTGTCGTTACGTGCGTCGTTTACGGTAACATACTTCACTGCGCTGTTGGTTTCAGGCACCATCAACCCGGCACCCGCCCCGCTAAAGCGCCTCTTCATGCAACACGCGGGACCGTTAGCTCGACCTTTGAGCGCGTGAAAGACGGCATGGCACTGCGATGGCTCGTAAACCAATCCCGAAGATCGTGACCGGCAGGTTCGGAGGCATGGAATGGCAGACGACCAGGAAACATCAGCCCAAGCTCCTGAATTGGAGGCGACGGACTCCATTCCCCCGCAATATGATTGCGGCCCCCTCAAGCTAAGTGGCAGCAGCAACGCGTTGTACGAACGTCATCTTCTGTTCGACAACGTGCGGGCATCGAGCGAGATAGGAAACCGCGAGCGGTATGAGGCAGTCGCACGGTCCGTTCGGGATATTCTTTCCCAGCGCTGGGAAAAGACAGAAGAGGTCTATGATCGCGAGAACCCCAAGCGGGTCTATTATCTCTCGATGGAGTTCTTGATCGGTCGTTCCCTTAACAACAACGTTGTCAACCTGGGGCTAGGCCCTCTTGCGGATCGCTTCTTTCAAAGACATCAGCTGGACGAATTGGCCTTGCTTTCCGAAGAGCCCGACGCCGGGCTCGGCAATGGTGGTCTTGGACGCTTGGCAGCATGCTTTCTCGAGTCCATGGCGACGATGCAATTGCCTGGAATGGGCTATGGCTTGCGCTACGAGTACGGGATATTCAAACAGTCGATTGTCGATGGCTGGCAACGCGAACAACCGGACAATTGGTTGCGCAGGCCTGATCCCTGGGAAGTTGCCCGACCTCACTTGGCCGTGCTGGTCGAGCTTGGATGTTCGTTCGAAGTGCGCGGCGGAAGCCTGAGAGCGATCGCCGGCGTGCCTTCAAGCTTGCTCGGAATCCCTTACGACAGGCCTGTCGTCGGCTACGGGGGAAAAACGATAAACACGTTGCGGCTATGGGCTTCTGCAACTCACCACGTATTCGATTTCCAGGAATTCAGCGCAGGTGACTTTGTTGGCGCGCTGGCCGAACGGCTGACAGCGGAGACCGTGACACGTGTTCTTTATCCGGACGATTCCACGAGCATGGGACAGGGCCTTCGCTTCGTGCAGGAATATTTTCTTGTAGCGTGCTCGTTGGCCGACCTGGTTCGACGCTTCCAAAAAAGCAACAGTAATTGGGATGATCTGCCGACGAAGGTGGCTATCCAGCTCAATGACACCCATCCAAGTCTCGCCGTCGCGGAGCTCATGCACATCCTCCTGGATACGGCAAAACTTGACTGGGAGCGTTCATGGGACCTCACGAAAAGGACCCTCGCCTACACAAACCACACCCTCCTCCCGGAAGCGCTGGAAAAGTGGCCACTGCGCTGGTTTGAGTTGATGCTTCCACGGCACTTGGAAATCATCCTGGAAATCGATCGCCGCTTGCGGGAAGAGGTGCAAGCCCGCTGGCCGGGCGACAATGGCCGCATCGAGCGCATAGCCATTGTCGAGCAAGGCAATCACCTGGTGCGGATGGCTCACCTCGCAATAGCCGGCTCGCACAGCACCAACGGTGTCGCGGAGATACACTCGAAGCTGCTCAGAAGCGTCACCGTCAGTGATCTAGCAGAACTCTATCCTGACCGTTTCAACAACAAGACGAACGGCGTCACGCCTCGCCGCTGGCTATTGCTGTCAAATCCGGGTCTTGCCGAATGCATCTCCGAAGCTATCGGCGACCGCTGGATAGCGAACGCGACGGATCTCGAACGTCTGAGGTCGCTTGCCGATGACAGCGGGTTCATTTCCGCCGTCCAAACCGCAAAACGCAAGGCCAAAGTCCGTTTTGCCGATTGGCTCAAGGCGCAGGCGGGTGTTCTGGTTGATCCTGACACGATTTTCGATAGCCAGGTGAAGCGCATCCACGAATACAAGCGACAGCTCCTGAATGGGCTGCGGGTCGTCGCCCTGTACCATCGGCTGCGGCAGAATCCCGGTCTCGATATGCCGCCGCGCACCTTCTTCTTCGCAGGAAAGGCGGCTCCCGCCTACCACGCGGCAAAAATGATCATAAAGTTCTTGAACAATCTCGCCGCCACGATCGACGGCGATCCGTTGGTGCGGGGTCGCCTTCGGCTACTATTCCTGCCCGACTACTGCGTGTCACTCGCCGAGCAGCTCATTCCTGCCAGCGACGTGTCCAACCAGATATCAACGGCGGGATACGAGGCAAGCGGCACGAGCAACATGAAGTTCATGATGAACGGGGCGTTGACCATCGGCACGCGTGACGGCGCAACGATCGAAATGGCCCAAGCCGCGGGCGAGGAAAACTTCTTCCTGTTTGGGCTGACCGCAGACCAGGTGGCAAAGAGCCGCGGCTGGTATAGCCCCGGCTGGCACTATGAGAACGAGCCAGGGATACGCGCTGTCCTCGACCTGATCTTCTCAGGCGAATTCTCGCGAAATGAGCCGGCAGTCACCGACGCGGTGCGCAACATACTTCTGGTCGGCGGCGATACCTACATGCATCTGGCCGATTTCACCTCCTACATGGATGCAGATTTCCATCTTCAATCACTCTATCAAGAACCGGAAGCCTGGAGCCGCAAGGCGATACTAAATGTCGCGGCGTCGGGAAGGTTCTCAAGCGACCGCACCATCGCCGAATATGCCCGCGACATCTGGGAGGTAGCTCCATGTCCGGTGCCATCGGCTTAGTGTCATGACTGGATCGATGTATCGGTCCCGAGTAGACCAGCGGGAGTTGGCTCAGAAGTTTTCTGGTTTCGATCGCATCCCAGGAAATGTATTCGGTGATGGCCAACCCCACGATTTCGCAAGCAGCAGACACATCCCGAAGGAGCCGCACCACGTGCTCAGGTTCCAGACGCCCCCTGCGGACGCCGGACAGAAACGTTTCATCAGCACCCCGTTTGTTGAGGAGAATGGCCAGACATTCGAGACGTGTGAAACTTGGCCGGTGGAGAATGCGGCGGTTTACCAATCAATCATGCTTAGACTATGCAGAATGATCTGCAGTCCCAGAGCGGCTTGGGTAACCCCGAGCACAACCGCCAAAACCTGCAATGACGTCCCGATCCATCTGAGGATGGATTCAGCAAACATCATGGCCAGCCAGTCAAGCGTCAGGATCAGTAATACGATTGCTGCCACGGTGACGCCTTCCGCTTGCCGGTCACCCGCCAACGTAGCGAAGACGATGACGGCGGCTATACCATAGGGCGTCACAATTGTTGGAAACGCCAACGGTGTCAGAGCCAATTTCAAATCTATCTGGCCCT
>Ga0102591_1000765_pt1 | contig 53809 bp, 38 predicted proteins | sample AraplaCol_mCL_r2_2_FD_76860 | JGI IMG/M metagenome (GOLD analysis project Ga0102591, IMG submission 76860) | Arabidopsis root microbial communities from North Carolina, USA - plate scrape MF_Col_mCL_r2 (SPADES assembly) (version 2) | ecosystem: Host-associated > Plants > Roots > Endosphere... | reverse complement strand
CACATCATCCTGTGGGAGCGCGCTTGCGCGCGAACAGGTGCTCGCCGCAAGCACCCATTCGCGCGCAAGCGCGCTCCCACGAACAAGCGTCAGATCTCCGCCGCTCCCGGGAAGGCTTCCTTCTCCACATCCAGATGACTCGCGGCCAGCGCCACCTGCGTGCGATTCGACACACCCAGCTTGCGCATGATGGCCGTCATATGCGCCTTCACCGTCGCCTCCGAGACACCGAGGTCGTACGCGATCTGCTTGTTGAGCAAGCCTTCCGCGATCATGTTCAGCACGCGGAACTGCTGTGGCGTGAGCGACGCGACGCGCGCCGCGACCTCCGCCTCGTCGGCGCGGAGTTCGAGGGTTCCGCCGACCAGCTGGTGCGGAAGCCACACATCGCCATCGAGCACGGTGCGCACCGCCTCGACGATCTGTTCGACCGCCGCCGACTTCGGAATGTACGCGGACGCACCGTGGGCGAGCGCCCGCCGGGCGATCTGGCCTTCTTCATGACCCGACACGACGATCGTCGGCAAACCCGGGTACTGCCCGCGGATGTGCGCGAGCGCCGAATACCCGCGCGCGCCCGGCATGTGCAGATCCATCAGCAGCAGATCGGCCTCCGGCAGCGATTCGATAAGGGCGAAGAGCGCCGGAACGCTGTCCGCGGTATGCACGGTGGCGCCGGGCACCGCCGTCAGCACCGCGCGCTGCAGGGCATCGCGGAACAACGGGTGGTCATCGGCGATCAGGACGTCGGACATGGCTTATTTGATCAGCCGTTCTTCCACGAGATTCTTCACCACGCCCGGGTCCGCGAGCGTGGACACGTCGCCGAGCTGGTCGGGCTGGTTCTCCGCGATCTTGCGCAGGATGCGGCGCATGATCTTGCCCGACCGTGTCTTCGGCAATCCCGGCGCCCACTGCAGGTGATCCGGCGCAGCGATGGGGCCGATCTCCTTGCGCACGCCCGCGATCAGTTCCTTGCACAGCTCCTCGCTGCCGCTCTCCCCCGCGTTGAGGGTGACGAACGCATAGATGCCCTGACCCTTGATGTCGTGGGGGCAGCCGACGACCGCGGCTTCGGCGACCTTCGGATGGGCGACGAGCGCGCTCTCGACTTCGGCCGTGCCGATGCGGTGACCCGAGACGTTGATGACATCGTCGACGCGGCCCGTGATCCAGTAATAACCGTCTTCGTCGCGGCGTGCGCCGTCACCGGTGAAGTAATTGCCCGGATAGGTCTTGAAGTAGGTCTCGACGAAACGCTGGTGGTCGCCGTACACCGTGCGCATCTGGCCCGGCCACGAATCCGTGATGACGAGGTTGCCGCTGCACGCGCCCTCCTGCGGCTTGCCATCCGTATCCACGATGGCGGGCTTGATGCCGAAGAACGGCAGCGTCGCCGAACCCGGCTTCAGGTCGATGGCGCCCGGGAGCGGCGTGATCATGAAGCCACCCGTTTCGGTCTGCCACCAGGTATCGACGACGGGGCAGCGCTCTTCGCCCACCACGCGGTAGTACCAGTTCCACGCTTCCGGATTGATCGGCTCGCCGACGGTGCCGAGCACGCGCAGCGACTTGCGCGAGGTCTTCTTCACCGGCGCGTCGCCTTCGCGCATCAGCGCGCGGATGGCCGTGGGCGCGGTGTAGAACAGCGTCACCTTGTGCTTGTCCACCACCTGCCAGAAACGGCTGAAATCCGGATAGTTGGGCACGCCGTCGAACATGACGACGGTCGAGCCGTTCGCCAGCGGACCGTACACCACGTAGCTGTGCCCCGTGATCCAGCCCACGTCGGCCGTGCACCAGTAGATGTCGTCCTCGCGCAGGTCGAACGCCAGTTCGTGCGTGAGGCTGGTATAGACGAGATAGCCGCCGCTCGTGTGCAGCACGCCCTTGGGCTGGCCCGTCGAACCGGAGGTGTAGAGCGTGAACAACGGATCCTCGGCACCCATCGGCTCGAACGCGCAGTCGGCGGACTGCCCCTCCATCAGCGAGTGGTACCAGCGATCGCGCGGCGACTGGAACTGGATGGCGCCGCCCGTGCGGCGCACGACGATCACCGTCTCGACGCTGTTCGTGTTCGGCCGGCTCAGCGACTCGTCCACGTTGGCTTTCAGCGGAATCTTCTTGCCACCGCGGAGGCCTTCGTCGGCGGTCACGATGAGCTTGGCCTTCGAATCGCCGATGCGGCTGGCCAGCGAGTCCGGCGAGAAGCCACCGAACACCACGGAATGGATGGCGCCGATCCGCGCGCAGGCCAGCATGGCGACCGCGGCCTCGGGAATCATCGGCAGGTAGATCACCACGCGATCGCCCTTGACGATGCCAAGGTTCTTCAGCGTATTGGCGAACTTGCAGACCTCGGTGTGCAGCTCGCGATAGGTCAGCGTGCGCGACTCGCCCGGGTCGTCGCCTTCGAAGATGATGGCGGTCTTGTCGCCGCGCTGCGCCAGATGGCGGTCCAGGCAGTTCGCGGCGACATTGAGCTTGCCGTCCTCGAACCAGCGGATGTGCAGGTCGTCCGGGTCGAACGAGACGTCCTTGATCTTCGTCGGGGGCTCGATCCAGTCCACCCGCTCGCTCATCTCCTTCCAGAAACCTTCCGGATCCTGGACGGAACGCGCGTACATCGACTGGTAGTCGTCTTTCCGGACACGTGCCTTGGCGGCGAAGGCCGGATCGACCGGGTGTAGATCGGACATGCTGGCTCCTGCGATACGTTGCTTCGGCGATACCGAATGGGTGCGTCGGGCTATGGCCGAAGTTTAGCGTCGCGACGCAACATAAAGCTGCGATACCGCTACGACTTTGGTCGAGGTTCGACCTTTGGCGAATGGCACGACCAACGGACGTGTCACATGCTCGACCCGCCAATGGTTGGGGAGACCATGATGAAGACGATCCGATCCGGTGGCCGCAAGGCCATCGCCCTCAGTGTCGCCTGTGCCCTCATGCTGCCGATGGCTGCGTTGCCGGACGTGGCCCATGCGCAGTCGAAGTCGAAGAAATCCGCCAGCCGCGAGGCCGAACTCGAATCCCGGGTCAACCAGCTCGAGCAGCAGCTCGCCGAGCTCAAGGCGATGATCCAGGAGCAGAAGGCCGCCACGACGCAGGCCACGGCCACGGCGCAGGCCGCGCAGACGCAGGTACAGCAAACGGATGAGAAGGTGGCCAAGGTCGAGAAGACCGTCGCCGCCGTGCCCGCCAAGCCGACCTTCAGCTCGGCGCCGGGCGTCTCGGTGGCGCTGCATGGCTTCATCAACGTCAGCGGCTTCAAGCAGGACGCCAATTACCAGTACGGCAACGGCCAGAACGCCGAGTACCCGCTACCGGGCCCGACGGGCCGCGCCAACTCCATCACTGGCGTCGACGTGCGCAACACGCGCTTCTGGCTCGACTTCACCGGCGGCAAGTTCAACGAGAGCTGGGCTGGTTCGGGCCGCATCGAAATGGACTTCTTCGGCGGATTCAACGGCACGGGCGCGTACAGCCAGCAGCAGCCGGCGCAGCGCCTGCGCCAGGCGTACATGGACATCACCAACGTCGACACGGGTACCACGTTCCGCATCGGTCAGATGTGGCAGCTGCTGTTCCCGCTCGACTACGTGCCGCAGTCGCTGTCGCACATCGCGTTCCCGCTCGGTTACGGCACCGGCCTGATCGGCTGGCGCTATCCGGGCATCGTGTGGATGCAGGAGCTCAACCACGGCTCCGACGGTGTGAAATGGCGCTTCGACCTCGGTGCCTACGAAGGCAGCTGGAGCGGCCCGGGCCTGACCACCAACTACCTCACCGCCGGCAACGCGGGCTTCAAGCCGCAGATCCAGGCGCGCATCACCGCCAAGGGCAAGAACTGGCAGGTGTTCGCCGCGGGCCATTACAGCCGCGTGGACCTGCATGGTGTCGACGGCGAAACCGTCACGCCGATCAAGAGCGACATCAAGAGCACGGCGGTGGAGGTCGGCGGCATGTGGATGCCCGGCAACTTCATCGTGAAGGGCGCCGTCTACACGGGTAACGCCATCGGCCAGATCTTCGGCGATCTTTCGCAGTTCGGCGACATCAAGGACAAGGGCGGCTGGCTGCAGCTCGGCTACAAGTTCGACAAGCACTGGACGGTGTTCGGTTTCGTCGCCGCCAGCAAGCTCGACGAAGGCGACGTGTTGCGCTGGCGCGCACCGAACACGGCCGGCTTGCTGAAGAACCGCCAGCAGGCGCTGAGCCTGCAGTACAGCGTCGGCGCCTTCGACTTCAGCGGCGAAGTGATCCATTCGAAGCTCAATTCGACGACCACCAACGGTCTCGGCCGCCAGAGGACCTCCGGCAACGAGTACACCCTCAACGCGCTCTACAAGTTCTGACGGAGAGTTTTCATGGCAACCACCGCAGACGGCCTCCGCGCCGACGGCAACATCGGCACGGGCCACCGGCGCGTCATCTTCGCGTCCAGCCTGGGCACGGTGTTCGAATGGTACGACTTCTACCTTTACGGCTCGCTCGCCGCGATCATCGGCAAGCAGTTCTTCACCGGCCTCAACGAGACGAGCCAGTTCATCTTCGCGCTGCTCGCCTTCGCCGCCGGTTTCGCGGTGCGACCGTTCGGCGCGATCGTATTCGGTCGCGTCGGCGATCTCATCGGACGCAAGTACACGTTCCTCATCACCATCGTGATCATGGGTACCTCGACGTTCCTCGTCGGCGTGCTGCCCGGGTATTCGACGATGGGTGTGCTCGCGCCCGTGTTGCTCATCCTGCTGCGACTGCTGCAGGGCCTCGCGCTGGGCGGTGAATACGGCGGCGCCGCGACCTACGTTGCCGAACATGCACCGCAGGGCAAGCGTGGTCTGTACACCAGCTTCATCCAGATCACGGCGACGTTCGGCCTCTTCCTCTCGCTGCTGGTGATCCTGGGCACGCGCCTGGGTCTTGGCACCGAGGCGTTCGAAGCATGGGGCTGGCGCATTCCGTTCCTGATCTCGGCCGTGCTCGTCGGTGTGTCGGTCTACATCCGCATGCAGTTGCAGGAGTCGCCGGTCTTCAAGCAGATGAAGGCCGAAGGCAAGCAGTCGAAGGCGCCGCTGACGGAAGCCTTCGGCCAGTGGAAGAACCTGAAACTCGTGATCCTCGCGCTCCTCGGCGCCACGGCGGGCCAGGCGGTGGTCTGGTACACGGGCCAGTTCTACTCGCTGTACTTCCTGACGCAGAGCCTGAAGATCGACGGCACGACGGCCAACCTGCTCATCGCCGGCGCGCTGCTCATCGGAACGCCGTTCTTCGTGTTCTTCGGGTGGTTGTCGGACAAGATCGGCCGCAAGACGATCGTGCTCGCGGGCTGCCTGATCGCCGCGCTGACGATGTTCCCGATCTTCAAGGGGCTCACCCATTTCGGCAATCCCGCCGTCGAAGCGGCCGCGGCATCGTCCCCGGTCGTCGTCACCGCGGATCCAAATGCGTGCTCGTTCCAGTTCGATCCGGTGGGCAAGAAGACCTTCACCAGCTCGTGCGACGTCGCCAAGAGCGTGCTGGCCAAGAAGGGCATCCCGTACACCAATGCCGACGCACCGGCTGGTGCGCTCGCGACGGTGAAGATCGGCGACGAGATCATCGACTCGTTCGAGGGCGGTCAGCTCGACAAGGCGACGTTCACGGCTCAGAACAAGGCATTCACGGCGAAGGTCGCCGCGCAGGTGAAGGCGGCGGGTTATCCCGAAAAGGCCGACCCCTCGCAGGCGAACTATCCGATGCTGGTGCTGCTCCTCGCGATCCTCGTGCTGTACGTCACCATGGTCTATGGCCCGATCGCGGCATGGCTGGTGGAGATGTTCCCCACGCGCATCCGCTATACGTCGATGAGCCTTCCGTACCACATCGGCAATGGCTGGTTCGGCGGCTTCGTTCCGACCATCGGCTTCATGCTCGTGGCGTGGAAGGGCGACATCTATTACGGGCTCTGGTATCCGGTGATCGTAGCGGTCATGACGTTCCTCGTCGGCCTCTTCTTCCTGAAAGAGACGAAAGACGTCCCGATCCAGGACTGAAAGAAAGGGGGCGGACGATACGATCGTCCGCCCCCTTCGTCGTCACGGCCTCGGTCCACGTGGGTGCGATCACCTCGCCAGCCCGAACATACGAGCGACCAGGGGTCTCCGCACGCACCGAACGCCCCGGGGAATCGATGCTTACTTCGCTTCGGCCGCCGCTTCGATGATCTTCGCCACCTGGTCCGGATGCGAGATCATCACGACGTGCGATGCGCCCTCGACCACGACGGTCTGCTTCGACTTCGCGCGTTCCGCCATGAACTTCATCGACGCGGGCGGGATGTTCTTGTCCTTCGAGCCATAGATGTGCCACGACGGGATGTGCTTCCAAGCGGCGGCCGTTTCCTTTTCGTTGAGCGCCGCCTCCGTGATGGGCCGCTGTTCGGCGGCCATGATCACGGCCTCCTTGCGCGGCACGTCGCCCGCAAACTGTTCCGGGAACTTGTCCTGGGCGACCAGGAGATCCTTGTTGCCGTCCGACAGCGGGATCGGCGGCGCGAGCGTCGGGCCCAGGGTGCTGCCCGGGAACTTGCCCGAAAGCGAAGCCGAGGACTCACCGATCTCCGGCGAGAACGCCGCAACGTAGACCAGCGACTTGATGTTCGCCACGCCTTCGGCGGCCTCGCTGATGACCGCACCACCGTACGAGTGACCGACCAGGACGACCGGGCCGCTGATGCTCTTGACCACGTCCGCGACGTAGGCGGCGTCGGTTTTCACACTGCGCAGCGGGTTGGCGGGCGCGACGACGGCGTAACCGTCCTTCTGCAGCTGCTGGACGACGCCATTCCAGCTGGAACCGTCCGCGAATGCGCCGTGGACCAGGACGATGGTCGGCTTGTCGGCGGCGAACGCGGCCGGGCTCACGGCCATCGCGGCGACGAGCGCGGCACGGAGAAGGGAACGAGACATGGGTGGACCTCCTTGGTTTGGGTTGGGAACACCCCGAATTGGACCATTCGGTCCGCGTCCTGCCTTGTCCGCTTCGGTGGTAAATGGGACGAAGCAGCGCCGATCGTGACCCGTGTCGCAGAATCCGGGCACGACCTCAGTCGCTGTGACGGCGGCGAAGGATGTGTCCCGCTGCACGATGAGCCACCGTCGCGGCACCGTCGTCTCCCGTCCAGAGCGCGGTGTTGCCAGGGCCGTAGGGGGCGTAACGGGATGGATCGGTCTTCGCGAACAGGCCGATCGTCTGCGCCGTCGTGGCGGCGGCCAGGTGCATGACTCCGCAGTCCGCGCTCACGTAAAGGCCGGCCGCGTCGATGAAGGACGCCAGTTTGCGCGGGTCACTGGTGAAATACGTCGGATAAAGGTTGCCGACGCGGGACGCTCCATCGGCCGCGACGAGTTCGACGATACGAAACGGCCCGGCGGCGCGATCCAGTTCGGCAAGGAACGTCGTCCACCACGTCTGGTCGTAGCGCTTGGCACCGGTCGCGTTCGGAAAGATGGCCAGGACGCGGGCGTCGCTCGTCGCCTGCACCTTCAGAACGCGATTCAGGGTGGCGCGGCCACTGGCACGCTCGGTCTCCGACAGGCGCAGGTCGAGCGAGGGAACCGTCGTCCCCATTGGAACACCGAGCGCGCGTCGCAACGCGTGCACCGGTCGCGCGGCAAGATGCATGGGTGCGCCATGGGCCGTCGACCCGACGCCGATGCGGAAGCGCGCACGGACCATCGCCGTCACCAGGCGCCCCGACGAGGAGCCGGACGCCGCATCGATAACGAGGTCGTATCGTTTCGTGCGCAACGCGCCAAGGGTTCGCCACGTGGCCCACGGATGACGAATGGCCCGACGGTCGAGCGCGTAGATCTCCCCCATCGCGGCATAGGCGCCATACACGCTCGACGCTGCGGGGCCGGCACTCAGGACGTCGACCTCCGCCCCTGGATACCATCGCTCGAGTTCGGCGATGAGCGGTGTCGTCAGGACGGTGTTACCGAGGCGGTGATTGGGGCGGCACACCAGTACACGCTGGATTCCCGTGTGCGGGAGCGTACCCTCGCTCACCTCGCTCACCTCGTTCGGGGCGGATGGGAAGACCTTGCCGATCAGCCATGCCACGATCCTGCGCCGGAGCTGCTGGACACGATGATGGTTCGGCTGGCGTGTGGCGGTCGCGACAGAGGGGCGCGCAGTGACGTGTGCTTTCGACATGGCTCTTCAACGGTCGACCGGATGGCCCGGGAGTACGCGTACGATGCCGCCGTAACCTTAGGGCAAGCTGTCGACGAGATACCGCCCGCGCTCTCCGTTCAGAGTCGGGCAAGATTGCAAACCACGAAAGCATGTCGAGCATGGCACTATTCCGCCGCGTCAACGGCCCGTTCACCTCGACGCAAGGAAGAGCTAAGGCAGACGGTTCACTATGGAAGAAGCCGCCTCTGGAAACGTATGCATGTCGCTCTCCAGCTCTCTGTCGTCTCCTTCGCCGCGAAGCCGATACGAGAGGGCACAGGGACTGATCGTCGAGGAGCTGAGTGGCGCGCGGATTGGCCCGGTGTCGTTCGCTCTTGCTCCGGGTGATTGTGTGGCGTTGATGGGACCCTCTGGCGCCGGGAAGACATTGCTCCTGCGCCAGGTGGTGGATCTCGACCCCGGAAGCGGCCATGTCGTGCTGGACGGAAAGGCGCGCGAGACCTACGCCGCACCGGAGTGGCGCCGCCGCGTCATGCTCGTTCCCGCCGTGTCGGGTTGGTGGGCATCCACGGTCGCCGCGCATTTTCCGGACGAGGCGCTCGCCGAAGCATCGCGGCTCTGCGTCGCCATGCGGTTGCCGGAAGACATCCTCGAGCGGAACATCGTCGGGCTCTCCACCGGCGAGCGTCAACGCCTGGCCCTCGTGCGGGCACTCGTGGCAAGACCCGACGTCCTCCTCCTCGACGAGCCGACCAGCGGCCTGGACGCCGATGCCGCGCTGGCTGTGGAAGGCTGCCTGAAAGACGTCCAGCGCGGAGGTACGGCGATGCTGATCGTCACCCACGATCCGGTGCAGGCCGCGCGGCTCGCCAGCACGATCCATCGAATCGAAGACGGAACCCTCCGAACGGCATGAACGCGCTGCCGCTCCACGCAGGCGATATCGCCATAGCCGCCGTCGTCGTGGTGCTGGACGCCATGCTGTCCATCATGATGCGGCTGCAGATGCATCGGGCCTGGCTATCGCGTCGTTGCGGATGGTCGTGCAGCTCGTCGCGCTGGGGTTCATCCTGCGCACTGTGTTCGCCGTGGACGCCGCGTGGCTGACCGCGACGCTGGTGCTCGCCATGACCCTGGCCGCGGCACGCGAAGCCGCGGCGCGACCAAGGCAGCGCCTGCATCGCGGCCATTTCGTCGCCAGCCTGACCAGCGTCGCCGCACCCTCCCTTCTCACCTGCCTGTTCGCGCTCGTCTGCCTGCTGCCCGCCGGCGCCGGCTGGCCACCGCAGTTCGTCATTCCCGTCGTGGGCATTCTTCTTGGCAACGTGCTCAACGCCGTAAGCATCGGTATGACCGGCGTGCTCGAATCCGTGACGCAGGACGCGCCCGCGATCGAGGCTCGTCTGCTGTTGGGACATACGTTTCGCACGGCGACCGGCGAGCTTCAACGACGTGCCGTGCGCCGTGCGATGGTGCCGCTCGTCAATCAGATGAGCGCGGCTGGCATCATCACGATGCCAGGCATCATGACCGGCCAGGTGCTTGCGGGCATGGATCCGCTGCAGGCCGCGACCTACCAGATCGTGCTGATGTTGCTCCTGGCCGGCGGCAGCGGGCTGGCCGCCATCCTCTCGGTGCGCCTCGTACTGGGCCGGCTGACCGACGAGCGTCAGCGCCTTCGGCTCGACCGGCTGAGTGACGGTTAAAAGAGAACCCGGATGCACGGCTATGCAGCCGACGCACCGGGGTGTCCCTCCGCGCGCCGCACGATACAAATGGCCGCCCCGTCTTCCGCTCGATCCCTAGCCGTATCGCGATATCTGAGACCGGCGTGACGTACATTTGTACAATGTCCGACGCCATCCCCATGACCCGCCTCCATAAAGGCCGCGGTGCCGCCTCCAATCCCGAAGGCCGGTTCGAGCCGACGCGTCACCAGACCGAGGACGATGGCTGGCACCGCGAAGACGACGACCGTCGGCCCGTCACCGAGGTGCGCGAGGAACTCGCCCGCAGCGTCATCACCCGCAACGACTCACCGGATATCGGATTCGACCACGCCACGAACCCCTATCGCGGGTGCGAACACGGCTGCATCTACTGCTACGCCAGGCCATCGCACGCCTACCTCAACCTTTCGCCCGGCCTCGACTTCGAAACGAAGCTCTTCGCCAAGACTAACCTCGAGTCGATCCTGCGCGACGAGCTCTCGCGACGTAATTACGTCTGCAAACCGATCAACATCGGCAGCAACACCGACCCCTACCAGCCGATCGAGAAACGCTGGTGCCTCACCCGCGCGGCCCTCGCCTTGCTCAACGAGTGCAACCACCCCTGCACCATCGTCACCAAGAACGCGCTGGTCGAACGCGACCTCGACATTCTCGTACCGATGGCCGAGCGAAACCTCGTGCAGGTCTTCGTCTCAATCAACTCGCTGGACAACAAACTCGCCGCGAAACTCGAACCGCGCGCGAGTGCACCCCACCGCCGCATGAAAGCCGTCGAGACGCTGGCGAACGCCGGCGTCCCCGTCGGCGTCCTCGTCGCCCCGATCATTCCCGCGCTGAACGAGAAAGACCTCGAAGCCATCATCGGACAGGCAGGCGCAAACGGCGCGAACTCCATCGGCTACACCTGCATTCGTCTGCCGCACGAGCTGAAACAACTCTTCCGCGAGTGGCTGGACCTGCACTACCCCGACCGCGCCGCGCACATCATCAGCCTCATCCAGCAGATGAATGGTGGCAAGGACTACGACAGCAACTTCGCCACGCGCATGCGCGGGCAGGGCGTCTTCGCGGACGTCATCCGCAAGCGTGTGCAGGTGGCCGTACGCAAGGCAGGCTTGCATAGGGCCTGGGATACGGTGCTGGATACGTCGAAGTTCGTGGCGCCGCGGGTGCATTCGCCGCAGGGGGAGTTGTTCTAGACACGCGTTACGAACAACTTATAGCGTTTCCAGGAACGCCCGAAGATCGGACCGCTCTTGTGCGGTCAGACCAATGGGATACCCCGTATCAAGGCCACGGTAATAGACCTCGCGATCCACCGCATCGTCCAGCGACGCTACGCTTCCATCATGCATGTACGGAGCGGTCAGTCTGACTTCTCGCAACGAAGGAGTGGCAAAAGTTTCCACATCGGTGGCCCGGCGGCTCACGGAGAAATGGCCTAGCTGAGCCTCATCGCGATGCGTTGCAACGCGGTTTCCCAGAGCGCTGCCTTCCAAATGACGTTCGAGCACCCCTTGGGTGAGCTCTGGCAGCCGCAAGGCTATGTCGTCCATGGTGACGCCAGATCGGTGGAATCCGTCATCAGTCAGGATCGCGCCGCCTAATCTGTGGCAGCTGGCGCATTGCCCCTTACCCGAAAACAGACGCATGCCTAGCTTTTCACGTTCGTCGATGGCATCCCCGTCTCCACGCACGAATCGTTCGAATCGCGTAGGAGCAGCGGGAATGGCACGAAGAAAAGCCATCAAGCCGTCGGCGATGCGTTTCTCGGTGACTTCGGGCGACGCACTAGTGCCCGGAGGAAACCATGCCGCGTAGTCGGGGAGCGAGGATACCCGCTCGGCGATAGCCGACCGACCCTGTAGCCCCATCTCTACCGGATTATTGAAGGGGTCCATCACTGCATCTGTCAGCCGGGCACGACGGCCATCCCAAAAAAAAGAAGTGCGAGACGACGCAATCGTCGCCGTGAGCGAGGGCGTGTTGCGCGTTCCTTTGCGACCTGCAACACCCAGGGCCACAGGGCGGCCGTCGCTGAAAGCGCGTTCGGGCACATGACATGTCGCACAACTGGTCCGGCCGTCGTCGCTCAGCCTGATGTCGTGAAACAGCTTTTTGCCGAGCGCGATAGCCGCTTTATTTGACTGCGGGTCAGGCGCGCTTTTCCCGAACAGCGCAAGCATGCCAGCAGCCGCACATATAAGGAGCGCCGCGCTGATTGTCGGAGTGATCGGTTTCACCGCGAACCACCGACGGTTACATCGAAACGACGCGCACTCGGGCCCCCGCCGGAGCCAGCGTCTTGGCCAACAGGTCTTTTTGGGACGCGTCACCCACTACGAGCACGGTCACGCCTTTGAGCGCGTCGGGCTTTACCTCCTTGCCGAGACCTTCAACGAAGCCCCGGGTAACGTTCGCGTCTGGGCCGCCGAGGATTAGCAACGCACCGGGAATGAGGATGGATCCGGCGCCATGAACGATCGAGTCAGTCTCGTTCTTCCGGCGGTCATCGGCCGCGTCGTTGTCCGCGGCCGGGATGACGTAGATAAAAGGTTTCATGCCGATGTCATCAGCGTGCACCTTGCCCTGATCGGCAAGGTAAAGTCCCCAACTGTTGTCGTCGGCGGTAGCCACGGGGCGCGGAACGGTCGCCTTTTTTGTCGCGGCGACTCCCGAGGCAGCGGCTTTCCCGTCGCCATCGTCTTGGGATACTCCGCAGGCAGCGAGGGCAAGCGTGGCAGCGATGGCGCACGCGCGGGCAGTCCATTTCTTCATCTTTTGAGTCCAGATCCGGCCCCCCCTCGGGCCGTCGAGCCGCCGGATATTTCGATCGGGCGGCCCTTATGAATACCAGATCGCAAGGCCACCGCACACCGCTCAATCATTCTTGCCGAAAATGTGTGATGTTCGTAGCAAACTACGACATGGTTGCCGCGTACATTACGCCATAGCCACAGGGGGCCTGGGCAGGGCCGATCTTATTGCGATAGGGAATGGCTGGCGAACTGCCGGCCGCAGGGGATGTGCGTATGGCTTCGCAAGGAACGCGTGCTCATCGTGCGCGCAGGATGCTCGCTTCATGGTTCATGCTATCGATCCTGGCACTGTTCCCTGCCCATCGAGCTGACGCTGCCAGATACGTTTAAGATGCTAATGGCCGCCTCGTCGTGGTGACCGACGACAGCGGGGAGAGCGCCCGGTACGTCTATGACGTGATGGGTAACATCCTCCGCATAGAGAGGATCCAGGCCGCCGAACTGCGCATCTTCGCGATAACGCCTACTCACGGCACCATCGATTCAACGGTATCGATTAGGGGCCAGGGCTTTAGCAGCTTGCCGACGAGCAATGCGGTGAGTTTCAACGGGTCTGCTGCTACGGTTATTTCGGCGACGGCCGACGAACTGAAAGTTACAGTTCCATACGCGGCAACAAGCGGTCCCGTTACCGTCTCTGTGGGCGCACGCACGGCTACCAGCGATGCTCCCTTCACAATCGACGACACGGGCCTGCCGCCGTCGGTGGGTACGGTGACTCCCGACACCGCCAAGGCCGGCGACTCGCTGGCGGTATCAGGCTCCCACCTCTATCCCATACCCGGCAAGACGTCGCTGCGGCTCGGCGGGCGGTCACTCGATGTGGCGGCAGGTAGCACCAATGGCGGCCTGAACACCGTGCTTTCAAGCTCGGCTAGCAGCGGTCGTGTGGCCGTCCAGACACCTTATGGCGTCTCGGAGAGTGTGCAAACCGTGCTCGTCGTTCCGACCGGTGTAGATCCGGCCGCTATATCGTCACGTGGTGTCGCGACGATGGATACGAGCTCCGGACACGTCGATCTGGCGAATGGCAACGTCTATGGCGCGTTGATATTCGACAGCCAGGGGAAATCCTGGATCAGTCTGCAGCTGTCCAGCGTGTCAGGTAGCTCGGGGTACATCGGCTATTCCGTCTACGGGCCAGGCAACATTCTTCTGCAGCAGGGAACAGCGTCGGCGAACGCGCCGTCGATTCATCTGAATCGCCTGGCGGGTGACGGTACGTATCTCGTCCTGTTCAGGACCAACGACGGCGGCTCGTCGTCGTTCGATGTGTCCGCGGTATCGAATATGGTCGTGAGCGACCAGGCGACGACGCTGTCCACATTGGCGCCTTCGCAGAGCGTTCGCGCCACATTCGGGGCGCAGAAAGGCGAGACCCTGGTCGTCAAGATTGCCGGAGCAACCACCAGTCCAGCCAATGCGGCAGTCACCTATTCGGTCTATACGCCTTCCGGGGCCTTCTATACCAGCGGTGTCACCTCGACCACAGGGTCGATCAACCTTCCCAATTTACCGAACACTGGCGTTTGGCAGCTCATCGCCGCACCAGGCGTCAGCGTCACTGGCAACATGGTCGTCTCGGTGATCAAGGGCACCACCGGTGTCCTCGTTCCGGGGCCGGACCCGGTGCACCTCGATGCCCAGTCCACGGGTCAGAACATCTATCTGGACTTCCATGCGGATCCGTTCGACAGCGTGGAACTGACGCTCGCCAACGTGCAGCTGGCCGATACAACGTGGCCGTACTACGACATCCATGTGTACGCCGCGAGCGGTAACGAAGTCGCCTACACAGGCTGCAGCACAAACTCACCGGGCGCAAGCTGCAACCTACACCTGTGGTACCTGGCCGAGGGCGACTATCGCGTGATCGTTTTGCCTTCCTATGGCGGGACGATGCACCTCGACGCCTACCTGCAGAAACACTTGACCGGCCCGACACTCGAGCGTGACACCACTAGCGGTATCGATCTGGCGAGGGGTCAGGCCGAGCGCTTCACCTTCAACGCCAACGCGGGCGACACGATCGCCTTGTTCGTGAGCTCCGTGCGCACCGCCCCCACGGGACAGAATTTGCGCTTCCTGGTCTACCGCCCGGATGCCGGAGGCATTTCAACCCAGACCCGCGCCTATACGGAGTTCTCCACAACGGGCTCCCGCACTGTCGATCTGCCTGATCTGCCGGTCTCCGGTCGCTACACCGTCATCGTACTGCCGGATTACGGGTTAGCTACGTCGGCCCAGATCAGCGTGCTATCGGGCACGACAAAGGCGTTGGCCGTTAATGGGTCTGTGACAACCATCGATACCCACGCGCCAGGTCAGTCGGCGTACGTCGACTTCAGCGCGACTGCAGGTGAAAGCGTCGAATTCACGCTTACCGACGCCGTTCTGACAGGTGGGGTCTACAACGTCTACCAAGTCGACATCCGGGATGGCTCCGGCCGTATCGTTGCGAGCCGAGGCTGTACGTCAACGGATCCAGGCTGCCAGATTCATTTGTGGAACTTGCCCGAGGCTCGTTACAGCGCGATCATTTCAATGATTTACGGCGGCACCCTTCACGCCAATATCGCCGTGCGAGATGTGAAGGTTGGACGATCGCTGGCCGTCGATACACCCACGGAAATCGTGCTCGATCGTGGCCAGGCAGAGCAACTTAAGTTCCATGCACAGGCGGGGGATACGCTCGCTTTCGCCGTCAACAGCGTGACCACTGCGCCTGTCGGACAGGCAGTGCGATACATCCTCTACCGTCCAGACGCGGGTGCCCTCGGGACCAGTACGCCGAATTACACCGAGTTCTCAGCTGCGGGCGCGCGGTTGATCGACCTGCCCAATCTTCCCGTGACTGGCGACTATACGCTTGCGGTCCTGTCCGAGACGGGCGCTGGTATCGATGCGCAAGTACAGCTGATAAGCGGTGAAGTAGGAAGCATGCCCGCCGACGGGAGCGTTAAGAGCTTTACAACGCGCGGGTCGGGCCAATCCACCTATCTGACATTTAGTGCGCATGCAGGGGAAAGCATCGAGCTAGCGCTCTTCAACCTAAAGCAGGTCGGCTCGCAGTATGCAGTGTTCAACGTCGACGTTTACGATTCGACCGGGCGCAACATAGCGAGTACCTCTTGCTCGCCTAATGATCCAGGCTGCGAGCTGCATCTTTGGAATCTTCCTGCAGGTAATTACCGTGTTGTCGTAGCTACGATCTACGGCGGAACGCTTCGATTTGATGCTGTTGCACGTAGGCACACGGCCCTAGCGGATTTGACAAGCGGCACCCCGTTGCTCGTGTCAGTCGGCCAGGGCGAAGTCGCACGAGTGAAGTTCCATGCGAACGCCGGCGACACGCTCGGCCTGATGGAATCGGACATCGTCACTGAGCCTCTGGGACGCAGAGTTCGCTTCCTCGTGTACCGACCCGATGCGGGCACACTTAGCACATCGACGCCGATCTACACCGATATCACCCGTTCGAGTAACCAGGTAATCGACCTTCCCCGACTTCCGGTCGCAGGTGATTACACACTTTTGATCATTCCGGAATATGGCATCCCCGCCTCGCTCACGCTGACGTTGCTCGATGGATCTGTCGGGACACTACCTCCTAGCGGAGGTACGCGTAAGATTGAAACAACCGGCTTCGGTCAGACGTCTTATCTGGATTTCACGGCCGGTGCGGGCGACAACCTCGAGCTTGTCTTCTCGAATGCGGTAATCACGGGAGCACAATACCCGAATTATGACGTGGACATCCGCGACTCTGCAGGTCGGTACGTCGACGGCCGCACTTGCGGAGCGACCGATACGGGTTGCGAATTTCACCTGTGGAATCTACGAGCGGGGCCTTATCGCGTCACGGTGACTCTGAGCTATGGAGGTAACCTGAGCGTAGACGCCACTCTTCGTTCCCACCGCGCTACACGAGCCTTGGCGATCGACGTGCCTACCTCGTTCGATCTGGCAACGGGCGAAGTGCAGCGCCTGACCTTCCACGCCAATGCAGGTGATACCGTGGCATTGCAGGCGACAGGAATCAGTACGGCGCCTGCCGGGCGTGAGCTGCGCTTCCTTGTTTACAGGCCTGACTCGGGCACCATTACGACGTCCACACCGAACTATCTAGACTTTTCGAGCAGCGGAAACAAACTGGTCGATCTACCCAACCTGCCCGTGACGGGTGATTACACCGTCCTCGTGATTCCGAGCTACGGCGTACCAGCACACGTGCGTCTCGACCTCATTCCTGGCGCGACGGGAGTTCTAGTCACGGATGCCATTGCACAAACGTTGCTGGTTCCAGCCGCCGGGCAGAATGCGTACATCAATTTCCACGCCCGCCCGTTTGACGACCTGGAGTTCTCGCTGTCTAACGTGGAACAGACGGGTGCCACAAGCAGCTACTACCAGCTGAGCATCTACGATGCGGCGAATCGGCAGGTTTCCTCATTGGGGTGCTACTACAGCGATCCAAGTTGTGAGGCGCATCTCTGGTACCTGCCCGAGGGGAATTACCGGGCGGTGATCACCCTCTTCAACGCTGGACTCGTGCATTTCGACGCCGCCGTGCGCACCCACAAGACCGGCACAATGCTCGCTGATGACCACGCCCAGACTATCAACCTGGGCACGGGTCAGGCTGAACGCGTGACATTCAAGGCGACCGCGGGGGATACCCGCACGCTTGCGTTTCAGGATATCGCCTCGGCACCGGCGGGGCGATCCGTGCGCGCAATCGTCTACTCACCGGACGCCGGCGCCATCACACTGACGACAACCCGCGTCGCGGAGGTTGCCCCAAGCGTCAATCAAATCTTCACGTTGGAGAACCTGCCAGCGACCGGGACCTACACCGTCCTTTTCTTGCAGGACTCGGGTGCACCGATTTCGTTCAAGGTGATCGAAAGTTTTGTGCGTGCTGCGGGCGCCACAGTGCCGAAGCCGGTCAACCTCCAGGTGGGCATGCCGCCTGTTCATTTTGCATCTGCCTCGCCAGGTGAGGCCGTCTCAATGGTGTTGTCCACCGACGGGGGTGAGAACCTGGAGGTAGCACTCACCGGTGTCAGTCAGGAAAACGGGCAGGAATTCTATTATTTCAATGTCTACGACCCAACCGGCAATCTGATTGAGGGCTCGTACTGCTATGTCAGCTGGCCGGCATGCGCGCACGATATTTGGAACACTAAGCCAGGCACTTACACCGTCGTCATAACCGGCAACAGTGGGGGCTCCATAGCGTTCAACGCCGTCGCTCGTGAGAATAAAAATGGTGGCGCCCTGACACCGGGCGTGCCGAAGGCCATTGATATGGCCGAGGGCGACCTTGTCCGCTTCACCTTCGACGCCGCACGCGGCGACACTCTCGCACTCAATCTGTCGGGCGTCACAACGACTCCGCTCGGCAATGAGGCGGCAATTCGGGTTTACAGGCCCGATGGTGGGCGAATCCTGCCCGGCTCGCCGTACAGCAGCACTTCGACGCGCGACAGTGTCACGCTCAATCTGTCGAGCCTACCGGTGGGCGGTACCTATACAGTCCTCATCCACAGTAGCTACCTCGTGCCGATGAAAGCCAGTCTTATGCTGGTCGCCGGCGCCGAGGGCGGAACGCTGACCGATGGGGTCACCTCGCATGTCGAATCCAACGCGCCTGGGGAGCAGGTGTGGTTCGATTTCGACACCGTCAGCGGTGGCAACTTCGACATCACGCTAAGCAACGTCTCCACGCAGGACGCCAACAACTTCTATTACATCTACGTCTACAACAGCGCCGGCGTACAGATCGACAATTACTACTGCTATTCGACGGATCCTAGCTGCGCTCGTGACTTCTGGAATCTAGCGCCGGGGCACTATCGAGTCGCGGTCTCGCCGTACTACGGCACTTCGAAGATGTCTTTCGATGCCGTGGTCCGCAGTAACCGGCAGGCGGGGCTGCTAGAGCCCGGCGTGTCAAAGGATATTGGTCACGCGACGGGCGATGTTCTCCGCTATACCTTCCAAGCGAACCAAGGTGATACGGTGGGCCTACACGTCGCCAATATCACGACGACCCCGGCGGGCCGAAACACCACGATTCGAGTCTACCGGCCAGATGGTGGGCTGCTGACTCCGGGTGGATCATATGCAAGCTACAGCACTACTAGCTCGGGTACGCTGAACCTCGAGGCTCTGCCGTCCACCGGCACCTATACGGTAGTTGTCAGCACCGACTATCTGGTGGCGGGCGAGGGTGGCCTCACGTTGTTCGAGGGGGTCTCCGGCACACTGCTCGCGGTCGACAGCACGGCTCACCTCGCCGCGAGCACGGCCGGTCAGAACGTGTATTTCGATGTCGATGTGGCCTCCGCGGGCAACTACGACCTAACGCTGTCCGGTGTCTCGTCGAACGACAATAACGACAGCTACTTCCAGATCTACGTCTATACGGCCGCCGGCGTCAACGTCGACAGCTACTATTGCTATCCGTCGTATCCGGGATGTGCGCGGGATTTCTGGAACCTTGCACCCGGCAAATATCACGTGATTGTGCAGCCCGGCAATGCGTACTCTCGTATGACGTTCGACGCGATCATGCGACGCAACGCCGATAAGGGAGTACTGAAGAAGGGTATTGGCGTTGACGTCACGCATGCGCTTGGGGACGTGCTTCGTTATACGTTCCAGGCCAGTGCCGGCGACACCGTGGCCCTTCGTCTGTCTGACATGGCGACCACGCCGCCTGGCTACAACACGGCGCTGCGTGTTTATCGACCAGATGGCGGCGTCATCACCCCAAGCGGTCAGTACAGCAGTTTCTATACCAATAGCTACCAAACGCTTAACCTGCCGAACCTCCCCTCGACCGGCACCTACACGGTCATTGTCAGCTCCGACTACCTTGTGGCCGGGAAGGGAACCCTCACTCTGTTCGATGGTGCCGTTGGCTCACTGATCACCGAGGGTGTCGTTACCCACCGCGAGGCAAATGGTCCAGGCGAGAGTCTGTATTTTGATGTCGACTTCGGAGCCGGCGGCGATCTCGACCTCACCCTCAGTGGCGTTTCGTCGAACGATAATGCTGACAGCAACTACTTGGTGAGCGTGTACACCGCTGGCGGGGTGGGCGTCGATAGCTACTACTGCTATCCGTCGTACCCGGCATGTGCGCGTGAATTTTGGGGTGCAGCGCCAGGTGTCTATCGGGTTGTGGTGCAACCATCCTACGGCACCTCGCGTCTAAGCGTGAATGCGGTGATCAGGCACAACTTGGTCAAGGGTGCGCTTGCATTGGACTCGCCCGTCAACATTGACCATGCTTTGGGCGAAGTACTGCGCTATACGTTCCAGGCTGGGGCGGGTGACACTGTGGCACTCCGCCTCTCGGGCATAGTCAACACGCCGTCCAACCTCAACACCAACATCCGTGTTTATAGGCCAGATGGTGGTCGAATCCTGACGAACGCCTATTACAGCATTATGGGTACGTCGACCGCCTCGCTACTCAATCTGCCAAGTTTGCCGGTAGGTGGCACTTACACAGTCGTGGTCAGTACCGACAGTCTCGTGGCCGGACAGGGGCAGCTCACGCTGGTAACGGGTGTCGCTGGCGTGACGCTGGGCCAGGACGTGGTGGCTCATCCGCATGCGAACGCGCCAGGCCAGTCCGTTTCGATGGACCTCGATGTACCCACGCCGGGTAACTTCGATTTGACACTGGCACCCACGCAGGGTGGAAGCCAGAACTACTCAATCGTCTCCGTCCTCAACGCGGACGGCGCGCAGGTCGACGGCTTTGGCTGTTACCTCAGCGACAATTGCGCGCGTGACTACTGGAATTTTCCGGCGGGCAAGTACCGGGTTGTGGTCGCGCCGAACACCGCCGCCGATCAGCTCGATTTCGATGCCCGGTTCCTTCGCAACGTCGATCGTGGCGTGCTTACCATCGATCAGCCTGCCGACGTTTCACATGCGCTAGGCGAGGTCCTTCGCTTTACTTTCCAGGCGAACCGCAAGCAATCGGTCGCGCTTAAGCTGGCCGGAGGCGCCAACATTCCGGCGGGTGGATATATGTATGTGCGCGTCTATCGGCCGGATGGCGGTCTGATCACGCCCGATGGCCGCTACGCCATTCTCGGCAGCTCGGGCAACGACACGTTGAATCTGCCGAACCTGCCGATTGACGGCACGTACACGGTGGTTGTCAGCAGCGACCGGTTGGTCGCCTCTCAGGGCACGTTGACGCTCACGTCGGGTCCGACGCCATGAGCCAATACATTCGCGACAGGAAGCAAGGAAATCGCATGGACAAGTCGAGCATCTGGGCGGTTGGCTCGGTAGTGGCACTCAGCGGGCTGGCGTTGGCAGCAGTGCATCGCTTCACAGTTGAGGCGCGTGCTTCGATGCCGACGCCATTCTCGCTGAGCAGTGCCCTGGATCGCGCGGACGTGACGCTGGCCGATGGGAGGGCGTTGTCGTTGCACGACGGAGCACTTTCGCTCGCTGGCCGGCGGATTGCCTTGTCGTCTCCGCGCCGATTTGCATCGTTAACAGTGATGCCCACCGGCCAGGTGCTGGTCTGGGGTGGTATCGACGACGAAGGTCGGTTGATCGAGACGGGTGAGTGGTTCGAGCCCTCGACAAGCGCATTAGTAACGACGGGACGTCTGGGCCTTCCGCCGCGGGCGGGACATACGCTGAACGTACTGTCTGACGGGACGTTAGCAATGACCGGTGGTTGGGGTGTCGGCAACGTGCCGGCGCACGACGTGGCGCTGTGGCGGCCGCTCGATCGTCATCTGGACTTGCTGGCGGGCGATGCGACGCATGTACGTCTGAAATCGGAAGCGTCGTTACTGGCTGACGGCACGCTGCAGATTGTCGGCGGTGTGGACGAGATCGGCCGGCCTGTCCATGAGGCGTGGCGATTTGGTCATGCAGAAGCCGTTGCTGCGGCTAAACTGCATGGCGTTGTCGCTTCATATCCCACCAAAGACAATAGCGGTGCATCGCCCATTGGCCCCCTGTCCCTGCGCTTCAGCGAGCCCGTGGACGTTGCCAAGCTGGGCGGCACCGTATCGTTGCTGGGTCCCAATGGCGTAGTGAAAACCCACGTGGTTGGCGTCGAAAGTGGCCGACTGGCATTCGTCCAGCTACCGGATGAGCTTTATCCGGCCGCCCGCTACACGATCTTCGTCCAAGGGCTCCATACCGCTAAGGGCGACGCGGTGCCGTATGAAGCCATCGGTTTCACGACCAAAGCCGCGAGCAACGGAGTGGTGCTGGCTGGCGAAGGTAAGCGACCGGGGACCACCGGCGTTGAGCTTGGCAACTCGTCCTTGTTTGTCATGGCAGGCGCTGGCAAGGCGACACCGTGTAAGCCGGCCGACGCCTTTCACCTGTGTCGAGAAAAAGGGCTGGTCAAAGACGGCGCTTTCTATCCCGGACAGGACAACGTGGCGACCAGCTCAGGCGGACATTGGCGCCTGTACAAGGATCGGCAGACGCTGCCGGACACGAGGCAGTTAGAGGCGAATCTCCCCAAGGGCGCGACGGTTCTGATCGGGCAGGTGCGCCAGATCGATGAAACACCAGTCGCCAACGTCGAGATCAGCGTCGATGGCCAGCGGGTACGTACGGATCGCCAAGGTGTCTTCTTGCTGCAGAACGTCTTGGCCGGTCGTCGGGAGCTTTTTGTCGATGGCCGCCCAGCCGGCAGTGCCGACACCGAGTATGGCCGCTTCGTCGTCGGTGCGGATGTCACCGCGACGACAGTAAACCACATGCCGTTCGTGATGTACCTGCCGCGGGTACTGGCTCGCGACAAGATCGCACTACCGTCGCCCACCACGCGCGAGACGGTGCTGACCCATCCAGACATGCCAGGCCTGGAGTTGCGCATTCCGGCCGGTGCCGTGTTCAAGGATCGAGACGGAAAGGTGCTGAACGAGATCGCGATCGTGCCGACGCCTGTCGATCACTCGCCGTTTCCGCTGCCCGACAACTTCCCGATGTACTTCACCATCCAGCCGGGTGACGCGGTGGTGCAGGGCATGACGCCGGAGGCCGCCAAAGGCATCCAGATTGTCTATCCGAACTACGGCAAGCAGAAGCCGGCCGACAAGGCGGACTTTTGGGTGTACTCGGCAGAGAAGGGATGGGAGATGTATGGCGCGGGGCACGTATCGGCTGACGCGAAGCAATTAGTGGCCGACAAGGACACTCGGCTGGTATGGGCACTTGGCGCAGGCGCCTCGGCAAATCCGGATGAGCCCTCAAACGATAAGAAACCGGATAACAAATGCGACGGCGATCCAGTCGATCTGCAGACCGGATTATTCTTCACCCGCCATACCGACCTTTACGTTAAGGACACTATGCCGTTGGTTGTGGATCGCTCGAACAATGGCGTACTGAACTTCAATTCGCCCTTTGGCGTTGGTTCGGGTACCTCGTTGGCCATGACGCTATCGAGCGCTGATGGACTCCAAAATCCCAAGGTTGTCCTATCCTGCGGCGAATCTATTCGCTTCCACCTAGTCGCTGGGCAAGCGGTATGGCCGTTAGTCGGCACGGTGTGGCAGCACGCGGATACCGCGTCTGAGTTCCACGGCGCAACACTTCAGTTCCTTAATGACGCTACACCTGAGGCAGCACACTGGGTAATGACGCTCAGAGATGGCAGTCAATATTGGTTTGATCGGCACGCACCTAACAAGCTCGCCGCACACATCGATCGCTTCGGCAATACTGTCAGATATACCTACAACGGGGGTCTGCTCAATCAGGTCATCTCGCCAAACGGCCGATCCATATCCTTCGGTTACAACAGCAAGAACCTTATCCAAACCGTAACCGATCACACCGGCCGGGCCGTTCTCTATGACTACGTGGCGTTTACCAACGTAGGAACCGGTCCGGAAATGCGTGCGCTGAGAAAAGTGACATTTCCCGATGGTACGTCCGAGGAATATACGTACCAGACAATCCACAACGGGGGGATTGATCTCCAAACGCCGACGATCAAGTCAATCAAGGACCGGCGCGGGAACGTCCAAGTGGAAAACACGTTCGACCCTCTACTGATATCAGTCGTGACGAGTCAAAAGTTGGCGGATGGTTCATCGACTGCATTCGACTATGAGCGCGATGCTAGCGGCATTCGCGCGGTGGTAGTCACCGACGCAAAAGGGAACAAGGAACGCACGGAGTTCGACGCGACGAGCCGCTATCCGTCGAAGGTCATCCGTGGGTATGGCACCGCCTCGGCGCTTGAGACCACTTATCGCCGCTCTACGGCCGGTCTCTTGCTCGAGCGAGTCGACGGCCTTCAACGCAAGACAGTGTACCAATACGACGCATTAGGAAACCAAGTCGCAGTGACCCGGCTTGCAGAGTCGAATGCCGCCCGTACGACGCGTCGGGAATATACGCCCGACAACTTGGTGTCGAAGATCAAAGATGATCAAGGGCGTACTACGCGATTGGTCTATGTTGATGGATGTCTCCAATCGTTGACCAATCCCGATGATCGCACCACAACTTACACATGCGATGCGAGCGGTAACGTGGACTCCATGACAAACCCTGATGGTGCGAAAACAAGATACCGATATGTGGGCGGAGACCTCGCCGAAGTCATCGATGCGAAAGGAGGGGTTACACGTCTGACTTATGATGCTCTCGGGCGTACGACCTCGATCACTACTGCTGATAACGCAGTGTCGTTCATGGCCTATGATGTCAACGATCGACTGGTGAGCTACACGGATGCGATCGGGGCAGTAACGAGCTTAGACCATGATGGCAACGGTAACGTCACCGGCATTCACCTTCCCAACGGCTCGTTCATTAGTTACGACTACGATGCAATGAATCGAGTCATCGCTCGTTACGATGCTCTGGGTAACGCCGAACGACGAACGTATAATGCAAACGGGAATATCGAAAACCTCGTGGATCGAAAAGGTCAGGTGACGACGTTTTCCTACGACGAGATCGACCGCCCGGTCCTACTCACCTATGCTGACGGTTCGGAGACAAGGGTGACCTATGACAAGGGTGACCGCATGGTTTCCTTGCTCGATAGTTCATCTGGCGAATTAGCCTGGAGCTACGATGACATGGATCACGTACTCAGCGAATCGTCGGCGGGAGGAGTCGTGAGGTATGCGTTCGATGAAAGCGGACGTCGCTCGCAAATGGTGCTGGACGCGGGAGAGCCGGTCGAGTACGGATACGACGACGAGAATCGGACGAGTTGGATCGCCCACGGTCCCAGTCGGTACGACATCTCTTACGACGGCGCGGGTCGTCGCGAGAGCCTACGGTTCCCCAACGGCATGCACGCTGGATATGGTTACGATGCAATCGGCCGATTGCTTCACCTTACCTACGAAGGATCAGCCGGCGATGAGCTATGGAAGGCCAGCTACAGTTACGATGCAATGGGTAGGCGCGTCTCGGAGCAGAACGGGCCAGTGTCCGCTCCAGGCCTTCTGGACGAGGTGACGCCAATGGATGGCACGTTCGACGCATCGAGCCAGATTGCGCAGAGAGCTGGTACGCCATTTAACTATGACAAGAATGGAAATCTAGTTAGTGACGGCCGCAAGGAATACAGGTGGGACGCAAGGAATCGACTGGCCGCCATCAAAGAGGGCGGCGTGGAAGTTGCGGCGTTCGCGTATGACGCCCTCGGCCGCCGAGTCCTTAAGACGGCAAATGGACGGACCGTGCACTACGTCTATGACGGTCAGTCAGTACTTCGAAGCACCGATGACATGGGCGCGTCATTTTTCATCGAAGGCCCCCGACTGGATGAACATCTGGCGGTCGAGCGTGCGCAGATCAGCTACTACATAACCGATGACCTGCATAGTACAGTCGCCACGGTATCGCATGAAGGCGGTATAGAGGGTCGCTTCTCATACTCGGCGTACGGGCGCACCTCGTCTGATCTATCGGCGGCAGAATCGTTAGGATACACAGGACGTGAACAAGACTTAGACGACCTTTACTACTATCGTGCCCGCTACTACAGCGCTAGCCTCGGGCGCTTCATTAGCGAAGATCCGATCGGATTCGGTGGTGGTGGCCTGAATTTCCATGCTTACGTTAACGGCGACCCTATCTCTCAGATCGATCCACTTGGCCTGCGGCCGTTGACCGACTGCGAGAAGAGGGTTCTCGCGCCGTACATTCCACAGGAAGACTTGGACAAGGCAGATGTCCATGACGGCGATGTACCTTGGTACCTACCAAAGGATATGGACGGTATCACTCGTGGCCACGACATCTATTTTCGGCCAGGGGCATATCCATACGGTACGCCAGCGGGATTTCAGATCCTCGCGCACGAGCTAGTTCACGTGGGCCAGTACCGAGATGGCATGACATGGATTTCATATCTCTTGTCAGTACGCAGCGGATACGCAGAAGACAGTAAGTATGAAAAGCCTGCCTATGATAAGGGATTAAAAGTGCGCGACGACCTTAAGAACAAGAAGAATCCTTGCAACTGCGGAGAAGGAGAAAGCTGATGTGCCGCTGGCTAGCAGTAACCCTCCTCATGCTAACCATACCCGCCCCTGCGATCGCAGATGTATCTTCGATTACTAGAGACTTTTTTCGCCAGCCGGTGGTTGAGCGGATGCGAACGTTTCGAACTCATCCACTCGACGTGCAGTTGGCGCTCTTTCTCTACGGTAATCAGAAGGTTCACCCGCCGGCTCAGTACCTCGCCGACTGCTTTGCCTTGAGCGGGCCTGACGGTGTGACGTTGCTCCGCGAGAGGTTAGGGATGCCGGGGTCCGACTTAGACATTCGTGACATGGCTATGTTACTGGAGACTATGCAGGCAGCGGGGACCTACGACGTTCGCCATGACGCGCAGTTGATGGGTCGACTAAGCGAGCGGATCGCTACGATGCGAGACCAGGGCTGGAAGAGTACAGCCTTGAGCATGCTTAAGCGCATCGAAACGGCCGTGCTGCATCGACCTGCCTCTGTGTCTCAGTGCGCAATTGCGACATAGGATGCAGAAGGAGCCAAGTGTTTGGGTTAAAGCATGGCGACATTAGCCGCGATGCGTCGTGGAAAGCACTCTGCTGATCAGGGCTTGGCCCGTTTGTCCAAGCGATCGCTCGGCCGACGCTGGCGTGGCGGGTGCAGGGGAGTTATGGAGGGAAAGCGCCCTCGTTTTAGCGATCGCCTTGCGGGCGATTGCGCCCTTGCCGATCGCTAGGTACTGACCTGCCCGCCGCTGCCGTACCAGAGAAACGCAGGCACATGCGGACGTGCGACGTCCCCCCGGTTTTGAGTAGCGAGACGATTTGGAGTCCAATCCCCCAACTGACGGAGATTGGACGTGAAGAAGCGCCTTTCCGAAGAGCAGATCATCGGCTTCCTGCGTGAGGCCGAAGCCGGCATGGCAGTGAAGGATCTATGCCGCAAGCACGGCTTCAGCGAAGCCTCGTACTACCTGTGGCGCAGCAAGTTCGGCGGTATGACGGTGTCCGAGGCCAAGCGGCTTAAGGAACTGGAGGCGGAGAACGCCCGCCTGAAGAAGCTCCTGGCGGAGTCGATGCTGGAGAACGAGGTCACTCGTGAGGCACTGCGAAAAAAGTGGTGACCGCACCGGCTCGACGCGTGCTGGTGCGGGAGATGACGAGCCAAGGACTCAGCGAACGCGTGGAACGTGAACAAGCGTATTCTTCCGAGCGGCCTGCCGCGCCCGACGAAGGGCATCGCCGCCTGGCGATGAAAATAACAAGGTCGACATTACGCAATATTCCACCCTTTCCGGCCTCGCCCACCACATCGGCAACCCAGTCCACGAACGCCCTCCCCATCGGTGAACGATGCCGGTTCTTCGGATAAATAACGGACAAAGGCGACGGGGGCGCCTGGACATCGGCAAACACCCGCTGACCCTCCAGCTGTAGAGGGTCGAACTGTCCGGGCCGATGGATCACCGGATGTCCGCGGACACTCCGGTTGGCGACGGTGTCCCCGCTCTCCCCCGCAGCAGGCCGCAGAGGCAGTGGGCTACCCTTGGCACGCCACGTGCAATGCGAGTCTTCGACCGCACGACGCGGCCAGCCCCGGTGTGCATCCCGGGGACAGGGTGGAACTTCCGATCCGAAGGAACGAAGCATGTTCGGCTATTACCTCGAACTGGCGTTGCGCAGCCTCAAGCGCAGCCCGGGGCTCACGGTGCTGATGGTGTTCGCCATCGGCTTCGGCGTGGCGGCATCGATGACGACCTACTCCGTGCTGCGCGCGGTGTCGGGCGATCCCATCCCGTGGAAATCGTCGCGGCTCTTCGTGCCGCAGATCGATGCGTGGGGGCCGACCGGCCGGCGCGATGGAAGCACGGAGCCGCCGGATGCCCTGACGTACATCGACGCGATGGCCCTGATGCGCGACCACCGCGCGACGCTGCAGTCGGCGATCTACATGATCGCGCCGTCCATCGTCCCCGAAGGGGCGGGCAAGCATCCGCTCAACGTCACCGGGCACGCGGTCTACAGCGAATTCTTCCCGATGGTGGAGGCGCCGTTCCTGCACGGCGGTGGCTGGAGCGCGGACGACGACCAGCGACGTGCGGCCGTGGCGGTCATCACCCAGCGACTCAACCTGAAACTCTTTGGCGGTGCCGACAGCGTCGGCAGGTCGATCAGTGTGGGAGGCAAGGCGTATCGCATCGTTGGCGTGCTGGGTGACTGGAACCCCATGCCCCGCTATTACGACGTCTTCAACAGCGGCGGCTTCTCGACGGATAAGGACGATCTGTTCATCCCCTTCGACCGGGCGATCGAGACCGGCGTGACCCGCGATGGCAGCACCAGCTGCAACATATCTCCGAAGGATCCGGGCTTCGTCGGCCTGCAGCAGTCGTCATGCGTCTGGGTGTCGTACCTGGCGCAGCTCGACGATGGGGCGGCCGTGGCGTCCTATAGGCAATACCTCGACGGCTACGCGCGCGACCAGCAGGCCGCGGGGCGATTCGCCTGGGCGCCGAACGGCCGTCTGCGCAACGTCACCGACTGGCTCGCTGCGCAGGAGGTCGCGCCGCGCGATACCAAGATATCCGCCGTCGTCGCGCTGGGCCTGCTGATCGTGTGTCTGGTCAACACCGTCGGACTGCTACTCGCCAAGTTCCTCCGTCGCAGCGGCGAGATCGGCATCCGTCGCGCCCTGGGTGCACCGAGATCGGCGATCTATGCGCAGTTCCTCACCGAGGCGAGCATCGTCGGTCTGGCAGGCGGCATGCTCGGGCTTCTCCTCACCGGTGTCGGCGTGCTCGCGATGGGTTCGATGCTGCCACGGAACATTGCCTCGCTGGCACGCATCGACATGCCCCTGTTGCTCTTGACCCTTGTCGTGGCGGTGCTGTCCGCCGTACTCGCCGGTCTCTACCCCACGTTGCGCGCCTCGCAGGTCCAGCCGGCGTGGCAGCTGAAGTCGAACTGAGGAGCACCCCGTGAGACTCCATCCCATGTTCGCGGCCTTGCGCAGGCACAAGGCCGGCGTCGTGCTCATCGCACTACAGATCGCCCTGACCCTCGCCATCGTCTGCAACGCCATCTTCATCATCGGCCAGCGCGTCCAGAACATCGGACGCGCCAGCGGCATGAACGAAAGCGACGTGTACATCGTCAGCCAGCAATGGGTCGGCGTCGAAAACGTCGAAGACGAGGCGAGCGTGGCGAAGCTCGATGCCCTGCAGCGCGAAGACCTCGCGGCATTGCGCAACATGCCCGACGTCGCCGCCGTCACCCCGACCAACTCGCTCCCTCTCTACAACGCCTCATGGACGGGTTCGGTGTCGCTGAAGCCCGGAAACGGCGAATACGATGGCACCGCTCCCGGTACGGCCTATGTGGCGTATTACGATGTCGACGATCAGGCACTCGCCGTGCTGGGCGCGAAGCTGGTCGAAGGGCGCTTCTTCCACGCGGACGAAGTCATCAACATCGGCGGCAAGGACCCGCGCCACGCGAAGGTGATGGTGATCTCTAAGGCATTGGCGCAGAAGCTGGTCCCCGATGGCAGTGCGCTTGGAAAGCCGCTGTATATCGACGGCACCACGGATCCGATCACCGTCGTAGGCGTGCTCGATACGCTCCAGGCACCCGCTAACGTGACGAAGGTGCCCTGGAACACGGTGCTCATGCCGGTGCGGCTGAACTCGTTCTTCTCGCGCTACGCGGTACGTGCGAAACCCGGCAGGCTCGACGCGGCCATGAAGGCCACCCCCGACGTGCTGTACAAAGCCAACCCGATGCGCGTGCTCGACGAGTACAGCGTCAAGTCGTTCGCCGCCGTTCGCCGCGATGCTTATCAATCCGACCTCAGCATGGCGATCCTCATGGGCGCGGTGTGTGTGATCCTGATCGGCGTCACCGCGGCGGGCATCGTCGGCCTCACGAGTTTCTGGGTCGGGCAGCGCCATCGGCAGATCGGCGTGCGACGGGCGCTCGGCGCACGCAAGGTCGACATCCTCATGTACTTCCAGATGGAGAACCTCGCCATCGCGGGTGGCGGCGCGGCCATCGGCACGTTGCTGGCCATCGTTATCAACTTCTGGCTGATGCGTAACTTCGACATGGCACGCCTGCCGCTGCCCTGGATCGGCGTGGGCATCGTGGCGGTGCTGGTGCTGGGGCAGCTGTCGGTGCTTTCGCCTGCGAGGCGTGCGTCCAACGTGCCGCCGGTGGCGGCGACGCGGGCGGGCTAAGACCGCCGGTCGTTACAAGCGCCCCTGTCCGCGCTGTGGCACAGTGCGGCCACACGACGACCGGGGGACAGACGATGGACAACCGAAACAACGCATCGACGAGGTGGGCGCCCGCGCTCGGTCGGCTGCTGCTGAGCGTGCTCTTCCTTGCATCCGGCATCGGCAAGCTGATGGCGCCCGCGGCGACCATCGCGTACATCGCGTCCGTAGGGCTTCCGCTGCCGTCTGTCTCTTACGGCGTAGCGGCCTTCGTCGAGGTGGCGGGTGGGGCACTGCTTCTGGTTGGCTACCGCACGCGCCCTGTCGCGGCGGTGCTCTGCCTGTTCACGCTGGCGGCGGCTGTGTTCTTCCACAACCACTTCGCCGATCAGAACCAGCTGATCCACTTCCTGAAGAACCTTGCCATCGCAGGCGGCCTGCTCCAGGTCGTCGCGTTCGGCGGCGGTGCCTGGAGCCTCGACGCGCGGCGCCGCTAGTACTTCAGTCGGAGCAACGGCTCGTTCTTCTGGGCGAGTTCGAAGAGGTCCTGGAACTCCTCCTCCGTTTCATCGTCCAGCGCGTACACCGCCACCGGCTCGCTCGTGAGCGGGTTCGGTTGGGGTACGCGCGGTGGCGCCTGTAGCGAGAACTGCAACCCGTCTCGCTCGACCAGGAGCGGCGCCTCCTCGACGTGCGCCGTCCGGATGTCGCTCCCGGTGTAGATGAAGACCGCTGTGATCATCGTCGTGTCCTCTTGCATGGATTCATGGCCCACGGGCGTCAGGCGAAAGCTTCCGTCAGCAGGGCCAGCGTCTGTTCCTTGTGTCGCGTGCTCGATCCCACGGCCGGTGAAGCGGCGGCCGCGCGGCCGATATAGCGAACGCCCTCCGTGACGCCGAGCTCGCGTTGCAGGTCGCGCAGCCGCGGCGCCATGTATGTCCAGGCGCCCATGTTCTCCGGCTCCTCCTGGCACCATACCCACTCGGCGTTGGCGAAGCGCGCCATTTCTTCCGCGATGCGCCGTGCCGGGAACGGGTAGAGTTCCTCGACGCGAAGAAGGTAGACGTCCTGCAGGCCGAGCTTCTCGCGCTGGTCAAGCAGGTCGTAATAGACCTTGCCGGAACCGATGAGAACGCGGCGGATGCCGGCATCCGGAAGCAGGCCCGGCGTGCGGCCCGTCGTATCCGCGTCGTCGCGGAGCACCGGCTGGAAGGCCGTACCGGGTCCCATCTCGTCCAGCGTCGATTTCGCACGGCGGTGGCGCAGAAGGCTCTTCGGCGTCATCAGGATGAGCGGCTTGCGAATGTCGCGGCGCACCTGCCGGCGCAGGATGTGAAAATAGTTGGCGGGCGTGGTGCAATTGGCCACCTGCCAGTTGTCCTCGGCCGAGTTCTGCAGGAAGCGCTCCAGCCGCGCCGACGAATGCTCCGGTCCCTGACCGTCGAAGCCGTGCGGAAGGAGGCAGGTCAGCCCCGACATGCGCAGCCATTTTCGTTCGCCGGAGGCGAGAAACTGGTCGAACACCACCTGCGCGCCGTTGGCGAAGTCGCCGAACTGCGCCTCCCACAGCACCAGCGCGTGTGGGTCGGCGGTGCTGTAGCCGTACTCGTAGGCGAGCACGGCCTCCTCGGACAGCATCGAGTTGATCACTTCGAACGGTGCCTGTCCGGCCGCCACCGCGCCGAGCGACACGTGCCGGGCGCCGGTCTCCTGATCCGTGATGGCGGCATGGCGTTGCGTGAAGGTGCCCCGTTCGCTGTCCTGTCCAACCAGCCGCACCCGCGTCCCCTCGGCGAGCAGCGTACCGAGCGCGAGGGCTTCCGCCGTGGACCAGTCGATGCCCTCGCGTTCGTCGAGCGTCTTGCGACGCGCGTCGAGGAAGCGGCGCACGGTGGGATGTACCTGGAACCCATCCGGCACTCGCGTCAGCGTGCTGCCGACGTCGACGAGCGCGTCGCTTCGGGCCGCCGTGTCGCCGATCGTGTCCGCCTCCGGATCCTGCGTGGAACGGATGCCTTTCCAGCGGCCTTCGAGCCAGTCGGCGCGCTCGGGACGGTACGCGTCGCTCGCTTCGAATTCCGCATCGAGGTGGGCGACCCATTCGGCTTTCATCGTGTCGACGTCCTCGTCGGTCACGATGCCTTCGCCGCGCAGGCGTTCCACGTAGATCTCGAGCGTGGAGGGATGGGCGCGAATGGCCGCGTACATCGCCGGTTGCGTGAACGCGGGCTCGTCGCCTTCGTTGTGACCGTAGAAACGGAAGCACACCATGTCGACGACGGCCGGCATGCCGAACGTCTGGCGGTATTCGAAGGCGAGACGCGACACGGCGATCACCGCCTCCGGATCGTCGCCGTTGACGTGGAAGATCGGCGCGTCGACCATCCGTGCGAGATCGGACGGATGCGCCGTCGACCGCGAGTCGACGGGATTCGTGGTGAATCCGATCTGGTTGTTGATGATGAAATGAACCGAGCCGCCGGTGCGATGGCCTTCCAGCCCCGAGAGACCGAACATCTCGGCAACGACGCCCTGGCCCGCGAAGGCCGCGTCGCCATGAATCAGCAGGGGCAGCACGCTGGAGCGTGCCACGCTGTCGCCGTTGCGATCCTGTTTCGCGCGCACGTTGCCCAGCACCACCGGATCGACGATTTCCAGATGCGAGGGATTGGCGGCCATCGATAGGTGCATGGTGCGACCGTCGATTTCGCGGTCGGCGGACACGCCGGCGTGGTATTTCACGTCACCCGATCCCTCGATGCCCTCGGGGATGAACGATCCGCCCCTGAACTCGCTGAAGATCGCCCGATGCGGTTTATTCAGTACCTGGCTCATCACGTTGAGGCGGGTACGGTGCGCCATGCCGATCACGATGTCAGTCACGCCGTGCCGCGCGGCCATCTGCACGATGGCTTCGAGCGCGGGGATCGTGGCTTCCGCGCCATCGGCACCGAAGCGCGTGGTACCGACGAATTTCTTGTCGAGGTACCGTTCGAAGCCCTTCACCTCCACGAGCTTCTTCAAGAGGGCGAGCTTTTCGTCGCGTGCGAGCGCGCCTGGCGGTTCCGCGTCCTCGATGCGCTGGCGAAGCCACTCGCGGCGAGCCGGATCGACGATGTGCATGTACTCGTACCCGATGCTGCCGGTATAGCGCTTCCGCAGGGCGGCCTCCAGCTCGCGGAGCGTCATCGATTCGCGACCGAACGCGCCGTCCACGAACACGCTGCGATCGAGGTCGGCGTTGGCGAAACCATGTTCCGCAGGATCGAGGCCGGCGTGCGGCAGGGGGGCTTTCAGCCCGAGCGGATCGAGTTGCGCGCCGAAATGTCCGCGTGTGCGGAATGCCTGGATCATCGCCTGTGCGCGGACGGCATCCTTGACGGCGCCCGTGCCGTCGGGCGATGCCACCGGCGCTCGTTGCGGCGTCGTCGGCGCGGGCCCGGGCGGGATGTTTCCAAGCGCGTTCTGCCACTCCGGGGGAAGGGATGCGGGATCGCGCTCATAGCGCTGCGCGAGATCTTCGATATAGGTCGCGTTGCCAGCGTCGAGGTACGAGGTCTGCGAGAAGAAATGGCGGAGAGGGGTGGCGCGGGGTACGGCGTTCACGGGACATGTCCTGCAGCGTTGCTGCGTTGAGAAGTCGCGATAACGGAAGGGTCGGGTGTCAGGCCACGGTGTCGAGGTCCTGGCGAACGGCCCGTTGCAACTCGCCATACGCAGCGACGAGTTGCTCGAGGGAAAAGGAGCGGTTCCTGCCACTGGGATTCGGCAGTATCCAGACGCGTGAGGATCCGATGGTCGCCGCCTGTCGGCCCCACGCGATGTCGTGCCGACCGGACAGCCCCGCGTAAGCGGCCTTGCCGAGGAACGCCACGACGCGGGGCGCGAGACGCGCGATTTTCGCTTCGAAGGCGGGGCGTGCCGCGACGAAATCCGCCGTGCGGAGTTCGTCGGCACCGGCGGTGGCGCGTCCGACGACGGCGGTGATGCAGTAGCCGAAGCGCACGAGCGACGCGTCCCGATCGGGCGTCAAGGTCTCGGGCGTGAATCCCGCAAGGTGCAGCACGCGCCAGAAACGATTGCCGCGGCCGTCGAAGTGATGACCGCTACGGATCGCGAGAAGGCCGGGGTTGATACCGCAGAAGAGCACGTCGAGCCGGGGCGCGACGATGTCCCGCAGCTGCCCATGCCCGTCGGCGCTCATTGGCAGATCACCTCGACGGCGCTCACAGCGAGCTTGCGCAGATCCTCCCGCGACGTGCCCGAACGCGCACGCAGGGCGATGGTGTGCATGACGGCGGATGCGAGAACGGCGAGGCCCTTCGTATCCATGCCCGAACGCACCTCGCCAGCATGCCGCGAGGAGGAAAGGCGGGCTTCGAACGCGGCATCGAGCCGCAGGAAGCCTTCGGCCACGATGCGCCGGATGTCCGGATCGTCGTAGGCCTCGGTGACCGCGGTGCCGACCACGAAGCAGCCGCGCGCCTCGCCTTCTGGCGAGAAATACATCGACAGCGCCGCGTCATACGCGCGCATCAAAGCCTCGGACAAGGGCACGTTCTCGTCGAGCGCGTCGCGCATGGCCGCGAATTTCGCCGTCCAGTAGTCGGTCAGCGCACGCACGTAGATCGCGTGCTTGTCGCCAAACGCCGCGCGAAGGCTCGGGCGGTTCATACCCGTGGCGGCCGCGATGTCGTCGAGCGAGGTAGCCGCGTAGCCAAGCCGCCAGAACACCTCGGCGGCACGCGCCATCGCCTCCTTCGGGTCGTAAGCCCGTGGCCGTCCACGGGTCTTTCTGCCAGGCGGATCCAATTTTGTTCGATCTTGCATAAAAAACTTGAACCCATGAAGTGCGCCCGAATATTATGCGATCCCGAACAAAAATATCAAGGCCCGGGGGCGAACGTCCCCAGGACGGATCCGTATCCCTTCAACCGACGCCAAGCTCATGACTAATCGAGACATTTCCGCTATCGACGCCCGTGGCCGGAACCGGCTCCGCTGGTTCCTGATGCTCGCTCTACCGGCCCTGCTCGCGCTTGGCGGCGCCTGTCACTACGTGAAGAACCGGCGCTATGTGTCCACGGACGACGCCTTCGTCCATGCGGCGAAGGACTCGATCAACGCCAGGGTGTCCGGTCAGGTGGTCGAGATCGCCGTGAGGGACAACCAGCCGGTGAGGAAGGGCCAGCTCTTGTTCCGCATGGACCCGGCGCCGTACCGGATCGCGGTAGACCGTGCCCAGGCACGCCTCGACACGGCGCGCTTGCAGATCGAAGCGCTGAAAGCCACCTACCGCCAGCAGCAGGCCGCGCTGCAGTCGGCGCGGGACGCCGGGGATTTCGATCAGCGCGAGTTCGCGCGCAAGAAGGCGTTGCTGGCCTCCGACTTCGCCTCGCGGTCCACGTTCGAGCGTGCCGAAACCGACATGAAGGTGGCGCGGCAGCATGTGGTGTCCGCCCAGCACGAAGCGGCGAACACCCTGGCCGCCCTGAACGGGGATCCCGATATCGATGTCGACCAGCACCCGGCGGTGCGCGAGGCACGCGCCGAACTGGATCGGGCGAAGCTCGACCTCTCCTACGCCGACATCGTCGCGCCCGACGACGGCGTGGTCACGCAGGTCGACGAGTTGCAGATCGGCGACTTCGTGTCGAACGGCTCGACCGTGTTCTCCCTCGTGTCCCATCGTGACATCTGGATCGACGCCAATTTCCGGGAAACCGATCTCACCCACATGCGCCCAGGCCAGCCCGCGACGATCGAGGTCGACGCCTACCCGGGGCACCCTTTTCGGGCCCACGTCGTCAGCATGAGCCCCGGCACGGGATCGCAGTTTTCGATCCTGCCGCCGGAGAACGCGACGGGTAACTGGGTCAAGGTCGTGCAGCGCCTGCCTGTACGACTCGAGCTCGACGCCGCCGAAGGCAGCCATGCCCTCTACTCGGGCATCAGTGTCGTCGCTCGCGTGGACATCGACGGCGGCGACACGGGGGGATCGCGGCCGTGACCGGCGCGGCAGACAACCATCGCGATCCGGATCGCTCGCAGACGGGCATGCTCGTCGTGGCCACGCTGCTTGCGACATTCATGCAGGCCGTGAACATCTCGATCCCCAACGCCGCGCTGCTGCACATGCAGGGCACGCTGTCGATGTCGGACGATCAGGTCGGCTGGATCTTCTCGTCGTACCTCACCGCCGGCGCGCTGGTGATGCCGGTCGCGCAGTGGCTCGGCGCGCGCTTCGGCCGGAAGCGCGTGCTGCTCGTCTCGCTGGGCGTGTTCGCGGTGGCGCTGATCCTCGTCACCCGTGCCACGACGCCGCTGGGTTTCGTCTATGCCCGGATCCTGCAGGGCGCCGCGAGCGGGACACTCGGTCCGCTGTCGCTCGCGATCCTCCTCGATATCCTGCCGCCGCGTCGCCACGCGCGCACGGGCATGGTGTGGACGGTGACGTCGCTGGCCGGCATGTTGAGCGGCCCCGGTATCGGCGGCTGGCTGTCCGAGTACCACGGCTGGCCGTCGATCTTCCGGGTGAGCCTGCCGCTCACCGCGGTGATCATGCTGGCGCTCGCGCTGTTTCTTCCCGAGAAGAAGGCGGCACAGCGACCCACCTTCGATTTCTTCGGCCTCGCGACGTTCTCGATGGGCGTGGCGGGCCTGCAGATGATGCTCGACCGCGGCGAACGCATGGAATGGAGCGCGTCGCCGGAGATCTGGATCGAAGGACTCGCCGCGCTGCTCGGCCTGTACCTCTTCGTCGTGCACATCGCGACGCGCGAGAAGCATTTTCTCGACAAGGCGTTGTTCAGGGACAGGAACTTTGGCTTCTCCACGATCATCTTCTTCGCCGTCGGCTTCGTTCTCCTGCCGACTCTGGCACTGACGTCGCCGATGCTGATGGAGATTTTCCGCTATCCGGCCGACACCACGGGATTTCTGATGATTCCGCGCGGCGTCGCGCTGAGCGGCGCGCTGCTGCTCGCGTGGCACGCGCCGGCGAGGCTCGACCCGCGGGTTCTGGTCCTCACGGGCGCGGGGCTGGCGGTGTACGGCACGTGGCGCATGCTCGACTACTCGCCGCAGATGCACTGGAACGTCGTGGTGCTCGCGGGCGTGCTGCAGGGCGCCGGGTTGGGGCTCACGATGCCCGGCCTCACGCGCGCGGCGTTCAGCACGCTGGAGCCGTCGTTGCGGCCGGAGGGCACGCTGCTCTTCAACCTGTCTCGCTTGTACGGCAGCACCATCGGCATCGCGATCGTGCAGATCTTCTTCTTCGGCAACACCCAGAGCATGCACCTCGCCCTGGCGCAGCATCTTCATCCCTACGGCGCGGCCCGATCGTCATCGGGTGCGGCCCTTGCCTCCCTCAATGAACTGGTCACGGGACAGGCCGCGCTCATCGCCGTCATCGGTCAGTTCAAGCTCCTGATGCTGGCTCTCCTCCTCGTCACTCCTCTCGCGCTGTTCCTGCATCACCCCAGGGCAGCCGTCGACACCCGCAGGTCCTCCCCATGACATCCTCGCGTCCATCGTTCATCGGACACGCCGTCCGCACGGCCGCGTTCGCCGCACTCGCCCCCACGTTGTTGGCCGCTTGCATGGTCGGTCCCGAGTTCGCGCGTCCCTCGCCGCACGCGTCGACGCACTACGACGTCCAGGCGGAGCATGACCTCGCTGGCGACGCCAGCGCGAGCGGCAAGCCGCACGTCGATCTGAACCGGGCGATCGACGGCCACTGGTGGTCCGTCTTCGGATCGAAAACGCTGGACGACGTCATGCGTCGCGCCATCGCAGGCAATCTGGATCTCGACGCCGCCGACGCATCCATCGCTCAAGCCGACGAAGCCGCGGTCGCGGCAGGCGGCGCGCTGAAACCACGGGTGGACTTCGATGCGCAGGCCGGTCGGCAACGCGGCGGCTCACTCGGCGCGCACACGGGTAACGTCTACTCTGTCGGTCCTCGGGTCGCTTTCGACTTCGACCTGTTCGGTGGGACGAAACGACAGGTCGAGGAGCGCGAGGCCCTGGCGACCCTGCAGCGACACCGTTACGACGCCGCATGGCTCACGGTCACCGGTGACGTGGCCACGCAGGCCATTCTCCTTGCGTCGGCGCGCGCGCAGATCGATGCCGTGCGGGCGCTGATCGCGAACGACAGGCGCAACCTGGAGCTCGTCCGCACGGCGCATCGCTACGGCAGCGCCACGCAGGTCGACATCGCACTCGCGACGAACCAGCTCGCGCAGGACGAGACGCTCCTTCCACCGCTCGCGCAGCAGCGCGACGCGGCGCGCCATGCACTGTCGATCCTCGCCGGCAGAGGTCCTGCGGACTGGATCCCGCCGGATTTCGAACTGGCCGATTTCACGTTGCCTGCGACGCTGCCCGTCAGCCTGCCGTCGGAGCTGGCGCGCACGCGTCCGGACATCCTCGAAGCCGAGGCGCGGCTGCACGCCGCGAGCGCCGCGATCGGCGTCGCGACGGCCGATCTCTACCCGCGCCTGCAACTCTCCGCCGCGTTGACGCAGACGGGACCGGGACCGGCATCGCTCTGGGGCATCGCCGCGGCGCTCACGGGGCCGATCTTCCACGGGGGCGAGCTGCAGGCGAACCGTCGCGGCGCCGTCGATGGCTACAAGGCGGCATTCGCCGCCTACCGGCAGACGGTGATCGTGTCGCTGGGGCAGGTCGCCGACGTGCTGCAGGCGATCGATCACGACGGCGACGAGTATGCTGCCCAGACCCGTGCCCTCGACGCCGCCGACACGGGCGCCCGCCTGAGTCGTGCGGGATACGGAGCGGGCGAGACCAGCGTGCTCCAGGTACTGGACGCGGAGCGCGCCTACCAGCGGGCCCTGATCGGCCAGATTCGCGCGCGCACGGCGCAGTACCTCGATACGACGGAGCTCGCCGTTGCGCTTGGCGGCAACGCGGGTGGCGCGTTCGAGCGGCGGGTGGCGACCGCCGATGCGCACTGACCGCATGAGCGAGAGAACCGTTGCACGAAACGCAACATGTCGCGGAACCGGCGTACGGACCGGGCACGCACGGTGAAGCGCGTCGGGGCTTGACGATCGGACGGGCATCGGAACAATGCACGATCCCGTTTTCCGTCGGTAAGCTCCATGATGTTTCTTCCCGGACGCCGTTGGTGCGTCCTTGCGTTTCTGTTCCTCACCGGCGCGGCGCACGCGTCCGGCACGGCATGTCCGCAGTTCTTCGTCGGCGGCAAGGCGCCCGACTTCGTGGATGCGACGCTCGCGCGCCGCACCACGCGTCTGTGCTTCGACGCGTACGCCCTCGCGGCGTCCGGCGTGACGAAAGGCCCGCTGTGGTCCGCCGAGCGACTGACGGCGGCGCAGGTGCGCCAGGCGGAAGACACGCCGCGCAAAGGCAACTTTCACCCCGAGCCGCGCATCCCCGACGAAGACCGGTCGCAGCTCGTCGACTACAAGCGTAGTGGTTACGATCGCGGCCACATGGCGCCTTCGGGCGACCAGCCCACGTATACGGCGCAACAGCAGAGTTTTTCGCTCGCCAATGTGGTTCCCCAGAATCGCACGCTGAACGGTCGCAAGTGGGAGCGCATCGAGTCGGGGCTGCGCGAACTGGCGATGCGCGAAGGCGAAGTCTTCGTGATCACCGGCCCCGGCTTCGATTCGGGGGCGCCTCGCCGTATCGGCCCCCACGACGTCGCGGTACCCGACTTCACATGGAAGGCCGTCTATGTGCCGTCGCGTCGCGGCGCCGCCGCGTGGCGTTGCACGAATGTGGACAATCCCGATTGCGCGGTGGTGTCCATCGATCAACTGACGCGTGCCACGGGCGTCGCGCCGTTTCCGGCGCTCGATGCAGGCATGCGCGCAAGGGCATTGTCGCTGCCGCTGCCGCGCTGAATCCCATGCGCGAAAATGCCAATTTGTCCGCAGCGTGCAAGAACGTCATGGTCCGCACCCGTCACGATAGACGTTGCGGGCGCGCCAGGGGCGCGCTGTAAACCACCGCTTCCACGGAGGGTTTACGAACCCGCATGCTGGATTCTGATGGGATAGGCACTGATGACGATGAAAGCGCGCCCGACGGGCAGCGGTTGCGCGGAATCGTTCGACAACGACTTGCTGGACCACGCGCCGCATAGCGTGGTCCTGCTCGATTCGAGCGGTCACGTACTTGGCTGGAACAAAGCGTCCGAGCAGCTGTATGGCTGGGACAGGCACGACATGGTGGGCGAACACCTCGGAGAGCGGCTGTCCTGTCGCCTCACGGGCGAGCGTGCCCCCGGGTTCCGTCGGGACGACCTGCTCGACGACTGGTCCGGGTGGCTGCGTCGCGAGGCGCGGGACGGCTCGCCACGGTTCGTGCATGTGATCCGCCGAAAGATGCGCGGCAGCGACGGCGAAGGCGCGCGCATCGTCGAATTCGTGACCGACCAGGCGGGCCATCTCGACGGCACGCACGCCGCACGCGTGGCGGTCCTGGGGCAACTCACCGCGTCGATCGCCCACGAGGTCAGCCAGCCCCTGTCGACCATCGCCCTGACCAGTGCGAGCATGCTCAGCTGGCTCGCACGGGACGTTCCCAACCTCGACGAACTGCGCGAACTGGCGAAGAGCACGGCGGAGCAGGCGACGCGTGCCGCCGACGTGCTCGGTCGCATCCGCACGATGGCATCGCGCGCGGAGACCTCGATGCAGCCCGTCGCCATCAATACCGTCGTGCAGGACAGTTTTCGCTTCCTGCGCCACGAGTTCCTGCTGCGGGACATCGACGTCGAGGCGTGCCTCGATCCGACGGAGCCGGTCGTGTTCGGCGACGGCGTGCAGTTGCAGCAGGTGCTGGTGAACCTCGCCCTCAACGCCGTCCAGGCCATGACCGGGGCGACGAGCGACGTTCGCCGCCTTCGCGTCACCACCCGCGCATCGGTGGACGGCTGGGTCGCGCTATGCGTGGAAGATACCGGTCCCGGCATCGACGCCGCCGACGCGCACACCCTGTTCCAGAGTTTCCACACGACGAAGGCCGACGGCATGGGCCTGGGGCTGCCGATTTCGCAGTCCATCGTGCACGGGCACGGCGGGATGATCCGCCTGGCCCCGCGTAACGAGGGATGGGGCGCGCGGTTCGTCGTGGAACTGCCGGTGTTCAATCGCGCCGGCTGACCTCATGGCAGATGGTCGCGCACCCAGCCGACGATCTGCGACGTGCTCACCGCGCCGGACTGACGCGCGACCTCGCGGCCACCGGCGAAGAGAATCATCGTAGGAATGCTGCGGATGCCGAAGCGCGACGACAGGGTCGGCTCGGCATCCGAATCCACCTTCGCCAGCCGCACACGCGGTTCGAGCTGCTTCGCCGCGGCTTCGAACTGCGGCGCCATGGCAAGGCACGGTCCGCACCAGGTCGCCCAGAAATCGACCACCAGAGGCACGCCGCTACGAAGTGCAAACGCATCGAACGCGTCCGTCTTCAGCGCGAAGGGCTTGCCGGTGAAAAGTGCCTGATGGCAGCGGCCGCAGTTCGGGCTCTCGGCGAGCCGATCCTGCGCCACGCGGTTCATCGCACCGCAGTTCGGGCAGGCGAAGACGATGGGTTCTGCGGCCATGATCGGGTCTCCGGAAAGGGCATCATTCTGACTGAACGCCGGGTTCGCCGACTTGGACGAACCCGGTTCGCGGGATCACGCACGCGACTTCAGTCGCTCGCGATGCGCCGCCTGCTTCGCGCGGTTGCCGCACGACGCCATGCTGCACCAGCGGCGGGCATGGCCCCGCGTGTGGTCGGCGAACAGCAGCGTGCACGTCGGTCCTTCGCAGGCCTTCACATGGGAGAAGTCTTCCGTGGTCACCAGCGCCGCCATGGCTTCGGCGATCGGCATCAGCAGCGACTCAGGCGAGGCCCAGCGGCGCGTCCGCTCGACGCGCAGCGCATCCCCGTCAGCGACGATCCGCTCGAAGGCCTCGTCGCGCGCAAGTAACCGGTTCAGCGTCTCGAGGTGATCGAGCGCCGCAGCAGGGAGCGACTCGCCCATGTGCTCGCGGACGAATCCGGCGAACCACTCGCGCAGGCTCCGGGCCTGCGCTGCAAGGCGGTCCAGCTCGCCCGGCATCGCGGCGTCGCGCATGGCTACGAGCACATCGGCCGGCACCATGCCGGACTGCGCAAGCCAGTCCAGCAGCCCTTCGCCGTCGTGGATGGCGTCCACGGGCTCGTCCACCGGCGTGGCGATGGAGTTGAGGAAGTCGAGACCAGGGGCATCGGCCACGAACATGGCGGGGGAGGGGCGGGTCATGGTGGGTGTCCGGGAGGCGAAGCTCGAAAATAACCGGCAAGAGGCCTATTGACAAGTTACATGGCGATTCGTAACCTCTCAATCAACCACTAGATGGTTACATCAATCCTCCCACCAGGAATTGCCATGACTGCCATCCAGTACCGCACCGCCGACGTCGACGGATTCAACGTGTTCTATCGCGAGGCCGGCCAGCCGGGTGCGCCGAAGCTTCTGCTCCTGCACGGCTACCCGACCTCGGGCCACATGTTCCGCGACCTTATCCCGCTGCTGGCCAATCGCTTCCACATCATCGCGCCGGATCTGCCGGGCTTCGGCCAATCGGATATGCCGCCGCGCGACACCTTCGCGTACACGTTCGACAGCATGGCGAAGGTGATCGGTCGCTTCACCGAGGTAGTGAACTTCGACCGATTCGCCGTTTACGTCTTCGATTACGGCGCGCCTACCGGCTTCCGCATCGCAACCGCGCACCCGGAACGCATCACGGCAATCATTTCGCAGAACGGCAACGCCTACGAGGAAGGGCTGAGCGACGCGTGGACCCCGGTACAGACATACTGGAACGATCCGACGCAGGAAAATCGCGACGCGCTGCGCGCGATGCAGACGCCTGAAACGACGCGCTGGCAGTACGTGCACGGTGTGCCCGACGAGTCGATGGTATCGCCCGACGGTATCGCGCTGGACAATTACTATTTGGCGCGCCCAGGCATGGACGAGGTGCAGCTCGACCTCATCGGCGACTACAAGTCAAACGTCGCGCTGTATCCCACGTTCCAGAAATACTTCCGCGACCACCAGCCGCCGCTGCTGGCGATCTGGGGCATGCACGATCCGTTCTTCCTCCCCGCGGGCGCCGAAGCGTACAAGCGCGATATCCCGAGCGCGGAAGTGCACCTGCTGGAGACGGGTCACTTCGCTCTCGAAACGCATGCGGTCGAAATCGCTCACGCGATAACGACGTTCTTCGAGAACGAGGTGGATGCATAGCGCGAATTTGTGCGGTCAGGAAGAAAGCCGGGGCGTCGTGGCGGCGCCCCGGTTCGCCATGAGACAGGCGTTATTCGCGTTCAGATGGTCGCGGGCTCAGGCGAAACCACCGCCCGGCCAGCTACCCTTGAAGTTCCCCATCGTCGTTCCCGTGGTGTCCTTACCCTCCCAGCCCGATGTGGCGAATGCCAGCGCGAGCTCCGCGATGCCCTTGATGACCCTCGGGTCATTCAGCTTGTAACGCTCGATCACGGCGCCCTTGAGGCATTCCGATATGTACTGCCTCGCGCTTTGTACAGGACCTTTGTTCGAGCCATAGTTCTTGGCGAAATAGCTGTTGATATCGTTCTCGTACTGATTGCCGGCTTGCTGCACGGCAGCCATGTAACCGTTCGCCTCCGCAGCACTCGACGTCTGCTGATTCGCCGCTTCCTGCAACGTGCGACCCGCGTGCGCCGTCTCAGCTGTAGGCGTCCCACCGAATAGCCTTGAAAGATCGTCCAGCATGTTGCACCTCCATGTCGTTGAGCCGACCTCGATTCTGGCCGGCGAACGAAGCTTGCCTGCTCGGTAGAACGGCTCCTATCGGGCCAATGCCGATATGCGTTCGCGTGGCACATGGACTCTGCCGCGGCCGGCCGGCCGATGGGTAGCAGTCAGGCTTGCCGTTATGAATCTACATACATAGCGCATCTTTCCATGACGCCATGTCGGTTCGTCGACATACGGGATGGCTTAATCATCGGGCCCCGCCTGTCCAGGCCAAACCCAACAGCGCTGAGGATTCCTCATGGTTGCCACGAGCGAATGGAAATTCACGCGCCGAGACGTACTGAAGCTCGGCGCCGTATCGATGAGCGCGCTGGCCATCCCGCGCGTGATGGCCGCACCGGTCGCGTCCGGGCCCGTGAGCCCTCCCGTCATGGCGAAGGTCGCGATGGAGGTGAATGGCAAGCCGCAGGCGCTCGATCTGGATACGAGGACGACGTTGCTCGACGCGCTGCGTGAGCACATGCATCTGACCGGCACGAAGAAAGGTTGTGATCACGGCCAGTGTGGCGCGTGCACCGTGATCGTGGACGGTCGACGGATCAACAGCTGCCTGACGCTGGCCGTGATGCACGAAGGCGCGAAGGTCACGACGATCGAAGGCCTCGGCACACCGGACAAGATGCATCCGATGCAGGCCGCCTTCGTCAAACACGATGGCTATCAGTGCGGTTACTGCACACCCGGACAGATCTGCTCGGCGGTAGCGGTGCTCGATGAAATCGAGCGCGACATCCCGAGCCACGTCACGGGCGACCTGAAGGCGAAGGCCGCGGTGACGCGCATGGAGGTTCGCGAGCGGATGAGCGGCAACATCTGCCGCTGCGGCGCTTACTCCAATATCCACGATGCGATCGAAGAAGTCGCCGGAGGCATGGCATGAAACCCTTTGCCTACGAGCGCGCCTCGTCGCCCAAGGATGCCGCCGCAAAGGCCGCGAAGACGCCCGGTGCGAAGTTCATCGCCGGCGGCACCAATCTGCTCGACCTGATGAAGATCGGTGTCGAGGAGCCGGTGCACCTCATCGACGTCAACGGCCTGAAACTCGATACGATCGAGGCGACCGACGATGGCGGCGTCCGGATCGGCGCCCTTGTCCGCAACACGGAACTCGCCGCGGACACACGCATCCGACGCGACTATCCGCTGCTCTCGCGTGCCCTCCTCGCCGGCGCATCGGGTCAGTTACGCAACAAGGCGACGACCGCCGGCAACCTTCTCCAGCGCACGCGGTGCCCGTATTTCTACGATACGAACCAGCCGTGCAACAAGCGACTTCCGGGCAGCGGTTGCGCGGCGATCGGCGGATTCAGTCGGCAGCACGCGATCGTCGGCGTCAGCAAGTCCTGCATCGCGACCCACCCGAGCGACATGGCGGTGGCGATGCGCGCGCTCGACGCCACGGTCGAAACCGTGCGTCCGGATGGCAGCACCCGTCGCATCGCGATCGCCGACTTCCACACGCTGCCCGGCACCGCGCCGAACGTCGAGACCGTGCTGGCCCATGGCGAGTTGATCACCGCGGTGACGCTGCCCAGGCCCGTCGGTGGCGTGCAGCTCTATCACAAGGTACGCGACCGCGCGTCCTACGCGTTCGCGCTGGTGTCCGTCGCGTTGATCCTGCAGCCCGATGGCGGCGGCCGCGTAGCGCTGGGCGGCGTGGCGCACAAGCCATGGCGCAAGTCGGACGCGGATGCGGCGCTGCCGAAGGGAGCGAAAGCGGCATCGGACGCGCTGCTCGCCGGTGCGGAGACCACGCACGACAACGCGTTCAAGGTGACGCTGGTGGAGCGCGCGCTCGCGGCGACGCTCGCCGAAGCGAAGGAGACGTCGGCATGAAGTTCGATACGCCAGCCACCACCAACCCCATCGACCAGCTCAAGGTCGTCGGCAAGCCCGTCGATCGCGTCGAGGGTCCGTTGAAAACCACGGGTACCGCACGCTATGCGTACGAACGCCACGACGTGGCGCCCGACCATGCCTACGGTGTCATCGTCGGCGCGGGTATCGCCAAGGGCCGCATCCGTAGCATCGACACCGCGCGCGCGAAGAGCGCACCGGGCGTGCTCGCCGTCGTCACGGCGGAAAACGCAGGCAAGCTCGGCAAGGGTCAGTTCAACACGGCCGCCTTGCTCGGCGGGCCCGAGATCCAGCACTACCACCAGGCCGTCGCCATCGTCGTCGCCGAAACGTTCGAGCAGGCGCGCGCCGCCGCTCAGCTCGTGAAGGTCGACTACGAGCGCACGCCGGGCGCGTTCGACCTGAAGACGGCGAAGGACAAGGCGGCGAAGCCGAAGGACGGCGATCCGGACAGCGCGAAGGGCGACTTCGCGGGTGCGTTCGCCGCCTCGGCGGTCACGCTGGACGCGACGTACACCACACCCGACCAGTCGCACGCGATGATGGAGCCGCACGCGACGATCGCGTCGTGGGAAGGCGACAAGCTCACGGTGTGGACGGCCAATCAGATGATCGCCTGGAGCAAGGGCGACATGGCGAAGACCCTCGGCATCCCGAAAGAGAACGTCCGGCTCGTGTCGCCGTACATCGGCGGCGGCTTCGGCGGGAAGCTCTTCGTGCGCGCGGATGCCGTGATGGCCGCCCTCGGCGCGCGCGCCGCGGGCCGTGCCGTCGCGGTCGCGCTGCAACGACCGCTAATCATGAACAACACGACACACCGCCCCGCCACCATCCAGCGCATCCGCATCGGCGCGTCGAAGGACGGAACCATCCAGGCGATCGGGCATGAGAGCTGGTCGGGCGACCTCCCGGGCGGCGGCCCCGAGACGGCGGTGCAGCAGACGCGCCTGCTTTACGCGGGCGCGAACCGCATGACCGCGACTCGGCTCGCCGTGCTCGACCTGCCGGAGGGCAACGCCATGCGCGCACCGGGCGAAGCCGCCGGCATGCTGGCGCTGGAGATCGCGATGGACGAAATGGCCGAGAAGCTCGGGATGGACCCCGTCGAGTTCCGCATCCGTAACGACACGCAGGTGGACCCGGAAAAACCGGAGCGGCCGTTTTCACAGCGTCAGCTCGTGCAATGCCTGCGCACCGGCGCCTCGCGCTTCGGCTGGGACAAGCGCGTCGCGAAGCCGGGCTCGACGCGCGATGGCCGATGGCTCGTCGGCATGGGCGTCGCCGCCGCGTTCCGCAACAACATGAACATGAAGTCGGCTGCCCGCATGCGCCTCGAGCGCAACGGCCGGGTCACCGTCGAAACCGACATGACCGACATCGGTACGGGCAGTTACACCATCATCGCCCAGACCGCCGCCGAAATGATGGGCGTGCCGCTCGATCGCGTGGACGTGAAGCTGGGCGACTCCAGCTTCCCGATCTCGGCCGGTTCCGGCGGTCAATGGGGCGGCAACAGCTCGACCGCCGGCGTCTACGCCGCCGGCATGAAGTTGCGCGAGGCGGTGGCGCGCAAGCTCGGCGTCGATCCGTCGAAAGCGACGTTCGAGGGCGGGAACGTCGTTGCCGGCGGGAAGACGGTGGCGTTGTCCAGGGTCGCGGCGGACGGCGAGCTCGTCGGCGAGGACACGATGGAATACGGCGATCTGGAAAAACTGTTCCAGCAGTCGACGTTCGGCGCGCACTTCGTCGAGGTGCGTGTCGACGCCGCCACCGCGGAGATCCGCGTCGAGCGCATGCTCGCCGTGTGCGCGGCCGGGCGCATCATCAACCCGAAGGCGGCGCGCAGCCAGGTGATCGGGGCCATGACGATGGGCGTCGGTGCGGCGTTGATGGAGGAACTGGTGGTCGACAAGCGCCTCGGCTTCTTCGTGAACCACGATCTTGCAGGCTACGAGGTGCCCGTCCATGCGGACATTCCGCATCAGGAGGTCGTCTTCCTCGAGGAAACCGATCCGACGACCTCGCCGATGAAGGCCAAGGGTGTCGGCGAACTCGGGATCTGCGGCGTCGGTGCGGCGGTGGCTAACGCGGTCTACAACGCGACGGGCGTACGCGTTCGCGATTATCCGGTCACGCTCGACAAGATCATCGGCAAGCTTCCGCCGATCGGTTAAGCCGCTGGCGGGGGTCTTGTGTGGGAGCGTGCTTGCGCGCGATGGGTGCTCGCGGCAAGCACCCATCGCGCGCAAGCGCGCTCCCACGGACGGACTGACATGGTGGCTTCAGGTGTTCGTGTCCTCGCTTCCCACCCCGTGATGCACCACGAACACCCGTTCGGGATCGTGCCTGCGCTTCGTGGCGAGCAGCCGCCGGTAGTTGTCGCCCCAGAACGCGTCCTGCCAGTCGGCCTGGAAGTAATCGCTCTCCGAAACGTACGATCCCGCACCGGGCGCGACGCGTCGCAGCCGCTGGTAGGCGGCTCTCACGGACGCGGCCCCGCGCTTCGCCTGCGCGGTGTCGACTGTCGCGCCGGGCAGACCTTCGTAGTGGGGCGCGCCGCTATGCCCCACGATGGCGAGCGCGAACGCATCGAGCACCGCGGGATGCGTCGCCGTATCGCGCGTGGCGGCGAGTGCTTCCTGAGGAGCGCCATACAGGCCTTTGTTGAAATGCAGCTCGACGCTCGATTGCGCCGCCGCCTCGACGAGGGCCCGTGCGAGCGCGTCGAGCGTCGCGTCGGCAAGGAGGCGGCCCGGCAGCCACGCCGACGCGTATGCGTGGATGTACCAGCCAACCTGATCCCGATCGCCTTTCCAGACGAAATGCCGCTCGGAGGCGCCGGCGCGGTCATCCGGGACGATGAGCTGCGGCGCGTACTTGCGAAAGAACGCCGCATCCCAGAAGTGTCGCGCCTCGACATCGAGGGTCCGCAGTGGACGCCGCAGCGCATAGGCCGGGCGCGCGGCGACCCATGCCAGGAACGGTGCCCACGTTCGTTCCGCGGTCGCCTTGTCGATGCCCTGGAAGACCATCGAGATCGTCAGCGTCCGATCGTGGCCGAAGCGCATCTGTTCGCCCCACGTGGGGTTGCACAACGCGTCCCGATAGAAGCGCAGCGCTTCGGTCGCCAGCGCGCGATACGCCTCGTCGGAGTCCGCTTCGATAGCGGCGGACACGCCGCCGAAACGCCCGGGCAGATCATGCGTACGCAGCGTCAGGCGCGTGACGATGCCTACGTTGCCACCGCCACCGCCCTTGAGTGCCCAGAAGATGTCCGGATCGCGAAAGGCGTTCACCACGCGGATGCGCCCGTCGGCGGTGACGACCTCCGCCTCGAGCAGCTGCGACGCGGCGCTGCCGAACGCCTTCGAAAAGCTGCCGAAGCCACCGCCCGTGACGAGTCCCGCCACCCCCACGGTGGTGCATCCGCCGCCCTGCACGTATCGGCCCCCGCGGGTGGTCACCGCATCGTAGGCATCGATCCACATCGCACCCGCGCCGACGCTCACCGCGTGTTCCGGCACCGTACCCGGACGGGCCCTCGCCGGCACGAACGCGTCGTGCAACGCGATCCCGTTCATGCGGCGGGTCCAGACCAGCAGGGTGTCGGCGCCGCACGACGTTCCCTGATAGCTGTGGCCGCCGCCCTTGACCACCAGACGAACGCGGTGGCGCCCGGCGAATGCGACCGCCGCGGCGATGTCCTGCGCGTTCTCGGCGGTCAGTGCCCAGGCGCTGGGTCGCGAGTCCCACGCACCGAACCAGCCGCTAGTCTGGGTCAGCGCCGGCTGATCGCCGATATAGAACGGATTGCCGGCCTCGGCGATGGCTTCGGCGCGCGTCGCGTTGTCGCCGAGGAACGGCGATCGCGGCACGGAAAGGCGGCCGCCCACTTTACGACCGAGCGCGGCCCAGTCGTCGTCGGAGGGCCAGCCCTTCATGCCGGGCCGCGCACGCACGAAGGGCACCGCGGCGAACGCATCCGTCGTCAGCGCATAGGGCAGCAGGGGCAGGGCGAGGGCGTTCTTGAGCAGCGTGCGTCGGTCCATGGGATGCGTTCGCTTCGGAGGGTGGGCCGATCCTGCGCCAACGAATGGCCCCCTGTCTCGTGGCAAGGGACCCGGCACACGATCATCGACGGCTCCCGGGCGAAACCCGCACGCAGCGCGCCGGCGGTCGGATTATGCTGGTGGCTCCCCGCCGCTGTTCATCCCGAGACCATCGTGCACGCCTGGACCGACCGCCGCCTTCTCGACCTGCTCGCCATCGAGCAGCCCTTGCTCCTCGCCCCGATGGCGGGTTCCGCGCTTTCCGCGATGGCGATCGCCGTGGCGCGTGCCGGGGGCCTCGGGTCCATCGCCTGCTCGTCGATCAGCGTCGACAAGGCGACCGAGGAAGTCGCGACGTTCCGGGCGGCGGTGACGGCGCGGATCAACCTCAACTTCTTCGCCCACCGGCCGCGCACGCCGGATGCCGTGGAAATGGCACGCTGGCAGGCACGCCTCGCGCCGTACTACGCGGAGTTCGGTCTGGACGGCGACGACCTTCCGCCCGCCGGCGGCCGCGCGCCTTTCGACGAGACCATGTGCGCCATGGTCGAGGCGGTACGCCCCGAGGTCGTGAGCTTCCACTTCGGCTTGCCGCCGGAGCCGCTCCTCGCCCGCGTGAAGGCCACCGGGGCCGTCGTCCTCTCCACGGCGACGACCGTGGCCGAAGGGCGCTGGCTGGAGGAGCGCGGTTGCGACGCCGTGATCGCACAGGGCTACGAGGCCGGCGGCCATCGGGGCAATTTCCTGACCGACGAAATGTCCGAGCAACCGGGCACGATCGCGCTGGTTCCCCAGCTCGTCGACGCGCTCCACGTGCCGGTGATCGCAGCGGGTGGCATCGGCGATGGGCGCGGCATGGCGGCCGCGTTGTGCCTCGGCGCGTCCGCGGTGCAGGTGGGCAGCGCCTTCCTGCTCTCCACCGAATCTACCAGTGTCGACGTGCATCGCCAGGCCCTGCGCACGGCACGCGACGACAACACGGCGATCACCAACGTGCTGACCGGCCGGCCGGCGAGGGGCATCGTCAACCGGGTGATGCGCGAGCTCGGGCCGATGTCGCCCGATGCGCTGCCCTTTCCTCTGGCTGGCGGTCCGCTGGCGCCCTTGCGCAAGGTCACCGAGGCGCAGGGACGCGGCGACTTCCAGCCGCTATGGGCGGGACAATCGGCATCGATGGCACGTGAGGTGTCGGCCTTCGACATCGCGCGCGACATCGTCGACGGGGCGGCGCGCGTGCTTCGTCTCTGAGAAGGCTCAGGCCTTCTGGCCGTGCTGAAGCAGCCAGAGTTTCACGTACTTGCGGCGCACGTATTCCACGCGCAGCAGGGCGTAGACGATGCCACGCCAACCGTCGAGGAAGCCGGCACGGAGTACGTAGCCGCGGAAGAAACGCCACATCGGACTGACGATGATCTGGCCCAGCGTGGCGCGCTTGCCGGCGGCGAATTCCTCCGTCGCCATCATGTGCGCGTAGCGCTCCTGCTTGCCCATCAGTTCGGACAGCGAGCGATAGGGGTAGTGGTCGAGGAAGCCCTGCAGCATGCGGACGTCGCCGTCGACCGTGACCGACTCGTGGATTTCGCGGGGCCCGCGCCATCCGCCACGGCGCCTGTCGAACAGGCGCAGTACCTTGTCCGCGCCCGCGTTACCGTGGCGCATGAATCGTCCGAAGAAATCGTTGCGGCGATGGAACCGGTAGCCCGGCGCCGCGAAGCCCGCATCGAACGCCTGCTCGATGGCCGCGCGAAGTTCGGGCCCCACGCGCTCGTCGGCGTCGAGGCATAGCACCCAGTCGTTCTTCGCCTGCGCCACGGCGAAGGCCTTCTGGCTGCGGAAGCCGTCGAACGGGCGATGCACGACACGTGCGCCGGCCTCTTCCGCGATCGTGACCGTCGCATCGGTCGAGCCGCCGTCGACCACGACGAGGTCGTCGCAGAACGGCGCCGCCGATGCCAGGCAATCCCGGATGCGATCCGCCTCGTTCTGGGTGATCACGCACAGGGAAATGGGCCGTCGGGTCATGGGTATGCGGATAAGAGGTAACGAGCCGTCATAATGCCACGTCGCCCACCGCGGAGTGCCGCCCTTGGCCGCGTGCCTGATGTTCGCCACCGAAACCTATGCCCTGCCCATCCTGCGTCCGCTCGCGGCCGCGGCGCGCGCGCGAGGCATCGACGTCGGCTGGATCGTGCCCGCGGCGATGGCATCGCATCTGGCCGCCGACGAGCGCCGCGTGCGAAGCCTGCGCGACGCACGGGCCATGAAGCCCGATGCCGTGTATTGCGCCGCCAACTGGGTATCGCCCGCGCTGCCCGGCATCAAGGTGCAGGTGTTCCACGGGTTCAACGCGCAGAAGCGCGAGCCGGATCGTGGCCATTTCGCCATCCGTGGCTTCTTCGATCTCTATGCCACGCAGGGACCGTCCACGACGGGGCCCTTCGCGGCACTCGCGCGCGAACACGGCTACTTCGCCGTTCGCGAAACGGGCTGGCCCAAGCTCGATCCGCTGTTCGGCCCGGCGGTGGACGGTGACATGCCCGCACGCGACGGCCGCCCGGTCGTGATGTACGCGTCCACGTTCAGTCACCGGTTGAGCAGCGCACCCGCGATGGTCGAGCCCCTGCGCCGGATGATCGCGCGCGGCGACCGCCAGTGGCTGCTCACGCTGCATCCGAAGTGCTCCGACGAGCTGTTCGCGGCCTATCGCGGACTCGAAGCGCCGAACGCCCGCTTCTTCACGTCCGAACGGCTCATCGAGATGGAACGCGCGGCGGACGTCCTCGTCTGCGACACCTCGTCCGTGGTGCACGAGTTCGCGGTGATGGGAAAGCCCGTGGTCACGATCGCCAACCGCGTACCGCAGCCCTTCATGCTCGACGTACCGACACCCGACGACGTCGACGCGGCGATCGATCTCGCCCTCACGCATCCGCCCGAGCTGATGGCGGCGATCCGTGCGCACGGCGACGACATCCATCCGTATCGCGACGGCCGGTCCAGCGAACGCGTGCTCGACGCGGTCGCCGCGTTCCAGCGCGGCGATATCGGCACGCTCAAACGCAAGCCGCTGAATCTGGTGCGACGCTTCAAGGCGCTGCGGGATATCGGGCAACTCCTCGATCTGCGCTGAGCACGGAGTCCGGAATCATGGGACATGTGCCGATGTACGATATGGCGACGCTCGCAGGAGACAGGTCATGACCGCCGAAACCGCACAGAACGTGGGTGCCAGGTTTTCCCGGCAGGCCATGCTCGCCGCGCGCGAGCGCTCGTGGGCCGCGCTGGGTGCCATCGCGGCGCGCATTGTACCGGGCATGACGGAAACGGACGCCGCGGCGGTCGCCAGCGAATGTCTCGCGGCCGCCGGTATGCAGCGCATCTGGCATCCGAGCATCATCCGGTTCGGGCCGAACACGCTGAAGACCTTTCGCCAGCGTTCAGCGCCCGACACGCGACTGGGCGACGACGACATCTTCTTCGTCGACCTTGGCCCCGTGTTCGACGGTCACGAGGGTGACGTGGGCGATACCTTCGTGACGGGTGGCGATGCGCAGATGACGGCATGCGCTACGGCGGCGCGCGAGCTCTTCGATCTCACGGCGGCTCGCTGGCGCGAGGGCGTGACGGGG
>Ga0102591_1000760_pt1 | contig 54197 bp, 43 predicted proteins | sample AraplaCol_mCL_r2_2_FD_76860 | JGI IMG/M metagenome (GOLD analysis project Ga0102591, IMG submission 76860) | Arabidopsis root microbial communities from North Carolina, USA - plate scrape MF_Col_mCL_r2 (SPADES assembly) (version 2) | ecosystem: Host-associated > Plants > Roots > Endosphere... | reverse complement strand
CCCTGTTGATCCCGCTCGACGGCATCGACAGCGAAGATGTTCCTGAGTTCGACCGCCTTGGCGAGATAGGGATCGGTCTGGTCCGGCTCGAAGAGAACGGGAGGTAGCAGGGCTGGTTCGAAGCCTGAGGGCTTTACGGTCATCGTCTTATCTCCGTCAGTCGTGAAGTCGCGGAAAGCCATGCCGCTCTGAAAGCAGTTCGAGAATGCGGCTGGTCTTGGAGACGAAGCGCTTGCCTTTCCAGTCCGCAGCATCGGGTGGCGGGTTGGATGCGAGGACCAGCACGGGCAAGGACTGGTTTTCCTCGCCCACCGCCTCGATGACCTGCGTGCGCGGGCGAGGGAAGGGAACTCTCCGAACCTCGATGCGGGCAGCAAGCTCGGGAAAACTCGAAAGCAAGCCCTCGATCGCGTTGCAATGGGGGCAGACGAAGGTCTGGCCGGGGTGCTTCGGATCCGGGAAGCCGGGAGCGATGAGAAAAAGCGTATCGCGGCTCATGTGTTTCCCCTTACTCGGCCGCGACTGCGCCGCGATTGACAGCATGGCCGTTTTCGGGGCGCTTGAGGCCGAGGTTTTCGCGCAACGTAGTGCCCTCATATTCATGGCGGAAAAGACCGCGGCGGCGCAGTTCCGGCACCACAAGCTCGATGAAATCGGCAAGGCCACCCGGCATGATCGGCGCCATGATATTGAAGCCGTCGGCGCCATAGTTTTCGAAGCGCTCTTCCAGCGTATCGGCAATCTCGGTCGGCGTTCCCACGACCTGCCAATGGCCGCGTGCGCCGGCGATGCGAAGGTAGAGTTGCCGGATCGTCAGGTTCTCACGCCGGGCGAGGTCCAGAACCAGCGCCTGACGGCTCTTGCCGGCATTCGTCGCAGGCGGATTTTCGGGCACCGGTCCATCGAGCGGATAATCCCTGAGGTCGACGCCGGATAGCTGGGAAATCAGGTTCAACCCGACCTCCGGCTGAATGAGTTCCTGAAGGGATTCGAACTTTTCCTGGGCCTCCGATTGTGTGCGGCCGACGACCGGGAAAATGCCGGGTAGGATCTTCAGATCGTCGTGCGAGCGGCCGTATTTGGCAAGCCGTCCCTTGACGTCGGCGTAGAAGCCCGTCGCTTCCTCCAGCGTGATCTGGGCGGCAAAGATGGCTTCCGCCGTGCGGGCGGCAAGCTCCTTGCCGGGTTCGGAGGCGCCCGCCTGGACGACAACCGGTCGCCCCTGTGGCGAGCGCGGAATGTTGAGCGGGCCGCGGACCTTGAAATGCTTTCCAGTGTGATCGAGGCGATGCAGCTTGGCCGGGTCGAAATAGCGGCCGCTTCCGCGGTCCCGCAAGAAAGCATCGTCTTCCCAGCTGTCCCAGAGGCCGAGCACCACATCAGCAAATTCCTCGGCTCGTTCATAGCGGTCGGAATGGAGGATCTGAGCCTCGTGGCCGAAATTGAAGGCGGCGTCAGGGTCGGAGGAAGTCACGAGGTTCCAGCCGGCCCGGCCGCCGCTCAGCCGGTCGAGCGAGCCGAATTGCCGCGCGAGATTGTAGGGATCGGAGTAGCTGGTGGAGGCGGTGGCGATCAGCCCGATATTGCGGGTAACGGAGGACAGCGCGGAGAGCAGGGTGATCGGCTCAAAGGGATAGACACCGCTGTGAGCCTTGCGGCTCGCAGCCTCGACATCCTTGATGCGCGCGGCGACACCGTCAGCGAAGAAAATCGTGTCGAACTTCGCCGCTTCGGCGAGCTTAGCCAGTTCCACATAGTTCTCGAATTCGGTGCCGACGGAGGCTTTCGGATGACGCCATGCGGCCACGTGATGCCCGGTGAAGAGCAGAAATGCGCCGAGTTTGATCTTGTCCTTGCGTCTCGCCATTGCGGTCCCTTTCAGCGATAGATGGCCGGCACGGGAAATTCACCAGTCAGCAGCCATGTGCCGACGGTGCGCTTCTTGTACTCGGCGGGATTGTGGAGCGTGTGCGTTCTGACGTTGCGCCAGAAGCGGTCGAAGCCGTTGGCATTGGTCGCGGAGCGGGCGCCCATCACCTCGAAGATCTCGCTGGAGACGGCAAGTCCGACTTCACCGGCATAGACGTTGGCCGTCGCGACATCGATCGCCGCCGCGCCACGGCCCGCGGCGGTCAGCGAAGGCCCTTCGGCGTAGGCAGCATCGAGGCTGCGCGCCGCCTTGTCGGCCAGCTCCGTTGCCGCCAGCGTTCGAATGTAGAGGTCGCCATATTGGCGCTTGACCCAGGGGTCGTCGGTGTGCCGCTCGACGCCGGAATAGACCCATGGCCGCGAACTCGTTGCCGAATAGCCGCGGCCTTCCTCCAGTATACCCTGCGCGCTGCCGACGAAGACATTGAGGAGCACGCTCTGCTGGAGGAGCGATGTGAGGGAGGAGTAGGGCGTCAGCGGCACGTCGGGCGAGCTGATCAGTTCGTCGTCGTGAACCTCAAGATTCACGAAGCGGACCGTGCCGCTGCCGGTCTGCCTCTGGCCGATGCCGTCCCAGTCATTCACGATGACAATGCCTTCCCGGTCGGCGGGAACGGCCGCGGTCAGCCGGGCGCCGTCGGCATTTTCCCAGGAGATCTGGATGTAATCGGCGATATGCGTGCCCGAGGAGAATGGGCGACTGCCGTTGATGATCCAGCCCGTTGCCGTCCGTTCGCCGCTCGACGTCTTCGACAAGGCGTTCCCGGAATTGCTCCAGATCCAGCCGCCGGCCGCCGAGCCGGTCAGCCATTTCTCTTTCTGCGCCGCCGAGCCGCGAAACAGGATGAGGTTGAGCGGCAGATGATGGTAGCCGAACAGGTGCGCGAGCGAACCGTCGGTCTTGGCAAACTCCCGGACGATACGCAGGATCGTCAGCCATGAGGCGCCCTGGCCGCCATATTCCCTGGCGATCTGCGCGGAGGGCAGGCCGCTAGCCTTCAGAAGCCTGATCTGCTCGACGGGGCTGCCGCCCTGTTTGTCTCTCTCGACGGCATCACGGTGGAACGCCTGGCGCAGCTCGGCCGCTTTTGCCAGCAGCGTGTCGTCAGCATTTGTTTCGAACGGCATTTTGCCTCCGGGAATGACGGTGAAAGGGGCGTTCACCCCTCTATTTCCCGTCAACGGTTGGCTGGCCGGCGGTTCAAGTCCAGAAATATCTGTTTGATTTCACGGAAAGAAATTCTTTTGCCGGCGCGCTCAATTCCTGCGTTTCGTCGGGGTGCTCATCGACGAAAACATCATCCCGTCAAATCGCGGAAATTGAGTAGCTGTTCCTCTGTGGTGCGCCGACTTCGAACAATCGTTCAGACGCAATTATTCTTTCCCGGACGAGAAGAAACTTTCACTTCGGCTTTCGAGGCACAGAACTGAAGCTTCCCCTCAGCGGACCACAATCCAAACCCGAGAGGAGCTCTTCGCGTGTCCATCAACCGTCGCAGTTTCAACCAGCTGATGTTGCTTGCAAGCGCCAGCACCCTGCTCCCGTCGATCTCCTTTGGACAAGGCGCCGCACCGGCGACGGGCGGCACCTTGAACTGGCTCTACCGGGTGGATCCGGGCAATGCTCTCTTTGCCATCAACACGTCGTCGGGCACCGGCCAGGCGATCGGCCCGAAGATCGTTGAGGGCCTGCTCACCTTCGACCTCGATGTCAGGCCGCAGCCGCTTCTGGCAACGGAATGGGCGGTCTCCGATGATAATCTTCGCTACACATTCAAGCTTCGCAACGGCGTGAAGTGGCACGACGGCAAGGACTTCACCTCCGATGACGTCGCCTTCTCGATCTTCCGGCTGAAGGAAGCGCATCCGCGCGGCCGCATCACCTACCAGAACGTCGTGGCGGTCGAGACGCCGGATCCGCTCACCGCGATTATCGTGTTGTCGAAGCCTGCCCCGTTCTTGCTTGCTGCGCAGTCGAGCTCGGAATCGCCGATCGTGCCGAAGCACATCTTCGAGAAACTGGCGCCGGGCGACGGGCAGACGCTGCAGACCGCGATCGGGACAGGTCCCTTCAAGCTGACGGAATGGGTGGCCGGCAGCCATCTGATCTTCGAACGCAATCCGGACTACTGGGATGCGGGCAAGCCCTATCTCGACCGCATCATCCTGCGCATCGTCACCGATCCGGCCGCCCGGTCCGCGGCCCTGGAAACAGGTGAAGCCGACATCGGCGACAATCCGGTGCCGCTTGCCGATCTCGACCGGCTGAAGCAGGTCCCCAATCTCATCGTCGACACGACCACCTACGCCTATTCCGGCCCGCAGCAGCAGCTGTTCTTCAACTACGACAATCCGCTGTTTGCCAAGCGTGAGATCAGGCTTGCCATCGCACAGGCCATCAACCTGCAGGAAATCGTCGACGTCGCGCTCTATGGTTATGCGCAGGTGTCGCCCAGCCCAGTGAGCACGGCCTTGCCGAAGTGGTACGACAAGAGCGTCGTGGCCCACCCCTACGATACGGCCGCAGCCGAAAAGCTGCTGGATGAGGCGGGCTATCCCCGCAAGGCGGATGGCAAGCGCTTCGATCTCCGGCTGACCTACAACTCGTACCTGCCGCAAGGCTATGCCGATGTCCTGAAAAGCCAGCTGGAAAAGATCGGTGTCGGAATCGAGATCAAGAAATACGACCTGCCGACCTTCCTGAAGACAGTCTACACCGACCGCGCCTTCGACCTCGTCGTGGAGTCGCTTTCCAACACTTTCGATCCGTCGCTCGGCATCCAGCGCGCCTACTGGAGCAAGAACTTCAAGATCGGGCTGCCGTTCTCGAATGCCAGCCACTACGCGAATGCAGAGGCGGATGCGCTGCTCGAGGCGGCCGCGATCGAGCCCGACGAGAAGAAGCGCTGGGAGGTCTGGAGCAAGTTCCAGCACCTCATCCACGACGAAGTCGCCTCTGTCGACCTCGTCGCCGCCGGCGCCCAGATCGTCGCCAACAAGCGGGTCAAGAACTACGTCACCGGATCGCAGGGCCTCAACTGGAGCTTCGGCGATCTGTGGCTGGATCCGAACGCTTGATGTCGAGGAGCAGGAAACATGTCTAAATATCTGATAGACAAGGCCACATTGATCGATTGGCTGGGCGATGAACTGGAATTGGCGGTGCTTGATATCCGCCCGGCCGAAGACGTCGGCTATGCGTCGCCGCTGTTTGCGACGAACCTGCCGGCCGAGCGGCTGGACGTCGAACTCGACCGCTTCGTGCCGCGCCGTAGTGTTCGCACGGTTCTGGCCGATGGCGGCGACGGCAATGCCGAAGCGGCGGTCAGCCGTTTGCGGCAAGCGGGCTGGACGGATATCCACTTCTTGGAAGGGGGCATTCCCGCCTGGGTGGAAGGCGGCGAAGAGCTTCCGACATTCGATATTCCCGGCGTTCCCTTTGTCACCAGGGTGCGTGAAGAGAAGAAGACGCCGGTGACGTCCGCCGTGGAACTGAAAGCGCTGCGCGATCAGGGTCAGGACGTCATCGTCCTCGATACGCGCACGCTCGCCGAATACGAGAAGGCTCATGTGCCGGGCGCCGTCGGCGTTCCAGGAGCCGAACTGTTGCTGCGCTTCCAGGACCTCGTCCCCTCGGCGAAAACAAAGGTCGTCGTTTCCTGCGCCGGCCTGCCACGCGCCATTCTCGGAGCCCAGACGCTGATCGATGCCGGCGTTGCGAACGCCGTCTCCTATCTCGACGACGGCACGCGTGGCTGGACGGATGCGGGTTTCGAACTGGAGACCGGGCGCACCGCCTCTTACGGTGAGCCAAGCGAAGAGGCGCGCCAATTTGCGCTTGAGCGCGGTGATAGCCTTTCCGCAAAGGACGGCCTGACGTTCATCGATCGACAGACTGCCGAGCGATGGAACGCCGATCCGGCGCGTACGACCTACCTGCTCGATGTTCGCACGCCGGAGGAATTCGCGCGCGCGAGCCTTCCCGGATCGATCTCGTCCGAGGGCGGACAGCTTCTCGGCGTGGCCTATAGGACAATCGCCGTTCGCGGCGCCCGCGTCGTGTTGATCGACGATCTGCTGGGATCGCGTGCCCGCATCGTCGCCCACTGGCTGGCCCGCCGCGGCTTCGAAATCGCGATCCTGCTTCACGATTTCGAGGCGGAGAAGCGGGCAGCCGCTTGAGGCGAGGCTCGCCTCGGCCGGAACGGGAACCGAGCCTCGGATACCACCGTCGTCAGCCGGCGGTAGTGCGGCTTTGAATAGGAAACAACGTCATGACTGATATCAATGGGGCCTGGGGCGCGCCGCCCAGCGAACGCTTCGAGCGGCTCGCAGAAACCTTCAGGTCGGTTTTCGCCCGGATTGGCGAGCGTGCGGTCGATCGTGACCTCGCGCACGAATTGCCATTCGATGCCTATGAGTGGCTCAAAACCTCCGGCTTTTCGCGATTGCGGCTACCAGTCGCGAACGGTGGCCTAGGCGCGACCTTGCCGGAACTCTTCGGCCTCATCATCGAGCTCGCTGCAGCCGATCCGAACCTCACCAATGCCTATCGGAGCCACTTCGGCTTTACCGAGGATCTGCTGAATGCACCCGAAAGCGCCTGGCGCGATGCTTGGCTGAAGAGGCTTGGGCAGGGCGAGACGATCGGAAGCGGATTCTCCGAAGTCGGCGACACGCCGCTCGGCAGCTATTCGACGCGACTGGTCCGCAATGGCGCCAACTGGCGGCTCGACGGCGAGAAATTCTACACCACCGGCTCGCTTTACGCGGACTGGATCTCGCTCGGTGCGATCGACGGGGAAGGGCAGCCGATCGGCGCGCTGGTGCCGACATCGGCGCCGGGCGTCGAAATCATCGACGACTGGGATGGCTTCGGCCAGTCGCTGACAGCGAGCGGCACTGCCCGTTTCCGCGACGTCGAGGTCGCCGACGATCTGATCAAGCCAAGCGCGGTGCGATTCAGCTATTCCGGCGGGTTCTTCCAACTGGTCCATCTCGCCTCGCTCGCCGGCATCGGTCGCGCTGCGGCAAACGATCTGGCGCGGCATGTCGCCGCGAGAAAAAGGGTCTATAACCGTGGCAATGCGTCCCGATCGGCACAGGACCCCCAGGTCCAGCAGGTCGTGGGGAAGGTGAGGGGCGCTGCCTACTGTGCCGGTGCGATCGTACTGCAGGCGGCAAGGGCCCTGCAGCGGGCCTATGAGGCCAACCAGGGCGGCGATCAGGAGCAGATCGCGCTGGCCGGTCGCAATGCCGAACTCGAGGTCAGCCAGTCCGTGACCGTCGTCACCTCGCTGATCCTTGACGCCAGCACGGTGCTGTTCGACGCGTTGGGAGCATCCGCCGCCAAGCGCGGCCACGGTCTCGACCGCCACTGGCGCAACGCCCGCACGATCGCGTCCCACAATCCACGTATCTACCATGATCGCATTGTCGGTGATTTCGCCGTCAACGGTACGATCCCAGGCCCGCAGGCGGGCGTGGGCGTTGCAAGAGAAGAAGAGGCAGAACGGACTGACGCATGAGCATTGAAAAACGTCGCATGAACCTAAACGTGGGGCTGAATTCCACCGGCTATCTCGCTAATGCGTGGAAATATCGTAGCGGTGGTCGGCATGATATCAACGATCCCGCCTATTACCGGCGCTTGGCGGAAATCGCCCGCAAGGGGCTGTTCGACGCCGTGTTCTTTTCCGACCATCCCGCGTTGATGACGGAACCGCTCGGGCGCCCCTTCCACACGATCGATCCGTTGATCCTGTGTACGGCGCTAGCCGCTCAGGTACCTGATATCGGCTTTGTCGTCACGGTCTCCTCCACCTACAATTCGCCCTATAACTTCGCGCGGCGCGTCCAGTCGCTCGATATCGTTTCGGGCGGGCGCCTGATCGTCAATATCGTCTCGTCGTTCAATCCCAACGTCGCCGCCAATTTCGGCAGCGCGGCGCTTCCGCCACGCAACGAGCGCTATGCGCGTGCGACCGAATTTCTCGATGTGGCGAAGAAGCTGTGGTCGAGCTGGGACCCACGCCGCGAGAGTGAGGTTGCCTCCGATCGCTTCTGGGATAGCGCCAGCGCAATCGCGATCAATCACGAGGACGAATTCTTTCAGGTGCGCGGGCCGCTCAATGTGCCGCGCGGACCGCAGGGACATCCCGTGATTGCCCAGGCCGGCGCATCGGACGGCGGCATCGAGCTTGCGGCGCGGCACGGCGAGATCATCTACTGCAACATCCTTTCCAAACCCGCAGGGAAAGCCTTCGGCGACAAGGTGCGCGGCAGAGCTGCTGTGCTCGGCAGGGATCCATCCGGGATTCGTATCGTTCCGGGCCTGGTTGTCATCCTGGGGGCAAATCGGCAAGAGGCTCTTCGCAAGCATGAGCTTTACAGCGGCACCGGATCGGAAGATGGCCTGCTTGAACGCTTCGTGCGCGAGCATGGCTTGGACCGTGACCGTTTTGATCCGGATGCAGTGTTGGACTACGAACGCTTCGTCCCCGACCCGAACAGGCAGCAAGCGGTGGGAATGGGGCTTGGTCTATCCGACCTGCTGCGCCACGAGAGATTGACTGCGCGGCAGGCCATACGTCGTTCAGAGGGGCATCATCGGCTTTTGCTCGGCACTCCGGAGGAGGTAGCAGGCGAAATGATAGACTTTTGGGAAGACGGCACGGTCGATGGCTACACTCTGCAACCGCCTCGGGCGCCGGACGACATCATTGAGTTCGTAGACAAGATTATCCCGATCCTTCAGGATCGAAACGTGTATCCCCGCCAATACGAGGGGCAGACGATACGCGACCGCTACGGTCTGCCCAATCCGCAGTGAAACGAAAGAGAGCGAAACTTGCTTCCGGGCGCATAAGTGAGGTTTTCCTCTGCCGGTAAACATTGCAAGTCTCCGTGCCATCAGGCCCCCGCAACCAAACTTTGCAATTCGGCCACCAGAAGACGTCCGCCTTGACATCGTTGTTCGTCTGGGCGTCAGTCGTGCTTTCTATCGTTGGAGGATCTGGTCCTTGCTCTCCGACCAGGGGGGCGACATGTTCGGGACGTGATGCACCGGGAGCGGTTCTCGCTGCACGCTATGGAGGCTGCGCTCGACCGGGCGGCGGCGGTCCTCAGGAGGCGTAAGGCGATCTTCCATGCACTGGCGAAGACCCTGTTCGATGACCAGGCGATGGATGAGGCGGCGGTGCTGCAAATCCTGACAAACGACAATCTGTCGCCTAAGAAGGCTCGCGATTTGCCGTGTAGACCAGCCGCCGAGAAATACGGCGAGAACGAGAGCGAGCACCATCGTCAACCGCGGCACAGCCTGTGGCGCGGAGGCCCGGACAGGTAACCAAAGCTTCAGCAAATGCCTGGATGCAAGGTTTTCCGCATGGCTGATAGCGCGTCGTCCTCAGGAAGGAAGTTTGCTTCCCCGAAGAGGAGGAGATGGATGCTGTTCGCCTTCGGCTGCCACCTTAGCTAACAATAATAGACCCCAGCTGCGCATCGGCGCGCGCTCCTGCGAGCAACGCCGGCGACGCTGACAGGTGTCAGCGGACGCCCGACTCTGGCCTCGGCGTTTGACACGAAGTTGAATTCGACCGGGAGGCCGCCGCCAATTTCGATGCATGAAGCGCCTGCGAGCAAAGCCAGCAATATGAAAGCGATCCGGTTGAGCATGTCGTCCCTCCTTCGAGTTTGATCATTTTACGGAGAATATTTCGGGCAGTTCGTCGGTGTCGGGAAGGTCGCTCAGCTTCCGCTCCTTGGCCCCATCGGGAGCTTTAAAGCTGAAGTTGCCTGCCGCCGCGTCCGACCCTGCCTTCCAGGACCTTATGTCAATCGTGTATTGTGGAAAGCCCGCCACTTTCGTGCTGGTGACGACATAACGGCAAGGATACGGGCTCTGACCCTGGGCAATCCAGATTTGCCAATCCACCCCATCATCGGTGCGAAAAGCGAGGTGGTCGCATTCCTCACCCCGAATGACGCCGCTCCCGAGATCCTTCACATCGACGACATGGGGCATGAGCTCGTCGTAGGGTTGAGACATCAAGATGTCCCCGGCCGGCAACGGCCTGTGGAATTTGTCCCGCAATGCGTCGATGAGGTGATCAATCGTTCCCGGCACTTCGGTCTGAGCAAAGAGGTTGGCGTCTTTGCCGAGCACCGACAGCGTTTTTCCGTCAAATACCATTTCGACATTGGCGAAGCCGCCCTGACGCGTAATGCGTATCTTGTCGGGCCTGTTGAGCGTCACGGTGCCGGAGCTCGCAAGTGCCAGCTTTTGGTGCTTCTTGGTAACGACTTCCAGGCTCGTGTCATATTCGAACGAGATTGCCTCTTGCGCCGCCATATAGTCCGACATGGCCTTCAGCAGGTCCTTCGCCTGCTTTTCATCGGCGTGGCCGGGCATCGCGCCGGCCAGCGCCGCGAGGGCCAAGGCAGCGGTAAGCAGCCTGGCATTTTGAAACGGGGATCCCGATCGATATCGCATGGGTGTTTCCTCAGCTGGAGTAGACCGTGAGCGGTTCAAACAACTGCGCGGGATGGATTCCCTAAAGCGCTCACTTGGGGCCGTTCTCGCTTGGACGTCCCGGTTGCGCCTCTCGGCTGAAGCACCTACGCCTTCGAACACGATTATAAGAATTGCGATTTTCGCGAGCGGCACAGCCAAGGCCGAAGGGGTGGAGCGCAGCGTAACAAGGTACTTGTCCTACTATACAGCACCCTAGCGGCGCGTGAAAGCCCGCCACGGGAAGGCGAGGTCGCCTCGCCTGCCAAAGGTGGGAACGCAATGGAACAACTGTAGGCGAACAACGCCGTCGAGTGCGAGATCGGAGAACCTCTCAACCTCGCCTCTCACGCCACTGTCTGAAAATCGCCCTTTCAGCCAGCGGGAATGCCACCAACCCGTCCCCAATGCAGTTGGGCAGACTATATTCGACCGCTTTTACTTCGCAGTTGCAGTTAATTTGAGAATCCGGCCGCTCAATTTCTCAGTTTTAAATGCTAAACCAAGCCGAAACAGCCACATTCTCACTTTTAACTGGCAAGCGACAGTTGGAAACCAGTGGAGGCCGGACACGATGCCGTTGAGCTGTGTCGCCGGCTTGACATGTCCAGACTGGCGGATCATTGCCGGCACCCGGAAAGCGCCTTCCCAGTTCGGGGTCTTCTCGTTGCGGTGAGTTCGCGTCAGGCTAGGAATTCTCGTGTGGGCCGTTGTCAATCGTGCAGATGACGATCGCGTTGTCCGCGATGTCGAGCGACTTTAGCACCTCGCCCACCACGGCATCGTGCTCGATCATGCCATCGGCATATTCCGTCCGCGCAGTGAGTCTAAGCTTATCACGATGCTCTTCGCGGACCTGTGTCCGGGAATGCATGCGCGTGGTGTTGAACCAGGTGAAGAAGGCTTCCCTTCGCATGCTGACGCTTCATGAAGTCTATGCGGCACAGCCCACAAATTTGCGCCAGCTTCATGCGTTCGGACGCATTCCAACCATCGATCGGATCGGAACGACTTGGCAACTATAGGGAGAGCAATGACTTGGCATGAACATGCGGTACTGCTAATAAAATACCAGGGCACACCACAATCAGCAGGTAACAATGGATAAAGACCATACTACGCGCCGGAGCCTACTCTTGGGCTGTCTGGCGATGATGGCGACCTCGTGCAGCACGTCGATATCTTCAGTCGGGAATCCCTATGCCTCAAGAACTTCCCCTATTCAACGACGGGAGGTTGCGTATTCGGGCGGTGAGGCGCCCGGGAGCATCGTTGTCAACACTTACGAGCGATTCCTTTACTACGTCGAGCCGGAAGGCCGCGCGATACGTTATGGCGTCGCCGTTGGGGAGGAAGGGCTTACCCTGAAGGGAAACGCGGTCGTTGGCCGCAAGGCCGAGTGGCCATCGTGGACGCCGACGGCCAGCATGATCGAACGCAAGCCCCGGTTGGCTGAGTACGCTGGAGGCGTTCCAGGAGGGGAGAACAATCCGCTCGGTGCAGCTGCGCTTTATCTCTACCGCGGTGGACAGGATACGTACTTCCGGATCCACGGCACAAACGAACCCTGGCTGATCGGACAGGCGGTGTCGAATGGTTGCATTCGCATGACCAATGAAGACATTCTTCATCTCTACGGCAGGGCACCCGTGGGAACCCACGTACTGGTCATATGATGCTTGTATCCCTCAGTGAGGGCATCGCCCTCACAACTGTACAAGCGACGGTAGGGAGCGTGCCTTAACCATGTGGCACTCCCTATCGGGGGCGAGCCTTCCCGCCGTGGTCATCGAGATTTCCGAGGGCGTGCGGGCACTTGCGAGTGTTCAAACCATCGATCCGCCCATGCCGCTGAACTGTGCTGTCAGGTTAACTGGTGATGAAGCTTTTGGCTAATACTCGGCCGTCATGATTGAGCCCTCCGCCAGTTACAAGCGTCATCGTGATCCGCCGTCCGTCAGCACCGCAAGACGTCTTTCGGTAACCGCGCCATGCTCGTCTGGAGCAGTTTCTCGATGCTTTTCTGATCGTGGCGCGTCGATGTTGCATTGAGGAAATAGGGCTTAGTGCACCTGGCAGGCGCGCCGTCGAGTCTCTTCATGCGATGGCCGCAAGGCAAAACGACATAACAGTGGCATTGCGGGTGACGGCGTGATGGACGCCGTCACCCGTGAGTAAGGAAGTCAAGCAGCAGCCCGAGGCGACGGCGTTCACCGTACGCTCGCGACAGCCGGGCTGAAAACCAAAAGGCTCAGGATCTCGAACAATACCTGTGCACCAGCCTGTGCGGTGTTCGTGGTATTGTCATACTGCGGAGCCACCTCCACGACATCGCCACCGACGAAATTGAGACCTTTGAGGCCGCGCAGCAGTTCCAGCGCCTCACGGCTCGTCAGGCCACCAATTTCTGGCGTCCCGGTGCCCGGCGCGAACGCAGGATCGAGACTGTCGATATCGAAGGACAGATAGGTCGGGCCATCTCCGACGATCTTTCGGGCCTTCTGGATGATGGCGGGGATACCCATGCCACCGACCTCTTCGGCGTGGATGACCGTCATTCCGGACTCGTAGGAAAACTCCCAGAGATATTCGGAAGGCCCCCTAATGCCGATCTGGATCGTGCGGGTCGGATCGAGGACGCCGTCCAGAACGGCGTTGCGCATCGGGCCGCCATGATGGAATTTCGTCTGGTCGAACGGGCCCCCCGTGTCGCAGTGGGCATCGATATGGATGAGGCCGACGGGCTCTCTGGCGCCGACTGCCTTGAGGATCGGGTGTGTGATTGAATGGTCGCCGCCGACGGAGAGCGGAATGACGCCGGCTTCGACGATCTTGCGGATCGCTGCCTCAATATTCTCGTGGCATTGCTCCAACCGATAGCGGCTCCCGAACGGGATATCACCGATATCGGCAGCGCGTAGATCATAGGCCGGTGCGCAATCGAGCACGTGATTGTAGGGACCGATGCGTTCGATGCCGCGCACAGCCCTCGGTCCAAATCGCGAACCCGGCCGATTGCTGACGCCGAGATCCATCGGAATGCCGACTGCCGCGACCTGCAGATCGCCGAAGTCGGGGGCCGCGAAATTGACCTCCCTGTAGGGCAAGCCTGCGAAGGTCGAAATGCCCGAATAAGGTGCAGCGCGTGTGCCGCCCCTAAAGATCTTCTCGGCCACACGGCGGAAACGCGGATCGAAGAACTCGGCGCTATCGGCGAACTTCTTGCGTAGATCCTCAAGGTGCTTCTTCAACTCAACCATCGTTCTGTCTTTCCTATGAAATTTCCCGGCAATACGACCAAGGGGCGCAGACCTGGGTAAAAAGCGTTGTGGGCGGTTCCGATCGTCGCCTCAGGGCTGCGGCGAAAGGTGCTCGTGGATCGCCAGCCATTCTCCGCTCGCCTGCTTCTCGAAGACGATCGTCTCGCGCTCGGTGCTTGTCGACGGCTCACCGTTGAAAGCAAGATCCGTCTCGACGGAATGAGTGAATATGGCGACGGAGCCGGCAATCTGAACATCCTGGTCACTGGAACGGCAGGCCCGCACACGAAATCCGTCGCGCGTTTCCCACAATGCCCATTCGGCCTCATATTCCGCACGCGTATGAAGGCGGCGGTCGAGATTGTGAAATATGAAGGTGGCGGCGGGCGCAAATGCCGCGAAGTAGCTATCACGATCATGCCTGCCAAAGGCTTCGACGAGGCGATCCGCTGCGGCAAGCACAGCTTGTTGCTGGTGTTCCATCCCTGATGTTCCCTGCTATTGAATTTTGGGGCTGCTGATTAAGACGGCAAGCGGCCGGTTCTGCCGTGCTACGCGTTCCTTGAGCCTATCCAGCGTCATCGCTTCGTCTTTGACGAACTCAAGGAACATCATGTTGAGGTTATTGAAGACCATCTGGCCCACCGCAATCGCATCGATCCCAGGCATGACAGCGCCGCGTAGCTGCAATTTCTGGACCAGCGTCGAAACCTGATCGCACAGGCGCCCGTCGAGTTCGGTATATCGACGGCTGAATGGGCTCTCGGGTTGCTGGATGGAGATCGCCATGGCCGTACGCCACATCTCCTTGCTGAGATAGACCAGCGAATGGTCAAAATACTGGTCGATCAGTACTTGCAAGGCTTCGAGCGTAGTGGTCGGCGGATTTTCAACGATGTCCTTGCCGGACGCCAACACTTCCTCGACTTCCATCGAAACGGTGGCGACGAGAATGTCGCCCTTGTTTTCGTAGTAGTTGTAGAACGTGCCAACCGACACTTCCGCGCGCTCGGCAATGTCTTCGATGCGGGCGCTGTCATATCCGACCTCCTGGAAAAGGCTCGTCGCCGCCTCCAGTATGCGGCGATTGCGATCGGCTTTCTGCTTGGCGCGCAGTCCCGTCATATGCGACTCTCTCAAATAATGAATGTCCTCAAAAATCATATTGACTAAAAAAATGAACTCATTCAATCTTTTTCATGAAGGCGCCGAAATGAGCGTCACCGACAGAGGGCCACATGATGATTGATATTACTGAAGGCGCTTTTGCGCGCAGACTCCTCGCCTCCGCTGCCATCCTCGCATTGGGTGCCGCAACAATAACGATCACCCCGGCGCCGGTACTGGCGCAGGAGGAATTGAATGCGCTTGTCTGGTGCGATCACACCGATCCCGCACTGATCGAGCCCTTCGAGCAGGCGAACAACGTAAAGGTCAATTTGAAGGAGTATGAGGGTACCGGTGCGGGTCTCTCCATCATCGACCAGTCGCGCCCGGGAGACTGGGATGTGCTCGTTATCGATGGCGTCGACGTGCAACGCGCGGTCGACAAGGGCATTCTTGCTGAGATGCCGGCCGACGCGCTTCCTAATGCAGATATCTTCCCTGAAGTTCGCATGGAACCCAACAACACCCGCGACGGCAAGACCTATGCGGTCACCGAAAAGTTCGGCTACAACACGGTTTCCTATGACAAGACAAAAGTCGATCCGGCCGACATGAAGGATATGTCGAAGCTCTGGTCCGACAAGTACAAGGGCCGCATCGCGGTCTATGACTACTACCTGCCGATGATCGGCCTGACCGGTATCGATTTGGGCAAGGCAACGGCGAGCCTGACGGACGCCGACCTGCCGGCAATCAAGGACAAGCTGTTTGCTCTCAAGGCCAACGCCAAGCAGGTGAGCGACGTCGTCTCGTCGCAAACGGCACTTGCGACGGGCGAGGTTGATATCGTTTTTGGCGGAGGCGAGTGGCTGACGGCCGGTCTGGTGAAAGACAAACCCAACCTCGAGTGGGTCATCCCTGAGCAGGGCGCAGTGCGCTGGGCACAGTCGATCGGCGTTATGAAGGACTCCACGAAAAAGGACCTCGCCCTCAAATTCGTGCAGTACATTGTAAGCCCGGAAGGGCAGGCGCGACTTGCGACGTCCTCTTGCTATTGGGCGATGCCCGCAAATGCCAAGGCCGGCGAGAAGCTGAGTGCCGAACAGAAAACCGCTTTACGCTGGGACGAGCAGGCCGACTATCTCAAGCGCACGCAGCTTTACCCGATCCCAAGCGCGGAACTGGACGCAAAGATGCAGGACGCCTGGACCGAAATGCTGCAAAACTGACAGCTTCGACCCTTCTATACTGTATCACAAGACCCTCTCCCCGTGGATGGGAGAGGGAGGTCGGAGACTTGCCTGTGGCTGCCCATTCACTTGAAGATGCCGAACGTCGAAAGGCCTGGGGTTTCGTGGCACCGGCGCTCGTCTGGACGATCGTCTTCTTCGTTGCTCCTTTTCTGTTCATGGCGGCAATGAGCCTCTGGGCGCAACAGGGCGGCTCGATCGTCCGCGTTTGGAACCTTGGCAACTACATCGCCTTCTTCGAGAAGGATGCGCTGTTCCGCGGGTTGACGAATTCCCTCGAGATCACCGCGATCGTGACGGCTCTCTCCATCCTGCTCGCCTATCCCCTGGCCTGGATCATTGCAGAGCGGGTGCCGCAAAGGTTCCAGCGAACGGCGTTAATTCTTGCGGTCCTGCCGTTCTGGACCTCTTACGTTGTCCGTTCCTATTCGTGGCTGCTCGTGCTGTCGCGCAATGGCGTCATCAATCAGACACTCATGAACATCGGCGTGATCAGCGAGCCGCTGGAGCTTGCCAGCAATCGTACGGCGACCGTTATCGGCTTCGTCCACTTCTTCGTCATGCTTTTGACGCTGACGATCTACGCAAACCTTGTGCAGCTCTCGCCAAATTACCGCCGCGCTGCTGCCGACCTCGGCGCAAATGCATTTCAGACGTTCTGGCACGTCATTTTGCCCCTGACCATGCCGGGCATCATGACGGGAGCCTTCCTCACCTTCGTGCTCTGCATCGGCGACTATGTCACGCCGCAGATCCTGGGCGGCAACAACGAGCTTGTCTTGCCTCAGATCATCATGCTGCAACTTGGTCGCCGCGCGGACTTTCCGATGGCCGCGGCGCTCTCGATCATTCTGATGCTAGCGGTCACCGCAGCCTATGTCGCTTGCGCCCGCTGGCTGAAGATTGAGAGAACGTGATGATACGCAACCAGATCACCAGTATCGCCTGCAGCGCCTACGCGGTTCTGATCTTCGGCTTCATCTTTTTGCCTGTTATCGTGCTGGTGCTATTTTCGTTCCAGGATGGGCGCCTGCCGGTACCGCCATTCAATGGCTTTTCCCTGCAATGGTATGAAGCAGTCTTTGCCGATCGCAAGCTGATGTCGGCACTGCTGCACTCCTTCTTGGTGGCGACAATATCGTCGTTCGTCGCCTGCCTCCTCGGCTTCCTGGCGGCCTACGCGCTGGCCCGCTTCAAGCTGCCGGGCTCGGCCTGGCAGCGCGGCTTGCTGATCGCGCCAATGACAGTCAGCTACCTCATCATAGCGCTCGGACTCCTGACCGTCCTCAACGCGTTCGGAATTGGCCTATCGCTATGGACGGTCGGCATCGGTCACGTGGTGATTAATCTGCCGCTGTGCTTTGCGATCATCTACTCGTCGATGGGGGACCATCACATCAACATTGAACGCGCCGCACGCGATCTCGGCGCCAGCGATATCAAGGTGATGGTGCTGGTGACGGCGCCAATGCTACTGCCGTCGCTGCTCGCCTCCTTCTTCCTGTCGATGACGTTTAGCTGGGATGAATTCATCATCGCGTTTTTGCTGTCGCGCTTCGAGGTCACACTCCCGGTCGAAATCTGGAGCCTGCTTCGTTCGGGCCTCAATCCTAAGACCAATGCCATCGGATCGCTGGTGTTCCTCGTTTCTGTCACCTTGCTGATTATCCTGGAACTGTTCCTGTTCAAAAGGACGAAAAAATCATGACCGCTCCGGTTCAAATCGAAAACGCGACGAAGACTTTCGGCAGTTCCACCGTTCTCGACGATGTTTCTCTCGACATTGCTGCAGGCGAATTCATTGTTCTGCTGGGACCGTCCGGCTGTGGCAAGACCACGCTTCTGTCCATTCTCGGAGGCTTTCTGTCGCCGAGCAGCGGTCGAATTGCCATCGGTGGCAAGGAAATGACCCACGTTCCACCGGCAAGACGTCCAACGACGACGATGTTCCAGGACTACGCGCTGTTCCCGCACATGAAGCTAAAGGACAATGTCGGGTTTGGCCTCAGAATGCGCGGCATCGGCAGGGCCGAGCGCGAGGAGCGCGCAAAGAGCTTTCTCGACCTCGTTGGGCTCAAGGCTTCGGCGGACAAGAAACCACATGAGCTTTCGGGTGGGCAACGCCAGCGTGTTGCACTTGCCCGGGCCCTCGCCGTCGACCCTGACGTCCTGTTGCTCGACGAACCGCTCGGCGCGCTTGATCTCAAGCTTCGCCGGCAGATGCAGGATGAGCTGAAAGCCATCCAGAAGCGTGTCGGCACGACGTTCGTCCACGTAACCCACGATCAGGAAGAGGCCATGGCAATTGCCGATCGGATCGTGGTGATGAACCAGGGTAAAATCGAAGACTTCGGACCACCGTCGGAAATCTACATGCGGCCACGCTCGTTGTTTGCGGCAGGCTTTATGGGCGAGGTCAACTTCGTTCCCGGCAAGATCAGAGATATCGACGGCACCGGGGCGGTCGTCGAAACAGTGCTGGGGAAGGTCACATTGCCGAAAGCCTGCTTTACGGCCGGCTCGCCGTCCGCAGGGCAGGGGACAATGCTCTGCATCCGGCCGGAACATTTCCGCCGTGCCGGCGAAGGCGATGGCGCCGTTACGGCGCTCGGGCAGGCCACGGTGTCCAACAGCGCCTTCTTCGGAACCCACTATCGATGCCATCTGGCGCCCAATGGCGCTCCTGACACCAACATCGTCGCGCATATGCCGCAATCAACCGTCGTCGCCGAAGGTCAAGTGCTCACGCTTGCGGTCAACGTTGGTGATATCGTCGCCCTGCCGTCGAAACAGGCATAGGCGCAGACGATGGAACGGATCGCTGCGCACAAATGGTATGAGCTGAAGCGGCTGGCCGACGATGTCACGCAGATTTCCGAGCCCTTCATCCAGGAGTTCTATCGCTGCAACGTCTGGCATGTGCGCGGACGGGATCGGGATATGCTGGTCGACAGCGGCATGGGCGTCGTTTCCCTGCGCGAATGGGTGCCGCTCGTCACCGAGCGGGATCTGATTGCCGTCGCGAGCCACACCCATTTCGACCATATCGGTTGCCATCACGAGTTTGAATGCCGGGCCGTCCATTCGGCGGAGGCCGATCTGCTCGCCGACCCTACCCGGCAAAACACGCTTGCTGATCCTTACGTGACCGACGATATCTTCGACGCGCTGCCGCCTGAGCCCTATTGCTCGAAGTGCTATGGCGTGAAAAAGGCGCCGGCCACGCGCATTCTGGAAGATGGCGATGTGATCGATCTCGGCGACCGTAGGTTCGAGGTTATCCACACGCCGGGTCACTCACCAGGCGGAATCGCCTTGTGGGAGGCCGAAACAGAGATGCTATTTTCGGGAGACATCCTCTACGACGGGCCGTTGATCGAGGAGACCTACCACTCGAACGCACGTGACTATGTCGCGTCGATGGAGCGGCTCCTGACAATTCCGGCCAGAGTTGTGCACGGCGGCCATTTTCCCAGTTTCAGCGGCGAGCGGTATCGCCGCCTGGTCACGGACTGGCTGAACGCAAAACAGAACAAAGTATGACGGGAGTGACGACATGCTCGACAAGCGCAAATTCTATATCAATGGCGAATGGGTAGCGCCGCTTGCTGCCAACGATCTGGAGGTTATCAATCCGGCGACCGAGAAGCCGGTCGCGGTGATTTCCATGGGCACGCCCGCCGATATCGATCGTGCGGTTGCTGCCGCGAAGACTGCTTTTGCCACGTACAGTCGCACGAGCGTGGAGGAACGACTTGCGCTTCTCGAAAGGCTGCTTGAGATCTACAAGCGCCGCTACGAGGAGATGGCACAGACGATCACGCTCGAACTCGGCGCGCCGATCACCATGAGCCGCGAGCAGCAGGCTGATGTCGGCGTAGGTCACCTGCAGGGCTTCATCGATGCACTGAAGCAATTGAAGGTGCGCGACGTGTTGTCGAACGGCGACGTGCTCTTGCGGGAGCCGATCGGTGTCTGCGGCCTCATTACCCCCTGGAACTGGCCGATCAACCAGATCGCGCTGAAGGTGGTTCCGGCGTTGGCAACAGGCTCGACCTGCGTGCTGAAGCCCTCCGAGTTCACTCCGCTCAACGCCATGCTCTATGCGGAGATGGTACATGAGGCGGGCTTCCCAGCCGGCACCTTCAACCTCGTCAATGGCGACGGTGTTAATGCCGGCGCCGCCCTTTCGAGGCACAGGGACGTCGACATGATGTCCTTCACCGGATCGACGCGTGCTGGCATCGCCGTCAGCAAGGACGCAGCGGATACCGTCAAGCGTGTCACCTTGGAACTCGGCGGCAAGTCTCCCAACCTCGTCTTTGAGGACGCCGATCTCGAAGACCGCGTCACTGGCAGCGTCCTCGAATGTTTCAACAATTCGGGACAATCCTGCGACGCGCCAACTCGTCTACTGGTACAGAAATCGGTCTACGACAGGGCCGTCGAGATCGCTCAGCGCGTTGGCGGCAGTGCCACGGTGGGAAGCCCTGCGGAGGAAGGTGGCCACATCGGGCCGCTTGTCAGCGACGTCCAGTATGGCCGCGTGCAGGCATTGATCGAGGCCGGCATCGCGGAGGGCGCGCGCCTCCTCGTCGGTGGTGCCGGCAAGCCGGCGGGCTTCGAAACCGGCTATTTCGTCAAGCCGACGATTTTTGCTGACGTCAACAACTCCATGCGGATTGCCCGGGAGGAAGTGTTTGGTCCGGTCTTGGCTATCATGCCGTTTGAAACCGAAGAGGAGGCGATCGCAAGCGCCAACGATACCAGCTACGGGCTGGCGGCATACGTGCAGACCAGCGATCCAGCCCGCGCCGAGCGTGTGGCAGGACGACTGCGCGCCGGCATGGTTCATATCAACGGCGCGCCCCATCGCTATGGGAGTCCGTTCGGCGGCTACAAGCAGTCGGGCAACGGCCGCGAAGGCGGGGTGTTCGGATTGGAAGATTTTCTAGAGGTGAAAACACTTCACCGTCCCGACGCTGCTTAATCTAATGGCTGGCTCAGTCGTGAAGTCGGCCGTGACTGAGCTGGCTTGCCGATCACTGCGAAAGCTGTTCGCGGTTCCGTTGCTGGGAGAGGGGCCGACCCTTGTATCGCATTCTTCATCGGGTCAGGGCGTCGAAATAGCCCGCGTGTTGGCTCCGGGTCGCCTTAGACTTGATATAGGAGTTCGACGCCCGGTCGCGTATCTTAGGGAAAGGTAGTCTGATGGGTGCGAGCTCATGCGTCCAGGAAGTTCGCGGCCATTTGTGTGGTTTTGGAAAGCACGCCGCGTAAAAATTGCAGGCACGCATGGCAATAAGGTAGCCCGACTAAGACGCCTCAGGTCGATCATCAGTGATGATCAATCCAATTTACAAGTCTCTGTGGCTTCATGCCCCGCAACCAACAAAACTCGCAAATTCTCACACTGCGGATATTTGCACAGAAGCTCCTCCGCGCCGGACTAGGCGGAGCCCTACAGATGTTCCAAATAGGTCATCCACTCTCGTGAAAGGCGGCGAGTTTAGATGCTCAGGCTGTCGTCCAACCAGACCCGAAAACCGCCGCGGAAGGCGTTGTCATTGTTGCCGCGGCGGCAATTCGGTGGCAGTTCCTTGAGCCGTTCGACATTGCCGCCGCCTATGACGATGTAGTCCGGCAGCAGGGCAGCACCCAAGCGGTCGGCGACGTCGAATACCGATTTTCGCCATTTGCTTTTGCCGCGACGCTTCAGGCCGCGTTCACCGACATAGTCCTCAAATGTCGCCTTTCGGTAGGGCATGTGTGCCAGTTCCAGAGGCATGCAAACGTTCTCGGCGATAATGGCCGAGCCGAGGCCAGTGCCGAGGCCGAGAAAGAGCATGCGGCCCGCCTCGTAACTGCCGATCGCCTGCATGAGTGCGTCGTTGACCATCCGCACTGGTCGTTCAAACGCTGCTTCGAAATCAAAATTCTTCCAGCCCGGCCCGAGGTTAAATGGATCGGCGGCGGCCCGGTGGGCGATAACCGGTCCGGGATATCCCATCGCGACAAGGTCGTAGTGCCAGTCTTCCGTGAGCTTGCCCAATGCCGCTACCATCTGGGCCGCTGTCATCTGATGGCCGGATTCGACCGCGCGCCGTTCGCTGCCGCTGCTGAGTTCAACCTTCACATGGGACCCGCCGATATCGATGGCAAGCACAGTGCGATCAGACGGTCCGGTGCTCGCCTCGGGCTTGCCATGCTTGCGCTCTTGCGATGCTGCGATTGTAACAGTCGTCCCAGCCATGTTCTGCGCTCCTCTACGGGCCGTGCCCACAATTGCTCCCGCATTGCGCTATCGGGGTCAAGATCAGGACTGGCTGTCAAGTCCCAGAAGGCAATGCGGCGTCGCTTGATTTCAACCCGATGATGGCTCACTGAAGAAGAGTGCATTTTGAACGGAGGATCAGCAGTTGGCCTTTCCGACATTGCCCCCCGGTGCTCTTGTCCCACCAGGCGCACCCGGTATCGAGCCCCGTTGGACCTCCAGCGACAAGAGCGCGGTTGGCACCGCCGTTAGCGTGGCCAGCCGCGTTTGGTTCACGGCAAGCCACGGAATCCTTAACGAGATCTACGCGCCGCGGCTCGATATGGCCTGCGTCCGCGATTTCGGCTTCATCGTGACGGCGGACGGCTATTTTTCCGAGGAGAAGCGCGACGCTGATCATCAAGTACATGCGGTCGAGGACGGTGTTCCGGCGTTTCGTCTCGTCAACACCGCCCACGACGGCCGCTATCGGATCTCCAAGACCATCCTTTCAGACCCTGAGCGCGAGGTGGTGTTGCAGGACCTCCGTTTTGAGGCGTTGGCCGGCAAGCTTTCCGACTACCGGCTGCATGCACTTATTGCGCCGCATCTCGTCAACGGCGGCGCCGATAACACAGCCTGGTGTGGTGATTTCAAGGGTCGGCCCATGCTCTTCGCCGAAGGCTCGGGAAGGGCGCTTGCGATTGCTGCCTCTGTCCCCTGGCTTGCGCGGTCGGCGGGCTATGCCGGCTTCTCCGATGGCTGGCAGGCTTTGTCGCGCGGGGAGGAGCTGAAGGAGGAATACCACTGTGCGCCGTCGGGCAACGTCGCGCTATCGGGGACGCTCGACATGGAGGCGACTGAAGGGCGGGTGGAGATCGCCATCGGCTTCGGCACGCAACCCGAGGAAGCTGCCTTTCGGGCCATACTCAGCCTGGAACAAGGTGTCGAGTCGGCGCTGAGGCATTTTCGCAACGGCTGGCGGGACTGGCAGGGGGGATTGCTTACCCTCGACGAGCCCCATGAACCTGGCCAATTGAACCGGTACCGCGTCAGCACAGGTGTGCTTGCCACCCACTGTGACGATGCCTCGGGCGCCATCATAGCGAGCCTTTCCATCCCTTGGGGTTTCAACAAGAGCGACGACGACCTCGGCGGCTACCATCTCGTCTGGACGCGCGACCTGGTGGAAACGGCGGGCGGGTTGCTTGCCGCGGGTGCGGGAACCGACGCGCGTGCGGTGCTCAACTATCTTTCTGCGATCCAGGAAGCCGATGGCCATTGGGTGCAGAATGCTTGGCTCGACGGCCGCCCCTACTGGCATGGCATCCAGATGGACGAGACGGCGTTTCCCATCCTGCTTTACGACATGCTGCTGCGCGCCGGCGAGATCGACGCGTCGGCGGCTGGCCGATACCTGCCGATGATCGAGGCAGCTGCGGCCTATATTGTCAAAAACGGTCCCGCCACCCAGCAGGATCGTTGGGAGGAAGATGCCGGTTACTCCCCTTTTACCCTCGCCGTCGAGATCGCCGGGTTGCTCGCGGCGGCCGACGCGGTGGAAGCGACCGGACGATTATCGGCGGCGCAATACCTTCGCGAGGTAGCTGACGGCTGGAGCGAGCGGATCGAGGAATGGACTTACGCCTCCGACACGGAATTGTCGCGCCGGCTGGGCATCGATGGCTACTATGTGCGGATCGCCACGGCGACGGACAGTAGCTCCTCGCTCGGTCGCGACTTCATCCCGATCCGCAACCGCGACGACGGCGCGGCCGTCATTGAAGCGGATCTGCTTCTCAGCCCCGATGCGCTTGCGCTTGTCCGGTTCGGTCTTCGATCCGCGGACGATCCGCGTATCCTCGGTACCGTGGCGGCGATCGATGCCGAGTTGCGGCGCGATCTTCCGGCAGGATCCTACTGGTATCGGTACAATGATGACGGCTATGGCGAGCGCGACGACGGCGCCCCCTTCGCCGGCAGCGGCGTCGGCAGGCTCTGGCCGCTTCTGACTGGTGAACGCGCGCACTATGAGCTCGCTGCCGGGCGACCGGACGAGGCGCGGCGTCTGCTGGCGGCACTGGAGGCCTCGGCCAGCGACGGCGGTTTACTGCCCGAGCAGATTTGGGATAGCGAGGACGTGCCCGAACGCGAGCTTTTTCTTGGTCGCCCCTCCGGCAGCGCCATGCCCTTGGTCTGGGCCCATGCTGAACACATCAAATTGCTGCGCTCGATCCGCGATGGTGTCATTTTCGACATGCCACCCCAGACTGTTGCCCGCTATGTCGCCGGTCAGCCGCCGATTGCGCCCTTCGCCTGGCGCCTGACGGACAAGCGGACTGTGATGGCGGCACGACGTAGCCTGCGCATTGAACTGAGTGAGACTGCCATCGTGCATTGGTCGACCGACGCTTGGGCTCATGTCACGGACAGCCATACCCGTGATACGGGCTTCGGTACCCATGTCTGCGACTTGCCGACCAAAATGCTCGTCCCAGGCCTTGTCGCCTTCACCATCTTCTGGCCAACTAGGCAGCAGTGGGAAGGCACCGATTTCTACATCGACGTGATTTGAGAGTTTTCCGGGTGAAACGGTGGGATCGCGAAGAAGACACCGCGGCGCAGTACAACCAACGCAAGCGAGAACTTAGTCAGGTTCCAAAGACTGCCGTTTCGATTTCGTTGCTGGGTGAGTGAGTGAAGCAAATTGGAATGTCGCCAAGCGGCGCCGCATTTTGAGATACGCCTTGCCAATCCGCCCCGGAAAAAGGGGAAGCCCAACGATGCCATAACGGTGTTCGGCCTTCACGGATTGGCGGTGTTGATCGCGAGGAACCTCGAAGAGGTTCCGAAGGAAGTCCGCTTCGCTGCCTTGGCGCTAATGTTCGTGAAGCCTCCGTCCGCATTGCACATTCACGCTGCGCGGCGTCTTTCGGGAAGTCCTCCGATTTCCGAAGAGCATGCTCTGTCACCCGACATTGAGACAGTGCGAATATTGGCTCGACTATCCCAAATCGGCACTGCACAGCCCAGACATATTGAGTGGCGCTTCATGCGTCAGATGTCGCCTTCAAATCGAGGCCGAGAACCGTGTCGCCGGGCGAGAAGCGCGAGAAACGCCGATTCATTGGCCTGGCTGCCCGAATGCGGCTGAACGTTGGCGTGTCGCCGCCACCACGCACTTGGCATTGCGAAGCGGCGACACGGGCGTGCGGGACACACCGCCTCCGCGCGCGCATACGGCCAGACTTCGCCACTTGACGCTTACCGAAAAGGAAGAAATCAATCAACTACTGGATAGGTGAGGAGACCACACGCGAGCAGCATCCGCGCCTTCTGTAGCGTCTTGGTGGTCGCATGTCGATATCGCGCGCTGCCCACCCGCCTGTTCAAGAGGGAGACCTCGCGTCAGTACGCGCGCCCTCTGTGTCAACGCTGAACCAACTGGATAGTGTTCCTATGAACAAAGGTGCCTTACCCCCTGATCACGGTGCTTCACCCGCCTCGAGCCTCGCCAGCTTCCTGCCTCTGAGCACAGCCGAAACCAAGATCGTAGCGCATTTGAGTTTGGGCGATTTCGACAGGCTTGGCGACGGGCTGCGCCCGGAGCGGGCAGACCCGGATCGCATCGTGCGCGCGGAACTCCTGCGCTTTCTCATGCTCGGAAATGAGGAATATCGTTCGCACGAAAAGGGCTTACGACTGATAGGCGCCTGGGTGACCGGAATTCTCGATCTGGAAGGCTGCCGGATTCCCCGAGATATCGGTCTGAAGGACTGTCGCTTCGATGCCTCGCCGGTGCTGCGCTCCGCGATCATCGACAACCTGTTCCTCGACGGTTCTTCCTTGCCCGGATTGCAGGCGGACCGGGTGGAGGCGCGTGGCTGCTTGTCCCTTCGCGGAGCGCTTGTTAGCGGCGAAATTCGGCTTTCCAGCGCCCGCACTGGCGGCAGTATCGAGGCGGATGGCATCTCGCTTGCGATACCGGATGGAGTGGCACTCGACGCTGCCGGATTGGAAGCCCGCGGCGGTGTCTTGTTGCGTGGCGCCGAAGTGCGCGGCGGCATTAATCTTTCTGGAGCCCGACTGGGCGGCGACTTCAACGCGGTCGGCGCCCGTCTCGAGCGTCCGAGTGAAGTCGTCCTCAATCTCGACGGCATCGTGGCTGGCGGAGACCTTGCGCTTCGAGGAGCAACCATCTCAGGCGAAACCCGTCTGGTCGGGGCCCAGTTCGGCGGCGACGTCGATTGCAGTGCTGCCACGTTCGTCCAGCCCGGGGAACATGCCCTGCGTCTTGATCGTGCCACGATCAACGGTGCGTTCTTCTTGCGGCAAGGCGCCTCAATCGCCGGCGCGCTTGACCTGACAGCCACGTCGATCGGAGCAATCGACGACGAACAGACAAACTGGCCGCAAAAGGGGGATTTGCTTCTGAACCGCTGCCAGTACGGAGCCTTTATTGGAGGGCCCGTCGATGCCGCAAGCAGGCTGGACTGGCTGTCGCGGCAAACGCCCGAACGCTGGAAGGCCGATTTCTGGCCGCAGCCCTATGAACACCTTTCGACCGTTCTTCGAGAAATGGGCCACAACGAGGACGCCCGCGCGGTCCTTATCGAGAAGGAGCGGCTGCAGCGGCGCGCACGGCGCGCACGCGCGAAGAACCCGTTGCTGCGCGCCGCTCTGGTCGTAACTGACGGGGTCCTCGCGGTGACACTTCGCTATGGGCGGCAGCCACTGATGGCCCTGCTCTGGATGGTGTTGTTCTGGGCGATCGGCGTTTTCGTGTTCGCCCTGGCGGAGCGCAATGGCGCGCTCAAGCCGAACAGTCCAGTTGTGCTCCGCTCTACCGAATGGACAATGTGCGGCCTTCAGGAGACTGAAAGCCGCTTCATGCCTTCGATTGGGCAAGTCTTGGCCGGCCGTGCCGAGACCGGTGAAAACCAGCTCACCTGCTTCCGTCGCCAGCCTGAGGCCGCCAGCTATCCGGAATTCAACGCGGTCATGTATTCGCTCGACGTGCTTCTACCGGTCTTGGTGATCGGTCAGAAAGAATACTGGCGACCGGATTCCACGATGCCAAAAGGTACCCTCACGCTGAACTACTACTTCTTCCAGTCCGTCGTCGGCTGGGCCTTGAGCCTTCTGGCTGTCGCCGGGTTCTCCGGCCTGGTCAAGTCGAACTGAAGCGACGGAGCCTCAGAACCGCCAGATCAGCGGCACGATGAAGACGGAGACGACGAAGAACCAGATCAGCAGCGGCAGTCCGAGCTTCCAGTAGTCGTTGAAGGCATAGCCGCCGGGGCCCATGACCATGAGGTTCGTGGGCGTGGCGATCGGGGTCAGGAACGCGCCGGCGGCGGCGACCGCCGTGCTCATAAGAACGGGACGCGGCGAAATGCCCATTGCCGTCGCGGCTGCCACCCCGATCGGGATGACGATCAGGGCGGTCGCCGTATTGCTGATCAACTGTCCCAGAATGGCCGTGAGGAGGAAGAGCCCGGCAAGCAACGCAACGGGTCCCGCATCGCCGACGAAATTCACGAGGTGCTGGGCCATCAACTTTGCCGCCCCGGTCTCAGTCATGGCGGTCGAAAGCGGCATCATCGCGCCGACCAGGATGACGGTCGTCCAGCCGATTGCCCGATAGGACTGCTCGACACTCATGATCCCGCTCAGGACGATCGCACCGGCGGCAAGCAGGCCCGCGACCGCGGGCGGAACGATGCCCGTGGCCAGCAGCAGCACCATCCCGAGCAGGATGACGACGGCCTGCCACGCACCTGGGCCCATCGGAACCGCCTGACGGCGGACGAGATCTGGAGAGTTGACGACAAGGACATCGGGATCATCGAGGTGGAGGTCGAGGGCCTTCCACGTACCCTGGAGCAGCATCGTGTCGCCCGCCTGCAGCACGACCCCACCGCTTGTTCTCGAGCGGCCACCCGTGATTTCCGTGCCCGCGCGCTGCACGGCAAGGACAATGAGGTCGCCGCTTTCGGTGACCATGCCCGGGAAGACGGTTTCGCCGATCAATCCCGAGCGCGGCGGAATGACGACCTCGGCAAGTCCGGAACTGCGGTTGAACAGGGTTTCTTCACCTTGGCCCTTCGTCTTTTCGTCGCGAAACGCGAGATGCATTTCTGTGGCAAGGCTGGCTGCCGCCTCTGCATCGCCGCGAATGAGGAGATGATCTCCCTCGGCGATGACCGCCCGACGAAGTGGCCCCGCGGTTTCGCCCTCCTGAACGGCGACAAGTTGCAACCCCGGATGTCCGGAAAGATCGAGCTCGCCGGAAGGCACGTGGATGAATGGGGAACTTCCGCGCACCCGCATCTGGTGGATGCCGGTGGCAAGGCCGTATTGCTCAACGAGCGTCCTGGCGTGGTGGCTGAAGTCGGCGGGCATAGTGGCGCCGTTGCGCTCAGGAAGGAGCTGCTTGCCGAACAAGATGATGATCGCCATGGTCCCGGCCAGCAAGGGCACGCCGACGAGCGCGAACTCGAAAAAGTTGAAGCCGCCGGCGCCGGCGTCAATCCCGGCCTCGGAGACCAGCACGTTTACCGGCGTTCCCGTCAAGGCAAGCATGGAGCCGGCATGTGCGGAGAAGACCAGAGGCATGAGCAGTTGCGACGAATTGCGCCTGAGGCGGACGGCGATGACTACGACCACTGGTAGCAGCGCCGCAACGGCACCATTGACGCTGATCAATGCCGTCAGCACCGCCACCAGTCCCATCGTCAGCATCAGCAGGCGAGTGCGGCTTTCCTCCCCCGCGCCGCGGATCAAGAGCTGGCCTGCCCAGGCGGTGACGCCGGTGACCTCGAGCCCGGAGCTGACGACGAAGAGCGAGGCGATGAAGATCACAGCGGGGTCGCCAAAGCCGCTGAGGGTCTGGTTGAGCGTCAGCACGCCGGTTGCCCATAGTGCCAGGGGAGTCATCATCGCGACGATGACCACCGGCAGCTTGTTTGATACGAACAGCACGACTGCGGCGGCGATGATGATGGCTGTATACGCTATCGGACTCAAATTGCTGCGCTCCCTATCTGTTCAATCGGTCCGCTCGCCCGGGCGCGACGCGGCCGTGGGAATGGAACCGGCGCGTACCAGTGCTGCCGGGTATCCCGCACATCTGGAGATGGTCGCCGACCGCGCTGGTGCTTAAAAGCGTATGCGACAATCCTGCACGGTTGCGCAGGATTGCCAGGCGCGTGGCCGACCCAGAAAAGCTCATGTGGCCGCGTCATCGAGCGTCGCCATGAGGATCCCGAGGCGGCAGCCCTTTTCGTACTCCACCAGGTTCACATATTCCTTGATGGTGTGGATCTCGGCCTGGCCTGCACCGATGGTGATCGTCGGGACACCATGCTTGTCGAGCCAGTTGGCGTCCAGACCTCCATTGGAGAAGATGTAAACCGGCTCCTGGACGCCCAGGATTGCAAGCGCCTTGGTGGCCCGCTTGACGACCGGCGATTCTTTGCCCAGCTCAAACGGCGGGTAGGAAACCTTGTGGCTGAACGTCACTTCGGCGACGTTCCCCTCGTGATCCGTCACCAGCGCCTGCGCCTTGGCGAAGGCTTGCTTGTACCCTTGGGCAATTTTTCCCGCAAAAACCAGTTCGGGGCTGCGGGCTTCGCCTCTGATGAAAGCGTAGTCGGTGACGACGTTGGTCGCGTCGCCGGCCGGCTTGCCATCCTTGCCGCCGAAGATACCGACATTGCTCGTGCCGCGTCCGTCGGGCTTGACGATTTTGCCGAACCAGCCATCGCGATGGGCCTCGGCAAGTGCGAGTGCACCGACGAGCGTCGCCGAGATGCCCTTGTCGGGTGCTACTCCGGCATGCGACGCCTTGCCCTTGATCTCGACCTCCCAGTTTTCCTGTCCGACGGCGCCGATGATCAACTCGTTGGCGTTTTGTCCATCGACATTGATGCACATTGCCGCACCGCCGAGATCGGCCGGGTTCAATTCGCGTGCACCGTGCAGGCCGCTCTCTTCGCGCACTGTGAACAGCAGCGTTATCGGCGGATGCGGCAGCTTGTTCTTGATCAGCGTCTCGGCAACCACGACCAGCAGCGCGACGCCGGTGCGGGCGTCGCCGCCGAGCGCTGTCGTGCCATCCGACACGATACGGTCGCCCTCTTTGCGCGGCTTGGCGCCCGCACACAGCGGGACCGTGTCGAGGTGGGTGGAGAAGAGAAGCCGCGGCCCCGGACGCGTTCCGGGAAGATCAACGATCAGATTGCCCGTTTCGGTCGGCAGCGGAATGCGCTTGTTCGCGTCGTCGAAACGAATGGCCGATTCCGGCACGCCGATCTTCTTCAGGGCGTCGCTGACGGCGGCGGCGATGTTTGCCTCCTGCCCGGTGACGCCCTCGACGGAGAGAAACCGCATGAGATGGTCTTCCGCTGCGGCAACGTCGAGGGGGATAGAGGTGTTGTTCATGATGTCCATCCGTTCGCTAGAGTTTTCAAAGGCTTCGGGTCCAGCCGTCACAGGCCCCAGGGGAGTCCGAGCGCTTTCCAGGCCGCAAACAGCGCGGTCCACAGCACGAATATCAACACCACATAGGGAAGCATCAGCGAAACGATTGTGCCTACGCCGGCGGACTTGTCGTATTTCTGGGCGAACCCGACGACGAGCGCGAAATAGGCGTTGAGGGGCGTGATCGCGTTCATCGGCGAGTCGCCGACGCGGTAGGCGGCAAGCACCGCCTCCGGCTCGACGCCGAGCTTCATCAATAGTGGCACGAAGACGGGCGCGAAGATCGCCCATTTCGCGATCGCCCCGGTCAGCAGCAGGTCGATAATCGCCACGACGACGATGAAGCCGAGGAGCAACGGCAGCGCGCCGATATTGGCCGCCTGGAGCGCCCCTGAAAGGCTGAGCGCCATCACGGTGCCAATATTCGTATAGGTGAAATAGGCGACAAACTGGCTCAGCACAAAGAACAGGAAGATCGTACCGCCCATGTTCTTGATCGACTTCTCGATCGCCCCGATCACCTCCGTTAGGGTCCGCAAGGTGCCGGCTCCGATGCCGTACGCCCAGCCCGTGACCAAGAACATCAGCACGACAAGGGTTATCAGTTGATTCATGAACGGCGAATTGCCAATCAGTTCGCCGGTTTCGGGATTTCGCAGCGGCGCCCACCCGGGAATCGTCAGGAGGCAGAAGACTGCGATGAGCCCGAGCAGCCCGAAGCCGGCGAAACGCAAGCCGCGCGCCTCCTGTTCGCCGAGCATGGCGCTCTGGTCGGTCGTAGTGCCCTCTGCGGCTTCCGCAGGACTATAAGCTCCAAGGCGTGGTTCGATCATGCGATCGGAGATGAGTGCGATGATGACAGTGAGAAACAGCACCGATCCGATTGAGAACCAGAGATTCGAGGCCAGCCCGATCGACCTGCTGGGGTCGACGAGAGCGGCCGCGTCGTTGGTGAACTCGACGAGCACCGCATCGAGTGGCTTGATTAGCATGTTGACTGTAAAGGCGGCTGCCACGGCGGCAAAACCCAGCGCCAGTCCGGCCAGCGGGTGTCGCCCGACCGCCAGATAGGCGATGCCGGCGAGCGGGATCAGGACGAGATAGCCGGCGTCGGCCGCTATACTCGACAATATGCCAACGAAGGCCAAGATGTAAGTGAGCGCCCAGCGCGGCGAGACCGCGACGAGCTTGTGGATCAGCGCCGTTACCAGGCCCGACTCTTCGGCGACGCCGGCGCCGATCATGGCGGCAATCATCAAGCCCACGGCGGTAAAGGCCATGAAGTTGGGAACGAGTGACGCGTACATAAAGCGAATGCCGTCGATGCTCAGCAGGCTGCGGATTGCAGTGCTCGCAGTCTCAATCTCATGCGTGTCAGGGTTGATGCGCTCGAAGGTGACCGCCGCTCCAAACGCGCCCAACACCGCCGACAACGCAATGACAATGGCAATAAGAATAAGAAAGATGACAACGGGGTGGGGTACCATATTTCCCACCTTCTCGACGCCGTCGAGAATTCTCTGCATCGTGGTTTTCGACGCGGCATTGGCAGTTACCATTTTCTCAGTCTCCCCTTGAGCTAATAGATCCTGACCGAGGGTCGTGAAATTCAGATGCGACACGGAACTGATTTTCTGGACCAATGCATCCCGCCTTCTCCATTGGCAGCCCTGCATCAGGGCGATCGCCAATGAACCGCGCTCTATACAGCGCCAAATCCTGCGGGCGTTCTTTTGAGCAGTCTGTGAGTTCGACCTCAGCGCCTTCAATCATGCAAAAGTTGATTGTATTATAGCGTCCTGCACGAACGGTTGCAATCGGCGCGGATTCCCAAAACCAAACATTGCGTTTCGAGATTCCGTCGTCACCATTGGTAACTTCGCGTCGCGAAGGCGAAGTCCGCGCGGAACCGGATCGAACGGATGTTGACGGAGAACGAGCCTATCTCCGACATCGTCACGCTTTGCGCCTTCTGCCTGAAGGATTGGAGAACGTGGCAGAGAATTAAAATGCTTGGCGGTCGTTCTCATGGCTTGGTGCCGAAGCGGTTTCGAGATTCGAACGCACGGTCCATTTACATAGAATGCAACAGGCCAAGTTCCTCGAAGAACGCAACGCAGAAATGGCCTTCTATGTGGGGAATCAGCGGCCACCATTCTGTCAAAGCGCAACAAAACTGAAACTGCCTCCCCGTTCCATAATGTATGTTATGTCACTTTTTGCTAAGTATCTGAAATAAAACGATAATAATGTTTGACGCGAAGCGCAATCGAAGCGGAGCCAAAATCGACCAACCGCTCGACAAAGCGGCGGGGCTTCCGAGTGCGCTGCTTATTAAGCGGTCTTGGGAAATGTCTCAGCACTATCTAACTGCTGGATCTGGCACGGTTGCTAGCCGTCCTTACCGTGTTCTTTCATCTGCGACTTTTCCGGTGCACCGGTACGGCCGAACTGAACGCGTTGGGTGATGTTTCGTCGATAAGCCGGCATTGGAACAGACCGTTTATTCGAGGCCGTCAGACCCAAGTTCCCTTCATGGATTGTTGGCGCTCCGTCTGCGACCGCGATGAGACGTGCCTAACCTTAGTACGGCTCCGCCTCGATCGATCCCCCCAACGGCAGTCGCGTGTTCTTACTCCTTCCCGTTTCGCCGTCTTTCCTCGCCTACTAACAAACATGCGACTGCCGCCCTCCGTTTCATTTCGGCCAAATAGGTGCGGTCCGATCGTCCACGGACTCGTGACTGTCATCGAGGTCGCGATGGGCGCGGCCGGAAACAACGAAAGGAACTTAGAATGGCAACCATCGGCACCTTCACCTCCACCGAGAACGGATTTACGGGTTCGATCCGCACTCTCGCCCTCAATCTCAAGGCTCGCATCTCCCGGGTCGAGACTCCCTCCGAAAAAGGCCCTCACTTCCGCATCTATGCTGGAAATGTCGAGTTGGGCGCTGCTTGGCAAAAGACCTCCGAGCAGGGCCGGGATTACCTCTCCGTCAAACTTGACGATCCGAGCTTTGCTGCCCCGATTTACGCGACACTCGCCGAAGTCGAAGGCGGAGGAAGCCTCCAGCTTATCTGGTCCCGCCCGAACCGGGACTAGCGAGTGACCCGGCTCCGCCACAAGGCGGAGCCGGTTTTCAGCCTTTGCTGCGAACAGAGGGAGTATAGCTGCCCAATAAAGCTTGATCGGCTGTCAGCTCCCCCGACAATGAGCGGTTTTCCCGATTGTGCGGAGCCTCTTGAAATAGGCTTCCCACTCGCCGGCGTCATCGGAATTGATGCGATCCCCTGCCCCATCTATCGTGTCACTGGCAGCGGTTGTCGTCCTTCACGAACTTCAGGAGACGAAACGATGACCAATTTTATCGAACAGCAGATCGAAGAACTGCGCGCCGAACTCCGCAATGCAGGTTGGGCTGCTGGGCGTCGTCAAATCGTAGCCGAGCTCGAAATTGCCAGAGCAGAGCTTGCCGTCGCCATGGCCGAACAGTTCGATATCGCGCAAGTCGAGACACCACCCTTAGGGCGCTCACTTTCGTCTCGAGTGCGACCCGGTGCACCTTTGCTGCGGATCGCGTTTCATCGCGATAGGGACGATGCCTCCCGCGCGTAGTGCTTAAAGCTGGCAGTCAGAATTCTGACGCGAGGTCCTTTGCTCATCAGTCGTCTTCAGGATGAGCGACGCCCACTGGCGACCGTGGCGTACCCTCTCTTTCGCTTAAGCCGGATCAGATCCAGAAAGAGCACCACTGCATCGTGCTCTCGCTCGAAATGGTGGGTCATTGTCTGTCCTTTGGCGCCTATGCGTCCCCATCGACGGGTGAGGCAAACGTCACCAAACAGAGTCGCGTCAATCGACATGGCATAAAAGCGAGCCATGTTACGGGCCGGATCGGTGCGCTCGATGTAGAGTTTGTAGGGTTGCGAGATCATGCACACAGAATCGCGCTTTGGAGATTCCGGGTCCAACGACAGTTTTGAATCGGTTCCGGCTCACCGATTCATTTCAGTGATGTCGCGATGTGACGCGGGCTAGTTCGAGCTCACCTTCAGGGGCCGCCCGACGTGACTGAAAAGCGGCTCGCCCGAACGCATTGCCGCATGTCCTCACGTCGGAACCAGATGGCGCGGCCGCAGCGAAGCGGTGGCTTGCCGGTGGTAAAGATGATCTGCTCGTCGGCTCGCATGCAAAGAACTTCGTGCGGCTGAATCAGTGGCCTCGGCGCCAGTTGCTTCGATCGCGTGCGCGATGATCCGCGCGACTGGGAGGTCAAGCTGACTTGATCGATCTCTACCGTGGTCATGCCGCAGCGATGTGAGATGTAATCCGCCGTTTCAGGATCATTAATCGCCGCAAAGGAAAGCCAACTTGCGCTCTCAAACCACTTGCTTGATGCATCACGGCCACCGTAGGTTTCACGCAACTGACCGATCGACTGGTAGATCATCATCAGGGTGATGCCGTACTTGCGACCAGCGTCTCGCGCCGTCTCTAGAATTCGCATGTACCCAAGGCGTGCCACCTCATCAAGAAGGAAAAGCGCGCGCGTATTCATCCTGCCATCCCGATTGTAGATGGCGTTCAGGAACGTGCCGATGATGACGCGCGCCAGCCCGGAGTGCATTTCGAGCGTCTTGAGATTGATGTTGATGAAAACATCCGTGTCGCCGTCGGCAATCGCATCTGTCATAAAGCTCGATCCGGATACCAGCGCAGCGTAGTTTGGGTAGGAAAGCCAATGCGTCTCTTTGATTGCATTCGCATAGACACCGCTGAAGGTTTCCGGTGTCATATTCACGAAAGAGGCCACGTTCTCCTTCACGAAATCGGATTTGGAGTTGTCGTGAATCTCCTGCAGTCGCTGGCGCAGTTTCGGCTCCGGTTCCGCTAAGTTGCTGCGTACCTGGCGAAGGGTCTGTTCTTCGCTCTTCGTATGGCCGGACAGGCAGACATCGGCAATGATTGCGGTGAGGAGCTGAAGTGCCGAAGCACGAAAGAAGTCATCGCGCACGCCCTGTGCTCGCCCATTTTCGCTCATGATCCAAGATGCGACCGAGGCTACGTCTTCCTCTTTGGTGCCACCGAAACGTCCGATCCAGTCGAGGACATTGATCCCGATGTCTGGGTGCTTTGGATCGAGGACAAGAATGTCCCTGCCAGCCTTTCGGCGATGTTCGATCACGATAGGCGCAACCTCGTTCGATGAATCAAGCACGACAAGCGCCCCGCCCCATTTGAGCGCGGTTGGAATGGTGATTGAAGTCGTCTTAAAGCCACCGGACCCTGCAAAGACGATGCCGTGGGACGATCCGAAAGATCCATCGAAGCAGAGCAGCGGCGACTTGCCGCCAACGCCCCAGGTCTCCGGATCGTCAACCCGAAATGGATGTGAAGCAACGTCGTCACGATCGACGCGGTAACACTCTCCAATCACGATGCCCCCGCTATTCGGGAAAAGCTGCGCCGCCTCCTGCATCGTCATCCAGTCGGCCTCCCCATGGAGGGCGCGTTTGCCCATAACGCGCCTTGGCTCGGCGCGCGGGAATGCCGCATTTCCGAGAAGCGCAACCCGCAGCGCGAAACATCCAGTCATCAGTGCAGTCACCGCCCCAGCTATCGTCCCTGTCTCAAGATCGGCAACCATGCTGCTGCCTCTGGGCAATTGGTTTGCAAAAACAGAAAGGAGAAACACCTGGCGGGCAAATGCCATCAGGAACGTGGCGGCGGCTCCGGCAACGACGCCCCAGGCAGCAGAACGAATGTTGACCGAGCCGCCTGCGGCGAAGAGGACGATTACCCCGGCGCCTCCGCTTGCGACGAAGGGCGCGGCAATACCTAGATGCTTGAGCGCGGCCTTGGCCGCATCGGTGTTGCCGAACGTTGCCAGCCATCGCTCGATGCCAGTGGTGCCAACGGTAACACCAATCATCAACATGATCGGTATGAAGAGGAGCACCACCCTATTTGCTGTCATGGCGGAATGCCTCGTTGCCGATGGCCATCAGTCGCGCTCGCTCGCCATCGTCGATCCCGAGACGGCGATTGAGATCGATCAGAGCGCCGAGAAGAAGTGCGCGCTTCTCGTAGCGAAGGCCCGCCTTGACTATCAGGCCCCCGAGTTCGATCTTGTCGCGTGCGTCCTTCTTCCGCGCTTGCGAGTTTCTTGCGCGCTGCATCCGATCAATCCTCGCCAGTGCTGACTTGATCTGCTCCAGGGCGGTTCGACGCGCTTTGCGGAGTTCTACTTGCCCCGCCTTTGTCCTTTTCTGTCGACGCGGGTCTCGTCCCGCAAAATCGTTTGACGAGACCTTCGAATGCCGTCTGAAGGTGAGATTCCTTGATTTCCATGTCGCCTAGCCCAGCCTTGAGAGCGACGCGACCAATGCGCTCAGCCTCCCGCGTTTCGGCTTGCTTCAACTGCTCCTGGAGACGGACGATTTCTTCGCGAATTCTTGCAGACGGTTTCTTCATTCCCGGTCGGCCTTTCATACGGTTTCGACTTCCTCAAGCAGGAAGGTCCCGCAGATTGGCGAGATGATCTACTGACAGAAATGCGAGTTGGCGCAGCCAACACCTTTGAGCATGATCCCGACCGTTCCGAAGGAGCGGATCCGAAGGGCGCAATTATACGTCGCTGACGCGACGCTCTGCGCTTGGCCTTTTCGGGCCGCCGCTCCTGACGAGCTTATTGAATTCGATTGCTCGAACGAGCTGGTTTCACAGTGACCGTCCCGCATTTTTCAGTCACGATCGTTGCCCGCGGGTCCGGCCGCAGCGCAGTGCTGTCGGCTGCCTACCGCCATTGCACCAAGATGGAATATGAGCGGGAAGCCCGGACGATCGACTACAGCCGGAAGCAGGGTCTGCTTCATGAGGAGTTTGTCATTCCAGTCGACGCGCCGGGGTGGTTACGCGAAATCATTGCCGACCGCTCGGTTTCATCTGCGTCGGAAGCCTTCTGGAACAAGGTCGAGGATTTCGAGAAGCGCTCTGACGCACAGCTTGCCAAGGACGTGACGATCGCCTTGCCGATCGAACTCTCGGCTAAGCAGAATATCGAGCTGGTCCGCGATTTTGTCGAAAGGCATGTCATCTCCAAGGGCATGGTGGCCGATTGGGTCTTCCACGATGCGCCTGGCAATCCGCATGTCCATTTGATGACCACGTTGCGGCCGCTGACGGACGACGGTTTCGGTGCCAAGAAAGTGCCCGTGCTCGGAGCGGACGGTGATCCGCTCCGCAACGACAGCGGCAAGATTGTCTATGAGCTTTGGGCCGGAAGACTGGATGATTTCAATGTCTTTCGCGACGGCTGGTTTGCCTGCCAGAATCGGCATCTGGCAGTTGCCGGTCTCGACATCCGCATCGATGGCCGTTCCTTCGAAAAGCAGGGTATCGAGCTGACCCCGACCATCCATCTCGGCGTCGGCGCCAAGGCAATCGAACGGAAGGCGGAAGGCTCGGGCGAACAGGTCTCGCTCGAGCGGCTGGAATTGCAAGAGGAGCGCCGGGCCGAGAATGCGCGACGAATTCAGCGTAATCCGGGGATCGTACTTGACCTGATTGCGCGGGAAAAGAGCGTCTTCGATGAGCGCGATGTCGCCAAGTTCCTGCATCGCTATATCGACGACGCAGTCCTTTTCCAAAGCCTTCTTGCGCGCATCATGCAGAGCCCCGCGACCCTGCGTCTCGATCGGGAGAGGATCGACTTCGCCACAGGTCAATGTACCCCGGACAAGTACACAACCCGTGAGTTGATCCGCCTGGAAGCCGAAATGGTCAATCGAGCAATCTGGTTGTCGAAGCGATCGTCGCACAAGGTTCAAAAGACAGTGCTCGGCGCGACCTTTGCGCGCAATGATCGCCTGTCCGATGAACAGACGAGCGCAATCGAACATGTCGCCGGTGGCGAAGGTATCGCGGCAGTGATCGGTCGGGCCGGTGCTGGCAAGACCACAATGATGAGGGCCGCTCGACAGGCATGGGAAGCAGCCGGATATCGCGTCGTTGGCGGTGCCCTTGCCGGCAAGGCAGCGGAAGGTCTCGAGAAGGAAGCAGGCATCATCTCCCGCACGCTTTCGTCGTGGGGGCTCCGTTGGAGCCAAGGCCGCGATCAGCTCGACGACAAGACGATTTTCGTTCTCGATGAGGCGGGCATGGTCTCGTCGCGGCAGATGGCGCTGTTCGTTGAAACAGTCACCAAAGCCGGCGCCAAACTCGTTCTCGTCGGAGATCCGGAACAGTTGCAGCCGATCGAGGCGGGCGCTGCCTTCCGAGCGATTGCCAATCGTATCGGCTATGCCGAACTCGACACGATATATCGCCAGCGCAAACAATGGATGCGTGACGCCTCGCGCGATCTTGCGCATGGCAACATCGGCAAGGCGGTCGAAGCCTATCGGTCGAATGGAAGGATGATCAGCGCCGAGCTGAAGATTGAAGCGGTCTCAACCCTCATTGCGGATTGGAGCCGCGACTATGATCCAGCCAGGTCTTCCCTGATCCTTGCACATTTGCGTCGTGATGTCCGGACGCTGAACGAGCTGGCGCGTGCCAAGCTCATTGAGCGGGGCGTCATCGATGGCGGGTCTACCTTCAAGACAGCCCATGGAGATCGCAACTTCGCGGCCGGTGACCAGATCGTTTTCCTTAAGAACGAGGGATCACTTGGTGTCAAGAACGGCATGCTTGCCAAGGTCGTTCAAGCGGGGCCCGGCCGCATCGTTGCCGTCATCGGCGAAGGCGAGCGTCGCCGCCAGATCGCGGTCGAGCAGCGCTTCTACAACAATGTCGATTATGGCTATGCCACTACAGTGCACAAAGCCCAGGGCGCTACTGTCGATCGAGTCAAGTTGCTGGCATCTCTTTCCCTCGACCGTCACCTCACCTATGTCGCCATGACCCGCCACCGCGAGGATCTCAGCGTCTATTATGGCCGCCGGTCCTTCACAAAGGCTGGAGGCCTCATCGAATTGCTGTCTCGCACGAACGTCAAGGAAACGACGCTCGACTATGCGCAAGGCAGCCCCTACCGACAGGCGCTCCGCTTTGCTGACGCACGCGGTCTTCATGCCGTCAATGTCGCCCGAACGCTTGTTCGTGACCGGCTCGCTTGGACAGTCAGGCAGAAGCACAACCTCATCACGCTCGCGTCGCGCCTGGCCGCTGTCGGATCCCGACTCGGCCTGGTCGGGCCGGCGATGAAATACCACGCAATCAAGGAGGCAGAGCCCATGGTTTCCGGGATCACCACTTTTTCGAGGTCGATCGGGCAGGTCGTCGAGGACAGGCTCGCGGCCGACCCGGGTTTAAAAAAGCTATGGGAAGATGTCTTCGTTCGGTTCCACCTCGTCTATGCCCAACCTGAGACCGCATTCAAGGCCATCGATGTCGCTGCGATGCTGGCTGACACGACGAGGGCGTCAGCGACACTGCTCAAGATCGCCGAAGAGCCGAGTAGCTTCGGTGCCCTCAAGGGCAAGACGGGTTTGTTCGCCAGCAAATCCGACGAGCAAGATCGGGACACGGCGCTCGTCAATGTCACTGCGCTGGCGCGCAATCTGGGCCGCTATCTTGAAATTCGCGCCAATGCAAAAAGAGAGTATGAGACAGAGGAGTGCGCCGCCCGCCAGAAGAGCGCGATCAATATTCCCGCTCTTTCTCCGAGCGCCAGATCGGCGCTCGAGCAGGTTCGCGATTCGATCGACCGCAGTGACCTGCACGCAGTTCTCGAGCACGGGCTCGCCGACGAGAGGGTGAGGCTGGAGCTTGAGGGGTTTGCAAGGGCTGTTGCGGAGCGCTTCGGGGAACGGACTTTCCTAGGGATTTCGGCAAGGGACCCGAGCGGGCAAACCTATAGATCCCTCACGGCCGGGATGAACTCTCTGCAGAAGGCAGAAATGAAGACCGCCTGGAATTTTCTGCGCGCGGCTCAGCAATTGTCCGCCCAAGAGCGATCGACATCCTCTCTGAAGCAGTCCGAGGCCTTGCGGCAAACGATCAGGAAGGGGCTTTCACTGAAATGACCTTTTTGCACGATCAGCGCCGGCAAACATCGCGAATTTGGCGTCGCGTGAGTTTGCCTGTCGCACTTATTGCAGTTCTTTTAGCTCCCATCGTGACCGGTGGCGCGCTTGGGTATCGGATCAATTTAACGCCGAGCGAACCTCTCGGGATCTGGCGAATTCAAATGCCGGAAGGATCCTACAAGGTTGGCGATCTGGTCTTTGTCTGTCCGCCGCCGACGCCCACCATGCGAGAAGCGTTTGACCGCGGTTACCTTCGATCGGGGCTCTGTCCAGGTGGCTATGCGCCGCTCATCAAAACCATCGTTGCGGTGTCATCACAAAGGATCAAAATTGACCGCTTGGTTAGTATCGACGGCCTTGCATTGCCGCATTCCGCACCGGCCCAGCTGGACGGCAGAGGTCGGAGCTTGAGGCGATTCAGCGGAGGAACAGTACCGACGGGCTACGTGTTTCTTCACTCTGGTTTCATCGGGTCCTTCGACTCCCGCTACTTTGGTCCAGTGCCCGCCTCCGGGGTGCTCGGCCTGGCAAAGGCGGTCCTCACCTATGCGCCGTGAACTGGTCCGCAACAGTGTCCTTTTGGGCGCGGCACTAGCGGCTGGCTGGATCGGTTGGTGCGGAAATCCCCTCGCCCTTCCTATGTCTGCCGCCTTTCCGTTTATCTGGTCCGTGGCGCGCGACCGGCCAAGCGCCGCCATGGCATCGGCGACCTATTTCCTTGCAGCATCTCGAGGTTTGCCGCATGGCGCAGTCGCCTTCTATGGTTCAAATCTCTTGTCCGGTCTGTTGCTCTGGTTGATAGCGTCGGCGGCCTTCGTCAGCGTCCACGCTGTCCTGTGGACCGAGAGATCGGGATGGCGTCTTGCAATCCGTTATCTCTTGGTCATGTTTTTGATGGCAGTGCCGCCCTTTGGGATTTTGGGCTGGGCTCACCCGATCACCGCCGCCGGAGTTCTGTTCCCCGGCTGGGGGTGGGTCGGTCTTGGCGCAATGGCAGCCAGCCTCTTGATCATGACGACCAGGCTTCGGCCGGCTGCAGCCATAGCCATTATTGGCTTGTGGCTCTGGTCCGCCGCACAGTGGACGACGCAGCACCTACCCTCTTCGTGGTATGGTGTCGAGCTTACACTTGGAGCGTCGCTCGGCCGAACCAGCAATCTCGAACGGCAGCGTGGCCTTGTTGCAACGGCGCGGGCGGCAAGGCGCGGCAACGGCGCCGTGGTTGTGTTGCCTGAGAGTGCGATCGGCTTCTGGACACCAACGGTCGAACGGCTATGGCTGCGTGAATTGCGAGCAAGCGGGTTGACGGTCGTCGCAGGCGCATCCGTGGTCGACGAGATCGGTTACGACAATGTGCTCTTGGAACTTTCGGAGTTCGGGGCGCGAATTATCTACCGCGAGCGTATGCCGGTACCCGGTTCGATGTGGCAGCCCTGGCAGTCACTGATTGATGGCGGCGGCGGCGCACGTGCGTATTTCTTCTCCAATCCCGTCGCCGAAATCGCAGGCAAACGGGTTGCGCCGGTGATTTGCTACGAGCAACTCATCGTCTGGCCGGTCGTTCAGTCCATGCTTTACGACCCTGATATCATCGTCGCCGTTGGGAACGGCTGGTGGACAGGCAGCACGTCTATCGTGCCCATCCAGCGTGCCAGTGTCGAGGCTTGGTCGCGTCTCTTCCACAAGCCGCTTGTCTTCTCTGTCAACACGTAGTTCCGGGAGCCCTTCATGCTTGATCCTGCCCTCATAACAAAATGTGCCGATCCCTCCTTGAAGCCGGCGATCGTCGAGCAGTTCGTCAAAGCCGCAGGCTCTTCCGATCCCCTTGCTGTCACCGTGAGAGCGGGAGGGCGATTGGTCCTCGTGCCGAAGGCTGGAACACCCGAGGAAGCAATGGAAATCGTCAAGCAGAATGTCGGACATTCAGTCGTGCGCGTCGGCCTCACGCAGTTTCCTGCAGGTGTTGGCGTAAAAGACATTTCGGAAGTGACGTCTGGTCTTGTCGATCCGTGCGTGAACCTGCGCCTGGGAACGAGAATGTTCGCCAAGATTCTTCGCATTGTCAGCAAATGGTACGGAAACCCCGAAAGCGCTGAAGCTTTCCCGCAAGTGTTCGAGGATGCCATAGATGCGTGGAAAACGGGCGAGTTCGAGGCTCAAAGCGTATTTCAGGCCGAAGATCCCAGTGGATCGATCGCAGGTCAAGGCGAACTGGATCCAAATGGGAGGTATCCAGGAAAGCCCGAAAGCGCCTCATCGAGCTCGTCCGAACCACCCGGTGAAAACGAACTCGGCCGCGCAGGCATGCGGATCGATTTATCTCGAATCCTTCGCCAGTAGGTCACGTGCGAAAGTCTTGACGACCCAATGCGTACGGCGATTCACCTGCCCTTCGAACACAACCGTCGCAGGCGGCGCTAGTTTAGACCGGCGCTTCTAGCGGCAGAAATAGGTGGAAAAATCATGTGGTCATTGACTGGAGAAAGGTTGATCACGTCCTGAATTCGCAAGCGATATCTGGCGCCGCAGGCGTCGGCATAGAGATACCTTCCTCTAAGGTGGAGGTTTGCCACCAGAAGATCACGTTGATCATCACGGTCAATTACCGACAATACAAACATTCGAGTCTTTATCCGCTTCAATGAAAATCAGTTTGAATGGAGTTTAGTTAAAGTATTGATAAAATAATGTAGCATATAAAATTCCATATGCGTCTAGCGTGCAGAAAAATAGCGTAAATAGTACTTACTTATGATTCTTCTGTCGGGCTCCTTCCTCCCGAACCCGCCTCGTCGTCACCATGCCCGCTTTCCTTTGAACAGAGATCCACGGGCCAACTACACGTTCACTTTGGCTTTTTCGCTTTCACTCGACGTCGGCGTGCGTCCGATCATACGGCCAACGACCAGTACCAGAATTGCTGCAGCAGCCAGGCAAGCCGCGAGGAAGAACATCGGGGCAATGGTGCTGCCGGTCGAATCCTTTATCCACGGTACGACGTTCTGCGCGATAAATCCGCCCAGGTTTCCGACAGAATTGATTGCCGCCAGACCTGCGGCTGCACCCGCCCCTCGAAGGAATCGTGACGGTAGGCTCCAAAAAACAGGTTGCCCGGCAAAGATGCCCGCTGCCGCAACACAGAGAAAGGCAAACTGAAGCAGATGGTTGGGAATCACGGCGGACAGAACCAGGCAAACGGCGCCGACAACCGCTGGTACCACGATATAGGGCGTCTTCGACGACGCTTTGTCTGCGGCTGACGGCACCGCATAGAGCGCGATTGCAACCAGCACCCATGGGATGATGTTGAGAAAGCCGTTGGCCGTATTGCTGACCCCAAAGCTCTTGACGATGGTCGGAAGCCAATAGCTGAGACCGTATGCAGCTAGGGGAAACCCGATATAGCAGATCGCCATCAAGAGAACCCGCGGATTGACGAGCGCCTTGAAGCCATCGCTGGCGGTCGCCTCCATGCCAGCGTTCTCCAAAGCAAGGCGGTCCTTCAGCCAGGTCTTTTCCTTGGAATTCAGAAACGTCGCACTTTCAGGCCGATCTGAGAGGTAGATCAATGTAACGAAGCCCGCGACAACAGCGGGAATTCCCGTCACCAGGAAGACCCACTGCCAGCCTGCATGACCATAGAGACCATCCAGATCGAGCAACATACCGCCCAGTGGCGCGCCCACGGCATTCGCGAGAGCGCTGAAAATCATGAACAAGCCGACCATCCTTCCACGATAGGCGGACGGATACCAGAGCGTCAGCAGATACAGGACACCGGGAAAGAAGCCCGCTTCGCATGCCCCCAGCAAGAAACGGAGGATGTAGAACATCGTCGCATTCTGCGTGTAGGCGAGCGCTATCGTAACCGCACCCCACGACACCAGGATTCGCGCGAACCATTTGCTGGCCCCAAACCGGTCCAATAGAAGATTGCTTGGTACTTCAAATATGAAATAGCCGATGAAAAACAGCGAGGCGCCAAGACCGTAGGCGTATTCACTCATGCCGAGGGCGTCGACCATGTCTAGCTTGGCGAAACTGACGTTCTGGCGGTCGATGTATGCGATTAGGTAGAGGATGCCGAGAAACGGCATTAGTCGCCATGTAATTCTGGAAATGAGTTCTTTTTCGACAATCACGGTCATTGCCCTCCGTATGCATTCCAATGACTGAGATAGGGCGTTAGTGCACTAATCAACCTCCACGTGAGTTCGCGCGAACTGAACTGAAGTTCGCTTCGAGGAACTCAAAGGAGGTAAACGACCCCGTCGCCGGTGCGACGGGCAGGTGTCGGGGCGATCAACGTCGAGAGAGGGGTATAATGCCCTTAATCGAATGTTCGACGCGATGGCGAAAGAAATTGGCCTCATCTTTCGCTTCACGCCAAGCGACATGACTGTATTGCCCCCCGAATGCGATCCGATCTATCGCCCACGAGCAAGCCAGGATACCGAACAGGAAGAGTAAGCCCCGCATGCGGATACGTTAGTCGCCGTCTATTTAGAAATGCCTAACGCAGGCTCGGCCCAGCGTCTGGGATTGGTGAGCTTTGGAAATCCTGCATTGCACGACCCGGCGGCCATAGCCGAAGTCCCGATCGATCCTCCCGGTTGGATCTATAGAGAAATTCTGACGACAGCCTCCATGACCTTACCAGGCCGCGCGTAGCGTTGCGCCACTGATGGGGTCAACGCGGGGACCCGGGACGCTGCTACTTCGCCCAACGAAAAGCACATTGTCGCAACATTCGGCGTAATATGAGTCTCGTAAGCCACGAACGAGCGGCATTGGAATTCTCACTTAACCCGGCCTTGGACCTGTGCTTTTCTATGCGGGTATCCGGTCGGGAGCTGACAGGGCCGGCTGTCGGGGGAATGGAGGGGAAGCTTTGGAACGAAGGCTAGCCGCAATCCTAGTTGCCGATGTCGTCGGATTTTCACGACTTGTCGAAGCCGATGAACGCAATACGATTGCGGTTCTGATAAATTTACAGACCTCGGTGTTTCGTCCACTGATTGCAAGACATGCCGGCCGGCTGGTCAAATTGATGGGCGATGGGCTGATCGCCGAGTTCAGCTCGGTGGTTGAGGCTGTCTCGTGCGCAATCGCGATCCAGAACACACTGGCGAATGAACAGGAGCCGGCCGGTTCCGCAAACAGGATCATTCTTCGCATAGGCATCAATCTCGGTGATGTCGTGGTGGACGGTGACGACCTGCTCGGGGATGGTGTCAACGTTGCGGCCCGACTGGAGCAGTTGTGCCAGCCAGGTGATCTTCTGATTTCGGGGGCAGCCTACGAACAGCTCGCTGGAAAGGTTGACGCGAATTTCGACTACGCTGGTGAGCAGCACCTCAAGAACATCGCGCGGCCAATCAAGGCATACCATTTGCCACTCAGCGGGTCTGCCTACGCTTCACCCGAAACTCCAAAATCGACCGGGCCTGCCATTGCCGTACTTCCATTTGAGAACATGTCCGGTGATCCGGAGCAGGCTTACTTCAGCGACGGAATAACCGAAGACATCATCACGGAATTGGCACGGTTCACCGAGCTCATGGTGATAGCGAGAACCTCGTCATTTGCGCTACGCGGCCGAATGCTCGATTTGCGCGAGGTCGGCAGGACGCTCAGCGCGGGCTATGTCGTAGAAGGGAGTGTAAGGCGCGCTGGCAACCGTGTTCGAATTACGGTCCAGCTCGTCGAGACAGCGAGCGGGACGCACCTATGGGCGGATCGATATGACCGATCCCTTGACGATATTTTTTCCACTCAGGAGGAGATTGCGCAGAGCATCGTCGCCATGGTCGCACAACGCGTCATAGACGACAACGAATTGACGTCACGACGCCGTCGCCCGGAAGACATGCGGGCATATGATCTCTTTCTGCAGGGCAACCGCCTCTCTGACGACTTCAGGCCAGGAGCGCAGGAACGCGCGGAGGCGCTTTTCGAGCGTGCCGCTAAAATTGATCCGACGTTTGCCAGAGCCCATACAGGCCTCGCCTACATATACCTCAACCGCGCGTCGGACGGTGCTATTGGCATTCCAAGGCAAGAGGATGAGAACAGGATCAAAGCACTGCGTTCAGCCGAGATGGCTTTTGCCCTCGATCCGAGCGATCCGCGGGTTCAGTCCACACTGGGATACATTTGCTTGACGTGGCGAGACTTCAAACGAGCTGAACATCATCTTGGCCTTGCGAAGTCAATGAACCCCAACGATGCTACCATCCTGATAATGTGGGCATGGATGCAAGGAGCGATTGGGCGGGCTGAGGAGGGCTTGGCCGGTGCGGAGATCGCGTATCGACTGAACCCGTTATATCCCAGTTGGTACAACTATTATAAATCCCGCCTCCTCTTCCAAACAGGGCGATACAGCGAGGCGGCCGTCCTTCTCGAACAGCGAACATTCGCCACGCCGGAAAGGGAGCCGCGAGACATGGCGTGGCGCGCGGCCGCCTACGCTCACCTCAACCGGATCGAGGATGCAGAGAAATGCGGCCGGGTCTTCCTCGATGCTGTCAACAGGCGATGGTGCGGAGATGCGACCGCGGGTCCGGTTGACTATGTAAACTGGCTTGTAGATGTTTCATACCTCAGAGAAGAAAAGGACGTTGATCGGCTGCGCCAAGGATTGAGGCTTGCTGGTCTACCCGCGTGAGGGGCAACGCGCGAACTCGCTGCCATGCCATCAATGAAAGTTCCTCGCCTTCAGCTTCAAGGTATCGATATGCAGGTCCGGGACGAAAATGTCCCTCGGCTTGGCCGCCGCCGCATCACGTGAGTCCGGGCTGCCTGGCGAACCATGCGCAAATTCATCGCCCCTACCTGTCGGCAACTTGAAGTCCAGATCGCGATCAGTCAGCTCGGCTAATTCACCGGACAGGTCGAAAAGCTGCTGCGCGACAAGATGTGCGACCTCTCCCTCGCGCTGAACGCGGCCGTTTATCGCCATCATCGACGATCCGAGGACGATCCGACGCCGGCGTTCGAACAGGCTTGGCCAGACGACGAGATTGGCCGGCCCAGTCTCATCCTCGATGGTGATGAACATCACGCCTTTCGCTGAGCCAGGCTTTTGTCTTACAAGGACGAGACCTGCCGTCATCAACCATCGACCGTCACGAGCGTTCATGGCTTCGGCACAAGTGACGATGCGGCGTGCCGTCAGCTCCTTTCTGAGGAAGGCAATCGGATGGTCGCGCAGTGTTAGTCCGACATGACTGTAATCTGCGACAACGTTATGACCCGCGGTCATCTGTCGGAGTGCGACCTCAGGCTCCTGCTGCTCGGTGATCGCACGTGCTTCACGTTCGGAAGCGGCGGCGAACAGAGGAAGAGGTTCGTCACGCAGGGCCTTGATGGCCCAGATCGCATCCCGGCGCTGGAGCTTCAGCGACGGCAGGAATGCATCGGCTTCGGCAAGTTGTACGAGCGCTTCGGTTGGGACATGCGATCGCCGCCAGACATCGTCGACCGTTTCGAAGGATGCGTTCATCCTGGCAGCGACGATCCGGGCAGAATCCGCTACGGCCAGTCCCTTCACCAAGCGCATTCCGAGGCGGACCGCATGGCGATTGGTTCTTTCGATACGCTCGAGCGTACAATCCCAGCGCGACTGGTTGATGCAGACGGGCCGGACTTCAATTCCATGGGCACGCGCATCCTGGACGATCTGGGCAGGCGCGTAGAAGCCCATCGGCTGCGAGTTCAGCAGAGCGGTGCAGAAGACGTCGGGGAAATGGCGCTTCACATAGTTCGAGGCATAGGCGATCAGCGCGAAGGAGGCAGCATGGCTTTCCGGGAAGCCGTATGAACCGAATCCTTCGAGCTGGCTGAACGTCTTCTCCGCAAACTCGGCCGAGTATCCGTTCTTGATCATCCCCGAGACCAGCTTCTCCTTGAAGCGACTGACGCCGCCGGTGAACTTGAATGTGGCCATCGACTTGCGGAGCTGGTCGGCTTCGCCGCCTGTAAAGCCAGCGCAGACCATCGCAACCTTCATGGCTGACTCCTGGAAGAGTGGCACCCCCAGCGTCTTTCCGAGAACGGCTTCCAGTTCCGGTGTCGGGTACTCGACGGGCTCCTTGCCCTCCCGGCGTCGGAGGTAGGGATGGACCATGTCGCCCTGAATCGGACCCGGGCGGACGATAGCCACTTGGATGACAAGATCGTAGAAGGTCCTCGGCTTCATGCGCGGAAGCATGGCCATCTGTGCACGTGACTCGATCTGGAATGTTCCGAGTGTGTCCGCCTTGCGGATCATCGCATAGGTCGCCTTGTCTTCCTGGGGGATTCCCGCGAGGTCGAGGTCCTCGCCTTTGTGCTCGCGAAGCAGATCGAAGGCCTTGGACATGCAGGTCAGCATGCCGAGCGCCAGAACATCTACTTTCATGAACTTTAGAGCCTCTATGTCGTCCTTGTCCCATTCGATCACCTGACGGTCGGCCATGGATGCCGGCTCGATGGGAACGAGATCGTCGAGTCGGTCATGGGTCAGCACGAAGCCGCCCGGATGCTGACCGAGATGACGGGGCGCGCCCATCAGTTGCTGGGCGAGCTTGAGCGTCAGAGCAAGCCGCCGGTCCTCAGGATTAAGGCCCTGTTCCCGCAGGCTCCGGTCGCTTGCCAGTTCATCCGACCAAGACCACATGCCTGCCGATAGCGCCTTGATGATATCCTCCGGCAACCCGAGCGCCTTGCCGACGTCGCGGATTGCACCCTTGGCTCGGTACCGCGTTACGGTCGAACAGAGGGCCGCCTTGTCGTGACCGTAGGTCGTGTAAATCCACTGGATGATCTCCTCGCGGCGCTCGTGTTCGAAGTCGACGTCGATATCTGGCGGTTCGTCGCGCTCCTGGCTCACAAAACGCTCGAACAGGAGATCGTTGGTCTCGGGATCGATCGAGGTGATCCCCAAGATGTAGCAGACGGCCGAATTTGCCGCCGATCCCCTGCCCTGGCAAAGAATACCCTTTGAGCGCGCGAAACGAACGATGCTGAACACTGTCAGAAAGTACGGCGCGTACTTCATCGTGCGGATCAGGTCCAGCTCGTGTTTTATGGCCCTGAGAACTTTCTGGGGCAAGCCTTCCGGATATCGGATTGGGATGCATTCGCGGACGTAATGCTCGAGCGACTGCTGCGCGTCCATGCCCATTACGACCGCTTCTTCGGGATATTGGTAGCTCAGCTCTTCAAGAGAAAACCCGCAGCGTTCGACAATCTCCATCGTCCGCGCCAGCGCCTCGCGGTAGCGTGGGAACAGGCGCTCCATCTCCTCGGGCGGCTTGAGGTATCTGTCGGCATGCCGTTCGCGCTCGAAGCCGACCTCATCGATCGTGGTGTTTTTGCGAATGCAAGTGACGACATCCTGCAGCTGGCGGCGGCCGGGCTCGTGGAACAGGACATCATTGGTGACGACGGTTTTTACACGGTGACGCGCAGCCATCTTCGAAATCTCGTGAAGCCGCATCTGGTCGTTCGGTCGGCGCCTCAGGCAGAGAGACACATAGGCCCGATTGCCGAATACCTCTGCCACCTTGCGAAGCTGGGCAGCGCAGTTCGCGTCCGGCAGATCGGGTAACAGGATGGCCAAAAGTCCTTCTGAATAAGCAACGACATCATCGAGCCCCAGGATGCACTTGCCCTTTCCGCCCCGGCTCTTGCCAAGTGTGAGCAGCCTGGTCAGCCGCGAATACGCGTTGCGATTGGTTGGATAGACAAGGATCGACATCCCGTCCTGCAGATCGAGCCGACATCCGACAACAAGGCGCACGCCTGTCGCGCGCGATGCCTCGAGTGCCCGGATAATCCCGGCAAGGCTGTTGCGGTCAGCAACGCCAATCGCCTCGATGCCAAGTGCCTTTGCTGTGGCAAACAGCTCGTCGGCGCTGCTTGCGCCACGCAGGAAACTGAAATGGGTCGTGACTTGGAGCTCGGCGTATCTCATCCGAATATTCCGTGCATGAACCATCGATGGGATCCTGTCTCGGAGTCGACCCCGTCACCCGACCTGAATACCCAGAAACGCTCGCCGCCTTCGTCCTCGACAACAAAGTAGTCGCGCACTGCCTCTAGTTCGCTGTCGCGCTTCCACCACTCGCCGAAAACGCGTTCAGGACCATCAGCGCGTTTGACCTTTCGTCGTTTGCCACGCCAAGTGATGCTCGCAGGCGGATGATCAGGCAGGAGTGCGATAGCTTCGATCTGCTCTGGGCCGGCGAGCAATCGCACAGGCCGGGGCCAGTGGTGCGCCCACGTTTCCGCGACATCTGGAGCGGCAGCTGCGATCCGCAGTACACTGCGCTCGGGAACATCTGAGGCGACCGGCGCGACCCGGTAGACCCGTTGCCCTCTATTGCCGAACACGTCGATCAGCGGCGTGATGTCATCGTCCTGCTGCTCTATCAGGTCAGAGGATCGCTGCTCCTGCTCAAGCGACTGTGTCATAACCGCAGCCAACGTCATCTTCTCGATTCCAAACCCCGGTTCGATTTTTTCAGTACGATCTCGAAATAGCTTCGACAGCCAGGCAACGTCGCGAGCAGGTTTGGCGGTTCCTGCACGGATTGCCTGGCGTGTACCGTCAACTTTCTCAACAATGAGATCCGTTCGCCGCACGCCAAGACCCTTGCGCTCCAGTTCGGCGACGAGCTGCACAACGAGCCGAGCAACATATTTGTTAATGGTTTCCGCGGCACCGATTGGCTCGGCAAAGACCCTGCTGACCTCTATCAGCTCCGGTACCCGGATCGGATCAATCGGCTCGGCGACCCGACCAAAAACCTGATCCAGGCGACGTCCAAGTTCCGGACCGAAGCGAAGGGTCAGTGGTGCTCGGGGCGTTGCTGATAACTCCCCAATCGACTTGAAACCGAGAATATTGAGATCGCTAACGATCTTGGCCGGAAGCCTGAGCAATGAAAGAGGAAGGTGTTCGACGGCCCCGACCGTCTGTCCAATCGGAACTATGACCGTCCCCGTTCGGATCGCGCGAGCACAAGCGTGTGCCGCTCCCCACGTGTCGGCCACAGCAACCCGCGCTGTCAGTCCTTTCCCATGGAACCGGTTGGCTATTCCGGTCAACATCGGCAGCTCCCCACCCTGAAGATGGTCAGCACCTTCCGTGTCCATAACAATGCCATCGGGCTCATCAACAGCGACGATTGGAGAATACTGGCTGAGTGCCCAAAGCGTGATCCTTGCGAGAGCTGCTGCGTCGGCCGCCGGATCGGCGTCGATCAGCATCAAGCCCCTGAAGATGGCTTGGGCTTTCGCCGCCGCCATCCCAACACGGACTCCCGCTTTCCTTGCCGCAGCGTCGGCCGCCGAGACCCATCGCTTTGGGCCGCTCTTTGCGATTACGGCAACGGGTTGCTCAACGGGGATAGAAGGGTCGTTGCGACGTATTCGATCCGTCGCCAACTCCGGCAGATAGATGGATACGACCCTGGACATCACACGCTCCTACGAAAAACTCAGCGCACTCACCTGCTTTCACCCGGATCAGTTCCAGAAACCATCTCGGCCTTGCCACACCCCGAACCGGAAGCTCCTCCGACGGCACGACGCTCACCCGCCACCTGGTCGCTGACGCGGACGGTTGGCCGAGGTCGGAGGCCTCCGCCTGTCGCCGCCAGCGTCGAACGACCGGACCCATGGTTCCCGTTTTTCGGCGGAAAGCTGCAGCCTGCGGGAGGCTGTCATCGGCAATCGGACAAGTTCGGCCGACCGCTCCGAGACCGCGAACGAAAGGGTCTCCTCCATGGAAGCAAGCACGTGTTCCTCCTTGTCGCCTCGACGAAGACGACGCGGTCCGGCTGAAGGCCAGCCTGAGCCAAAGCCGGAAAGAGGTCCGGCCTCGTCAGGCACCAGATGACCTTGCCCTTGGTACGCGCTGCTATCCCAGCGGCAAACAAAGCGGCTGCCGCGCCGTCGGACGGTGCCCGATCCTCCGCCAGCGAACTCATGCACCGCACCGAAAGACAGTCCGCCTCCAGGCAGGTGCTCATCGATCTCGTGAACACCGAACGGCAGAACCTGATTGCGACGCACTAAGCCACCTTCGAGGTGCGCGATACGCTCCCGAAGTTCGGTGATGACAGGATTTGCGCCTGGTTGCGCCATCTGTAGCCTTCGTCAATTCAAGGGTTCCATCTCGTTCAAAAGCGAGTATGTTCTACATTTGTTCCTTTCCGGATTTTGAGTCAACGGGCGCGTTTCAGGTGCATTTTGAACCAACAAGCCATCCACAGCAGCGCGGTGCGACGATCCATGAGGGAATTCAATGCGCTAGCAAACGCTGGTCCACAGGGCGTACAATATCTTCCGGATGAGAAAAAATTTCTGCGATGAACCAACGCTGCGAGATTACCGAGGCTCTGTCGTCACCCTCGAATGCGCTGCGTGTGAGAGAGCGAGCGATCTCGACCGGAAGGCCCTCGTCAGACAATATGGAGCGAGCCTGTCCTTCCGGCAGCTCCGGCGGCGGCTTGCCGTTGGCTGTTCGCGAATGAATGGCGTGGATGGCATCGACCGTTGTCAGGCCCGGTTTCCTTGCCTGGTCCGTACTACAGAGACGCCCGATGAGTGATCCCGCTGCAAATCTGTCAATCGAGCGCCCACGCAAGATCATCCACATCGACATGGACGCCTTTTATGCGTCCGTCGAGCAGCGCGACAACCCTGACCTTCGCGGTCGTCCCGTCGCAGTCGGTGGTTCCGAGGCGCGCGGCGTGGTGGCGGCGGCCAGCTACGAGGCCCGTAAGTTCGGCGTCCATTCTGCAATGCCTTCAGTTACGGCAAAGCGCAAATGCCCCGACCTGATTTTCGTGAAGCCGCGCTTTGACGTCTACAAGGCTGTTTCAGCTCAGATCAGGGAAATCTTCGCCGAATACACCCCAATGATCGAACCGCTGTCGCTCGACGAGGCCTATCTTGATGTCACCGAGAACCTGAAGGGCATGGAGATCGCGACCGAGATCGCGCTTGAAATCCGGGCGAAGATCAAGGCGACAACCAACCTCAACGCATCGGCGGGAATCTCCTACAACAAGTTCCTGGCCAAGATGGCGAGTGACCTCAACAAGCCAAATGGCCAGGCGGTCATCACGCCGAAGAACGGACCAGCCTTTGTGGCGGCGCTGCCTGTCAAGAAGTTTCACGGCATCGGTCCGGCGACGGCGGAGAAGATGCATCGTTTCGGTATCGAAACTGGAGCCGATCTAAGAGAGAGGGATCTCGAGTTTCTCGTTCGGCATTTCGGCAAGTCCGGGCCGTATTTTTACGGCATCGCGCGTGGGATCGATGATCGTCAGGTAAAGCCAAACAGGGTCCGAAAATCTATCGGAGCGGAAGA
>Ga0102591_1000756_pt1 | contig 54431 bp, 52 predicted proteins | sample AraplaCol_mCL_r2_2_FD_76860 | JGI IMG/M metagenome (GOLD analysis project Ga0102591, IMG submission 76860) | Arabidopsis root microbial communities from North Carolina, USA - plate scrape MF_Col_mCL_r2 (SPADES assembly) (version 2) | ecosystem: Host-associated > Plants > Roots > Endosphere... | reverse complement strand
CGAGCACGTGCTCGACGACCTCGAGGGGGTCCATCGCCAGCAGGACGTCGTCTTCTTCCGGTTGGGTGTCCATGAGAACTTTCGGCCCCGGGGAGAGACGGGTCGTGGGACCCGTGCAAATCACCCACTCGAGGGAGTCTAATCTGCTTCGCGGGCGGCGTCACAACCGCCTTCACGTCGAACGGGAACGAAACTCGCCTATTCGGCCGCGTTACCGGTCTTCTTCAGCTCGGCGACCTCGGCGCGCAGGGCGGCGACCTCGGCCTTCAGGGCCTCGAAATCGTCGCGGCGGATCAGGTCGAACTCGGCGGCCAGGCGGTCTGCCTGGGCCCGCATCGCGGTCTTGGCTTCCTCGCCGGCGGTCTGGGCGATGCCCATGGCGGCCTGGGTCAGCTTGGCGAATTCGTCGAGGAAGGGGTTTTGGCTGTGCATTGAAATTCCAGAGCGCGGCGCGGTTCGTCGCGGCTCTTATATGGGAAAGGGATGATGAAAGCGAAGAGGAAGCAGGGTACAGCTGCGACCATCTGTCCGTCCGGAGCGCTCGCGGCGTGATCTTCCCCGACATCGACCCCATCGTCCATATCGGCCCCTGGGCCCTGCAATGGGGCCCTCTAGCCCTGCGCTGGTACGCCCTGGCCTACGTCGCCGGCATCCTCCTTGGCTGGCAATACGCCGTCCGCCTGGTCCGCGACGCCAAGCTGTGGGGCGGCCAGAAGCCGACCGCCACGTCGGTGCAGATCGACGACCTGGTGCTGTGGATCACCCTGGGCATCATCCTGGGCGGCCGGATCGGCTACGTGCTGTTCTACATGATGCTAAACGCCGACCAGCGGGCCGGCCTGGCTGAGAACCCGATGACCGTCTTCAAGATCTGGGAGGGCGGCATGTCCTTCCATGGCGGCTTCCTGGGCGTGTGCGCCGCGATCGCCCTGTTCGCCCGCCAGCAGAAGATCGACATGCTGAAGCTGGGCGACTTGGTCGCGCCGGTCGTGCCGATCGGCCTGTTCTTCGGCCGCTGCGCCAACTTCATCAACGCCGAGCTGTGGGGCCGGGTCACCGACCATCCGTTCGGCATGATCTTCTGCAACGACACCATCCGCGCGGCCAACGGCGGCCGCTGCCCGGCTGGTCCCGATCCGCGCCATCCCAGCCAGCTGTACGAGGCGGCGCTGGAGGGCTTGGTGCTGTTCGCCATCCTGAGCTTCGCGGCCTACCGGCTGAAGTGGCTGCAACGGCGCGGCGCGCTCGTGGGGACGTTCCTGATCTGCTACGGCCTGTTCCGCGCCCTGCTGGAGAACGTGCGCAATCCCGATCACGGCATGCCCGACTTCCCCCTGGGCCTGACCATGGGAATGATCCTGTCGATCCCCATGCTGCTGGTCGGCGCCTGGCTGCTGTGGCGCGCCCTGCGCGAGCCTGTTCCCGCTGCCGCGGAAACCCATGAGCCTGCTTGACCGCCTGAAGGCCCAGATCGCCCAGGACGGCCCGATCAGCGTCGCCGAGTACTTCACCCGCTGCCTGCACGACCCGCGAGACGGCTACTACGCCAACCGCCCGGCGCTCGGTGAGGGCGGCGACTTCCTGACCGCGCCGGGCGTCAGCCAGATGTTCGGCGAGCTGATCGGCCTGTGGCTGCTGGAGACCTGGACCCGCATGGGCCGGCCATCGCCCGTTCGGCTGGTCGAGATGGGGCCGGGCGACGGGACGCTGATCTCCGACATCCTGCGGGCCGCGCGCCTGCTGCCCGAGTTCCTGACGGCCGCTGACCTGTGGCTTGTCGAGGTGTCGCCGCCGCTGCGCGACGCCCAGGCCGCGCGGTTGGCCGGCGCCCCGCTGGCGCCGCGCTGGGCCGACCGCCTGGAGGCCGTGCCGGCCGGCGCGCCCCTGCTGCTTGTCGCCAACGAGGTGCTCGACTGCCTGCCAGCGCATCAGTTCGTGCGGACCGAAGGCGGTTGGGCCGAGCGGATGGTGGGGCTGGATGAGACGGGCGAGTTGTCGTTCGGCCTCCGCGCCCTAGCCCCTCCCTCCGTGGGGGAGGCGGCCCGAAGGGCCGGTGGGGGGGTAACATCCCACCTCGGCCAACTCCCCCCTCCGTCGCCTTCGGCGACACCTCCCCCACAGGGGGAGGGACTGGAACCCGGCATGGTCTGGGAATCCTCACCCGCCCAGGCGGCCCTGGGTTCAGAGCTTGGCCATCGCGTCGCGCGCGACGGCGGGGCGGCCTTGCTGATCGACTACGGCCGCGACGCGCCGGGCGGCGGCGACACGCTCCAAGCCCTCAAGGCCCACGCCAAGGTCCCGCCCCTGGCCGAGCCGGGCCAGGCCGACCTGACCGTCTGGGCCGACTTCCCGGCCGTGATGGCCGCCGCCCGCGAGGCCGGGGCCGCGACGGGACCCATCCTGCCCCAGGGCGCGTTCCTCCACGCGCTGGGGATCGAGGCCCGAGCCCAGGCCTTGGCCGCCTCCCGACCCGACCAGGCGGAAAAGCTGGCCCGGCAGCTTGATCGCCTGACCGGAGCGGCGCAGATGGGCGACCTGTTCAAGGTCGTCTGCCTGTCGGCGCCCGGCCTTTCTCCTCCGCTTTTCGAGGAACCCCGACCATGACCGACCTGTCTCCGCAGCTGCCCACCGTTCAGTCGCCGCTGCTGGCCGCGGTCGCGGGGGTCAGGCATGCCTTCTTCACGCGCCAGGGCGGGGTCTCGACCGGGCTATATTCCAGTCTCAACGTCGGTCGCGGCAGCAAGGACGACCCAGCCGACGTTGCCGAGAACCGCGCCCGCGCCGCCGCCTGGTTCGGCGCGGCGGCGGAAGACCTGAACACCTGCTTCCAGATCCACTCGACCATCGCCATCGTCGCCGACGGCTCGTGGGGCGACGCCCGGCCCGAGGGCGACGCGGTGGTGACCAAGACCCCCGGCGTGGTCTGCGGCGCCCTGCACGCCGACTGCGCGCCGGTGCTGATCGCCGACCCCGTGGCCCGCGTGGTCGCCGCCGCCCACGCCGGATGGCGCGGCGCTCTGGATGGCGTGGTCCAGGCGGCCGTCGACCAGATGACCGCCCTGGGCGCCGAGCCCGCCCGGATGGTCGCCGCCGTCGGCCCCTGCATCGGACCCCAGTCCTACGAGGTTGGCCTGGAGTTCCTGCAGCGCTTCGAAGCCGACAGCCCCGGATCGGGCCGATTCTTCGCGCCCGGCGAGACTGACGACAAGCGCCTGTTCGACCTGCCCGCCTTCGTGCTGGACCGCCTGAAGACGGCGGGCGTCGGCCAAAGCGAATGGGTCGGCCGCGACACCCGGACCGAGCCAGACCTGTTCTTTTCGAACCGCCGGGCCTTCCTGAACGGGGAATCCGACTACGGACGACTTTTGTCCGCGATCGCGCTGGAGGCGTAAGGCCCGAACTTTCGTGAAACCGGGCCCAGATTCGCGGTTGTCCCCACGGCCGGGGCTGCTAGAAGCCCCCGCAACGGCGTCACCCCCACCGCGAGCGACCACCATGAAGCTGCTGTCCGGCAACTCGAACCGCACCCTGGCCCAGTCCATCGCGGAATATCTCGACATGCCGCTGACCCGCGCCCAGGTGCGCCGGTTCGCCGACCTCGAGGTGTTCGTCACCATCGACGAGAACGTGCGCGGCGAGGACGTCTTCGTCATCCAGTCGACCAGCTATCCGGCCAACGACAACCTGATGGAGCTGCTGATCTGCATCGACGCCCTGAAGCGCGCGTCGGGCAAGCGGATCACGGCCGTGCTGCCCTACTTCGGCTATGCCCGCCAAGACCGCAAGACCGGCGGCCGCACGCCGATCTCGGCCAAGCTGGTGGCCAACCTGATCACCCGCTCGGGCGCCGACCGCGTCCTGACGATGGACCTGCACGCCGGCCAGATCCAGGGCTTCTTCGACATCCCCACCGACAACCTGCTGCCCTCGCGCCTGCTCGCCGACGACATCCACAAGCGCTACAAGATGGGCGACGACCTGATGGTTGTGTCGCCAGACGTCGGCGGCGTGGTCCGCGCCCGCGCCCTGGCCAAGCGCCTGAACGACGCCGACCTGGCCATCGTCGACAAGCGCCGCTCGGCCCCGGGCGAGAGCGAAGTCATGAACATCATCGGCGACGTGAAGGACCGTCGCTGCATCCTGTTCGACGACATCGTCGATTCGGCCGGCACCCTGTGCAACGCCGCCGCGGCCCTGATGGCCCACGGAGCCAAGTCGGTCTCGGCCTACGTGACCCATGGCGTGCTTTCGGGCGCGGCCGCCGAGCGCGTGGCCAATTCGGTGCTGACCGAGCTGGTGGTCACCGACTCCATCGAGGCGTCCGATACGGTCAAGGCCTGCAAGAAGATCCGCTACGTCTCGTGCGCGCCGCTGATCGGCGAGGCCATCCGCCGGATCGCCAACGAGGAATCGGTCTCCAAGCTGTTCGACTAGGGCGCCCCCGGAGACGCGTCCAAAAGACGCCTCATGCGGGAACCGTCACGGCTTCACACGCCTTTTCGACGGCGACGCTTGTCAACAGAGGGTTAACGGGCTGACTGTCACAATCTCGCCCGCGCGCCAGTGTTATGGCGGGCGCTCTATGTCATTGGGGATGTTCTCGGAATGCTTTCCACCACGCGTACGCGCGCCGCGCTGACGGCCATCGCCGTGGTCGCCGCCACCTTGCTGGCCAGCTGCGAGACGCCGCCGCCCCCACCGCCTCCGGTCGTCGCCGCCCCGCCCGCCCCGCCGCCGATCACCCTGTCCTCGAGCATCGTCGAGAAGGCCAGCGCCTTCCGCGGCTACATGCAGCGCGCCGGCGCGATCGGCGCCCACTTCGACAACGGCGACCAGATCCAGGCCTCGCTGAAGGTCGGCGTCGCCTACGAGCCCAAGCAGTTCCTGTCGGGCGCCACGGCCTACGCCGCCGTTCTGGCCCTGCAGGACCCGACCTTCGTGGCCTCGGTGCGCAGCTTCGCCGCCGACCCGACCCAGCGCCAGCAGGTCATCAACCAGATCATCGCCGACCCGGCTTACGCCGTCGGCTTCAAGGGCAGCGACACCGCCGCCGGCCGGATCATCGACACCCTGGGCGGCGACGGCCTGAGGCTCTACGCGGCCGGCAAGGCCGTGAAGCAGGCGGCCTACGACGTCCAGCGCTCGAAGTGGTCGACCCTGCCGGTCCTGGACCGCGACGGCCGCCTGGCCTACGCCAAGACCATGTCGGCGACGCCCGCCCTGGCCGACAGCGCCGACGTGGCCGCCCTGCGCGAAGCCTCGCTGAGCGGCCTGTCGTCGGCCTCCGCCCCGCCGGCCATCCCGGTGGTGGACGCGCCCGCCGCTCCGGCCGCCGCCGGTCCGCGCTCCGCCCCGCCGCCCTACAAGCCGCTGGTGATCCGCGGCCTGGCCGTGGCCGCCCTGGCCGCCCTCGGCGCGGCCGGCGACGACAAGCTGGCCCTGATCGACGCCGTTATGGCCGAGCCGGCCAGCGCCATGTGCCTGAACATGGGCAAGCTGAACCTCTACCAGTGCCTGGCCGTGGCCAAGCCGCACTACGAGGACGTCTTCTGCCTGGGTCAGCACGTCATGATCGACACCGGCGCCTGCGTGATCAAGGCGAGCGGCGCCGAGATGCCCTACGAGCCGCCGCCCCCGCCCAAGCCCGAGCCGGCGGTCAAGAAGAAGGTCCCGGCCAAGAAGGGCGCCGCGACCAAAAAGAAGAGCTAAGCGGCTCTACAGCCTGCTCTTTCGTCGCACTTCGAACGGCCGCCCGTTGCATCGGGCGGCCGTTCTGTGTATGGAGCGCGACCCAAAAACGCCGACCGGGCGAGACAATCCAGTCTTGTGCGGCGGTTTCGCATTTCGAGAGCACGGGGCTCTCCAGAGAGACAAGACATGGCCGAGATCATTCTCAACGTCGAACTTCGCGACCGCGCCGGCACCGGCGGTTCGCGCGAAACCCGCCGCCAGGGCAAGGTCCCCGGCGTGCTGTACGGCGGCAACAAGGCCCCGGTGAACATCGCCGTGAAGGGCAACGAATTCCGCAAGGCGCTCTACACCGGCAAGCTGCTGGGCCACCTGGTGACCCTGCAACACGGTGACGAGAAGCAATCGGTCATCGCCAAGGCCGTGCAGTTCCACCCCGTCACCGACGAGCCGATGCACTTCGACCTGTACCGCGTCGACGAGCACCAGCTGATCAAGATCGAAGTGCCGGTGCACTTCAAGAACCACGACATCTCGGTCGGCCTGAAGAAGGGCGGCACGCTGGAAGTCATCCGTCACACCGTCGAGCTGGCCTGCCCGGCCGACAAGATCCCCGAAGAGCTGGTCATCGACCTGGCCTCGCACGACATCGGCGACGTGATCCGCATCTCGGAAGTGAAGCTGCCGGAAGGCGTGCGCCCGGCCATGGACCGCGACTTCGTGATCGCCAACCTGAAGGCCTCGGCCGCTTCGCAATCGAGCGAAGGCGACACCACCACCGCCGAGGGCTAAGCCCTTCGATCGGGCTTTCCGATCCGGTATTCGAGACGGGCGGGCTTCACGGCCCGCCCGTTTTTCGTTCAGGCGTCCATCCTTGGGTCTTACGCGATGCTGATCCTCGCCGGCCTCGGCAATCCCGAGCCGAAATACGAGAAGAACCGCCACAACGTCGGCTTCATGGCGGTCGACGCCCTGGCCCGCAAATGGGGCACGGCGCCGTGGCGCGCGCGCTTCCAGGGGCTGGCCTGCGAGGGCCAGGTCGACACCCCGAACGGCCCGGTCAAGCTGCTGCTGCTCAAGCCCAAGACCTACTACAACGAAAGCGGCCGCGCCGTGGGCGAGGCCATGAAGTTCTTCAAGCTCAAGCCGGCCGACGTGATCGTCTTCCACGACGAGATCGACATGGCCCCCGGCCGCTTCCGGATGAAGGCCGGCGGCGGGGCGGCGGGCAATAACGGCATCCGCTCGACCACCAGCCAGATCGGCGACGGCTTCCGTCGCGGCCGGATCGGCGTGGGCCACCCCGGCCACAAGGACGCGGTGATGCACTATGTCCTGGGCGACTTCCACAAGGTCGACCACCAGTGGCTGGACCCGATGCTGGACGCCCTGGCCGACGCCCTGCCCTTCGCGGCCGCCGGCGACGACGAGCGCTATCAGGCCGAGGTGCTGCGTCTGGCCCCCGCGCCCAAGGCCGATCCCAAAAAAGCCGCGCGCCAGGCCGACTAGAAGGGGCCGGCCAGGCCAAAGATTGACGTTCGCTCGCCCAGGGGACAAAGACCCAAGGCAGGGCTTGGAGCCGCAAGATGTTTCCCGCCATCGGCCTGTCGCTGATCTTCTCGATCGCCCTGTGCGTCCACGTGGTGCGCACCCATCAGCAGATGTACTGGCTGTGGATCATCCTGGCGTTCCAGCCGCTGGGCGGGCTGGTCTATCTGCTGGCGATCATCGCGCCCGAGTTTCTGGGCGGGGCCAAGGCGCGCCGGGTCGGCCAGGCCGCGCGCGACATCCTCGATCCCCAGCGCGAATACCGGGCCGCCACCCAGGCCGTCGACGACGCCCCCACCGTGGCCAATCGCGCCCGCCTGGCCGCGGCCGCCTCGGGGCTGGGCAAGCACGCCGAGGCCGAGCGGATGTACGCCGAGGCGCTCCAGGGCATGTACGCCGACGACCCGCAGCTGCTGCTGGGTCGCGCCGTCGCCCTGATCGAACTGGACCGCGCGGCCGAGGCCCTGCCGCTGCTGGAGGGACTGAGCGCCCAGTCGCCCGCCGCCCGCACGCCGAACGTCGCCCTGGCCATGGGCCGCGCCTACCACGCCCTGGGCCGTCAGACCGAGGCCGACACCGCTCTGCGCTGGGCGGCGGCCCACCTGCCGGGCTTCGAGGGCATGGCGCGCTACGCGGTGTTCCTGGCCCAGACCGGACGCAAGGAAGAGGCCCGCGAGGCCCTGGCCGAGATCGACAAGCGCCTGGCCAAGACCCACTCGCACTTCCGCAAGGAAGCCCGCGGCTGGCGCGACCTGGCGGCCAACGCGGTGGGGTGACTACTCGCGTGCGCGCCCGTCGCCGATCAGCATGTGACCCAGCCAGCTGACGACGCCGACCACCAGCGAGCCGAAGATCCCGGCCCACAGGCCGTCGACCACGAAACCCTTCAGCATCCAGCCGACCAGGCCCAGCATCGCGGCGTTCACCACCAGCAGGAACAGGCCCAGCGTCACGACGGTGATCGGCAGGGTCAGCACGAAGACCACCGGCCGGACGATGGCGTTGACCACGCCCAACAGCACCGCGGCGACCGCCAGGCTGGTCCAGCCGCCCGGCACGGCGATGCCCGGCACGATCTCGGACGCCAGCCACAGGCCGAGGGCGGCGATCAGGGCACGGATGATGAAGCGCGTCACGGAAGCCTCCTTGGCGTCAAGCGCGACCATTAGATGGGCGCCGGCCCCATCCCGGCAAGTCCGCCGAATGGCTTGCGTCGACTATCCGACGATGCGCAGCCTGATTGATGACTAAGGTGCGGTCTTCGGCCTTGGCCACGGGAACGCTTTTCGCCTGATGACAACGCCGATCCTCGACCACCTGCGCGCCACGACCCGCGACCTGCACGACGGCCTGGAGGCCCGGCTGGACGTGTTCACCCGCGTCGCCGATCCCCTGGGTCGCCGCGACATGGTGGGCCGGTTCCTGGCCTTCTACCGCCCCGCCGAGGCCGCCCTGGCGCGGGTGCTGGGCGACGAGCCGGACCTGGAGTTCGACGCCCGCCGCAAGGTCCCGGCCCTGGAGCGCGACGCCGCGACCTTGCGGGCCGCCGCCTCGACCGACGCCCCGCTGGCCCTGCCGACCGACCGCGCCGAGGCCCTGGGCTTCCTCTACGTGCTGGAAGGCTCCACCCTGGGCGGGCGGGTCATCGACAAGCAGCTGCGCGTGCGGGGACTGTCGCCCGAGGGGCTGAGCTTCTTCCAGGGCTACGGCGAAGCGACCGGGGCGCGGTGGAAGGCGTTCTGCACCGTGCTCGAGCGCGCCGGCGACAAGGCCGCGGCCGCTCGCGGCGCGCGCTCGGCCTTCGTCCAGATGGAAGCCTGGATGTGCGGAGTTCCGGCATGAGCGCTTCCGGCCCCACCCCCGAGCAGATCGCCTCCTGCGATCGAGAGCCGATCCACATCCCCGGCGCCGTCCAGCCGCACGGCGTCCTGCTGGTGCTGGACCGCGACAGCCTGGAGATCCGCCACGCGGCCGGCGACGTGGCCGGGTTGCTGGGCGCGGAGACCTGGATCGGCGTCGCCGCCGGCGCCGTGCTGGGCGACGCCCTCGCTCAGCGCATCGCCGCCGTGACCGCCTCGGGAAGCGGCGGCTTCGTCGGCGCCCTGCGGGTCGCCGGGCGGGCCTTCGACGTCAGCGCCACTTTCCAGGCCGACAAGGTGCTGGTCGAGATCGAGCCGGGCCTGGACCAGGCTCTGACCGGCGCCCAGATCCTGGCCCAACTGGAGGCGGCGGCCGCCGCCTTCGAGCGCTGCCCCGGCCTGAAGACCCTGTACGACCGCGCCGCGACCGAGTTCCGGCGCCTGACCGGCTACGATCGGGTGATGATCTACCGCTTCGGCGAGGACGACGCCGGCGAGGTGGTGGCCGAAAGCCGCGCGGCCCACGTCCAGGCGTTCCTCAACCACCGCTTCCCGGCCAGCGACATCCCCAAGCAGGCGCGGGCCCTGTACGTGCGCAATCTGGTGCGGGCCATCCCCGACGCGACCTACGTTCCCGCGCCCCTGCTGCCGCCGCTCCAGACCGATCTCGACATGAGCGACTGCGCCCTGCGCAGCGTCTCGCCGGTGCACCTGCAGTACCTGCGCAACATGGGCGTCACGGCTTCGGCCTCGGTGTCGATCGTCAAGGACGGGCGGCTGTGGGGGCTGGTGGCCTGCCACCACGAGACGCCGCGCCTGCTGCCCTACGACATCCGCGCCGCCTGCCGCGCCCTGGCCGGCGGCCTGGCCCGCCAGATCAAGGCCAAGGAGGAGGCCGAGACCTATCGCGAGCGCCTGCGGCTGCGGTCGCTGGGCGACGACGTGATCGACGCCCTGGCGCGCGCCGACAACGGCGACATGGCGCTGGAGGAGCATCTGCGCGACCTGCAGCGCCTGGCCGACGCCGACGGCGTGGCCGTGTTCCGCGACGACCGCATCGAGGTGGCGGGCAAGCTGCCACCGCACCTGGCCCTGGCGATGCTGCGCGACTGGCTGCTGGAGACGGCGGGCGACGGGGCCGCCGCCACCGACCAGGCGTCAACCGACATCCCCGACGCGGTCGCGTTCCGCGCCCTGGCCTCGGGCCTGATGGGCGTGGTGGTCGAGCGCTCGCCGCTGCTGGCGATCCTGTGGACCCGGGCCGAACACGTCGAGACCGTGCGCTGGGCGGGCGAGCCGGTGAAGGCGACGACGCCGGACGGGGTCCTGACCCCGCGCGCCTCGTTCGACGCCTGGACCCAGACCGTGCGCGGCCGCTCGCGTCCGTGGACCGCCGGCCAGACCGGCGCGGCCCTGCGCCTGCGCGACGACCTGATCGACCTGCGCCGCGCCCGCCGCACCGCCGAGCTGAACGCCCACCTGCGCGCCACCCTGCAGGACAAGGACGAGCTGCTGCGCCAGAAGGACTTCCTGCTGCGCGAGGTGAACCACCGGGTGCAGAACAGCCTGGCCCTGGCCGCCAGCTTCCTGACCATCCAGATGAAGAGCATCGACGATCCGGTGGCGCGCGGCCCGCTAGAGGAGGCCAGCCGCCGCCTGACCGCCGTGGGCCTGGTCCATCGGCGGCTCTATCGCGGCGACCAGCTGGAGACCGTGGCCCTGGACCGCTACCTGACCGAACTGGCCGAGGAGATGGTCGGCACGCTGGACGAGGCCTGGTCCCGCCAGCTGCGGGTCGACGCCGCGCCGGTGACCGTGCCCACCGACAAGGCGGTGATCATCGGCCTGGTGGTCACCGAGCTGTTCATCAACGCGGTGAAGTACGCCTATCGCGGCCAGCCGGGCCGGATGGACATCGGCCTGGTCGAGGACGGCGACCGCCTGCTGCTGACCGTGGCCGACCAGGGCGGCGGCAAGCAGGGCCCGCGCGTGGGCTTCGGCAGCAAGATGATGGACGCCCTGGTGCGCCAGATGGGCGGGGTGCTGACCTACCACGACAACGCCCCGGGCGTGCGGGCCGAGCTGTCAGTGGGTCGTTTTTGAGGACTTTCTCCAAGGGCTTTTAGGGTGACGTCGCGTCGCGCGGCATTTTGCGCTTGTAAAAGTGAGAATGAACGTTCATTCTCACTTCCGTAGCGCCAATACCCGAGTCCGGGTGTCGGACATTACAAATCTGTTACCGCCCTTAACTTCGCCGCAACGCCTCCCTATCTGACCCATTCTGGTGGGGGTGATGGCGCGCGAAACGACGGGCGGATCCGCACCAAGGGGATAGTTTTCCATGGCCGTGAATTCTCTATCGGTGATGTCGCCGGACGGCGGCCTGTCGCGTTACCTCACCGAAATCCGCAAGTTCCCGATGCTGGCCAAGGACGAGGAGTTCATGCTCGCCCAACGCTGGAAAGAGCATCAGGACAGCGAAGCCGCCCACAAGATGGTCACCAGCCACCTGCGTCTCGTCGCCAAGATCGCCATGGGCTATCGCGGCTACGGCCTGCCGATCGGCGAGGTGATCTCCGAGGGCAACGTGGGCCTGATGCAGGCCGTCAAGAAGTTCGAGCCCGACAAGGGCTTCCGCCTGGCCACCTACGCCATGTGGTGGATCCGCGCCTCGATCCAGGAGTACATCCTGCGCTCGTGGTCGCTGGTGAAGATGGGAACGACCGCCGCGCAGAAGAAGCTGTTCTTCAACCTGCGCAAGGCCAAGAGCCAGATCAGCGCCTTCGAGGACGGCGATCTGCGCCCCGAGCAGGTCAGCGCCATCGCCACCAAGCTGGGCGTGCTGGACAGCGAAGTCATCTCGATGAACCGCCGCCTGTCGGGCCCCGACGCCTCGCTGAACGCGCCGCTGCGCGCCGACGGCGAAAGCGAGTGGCAGGACTGGCTGGCCGACGACGACCAGGTGTCGCAAGAGACCGTCGTCGCCGAGAACGAGGAGAAATCGCTGCGAATGTCGCTTCTGGAAGAGGCGATGGTCGAGTTAACCGACCGCGAGCGGCACATCCTCACCGAGCGCCGCCTGAAGGACGACCCGACCACCCTGGAAGACCTGGCCTCGCAATACGGCGTCAGCCGCGAACGGGTCCGCCAGATCGAGGTCCGCGCGTTCGAGAAGCTGCAGAAGTCGATGCGCGAAGCCGCCATCGCCAAGAACATGGTCGAGGCCTAAAAGCTTCCGACCTTTCCAAGACTGGAGCGCCCCGGATCGAAAGGTCCGGGGCGTTTTTCAATGACGGATACCGCCGCCTTGGCCCTTCCCCAGCTGATCCTGCTGCCCGGCCTGCTGAACGACGCGGCGCTGTGGCGCGACCAGATCTCCGGCCTGGCCGACGCGGCCCGCTGCCGGGTCGCCGACCTGACGCGCGGCGAGAGCCTGCGCGAGCTGGCCGAGCAGGTCCTGGCGATCGCCGAGCCGACCTTCGCCCTGGCCGGCTTCTCGATGGGCGGCTACGTGGCCCAGGAGATCGCCCGGATCGCGCCCGAGCGCATCGAGCGCCTGGCCCTGATCGACACCGCAATCCGCGTCGACACGCCCGAGCGGGCCGCCCAGCGCCAGGCGACCAACGCCGCAGCCCGCCGTCCCGGCGCCTTCCTGGGCATCGCCGACCGGTTGATGGCGGCCTATGTCGATCCCTCGCGCCTTTCGGACAAGGACCTGACCGGCCGGATCCAGGCCATGACCCAGCGGCTGGGCCGCGACGTCTTCCTGCGCCAGAACGCCCTGCCCCGCGAGGACGGCGAAGCGGCGCTGCGGGCCCTGCGCTGCCCGGTCGTCATCATCTGCGGCGAACACGACGCGATCACCCCGCTGGCCGGCCAGCACGAGATGGCCCACGCCATCGGCTGCACGCACATGGTGATCATCCCCGACGCCGGACACATGACGCCGATGGAGGCCCCCGAGGCCGTCAACGCCGCCCTGCGCCGCTGGCTGGCGCGCTAGAACCGCTCCAGCTTCAGCGCCGCCTTCACCGCCCGCCAGTCCACCAGCTTGAAGTTCTGCCGCTCGCGGTCGGTCGACGGCGTTTCGCCCTCGACGTCGACATCGTCCTGCATGACCACCAGGCCTTCGGGATAGGCGCCGACCACGCCGCCCATCGCCGCCACGCCGTCCGTGCCGGTCACCCCGTCGACGCCCTTGGCGGCCACCACCGAGAAGCGGCCGGCATAGATCGGCTGCGCGCCGTCCACGCGCCACACGCCGAAGGCGCTGTCGCCCTGGCTGGAGGCGATCAGCCAGGTCTTGGCGCCCTCGCGCAGCAGGGTCAGGCCCTCGACGTCCGGCTTGAGCATGTCGGACGGCGCCGCGGCCACCAGGGTGCGGGCGGCGTGCTTGGCGGGGTCCAGGTCGTAGCGCCAGATCCCCTTGGCCTCCTCGCCGATATAGAGCACGCCCTTGGCGTCATCGACGACGCAGCCCTCGGTCTGGCTGCCGACCGCGAAGCGCTGCTCCTCGGTGGCCGCCGGCTTGCCGTCAGGACCCACGGCGACGCGGAGCTGCCGCACCTGGCCGTCCGTGCCGTCGACGATGACGATGAAGCTGTCGCCCCGTCGGCCCATGCACAGGCCGTACGGCTCGGCCAGGTCGAGCGGCGCTAGGCCCCAGGGCTCGACCTTCAGGGTGGCGGGATCCATCAGGTAGAGCGCCGCGCCGATTCGTCCGCGGTCGCTGGCCGCGATCAGCACGCGCTCGCCCTTCGCCGTGGCCAATCCGCCACGCAGGTCGACATTGTTGAGCTTGCCGTCGGGGATGAAGCCGGTGACCGCGCCGGTCAGGTCGTACGTGTACAGACCAGCCTGCTTGTCGGTGCCGAAGATGACGCCCCGCGAGGGATCGCGCGGATCGACCCAGATCTCCGGATCGTCGGCCGCGTCGGCGCGCTGGGTGGCCACGGATTGGGTCTCGCCGGCCGCCGGAACGGGCGTCCCCACCCCCACCAGCATCTTGCCGGAGTCCGACTTCGCCTCCGGGTCGGCGGGCTTGCAACCCGTCAGAAGGAGAGAAATTCCCAGCGCTGTCGCAAAATTGAAACAAAACTGTCGGCTAAACATCACTGGCCCCAAGATGATGGCGAATTTATGCCCCGCCGCGTGAAATCACGTGCGACCGGCTCCGTCAACAGGAGCTCGCCGACGATGGGGGAAATCACGTATGAAGACCAAGCTGTTCGCCCTGGCCGCGCTCGCGCCGCTGGTCCTGGCCGCCGCGCCGATCGCCGCCTGGGCCGCTGAGGCCGACGCCGACGCGCCGGTCGCCACCGCCGCCGATGCCCCGGCCACCGCCTCGGAATTGGTCGTGCAGGCCCAGATCGCCTACCGCAACCGTACCGACCAGGCCGCTCCGGTCCTCGACTACGGCCTGGACTACTTCCAGCGCTTCGAGCCCCTGACCGCCGGCGACGCGCTGAAGCGCGTGCCCAGCGTCGCCTTCCTGTCGGACGTCCTGGAGTCGGACGGCGTGCGCCTGCGCGGCCTCGACCCGGCCTACACCCAGATCCTGATCAACGGCGAGAAGGTGCCCGGCGCCGGCTCCGGTTCGGGCGCGTTCGGCTCGGGCGCCGACTCGGCCTTCTTCGTCGACCGCATCCCGGCCGAGCTGATCGAGCGGATCGAGATCGTCCGCAGCGCCTCGGCCAACCGCAGCGGCGACGCCGTGGCCGGCGCGCTGAACATCGTGCTGCGCGACGCCTACGCCCTGGACGGCGGCTTCGTGCGCGCCGGCGCCCTGATGTTCGACGACGGCCGCATCCGCGAGACCCTCGGCGGCGTGTGGGGCGGCCAGGTCGGCCCCGGCCGCCTGCTGATCGGCGCCAACATGCAGGGCCGCCGCAACCCGAAGAACAAGCTCAGCCTGCGCTACGACGAGCCGGGCGCGGCGATCAACAACAGCGAAGTCCAGACGGACGTGCGCAACGGCACCGACTACTCGTTCAACGCCAGCTACCAGACGCCCCTGGCCGGCGGCGACTTCGACCTGAGCGGCTTCTTCGTCCACACCGACCGGTACCAGAACGAAGACTCGATCGAGTACAACAAGGACATCCGCAACAACGCCAACCTCTCGACCCTGAACGACAACGACGTCGACATCGAGCAGGACAGCTACGCGATCAACGGCAAGTACAGCCACGAGATGGCCGGCGGCACGACCAGCCTGAAGCTGGGCTACGCCTCGTTCAAGGACAAGGAAGCCGAGTTCGAGGACGAGACCGAGTACCTGCGCGACGCCACCCCCTATCCGGACGGCGACCGCATCACCCGCGACAAGTCCAAGACCGACCTGCAGGACACCGAGTTCTCCGCCAAGCTCGAGCACAAGCGCGACCTCTCCGAGGGCGTGACCCTGCAGTTCGGCGTCCAGTACGAGAAGAAGCAGCGCGACCTGCTGGTCACCGAGGTCCCGCGCAACCGCTACAACCTGCCGACCAACAATCCGCCGGCCTTCGGCCCTTATGCGGTGATCGACGGCGGCGACGCCTCGTTCGAGCAGACCCGAATCGACCCCTACGTGATGCTGGACGGCAAATCGGGCGCCCTGAAGTGGGAAGCGGGCCTGCGCTACGAGACCACCGACGTCACCCTGCAGGATCGCACGGTCCCGTCCACCACGGACGTCGACTACAAGTTCCTGCTGCCGTCCGCCTCGATCCGCTACAACGTGACCGCCGACGACCAGATCTACGTGTCGGGCGCCCGCACCATCCGCCGCCCCAGCTTCGACTACCTGTCGCCGGCCCTGCTGACCGCCGAGCTGGGCGACAACGACTTCATCGGCAATCCGGAACTGAAGCCGGAAAGCGCCTGGGGCCTGGACGCCGGCTACGAGCGCCGGATGGGCAAGCAGGGCGTGGTCGGGGTCAATGTCTTCTACCGCAAGGTCAAGGACCTGATCGAGCTCACCAACACCGGCGCGGAAGGCGACGAGGGTCCCGGCACCTTCGTCTACTCGGCCCGCAACACCAGCGACGGCAAGGTCTGGGGCGTGGAGTTCGACCTGTCGACGCCGCTGACGGCGATCGGCCTGGAGAACACCGGCGTCTTCCTGAACTACTCCTGGCTGGACAGCGACGTGAACGACGAGTTCGGTTCGCGCAAGTTCAACAGCCAGTCGGACTACGTGTTCAACATCGGCTTCATCCAGGACCTGCCGACCTGGGGCGCGGCGTTCGGGGCCACGTACCGCAAGCAGGGCGAGGCCTACAGCCGCGTCGTGGGCGAGGAAGTGACCACCACCTATGACGGCGACCTGGAAATCTTCCTCGAAAAGCGCATCGGCAAGGACCTGACGATCCGCCTGACCGCCTCCAACCTGCTGGACGGCGAGAAGAAGGAGACCTTCAACAAGTTCACCACCATCGAGGACCAGAAGGACCGGAATTTCGACGAGTACGAGATCGAGCGCGAGAACGCCGGTCCGGTGTTCCAGCTGATCGCCCGCCTGGCCTTCTAGGCGGCGGCCTGATCCGGAACGACGAAGGGCGGCGTCCTCGGACGCCGCCCTTTTTCGTGTCGATCCGGCTTCGTCTAAGACGTCAGGCCGCGCCGCGGCCGCCCTTGTCGTCCTCGACCAGGAAGCCCATCAGGCCGTCGATGCGCTTGAGCAGCTCGGCCCGGCCCATGCCGCCCGCCGTGACGGTCTCCAGGGCGGCGGCGGCCTGGACGAGGCGGTCGTCCTTGACCGCTTCCCCGACCTTCTTCAGCTCGACCGCCTGGGCGGCCAGGGCGCGGCGGGCCTGGGCCGGATCGGTGTCCAGGGCCGAGGCGGCCGACTTGACGATGCGCAGGGCCTGGGACAGGCGCGCCGCGGGCGTGCCGCTGGCGTCGGCCTTGCGCTTGCGCGGCCCAGTATATTCGGCCGAGTTGAAGCGGCGGCGGTCGGGTCCGACGTACTGCACCGCCTCGACCCAGTCGCGGGGCTTCAGCGCCACCGCCTCGAGCCGGCGCTCCAGGTCCTTGATCGTGAAGGGCTTGCGCATGAACTCGTGGATGCCCGCGTCGCGGGCCCCGAAGATCGCCTCGGCCGTCGCCTCGGCGGTGCACATGATGATCGGGTTCTCGCGGCAGGCCAGGTCGCTGCGGCGGATCTTCTTGGCCAGGGCCAGGCCGTCGCAGCCGCTGGAGGCGTGCTCGACGAAGATCAGCATGGGGTCGACGGTGCGGGCCATGCCCCAACCGGCCTCGATGCTGGCGGCGTGGAAGATCTGGATATGGCCCACGTGGCGCAGCTGGTCGGCGAGCAGGCGCACGGCGGCGGTGTTCGGGTCGACGATCAGCACGCGCTGCATCTTCGCCGCGATACGCTGCAAGGTGCGGATGTTGCCGTCGAACACGAGTCCCGGAAGCTCCAAAGGTATTTCGACCGCACACTAGGCGGTCGATGGTAAAAATCCGCTTGATAGCCGCCTATTGCGACAGAACGTCCCCGGCTAGGCCGCCAGGCTGACGCTGAGACTGGCGTCGAAATCTTGCAACAAATCGATCGCGTCGTCGATGTCGGCGACCAGGGGCATGCCGGCCGGGAAGCGATATCGCCAGAAGCTGGCGATGTGGGCGATCGCCCCGACCTTCTCGCCCAGCGACAGGAACATGTCCGGCGCGCGCAGCAGGAATTCGCGGAACGCGTTGGGCTTGCCGTTGTCGATCAGGTCGTCGAAGGCCCGGTCGTAGACGTCCAGCGCCCGCATGATCGCCTTGCGCTCGGCCAGTATGCCCTGGCGCAGACGCTTGCGGACGTCGTCGAGGAAACGCTGGGTCTCGGCGTCGCGGTTGCCGGTGATGGTCAGGCGGGCGATCTCCCCGCTCACCGTCTCCAGCTCGGTCCACAGCCGGGTCAGCATCCACTTGTAGTAGAGGAAGCCCTTCCAGCTGAAGACGCCTTCCTTGAAGCTCTCGCCGTCCATGACCAGGGTTTCGCGCAGCGGCTCCAGCCGTTCGTCGACGTGGGTCGACAGCAGGGCCTCGACCAGGCGGGCGGCGTGGGCGCCCGGCGTGACCCGGCCGGTGTCGCGGTAGGCCAGGTTGATCAGGTGCGAGATCTGCACCGACACGAAGCTGTGCATCTGCTCCATGTCGGCGCTGGAGAGCGAGAAATAGGCCGACGACACCGACAGGCCGTGGCGGCGCAGGTGCTCGCGCAGCAGGAACGGGTCCAGCGAGGGGAGCTTGTCGATCAAGCGCAGGGTCGCGACGTCGCGCGCCATGTCGGTGTGCTCGTTGCAGGCCTCGCGCAGCAGGTCCACCCAGCCGCGCTGGCCCACGAAGAACGACTGGCCGCCCAGGCCCAGGTCGCTGCGCTCGAACGGGATGATGATCTTGGTGGCGTTCGGCCGGACTTCGTCGAACAGGAAGATGTCGTCGGTCCGCAGGCGGTGCTTGACCACCAGGGCGGTGTTGAGGATGCGGTTGCGGAACAGCGGCGCTTCGGCGTGTTCCGGCCGGTGGCCGCTGCGGCTCTCGATGGCCAGCAGGTTCAGGACGCGGCTGGTCGACGCCTCGCGGTCAAGCGCCCGCAGGCTGCGCGTCAGCCGATCCGCCTTGTTGGCGGACTTCATTAAACGACGCGCGACGGCCAACGACGGCGAACCTCCTTAGAGCCTTTAGCCTCACATGGATAATGTGAGGCGTCTAAAGGCTCTAAATCAAAAGTGCAGCGCGTGGCCGGCGCCGAAACCGCTCACACTTTCGGCTGCCACGCGCTGTGGAAGCCGCCGTCATAAGGCCTGGCCTGCTAAGCAATCGTAACTGGACCGTCGAAAAAGCGGGGCGGTCAGCCTTGGAACGGATCGCGCATCAGGATGGTGTCGTCCCGCTCGGGGCTGGTCGACAGCAGGGCCACCGGGGCGCCGATCAGTTCCTCGACGCGGCGCACGTACTTGATGGCGTTGGCGTTGAGGTCCTTGAACGAGCGGGCGCCGGCGGTGCTTTCGCTCCAGCCTTCCATCTCCTCGTAGATCGGCACGGCCGCGGCCTGGTCGCGCATGCCGGCCGGCAGGTAGTCGACGACCTTGTCGCCGATCTTGTAGCCGACGCAGATCTTCAGGGTCTTCAGGCCGTCCAGCACGTCCAGCTTGGTCAGGGCGATGCCGTCGATGCCGTTGATGGCGACAGATTGGCGCACCAGCACCGCGTCGAACCAGCCGCAGCGACGCGGACGGCCGGTGTTGACGCCGACCTCGCGGCCCACGGTCGACAGGTGCTTGCCGACCTCGTCGTCCAGCTCGCAGGCGAACGGACCTTCGCCCACCCGCGTGGTGTAGGCCTTGACGATGCCCAGCACGTAGCCCGGCCCCTTGGGGCCCATGCCCGAACCGGCGGCGGCCTGGCCGGCGACGGTGTTGGACGAGGTGACGAACGGATAGGTGCCGTGGTCGACGTCCAGCAGGGCGCCTTGCGCGCCCTCGAACAGGATGCGCTTGCCGGCCTTGTGGGCCTGGTCCAGCAGGCGCCAGGCCGGCTGGGCGTAGGCCAGGATCTTCGGCGCGATCTCCATCAGCTGGTCGAACAGCGCCTGGCCGTCGGCCTCGGGCAGGCCCAGGCCCCGGCGCAGGGCGCCGTGGTGGCTGAGCAGGCGCTCGATCTTCGGCTTCAGGGCTTCGGGGTCGGCCAGGTCGGCGACGCGGATGGCGCGGCGGCCGACCTTGTCCTCATAGGCCGGACCGATGCCGCGGCCGGTGGTGCCGATCTTCTGGGTCGAGGCGGCCTCGCGCGCCTGGTCCAGGTCGCGGTGCAGCGGCAGGATCAGGCAGGCGTTGTCGGCCAGGACCAGCAGGTCGGGCGTGATGTCCACGCCCTGGTCGACGATCTTGCCGATCTCGGTCAGCAGGTGCCAGGGATCGACCACCACGCCGTTGCCGATGACCGAGGTCTTGCCTTGCACCACGCCCGACGGCAGCAGCGCCAGCTTGTAGACCTTGCCGTCGACCACCAGGGTGTGGCCGGCGTTGTGGCCGCCCTGGAAGCGGACGACGACGTCCGCCCGGTTCGACAGCCAGTCGACGATCTTGCCCTTGCCCTCGTCGCCCCACTGGGCGCCGACAACGGTCACGTTGGCCATGTTCAGATATGCCTTATCACCTGCCGAAAGGCGCCCGCGGCCCTTCGACAGGACTCGGCGGCGGACGTTTCATCTCTTGTGATCGGCGTGACGGCCCTGCTGAAAAAGCGGGCCGCCCGGTTCAGAACTTGTAGACCAGCCGGACCCCGGCGTCGTCAAGCCCCTGGTTCTTGCCCTGGTGGAAGATCTGGCCGTTCGACAGGTGGACGTAGCTGAGCTCGCCCGACCAGCGGTCGTTGAACTGATAGCCCAGGGCCAGTTCCGGCTCGAACAGCACCTTCGACCCGAAGTCGATGCGGGTGTTGTAGAGCTTCAGGCGGCGGTCGATCTCGGCCTGGGTCAGGCCGGGCTCGTTGACCGGCGGCAGGCCGGTCTCGCCGTCGGTATAGGCCAGGCCCATGCCCGGACGCAGGTAGAAGCCGCCCGGCTTGCCCAGCTCGATATGCCAGTCGAAGCCGGCGGCCACGAAGTTGGAGGTGTTCTCGCTGTTGATCGAGATCATCGCGTGGACCTGCGGCTTGCCCAGGAAGCGCAGGCTCTCGATCTTGTCGGTGCGGTAGCCCAGGTGGATGTCGACGCCGTCCTCGCGGCCCGCGGCGCCCAGGCCGACGGCGTTCCCCACGAAGGTGACGTCGTGCTTATAGGCGCCGACGAAGACTTCCCCGGCGAAGGCGGGCGCGGCGACGGCCACGGCGACGCAGGCCGCGGCGGCGAACAAGGCTTTCTTCACGGAAGGCTCCCCAGCGATTTCGAGTGTCCTCTTACCTCCTGAACGGCGCCGCTCGCAAAGGGTTTCGGCGGCGCTTGGGGAGCGATAGAGGTTCCTGCATGAGCATCGCCCTGCCCGACATCCAAGCCGCCGCCGCCCGCCTCGAAGGCCAGGCCGTCCGCACGCCCCTGATCGAGAGCCCGGCGCTGAACGAACGCCTGGGCGGGCGGGTGCTGATCAAGCCCGAGACCCTGCAGCGGGCCGGGGCCTTCAAGTTCCGCGGCGCCTACAACCGGCTGTCCCAGCTGACCGACGCGGAACGCAGGCGCGGGGTGGTCGCCTTCTCGTCGGGCAACCACGCCCAGGGCGTGGCCCTGGCGGCCCAGCTGCTGGGCTGTCCGGCCCTGATCGTCATGCCGTCCGACTCGCCGGCCGTGAAGGTCGAGGGCACGCGCGGCTTCGGGGCCGAGATCCGCTTCTACGACCGCTTCACCGAGGATCGCGTCGCCATCGCCGACCAGATCGCCGCCGAGCGCGGCTGCGTGGTGGTGCCGTCCTACGATGACCCGCACATCATCGCCGGCCAGGGCACGGCGGGGCTGGAGATCGTCGAGCAGGCCCGGGCCCTGGGCCTGACGCTGGACAAGGTGCTCAGCCCCGTCGGCGGCGGCGGCCTGATCGGCGGCGTCTCCACGGCCGTGAAGGCCCTGTCGCCCTCCACCCAGGTCTGGGGCGCCGAGCCCGCCGGCTTCGACGAGACCCGCCGCTCGCTGGAAAGCGGCGAGCGCGAGACCATCGACCCCGACGCCCGCTCCTTCTGCGACGCCCTGCTGACCCCGATCCCGGGCGAGCTGACCTGGGCGATCAACAGCAGGACCCTCAGCGGGATCGTGGCGGTCACCGACGCCGAGGTCGCCGAGGCGATGCGCTACGCCTTCTCGGTGCTGAAGCTGGTGGTCGAGCCCGGCGGCTGCGTGGCCCTGACCGCGGCCCTGACCGGCAAGATCGACCTGAAGGGCCAGACGGCGGCCATCGTCTGCTCTGGCGGCAACGTCGATCCGGCGCTGTATGCGCGGGTGCTGAACGGGGAGATCTAGGGCCGGGGACATGCGCTCGCCGCGTGTCCCCAACAGATGCGGCGCGAGACCTGGGGACACGCACAAGTGCATGTCCCCGTCGGAGCTTCCCGTTCGCCGCAGCTAAGGCTAGGGTCCGCGCCAACGACCAAGATCTGCTCCAAAAGAGAGACCCGATGAAACGCCTGCTGCTCGCGACCGCCCTGATCGCCGTTCCCATGCTCGCGCACGCGGCGGATGCGCCGAAGATCGACCCCGCCAAGCTGTCGGCCCACATCAAGGTGCTGTCGTCCGACGAATTCGAGGGCCGCGGCCCGGCCACGGCGGGCGAGACCAAGTCGGTCGACTACATCGTGGGCGAGATGAAGGCCATCGGCCTGGAGCCGGCCGGCGACGTCGGCAAGGACGGCGCCCGCGCCTGGACCCAGGACGTGCCCCTGGCCAAGTTCGACATCAAGGGTCCGGTCAGCGCCCAGTTCACCGTCGGCGGCAAGGCCATCCCCCTGGCCCAGGGCGAGCAGATCGCCATCCGCGCGGCCATGACCAATGTCGACAGCGTCGCCCTCAAGGACGCCCCGATCGTCTTCGTCGGCTACGGGGTCAAGGCGCCCGAGCGCAACTGGGACGACTTCAAGGGCCTGGACCTGAAGGGCAAGGTCCTGGTGGTGCTGATCAACGATCCCGACTTCGAAACGGGTTCCGGCGACTTCGGCGGCAAGGCCATGACCTATTACGGCCGCTGGACCTACAAGTTCGAGGAGGCCGCCCGCCAGGGCGCGGCCGGCGTGCTGATCGTCCACGAAAGCGCCCCCGCCTCGTACGGCTGGGCCACGGTCAAGAACTCCAACACCAACACGATGTTCGACATCGTCCGCAAGGACCCGACCAAGAGCCACCCGCCGCTCGAGTCCTGGATCCAGCGCGACGTGGCCGTCGACCTGTTCAAGGCCGCGGGCCTCGACTTCGACGCCCTGAAGAAGCAGGCCCAGGGCCGCGACTTCAAGCCGGTGGAGCTGAAGGGTGCGACCTTCTCGGCCAGCTACGCGGTCGACCACGCGGTGATCACGTCCAAGAACGTCGCCGGCCGGATCAAGGGCTCGGCCCGTCCCGACGAGACGATCATCTACAGCGCCCACTGGGACCACCTGGGCGTCGGCCAGCCGGACGCCAAGGGCGACAAGATCTACAACGGCGCGATCGACAACGCCGACGGGATCGCCGCCATCCTGGAGCTGGCCCGCGCCTTCAAGAGCCAGCCGGCCCCGCAGCGCTCGATCCTGTTCCTGGCCGTCACCGCCGAGGAGCGCGGCCTGCTGGGCTCGGAGTACTACGCGGCCAACCCGCTGTACCCGCTGTCCAAGACCGTGGCCGACCTGAACATCGACGCCCTCTCGGCGGCCGGTCCGGCCAAGGACATCACCACCTCGGGCGACGGCAAGGTCGACCTGCAGGACCTGCTGGTGGCCAAGGCCAAGGCCCACGGCCGCTACTTCACGCCCGACCCGTCGCCCCAGGCCGGCCACTTCTACCGCTCGGACCACTTCCCGTTCGCCAAGCGCGGCGTGCCGGCCATCTCGGTCGGCTCGGGCGAGGACCTGGTCCAGGGCGGCAAGGAAGCCGGCCAGAAGGCGGAAGAGGACTACACCGCCAACCGCTACCACCAGCCGGCCGACGAATGGTCGGCGGACTGGGACCTCAGCGGCCAGGCCCAGGACATCGGCCTGTTCTACGAGGTCGGCGCGGACCTGGCCAATTCCAAGACCTGGCCGGAATGGCAGGCGGGGTCCGAGTTCAAGGCGCTGCGCGACACGACCAAGGCCGACCGGAAGTAACCATCCTACCGTTGTCATCCGGGAAAGCGCGGAGCGCTTGTCCGGGACCCAGGGGCGGCCGCACCGCATTCGCCCAGTCCCCTGGGCCCCGGACAGCCCCTGCGGGGCTTCCGGGATGACAACCGTCTTCGAGCGTATCCAAGAGCGCCCGCCGCCCTCCGTGACGGGCGAGGTATCCAAATGACAGCCTCCGTCTTCGACCTGTTCAAGCTGGGCGTCGGCCCGTCGAGCAGCCACACCATGGGGCCGATGACGGCCGCCGGCCTGTTCGTCGGGCGGCTTCGCGACGCCGGCAGGCTGGCGTCCGTCGCCCGGGTCGAGACGCGGCTCTACGCCTCCCTGGCCCTGACCGGGCGGGGCCACGCCACCGATCGGGCGGTGATCCTGGGCCTGATGGGCTTCGTGCCGGCCGAGCTCGATCCCGACGCGGGCGAGGCCGCGCTGCTGGAGGCCAGGGCCAGCCAGTCCCTGAAGCTGGGCGGCGACCATCCGATCGTCTTTGACGAGGCCCGCGACATCGTCTGGGCGGGCCACGAGCGCCTGCCCCAGCATCCGAACGGGCTCACCTTTACGGCTTTCGACGCCGCTGGCGTCGTGCTGGCCGAGCGGACCTATTTCTCGATCGGCGGCGGCTTCGTGCGCGACGAGAGCGAGATGGGCCGCAACACCCCGCCCGAGCCGGGTCCCGAAATCCCGCACCCGTTCGAGAGCGGCGCCGACCTGCTGCAGCGGGCCGCCGACGCGGGCCTGTCGATCGCCGGGGTCATGGGCGCCAACGAATTGGCGCGGATGGACCAGGACCAGCTGGACGCGGGCCTGGACCGCATCTTCCAGGCCATGGAGGCTTGCATCGAGCGCGGCATGCGCGAGACCGGGACCCTGCCGGGCGGCCTGACGGTCAAGCGCCGGGCCCGCCAGATCCACCAGACCATCCAGGGCCGCCTGGAGCGCCAGATCAGCGACCCGCTGGCGGCCATGGACTTCGTCAACCTGTGGGCCATGGCGGTCAACGAGGAGAACGCCGCCGGCGGTCGGGTGGTCACCGCCCCGACCAACGGCGCGGCCGGCCTGATCCCGGCGGTGCTGCGCTTCTACCACCGCTTCCACAACGGCACGCCGCAGGGGGTGCGGGTGTTCCTGCTGACGGCGGCGGCGATCGGCGCGCTCTACAAGCGCAACGCCTCGATCAGCGGGGCCGAGGTGGGCTGCCAGGGCGAGGTGGGCGTGGCCTGCTCCATGGCGGCGGCCGGGCTCTGCGCCGCCCTGGGCGGGACCAACGACCAGATCGAGAACGCCGCCGAGATCGGCATGGAGCACAACCTCGGCCTGACCTGCGACCCGATCGGCGGCCTGGTCCAGATCCCCTGCATCGAGCGCAACGCCATGGGCGCCATCAAGGCCATCGACGCGGCGAGGCTGGCGCTGCTGGGCGACGGCCAGCACTCGGTGTCGCTCGACAAGGTGATCGCCACGATGAAGCGCACCGGCGAGGACATGAACGAGATCTACAAGGAGACCTCGCTGGGCGGGCTGGCGGTGGGGCTGTCGGTCAACCGGGTGGAGTGTTGACCACTTGCCCCCTACGGATCGCTTCGCGATCGTCTTCCCCCAGAGGGGGAAGAGCCTAAGCGAGAAGGCTCCGCCCCCAATGGGGGCGGACAGGCGGCGAAGCCTCCAGGTGGGGGCAAGTCGGCAACCGCACGTCACATCCGACCGTTAAGCCTCACCATTCCCACCGTCGGAGCTCCTCATGCGCCTCGCCCTGACCACCGCCGCCCTGATCACCCTCGCCGCCTCCGCCGCCCAGGCCTCGACGCCCGGCTCGTGGAACGACCTGCGCGTCCGCTCCGACAAGGCCTGCATCGCCGCCGCCCAGGAGCTGCGCAACGTCCGCATCACCGCCTATGGCGACACCTTCCAGTCGGTGACCGTCTCCAGCCTAGAAGGCGTCTACAGGCCCAAGCACATGAAGGGCGCGCGCGGCAAAGCCACCTGCGTGTTCGACAAGCGCAGCGGCCGCGCCGAGGTGCAGGAACTGCAGGTCCGCCGCTAGCGACCCGCGTTTTCCCGCTTGCCTGTTCTCGCCCGCCTCGCCTAGGGTGCGCCGCGAGAACAGGAAGGGAACACTCATGTCCGGCATCATTCGCACCGGCATCGGCGGCTGGACGTTCGAGCCCTGGCGGGGGACCTTCTATGCCGACGATCTCAAGCAGAAGGACGAGCTGAAATACGCCTCGTCCAAGCTGACCAGCATCGAGATCAACGGCACCTACTATTCCACCTTCAAGCCCAACAGCTGGCAGAAGTGGCGCGACGAGACGCCGGACGACTTCGTGTTCTCGGTCAAGGCCAGCCGGTTCTGCACCAACCGCCGGGTGCTGTCCGAGAACAACGACTCCATGACGAAGTTCCTGTCCCAGGGGCTGGAGGAGTTGGGCCCCAAGCTCGGCCCCATCAACTGGCAGTTCATGGCCACCAAGAAGTTCGATCCGGTCGACTTCGAGGGCTTCCTGAAGCTGCTGCCCAAGGAGATCGGCGGCCGGCCGGCGCGCCACGCCCTGGAGGTCCGCAGCCCGACCTTCGCCTGCCAGGAATTCTACGACCTGGCCGCCAAGTACGGCGCGGCCATCGTCTACGCCGTCGACGACGAGGAGCCGACCTGGCCCTGCATCGACGAGCCGACCGCCGACTTCACCTACGCCCGCCTGATGTCCAGCAAGGCCGACGAGCCGACGGGCATGAGCTCGGACGAGCTGGACGCCATCGCCAAGCAGACCCAGGGCTGGGCCCAGCGCGGCGACGTCTTCGCCTACTTCATCGCCGGGGCGAAGGTGCGCAATCCGCACGCGGCCATGGCGCTGATCGAGAAGCTGAAATAGGCCGAGCCCGGAACGGGGGACACACACTCACCCAACGGCCTCGGCCAACCTGGCAAGGCTTCACCGTGAGTGTGTGTCCCCTCCTTCGCGCTAGGCCCGCGCCGGTTCGCCCACGACCTCGGCCGGGTTCTCCAGACACCCCAACGCCCTAAGGCTGGCCGCCACCGCCGCGTCCAGCGGCGTGTGCGGGACCTCGCCCAGGAACGCGCGGAGCTTGCGGTCGTCCAGCACCAGCGGCTCGCGCCACAGGTAACGCATCTCGGCCATCTCGCGGAACAGCGGCACGACCGGCGACAGGGCCGCGACCAGCCACCAGGGGAAGCCCATCACCGGCAGCCTCGGCCGGCCGGTCACCCGCCGCACCGACTCCGCCATCTCGCCCCAGCCCAGCAGGTGGCCGCCGAAGTGGAACATCTCGAACGCCCCCAGGCGCTCGGAGCGGTCCAGGATGCGGGCCATGGTCTCGGCCAGGTCCGGCAGATAGGCCCAGGCGTGGGCCACGCCCCGGGTCGCCGGCTCAGTCACCGATTTCACCGGCGCGCCCGGCTTGATCACCATCTGCCCGAACCAGTTGTTGCCGGCGTGGGGTCCGAAGAAGTCGCCGGCCCGGACGATCAGCACCGGCGTCCCGTCGGCCGACGCCGCCTTCAGCCGCCGCTCCATCTCGACCCGGATCCTGCCCTTGCGGGTGGTCGGGGCCTGGGGCGCGGTCTCGTCGACCAGGGGGAAGGTCTCCAGGCCGAAATTGTAGACCGTGCCCGGCAGCAGGATACGCGCCCCCTCGGCCTTGGCCGCGGCGATCGTGTTGTCCAGCATCGGCAGCACCAGCTTGCCCCAGTTGCGATAGCCGGGCGGGTTGGCGGCGTGGACGATCAGCCGGGCACCCTGGGCGGCGCGGGCCACGTCGGCGGCGACCATGGCGTCGCCGGCTGCCCACTCCAGCCCCGGTCGGGCGGGCATGGGACGGCGGGTCAGACCGCGCACGGTCCAGCCGTGACGGGCCAGGGCGGCGGCGACCTCGCCCCCGATGCCGCCGGCCGCGCCGACCACCAGGGCGATGCAGTGCTTGTTGGAATTCATGTCCGTCTCCCGTTCTGGTGACCGAAAGATCGCTCGCGGCGCCCCAAACGAGAATTGACGAACACTCTTGATCTGCCATGCATAAATGCATGAGCGACCCCGACTGGAGCCTATACCGCGCCTTCCTGGCGGTGATGACCGAGGGCAGCCTGTCGGCCGCCGCCCGGGCCCTGGGCCTGACCCAGCCGACCCTGGGCCGCCAGGTCGCCGAGCTGGAGCGCGGCTTGGGCGTGGCCCTGTTCACCCGCTCGCCCCAGGGCCTGAAGCCCACCGACGCGGCGCTGGACCTCCAGCCCCACGCCCAGGCCATGGCCACGGCGGCCGGCGCCCTGGTGCGCGCGGCGTCGGGGGCCGGCGACACGGGGCGCGGCGTGGTCCGCGTCACCGCCAGCGAGATCATCGGCGCCGAGGCCCTGCCGCCGATCCTGGCCGACTTCCGGCCCAGGCATCCGGGCGTCGCCGTCGAGCTGTCGCTGGACAACCAGCAGCAGGACCTGCTGCGCGGCGCGGCCGACATCGCCGTGCGCATGGTCCGCCCCACCCAGGACGCCCTGGTCGCCCGCCGGCTGGCCGACACCCATCTGGGCCTCTACGCCCACCGCCGCTATCTCGAGGCCGAGGGCGTCCCCGCCACCGTCCACGACCTGAAGGGCCACGCCCTGGTCGGCTTCGACCGCGAAACGCCGTTCCTGCGCGGCCTGATGCAGCGCCTGCCCATCAGCCGCGACGACTTCACCCTGCGGGCCGACAACGACCTGGCCCAGCTGGCCGCCATCCGCGCCGGCTGCGGGGTGGGCTTCATCCAGCACGGCATCGCCCGCCGCGATCCGGCCCTGGTCCCCGTGTGCCCCGGCCAGATCGGCTTCCGCCTGGAGGTCTGGCTGGTCATGCACGAGGACCTGCGCGCCACCCCGCGCATGCGCGCCCTGTTCGACCACCTGGCCGAGGGCCTGGCCGCCTTCCTGGCGACGTCGCAGCCGTGAGCGTGGATCACGGACTGGAAGCCGACCGCCGAGTCGGGCCACTAAGCCGGAGCTTCGACGTCGGGGGATGAGGATGAGGATTGCGAGCGCTCTGGCCGTATCGGCCGTCTTGGCGGCCGGAACGGCCGCGGCCCAGGACGCGCCGTCGGCGCCCCTGCCCGCCCAGGTCAAGGCGCTGGAGGGCTGCTGGCGCGGAACGGGCGAGGTGATGGGCAAGCCGGTGACGCTGGAGCTGACGGCCAGGCCGGCCGCCCTGGGCGCGCTGTTCGTGATCGAGACCCGCAGCCAGGCCAAGGCCGACCCCGCCGACCGCTACGCCGCCCACCTGGTGATCGGCGCCAAGGCGCCCAAGGGCGCGTTCCCCGCGATGCTGACCGGCTACTGGGCCGACAGCTTCGGCGGCGACTACACGGCCACCGGCGCCGGCGCGGTCCGCGAGGACGGCTTCGAGCTCTCCTACAGCTATCCGCCCTCCAGCTTCCTGAACCGCTGGACCCTGACGGGCGACAAGCTGGCATGGACGATCACCGCCCGCGAGGGCGACAAGACCCAGGCCTTCGCCAGCTACCAGGCGACGCGCGCGGCGTGCCCGGCCCCTTAAGGACGTCGACGGAAAACATGGTTAACCGAACCTCAACACCGGCGCGCTAGAACCGGCGGCATGCGCCGCGTCCTCGCCCTCCTGCTGATCGCCGCTGCCCTGACCGGGTCGGCCACGGCCCAGACCGCCAGGCCGACGCGCGTGGTCGCCCAGACCTCGGAGGCCGCTCCGGCCCAGGGCGACAGCCCGGCCCTGCCGCCGCCGCTGATCCCGCTGACCGGCGCGGCCCAGGGCCGCGATCCGGACCAGTGCCGGTCGGCCTGTAGCCGCACCTACTTCTTCTGCCGCGCCAATAGCGACGATGACGGCTGTCCCACCCAGTGGATGCAGTGCAAGTCGCGCTGCACGGCCACCTACTCGCCGCGCGCCGCCAACTAGCGTCTTGGGGCGGCTCAGCCAAACCCACTCGCTGACCTAGAGGCAGTTTGACGCCTCGCATAACGCTGATACGCTCACCTGAACAACGATAAGTCAGGGAGGCCCGCCATGGGCGGCCAAAGAGCGACCCCGGGGCGGCTTCCGAAGGTCTGCATCATCGGCGCGGGCTGCAGCGGCTTCACCACCGCCAAGCGGCTGAAGGACGCCGGCGTCCCCTACGACTGCTTCGAGGCCTCCGACGACATCGGCGGCAACTGGTACTATAAGAACCCCAACGGTCTGTCGGCCTGCTACGAGAGCCTGCACATCGACACCAGCAAATGGCGGCTGGCCTTCGAGGACTTCCCGGTCCCGGCCGACTGGCCCGACTTCCCCCACCACAGCCAGGTCTTCCAGTACTTCAAGGACTACGTGGCCCATTTCGGCCTGCGCGAGACGATCACCTTCAACACCAAGGTGCTGCGCGCCGAACGCACCCAGGCCGGCCTGTGGTCGGTGGTCCTGTCGACCGGCGAGACGCGGCTCTACGACGTGCTGATCGTCGCCAACGGCCACCACTGGGACCCGCGCGTCCCGGAGTATCCGGGCAGTTTCGACGGCCCCGCCTTCCACGCCCACGCCTACAGCGACCCGTTCGACCCGGTCGACATGCGCGGCAAGACCGTCGTGGTGGTGGGCATGGGCAATTCGGCCATGGATATCGCCAGCGAGCTGGCCCAGCGCCCGATCGCCGGCAAGCTGATCGTTTCGGCCCGGCGGGGGGTGTGGGTGTTCCCGAAATACCTGAACGGCAAGCCCTCGGACAAATCGGCCATGCCGCCGTGGATGCCGCGCAAGCTGGGGCTGAAGATCGTCCGCTCGCTGATCCGCAAGCATGTCGGCAAGATGGAAGACTACGGCCTGCCCAAGCCCGACCACGAGCCGCTGGAGGCCCACCCCTCGGTCAGCGGCGAGTTCCTGACCCGGGCCGGCTGCGGCGACATCACCTTCAAGCCGGCGATCAAGGCGCTGGAGGGCCGTAACGTGCGGTTCGCCGACGACAGTGTCGAGCGCGTGGACGTCATCCTGTTCGCCACCGGCTACAAGATCAGCTTCCCGTTCCTGGCCGATCCGGCCCTGGTCCCCGACGCGGATCACAAGCTGGCGCTGTTCAAGCGGATGATGAAGCCGGGCGTGCCCGACCTCTTCTACATGGGCCTGGCCCAGGCCCTGCCGACCCTGGTCAATTTCGCCGAGCAGCAGTCCAAGCTGGTGGCCGAGTACCTGACCGGCCGCTACGCCCCGCCGCCGAAGGCCGAGATGGAGCGCATCACCGCCAAGGACGAGGAGCGCCACACCGGCCAGTACTACGCCTCGGCCCGCCACACGATCCAGGTCGACTTCGGGGTCTACTGCGCCGACCTCAAGAAGGAGATCGCGGCCGGCGAGAAACGGGCCCGGGCGGCCGGCGGCACCCTGCCGGTCCCGGCGCGCGCGTCGGAATCCTTGCCACTGGCGGCGGAATGAGGCTGAGATCATGACGGGGCGTCATCTGGGCCTCGCCACGAGTCGCGTCCGATGTCGAACATCGCCTACTTCCCCGCCCGTCCGCCCGCCGAGGACAACCGCCCCGGCAAGCGCGAACGCACCAAGGTCGCCAACCGCCAGTCGATCCTCGACGCGGCGCGGGCGGTGTTCGGCGAGCTGGGCTACGAGGCCGCCACGGTGCGCGACATCATCCGCCGCACGGGCTTGGCCTCGGGCACCTTCTACAACTACTACAAGTCCAAGGAAGAGGTGTTCGACGCCCTGGCCGACGACGGCGCGCGGCGCTTCCGGCCGATCCTGCGGGCCGAGTCCGACAAGGCGGCCGACTTCGAAAGTTTCCTGCGCGGCGCGATCCGGGCCTATTTCGACTTCCTGGAAGGCGAGCACGAGAGCTGGCGGGTCAACCGGCCGGCCGGCGAGATCTTCCCCCACGCCCGCGCCACGCCCGAGGTCCAGGCGGTGTTCGACGAGGTCCACGTGGCCCTGGCCAAGGTGCTGGAGCACGACCACGCCCCGGCCGTCGACCTGGACTACTTCGCCGCCGCCTGCATCGCCATCGCCCGCGAGGTCGGCGACAAGATGTTGGAGCGCCGGCCCATCGACGTCGACGGGGCCACCGACTTCGCCGTCCGGATGATCCTGGGCGGCCTGCCCGCCCTGCCTCGACCCTAGAGGCCCCGCCCCTCGAAACACCCGCCCAAACATAAGAACAAGACATAAGAAAGAGCCCGAATGGCCGACCCCGCCGTCCAGAAGTTCATCCTGAAAGCGATGATGTCGCTGCCCAGCCCGATCCTGCGGGCGATGTCGGGCGGCGGAACGGTCTACCGCGGCGGACGCACGCTGGACCCGCGCTTCCAGTTCCTGGCCGCGGCCGCCGCCAAGCTTCCCTCCATGACGACGCTGTCGCCGGACGAGGCCCGCGCCGCCAGCGCCCGGGGCCTGGCCGCCATGAGCGGTCCGCCCGAGCCGGGCGTGCGCAACGAGAGCCTGTCCATCGACGGGCCGAATGGACCCGTCAGACTGCGCGCCTATCGTCCGGCCGACCAGGACAGCAGCGCCCCGCTGATCGTCTTCGCCCACTTCGGCGGCGGGGTGATCGGGGATCTCGAGACCTGCCACGCCTTCTGCGGGATCCTGGCACGGACGGCGCGCACGGCGGTGCTGTCGGTCGACTACCGCCTGGCGCCCGACCACCGCTTTCCGACCGGCCTGGACGACGTGCTGGCCGCCTTTCGCTGGGGTCGCGACAACGCGGCGCGGTTCGGGGCCCTGCCGGGCGCGACGGCGATCGGCGGCGACTCGATGGGCGGCAACTTCTCGGCCATCGTCGCCCAGGAGATGAAGCGTCTGGGCGAGGCCCAGCCGGCCCTGCAGCTGCTGATCTATCCCGCCGTCGACGTGGCCAGCGAGACGCCGTCCATGACCACCTATGGCGACGCCTATCCGCTGAGCAGGCCGATCATGGACTGGTTCATGGGCCACTATATGGGCCCCGACGCCGACCCGGCCGATCCGCGCCTGTCGCCGGACAAGACCGCCGACCTGTCGGGCCTGGCCCCGGCCGTGGTGATCACCGCCGGCTTCGATCCCCTGGTCGACCAGGGCGAGGCCTACGCCAAGCGCCTGGTCGCGGCCGGCGTGCCGGTCACCTACCGCTGCTACGACAGCCTGGCCCACGGCTTCACCGCGTTCACGGGTGCGGTCCCGGCGGCCGATGCGGCGTGCCGGGAGATCGCGCGGCTGGTGCGGGCGGCGTTCGACGCGGCCAAGGCCTGATTCCCCACACTCCGCTCATCCCGGCAAAAGCCGGGACCCAAGCTGAATTGGCGGGAAGGCGCATGGCGGCTCGATCGATCACGGCCCATCCTGAAGCTCGGCTTGGGTCCCGGCTTTCGCCGGGATGAGCAGAGATTTTGGAGCTCAAGACGATGCGCGCCCTTGTCGTTGAAAACCTGAGCGAAAACTTCGCCGGCTGCGCGGTCCGGGAGGTCACCACGCCGACGCCTGGTCCGGGCGAGGTGCTGGTCCGCGTGCGCGCCGCCAGCGTCAACTTCCCCGACCTGCTGATGACCCGGGGCGAATACCAGTTCAAACCGCCCCTGCCCTTCACCCCCGGCCTGGACCTGGCCGGCGAGGTCGCGGCGCTTGGAGAAGGCGTCACCGACTGGAAGATCGGCGACGCCGTGGTCGGCGGGGCGCGGCTGGGTGGGTTCGCGGAATACGCCGTGCTGTCGGCGAGCGCGCTGAAGCCCAAGCCGGCCCGCCTGTCGTTCGCCCAGGCCGCCGCCTACGGCGCGGCCTATCTGACCGCCTATGTCGCCCTGGTCCGCCGGGCGCGGCTGGAGCCGGGCGAGTGGGTGCTGGTGCACGGCGCGGCAGGCGGGGTGGGCCTGGCGGCGGTGGACCTGGCCAAGGCCCTGGGCGCGCGGGTGATCGCCGCCTCGGCCTCGGACGACAAGCTGGCGCAGGTCCAGCGCCTCTACGCCCCCGACGCCGTGGTCAACGTGACCGGCGGCTTCAAGGACAAGGTGAAGGCGATCACCGGCGGCCGCGGCGCCGACGTGATCTACGACCCGGTGGGCGGCGACGTCTTCGACGAGAGCGTCCGCTGCATCGCCTTCGACGGCCGGCTGCTGGTGATCGGCTTCACCTCGGGCCGCATCCCGACGGTCTCGGTCAACATGCCGCTGATCAAGGGTTTCTCGGTGATGGGCGTACGGGCCGGCGAGTACGGCCGCCAGTTTCCCGAGAAGGGCCGCGAGAACGCGCGGGCGGTGTGGCGGATGGCTGACGAGGGCGTAATTCGGCCCCATGTGCATGCGGAGCTTGGCCTTGATCACTGGCGCGAAGCCTTCGACCTGCTGGCGAACCGGCAGGTCGTCGGCAAGGCGGTGATCCTCCCCGAAGCTTAGAGCCCTGACCAATCTTGTGATCCAGCATCTTGCCAGAACGAGTCTGATCGGCGCCTTGGCCGCGATCTCGATCGCCGCGCCCGCCCGGGCGGACGGGCCGCCCACGACCTTGCGGGATGTTCTCATCACATCAGTGGACGATACAAAGACGGGGTCAGGCTATCTGGTCTTTTGGGACAAGGTGACGGTCGAAACCCGAAGCGGACTATCGAAGGAATTGTTCTCGGTCAGCTTCGGCGCTGATCGCCTGCCAAGCCCGGGCGAGCGCTGCGACATTCGCTATCATCTCGGGCGCGGGGGCCTACTCTCCCGCCCGCAAGAGACCACGGACCCCGACTGGCTTGCGATGGACAGCTTCACCTGCGCCATGGCGCCCGGCGATCCCGCCCCGCCAAGCCCCTGATCCGACTCGTCTTCGTGTCGGACTCATGTTGACAGCGCCCGCCCGTTCCCTTATCCACCGCCCCTCACTCGCGGCGGCTTCGCGGCTATCGCGTCCCACTATTGTATTCGGAGCCACCTCGTGAAGCGGACATTCCAGCCGTCGAAGCTCGTGCGAGCCCGCCGTCACGGCTACCGCGCGCGTATGGCCACCAAGAACGGCCAGAAGATCGTCGCGCGTCGCCGCGCCAAGGGCCGTAAGCGCCTGACGGCCTAACAGCCTTCTCCCGTCTCTCTTCGGCGGGAAACTAGACCATGATGGAAGCCGCCCTTTCCTCGAACCAGGCTCTGCGCCTGCGCCGGAAAGGGCGGCTTTTTTCATGACCGAAGCCCAGCTTCCGCGGTCTCCGAAGATCGAGCGCCTGAAGAAGCGCCCGGACTTCCTGAAGGCCGCCAAGGCCCCCAACCTGGCGCGCGGCGCGGTGTTCCTGCAGATGCGTCCTCGCCACGACGACGACCCGCTGATCCGGGTCGGCTTCACCGCCACCAAGAAGATCGGCGGCTCGGTCGAACGGAATCGCGCAAAAAGACGCCTCCGAGAGGCCGCCCGACTGCTTCTCCCCCTTCATGGCCGCCCGTCTTGCGACTATGTGTTCATCGCCCGCGGCGGAACCGGCCAGCGGCCATGGGGGCGTTTGCTTGACGACGTTAAAACCGCGCTGATAAGCCTCGCCGCCGACCTCGATCGCGCGGGCCCGGGCCAGCCGCCTGCTCCGCACGCCCCCGCCGCGTCCGATTCCTCCGTTTCTGGTTAAGTCCCAACCCATGCAGAACGACACCAACAACAAGAACACGCTGCTGTTTCTCGTCTGCGCGTTCGCGATCCTGATCGGCTACCAGTTCTTCATCCTGGGCCCGCAGCAGAAGAAGCAGGAAGCCGAGCTCCGCGCCAAGAAGGCCGCCGAGGCCCAGGCCGCCCTGCAGCCCGGCATGACCCTGGGCGCCGACGGCCTGCCGCAGCCGCTGAAGCTGTCGCGCGACGCCGCCAAGGCCCAGAGCCCGCGCATCAATGTCGACACCCCGGCCCTCTCGGGCTCGATCGCCCTGAAGGGCGCCCGCATCGACGACCTCTGGCTCAAGCGCTACACCCAGACGTCGGACAAGAATTCGCCGCCGGTCGAGCTGTTCCGCCCCGAGGGCGCCGAGCACGCCTGGTTCGCCGACTTCGGCTGGGCCGGCATGGCCGGCATGACCGGCCTGCCCACGCCCAGCACGGTGTGGACCGCCGCGCCCGGCCAGGTGCTGCGCCCCGACACCCCGGTCGTCCTGACCTACGACAACGGCCAGGGCCTGGTGTTCACCCGCACCATCTCGGTCGACGCCGACGCCATGTTCACCGTGGCCGACAGCGTCCGCAACCAGGGCGGCGCGGCCGTGGCCTTGGCCCCCTACGCCTCGGTCCAGCGCCAGGGCATCCCGACCGAGGGCCCGCACGGCCTGGGCAAGACCCAGATCGTCTACGAGGGCGGCATCGGCGTCCTGGGCGGCATCGACGGCGTCAAGGACGGCAAGTACCTGCTGCAGGACCAGGCCAAGTACCCGAAGTGGAAGAAGGACAAGCCGGTCCAGGACAACCTGGAATCCAAGGGCGGCTGGATCGGCATGACCGACAAGTACTGGCTGGCGGCCCTGGTCCCCGAGCAGTCCGAGACCATCAAGGGCCGCTTCATCGTCAAGCCGGTCGGCGGCGTGGACATCTATGAGTCGGCCTTCACCGGCGCGCCCCAGTCGCTTGCGGCCGGCGCGACCCTGACCAACACCACCCGCCTGTTCGCCGGCGCCAAGACCGTGCCGCTGCTGACCCGCTACGAATACGGCGGCAAACCGGTGGTCTGGTGGCAGTTCTGGAACCGCCCGGCCAGTGTCATCCCCAGCTTCGACAAGGCCGTGGACTGGGGGATGTTCTCGGTCATCACCCGGCCGATCTTCAACATCCTGGAGATCTTCTACAAGCTGGTGGGCAACTTCGGCGTGGCCATCATGCTGCTGACCGTGACCCTGAAGCTGATCCTCTTCCCGCTGGCCGACAAGAGCTACGAGTCGATGGCGAAGATGAAGAAGATCGCCCCCGAGGTCGAGAAGCTGAAGGCCAAGCACAAGGACGATCCGGCGAAACAGCAGCAGGAGATGATGCAGCTGTACGCCAAGGAGAAGATCAACCCGATGATGGGCTGCATCCCCATGCTGGTCCAGATCCCGATCTTCTACTCGCTGTACAAGGTGCTGACGGTGACCATCGAGATGCGGCACGCGCCGTTCTTCGGCTGGATCGTCGACCTGTCGGCGCCGGAACCGACCACCCTGTTCAACCTGTTCGGGGCGATCCACTGGGATCCGGCCACCCTGCCGCTGCTGGGCGCCTCGATCGCCCACCTGGGCGTCTGGCCGCTGCTGTACGGCTTCACCATGTGGCTGACCACGGCGATGAACCCGCCGGCCGGCGACCCGATCCAGCAGAAGATCTTCCAGTTCTTCCCGATCATCTTCACCTTCACCCTGTCGGGCTTCGCCGTGGGCCTGGTGATCTACTGGTGCTGGAGCAACGTGCTGACGATCATCCAGCAGTACATCATCATGCACCGCTACAAGGTCGAGAACCCGATCGACAAGTTCATCGCCAGGCTGCGCGGCAAGACCGTCGAGGCCACCTGATGGACGAACTGGCCTATACCGACGAGGAGATCGAGGCCGCCCGCGTGCTGTTCGCCCAACCGGCGACCTTCATGATGGGCGCGGTCAAGATGGACGGCATGCCGGCTCCCAGCCTGCCGGAAGTGGCCTTCGCCGGCCGCTCCAACGTCGGCAAGTCCAGCCTGATCAACGGGCTGGTCGGGCAGAACCACCTGGCGCGCGCCTCGAACTCGCCGGGGCGCACGCGGGAGGTCAACTTCTTCGTGCTGGCCGAGAAGCTGCGCCTGGTCGACCTGCCGGGCTACGGCTTCGCGCGGGTGTCCAAGAGCATCGCCGACAAGTTCCAGGACCTGGGCCGCGCCTATCTGCGCGGCCGGGTGAACCTCAAGCGCGTCTACCTGCTGATCGACGCCCGTCACGGGCTGAAGGCGGTGGACGCCGAGGCCCTGGACGCGCTCGACATCGCGGCGGTCTCCTACCAGATCGTCCTGACCAAGGCCGACAAGATCAAGCAGGCCGAGCTGGACGCCACGGTCGAGAAGACCTTGAAGGCCATCGCCAAGCGTCCGGCGGCCTTCCCCAAGGTCATGGCCACCTCGTCGGAGAAGGGCTACGGCCTGCCCGAGCTGCGCGCCGAGATCGCCCGCACCTGCCTGAGCTGACCCGGGCGGGCTAGCGGCGAGCCGAAGCCACCACCCAGCGCGCGGCGCCCACCGTGATCGCGTCCTCGACGAGGCCGGTCGGCGTCTGGCCGAACCGGCGCATGGCCCGCATCCGCAGATCGAAGGTGACGAAGGCGGCCACGACGGCCGCCGTCGCGCCCAGGGCCGCGCCCGCCAGGGCCTGTTTGCGCGGCGCCAGCGCCGCGCCGGCCAGGCCGGCGGTGACTAGGCGCGCCAGGAGGCCCGCCGGCACGATACGGTCCGGCGCCGAGGCCAGCTTGTCGCCCCAGAGCTCGCCGCCCGCCAGGAGCTTGGAGCCGGCCGCGACGAGTGGGTCGCCCAGCCAGGACGGCGCGCCGTTGTCGCGCGGCAGCTCGCCACGATGGGCCGCGTCGCTGACCGCGGCGAAGGGCGTGATGGATCGCGCGCCGGCGACCAGTCCGATGAGGAACGAGTGGATCATGTCTCCTCAACCCCTCCGCCGCCGGTTCGATCCCGCTGCGCGCGCCGTCGCCGATTGCTATAGAGTCCGACGCAGGCTAAGAGCCCCGCCCTTTCCCCCCGAAGAACCGCTCATGACCCGTCACGAACTGAAGACCTGGCCCCAGTATTTCGCCGCCGTGCGCTCGGGCAAGAAGCGCTTCGAGATCCGCCGCAACGACCGGGAGTTCGCCGTGGGCGACGTGCTGGTGCTGCGCGAGTTCGATCCGGAGCAGGACGTCTATACCGGCCAGGTCGAGGAGCGGCAGATCACCTTCCTGCTGTCGGAAGAGGACTACGGCGTCATCCACGGCTTCGTGGCCATCGGCTTCGGCGAGGTGGTCCATCACGGCGACCTGCCCACGGACGGCGCCCTGACCGCCGGCCAGCTGGCCCACTGGCACGAGACGGCCTCGAACAACGCCGCCCTGCGCGCCCAGGACGCGCGCCGGGTGGCCCAGAGCTACGCCGCCCCCAACACCGGCCGCGCGGCCATGCCGGTCGCCGCCGACCGCCACAACGCCGTGGCCGAGGCCGCCGAGACCGAAGCCGCCTTCCATGCGGCGGCCGCGAAGATCGTGCGGGGGAAGTAGGGGTCACACGGGACCGGAATCAAAAAGGGGCGGACCAGCCGGTCCGCCCCTTTTTCGTTTCGCTCCGAGGCGTGGCTTAGGCCGCCTGGCTGACCTGGGCCGGGAAGACGTCGTCCATGCGCAGATAGGTGATCAGGCGGCTGTCCAGCGAGATGATCGCCTGGATGAAGCGCAGTTCGTCGGTCCCGAGGTCCGGAGTCGGCTGCAGGTGGTCGCGCGACACGGTGAAGGTCTCGCTGACCGCGTCGACCAGGATGCCGGCCAGGCGGTCCTGGCACTCGACCACGACGATGACGTGGCGGGTCTCCGGGACGGTGACGCCCAGGCCCAGGCGGTTGCGCAGGTCGATGACCGGCATGATCGCGCCACGCAGGTTGATCACGCCCTTCAGGAAGGCCGGGGCGTGCGGGATCGGGGTGGCCGGGGTCCAGCCGCGGATCTCGCGGACCGTCTTCACGTCGATGCAGAACTCCTGCTCGCCGATGCAGAACGAGATCAGCTCCAGGGCGGGTTCGGCGTGGTCGGTCATGGTCGGGTCCCGAGGCTCGAAAGGTCTTGCGGCGAAGGCCGAAAGCCGGTTTCGCGTCGTCTGCCACAAGAGCCCGACCGCCGTTTAATAACGGTTAATGCAAAGCTTACCGGGCGGCGTCGAATTGTCGCGCCAAGTCATAAATCCGCTCATCCTGGCGAATGCCGGGACCCAGATGGAATGGCGCGGAAGCCGACGCCAAGAGCGCGGCGCCGCTCCAGTCAGCCACTCAGATTCAGGATCTGGGTCCCGGCATTCGCCGGGATGAGCGGAACACGGATTATGGCTCCGAGGCCCCGATGTCGCCCTCGTCGGTCAGGTTGAACTCGTACCAGACGCCGTTCAGCACCCCGAAGGCCAGCGCCAGGCCCAGGCCGAGGATCCAGGTGAAATACCACATCGTCAGGTCTCCTCAGTACAGGGCCGGATCGGTCTTCAGGGCCGCCGTGCTGGTCCGGCCCCACAGCACCTTGAACACCCAGGCGGTGTAGAGCAGCACGACCGGCAGCAGCACGATCACCACCAGCAGCATGATGAACAGGGTCGAGGGGCTGGAGGAGGCGTTCCAGACCGTCAGGCTGGAATGGGCGTCGATCGTGCTGGGCAGGATGAACGGGAACATCGACAGGCCGACCGTGGCCACGATCCCCGCCGCCGAGGCCGACGAGCCGCCGAACGCCAGGGCCGCGGACCGCCGCCACAGGCCCAGCAGCGCCAGCAGCGCGCCGCCGAAGCCCAGCACCGGCGCGACCAGCATCCAGGGATGGCGGCCGAAATTGTCGAACCAGGCGCCCGGCGCGGCCACCGTGGTCGTGCGCAGCGGATTGGACGGTCCGGCGGGGTCGAACGCCCCCTCGATCCGGAAGCCCAGCCGCATGGCCAGGAGCCCTCCGACCAGGAACAGCAGCAGGGAGGCGATCCCCGCCCCGGTCCCGAACCGGCGGGCGCGGTCCTGCACCACGCTGCCGTCCTCGGCCTTCACCCCCAGCCAGGCCGCGCCGTGCAGCACCAGCATGGCCACCGACAGCAGGCCGCAGACCAGGGTGAAGGGCGTGAACAGGCCGAAGAAGGCGCCGTGGTAGGAAGCGCGCAGGTCGCCGTCCAGCTTGAACGGCGCGCCCTGCAGCACGTTGCCCACGGCCACGCCGAACACCAGAACCGGCACGAAGCTGCCGGTGAACAGCGCCCAATCCCAGGCCGAGCGCCAGCGCGGGTCCGGCCGCTTGGACCGGTACTTGAAGCCGACCGGCCGCAGGATCATCGCCACCAGCACCAGGAAGATGGCCAGGTAGAAGCCCGAGAAGCTGACGCCGTAGACCAGCGGCCAGGCCGCGAAGATCGAGGCCCCGCCGGTGATGAACCACACCTGGTTGCCCTCCCAGGTGGCGCCGACGGTGTTGATCACCATGCGGCGTTCCTCGTCGGTCCGGGCGACGAACGGCAGCAGCGCGCCCACGCCCATGTCGAAGCCGTCGGTCAAGGCGAAGGCGATCAGCAGCACGCCCAGCAGGCCCCACCAGATCATTCGCAGGGTCGGATAGTCGATCGGGAGTTCCATGATCCGGTGTCTCCTAAGCCACGGCTTCGCCGGCGGGGGCGGCCGAGCCCGACGGGAAGGCCTCCTGCTCGGCGAAGGGGCCCTTCTTGATGGTCTTCAGGATCAGCCCGACCTCGACCACCGCCAGGGCGCCGTACAGCAGGGTGAAGACCACGATGCTGGTCAGCAGTTGGGGCACGGTCAGGGTGGACGGGGCCAGGAAGGTGGGCAGCACGCCCTCCACCGCCCAGGGCTGGCGTCCCACCTCGGCCAGCACCCAGCCCAGCTCGGTCGAGATCCACGGCAGCGGGATGGCCGCCACCGCGATCATCAGGAACCAGCGGGTGTTCTGCCGGCGCAAGGACACCAGGACGAAGGCCGTGGCGAACAGGGCGATCATCAGGAAGCCGATGCCGGCCATGATCCGGAACGACCAGAACATCACCGGCACGTTGGGCACGGTCTCCCAGGCGGTCTTCTGGATCAGCGCCTTGTCGGCGGTCCGCGGGTCGGCCACGTGGCGCTTGAGCAGCAGGGCGTAGCCCAGGTCGCGGCGATGGGTCTCGAAGACGCCGCGCGCCGTCAGGTCGGTGGGGTTGGCCTTAAGGGTCTCCAGGGCGTCGTAGGCGACCAGGCCGCTCTCGATCCGCGTCTCGGCCTGGGCCACCAGCTCGAAGATGCCGGCCACCGGCCGGTCCAGGCTGCGGGTCGAGATCAGGCCCAGCACATAGGGGATCTTGATCTCGGCGTGGGTCTTTCGCTCCTTCAGGTCGGGGATGCCGAAGGCGGTCAGGCCGGCCGGGGCGGGCTCGGTCTCCCACATGGCCTCCAGGGCGGCCAGCTTCATTTTCTGGTTGTCGGTCAGGGCGTAGCCGCTCTCGTCGCCCAGCACGACCACCGACAGCGACGAGGCCAGGCCGAAGGCGGCGGCCACGGTCAGCGACCGCTTGGCGACGCTGACGAACCGGCCCTTCAGCAGGTAGTAGGCGCTGATCCCCAGCACGAAGACCGCGGCGATGGTGTAGCCGGCGCTGACCGTGTGCACGAATTTGGCCTGGGCCACGGGGTTGAAGACCACCGCCCGGAAGTCGACCACCTCCATCCGCATCGTGTCGGGATTGAAGGCCGCGCCGACCGGGTTCTGCATCCAGCCGTTGGCGATCAGGATCCACAGGGCCGACAGGTTGGTGCCCAGGGCCACCAGGAAGGTGACCAGCAGGTGCTGCACGGGCTTGAGCTTGTCCCAGCCGAAGAACATCAGCCCCACGAACGTGGCCTCCAGGAAGAAGGCCATCAGCCCCTCGATCGCCAGCGGGGCGCCGAAGATGTCGCCGACATAGTGCGAGTAGTAGGACCAGTTCATGCCGAACTGGAATTCCATGGTCAGGCCGGTGGCGACGCCGAGCACGAAATTGATGCCGAACAGCGTGCCCCAGAACCGCGTCGTGGTGCGCCAGATCGGCCGCTTGGTCATCACATAGACGCTCTCCATGATCACCAGCATGAAGGAGAGGCCCAGGGTCAGGGGCACGAACAGGAAGTGGTAGAGCGCCGTCAGGGCGAACTGCAGACGGGAAAGGTCGACGACGGCGGGATCCATGCAGCGCTCCGGTTGTCGTGGGCGATCGGTCGCGCCACGACTTTCCACCCCTAGACGCGTTCTGGCTAGAACGCTTTGATCAGGATCAAGGACGTTCCCGTTCCCTGCTCCTAACAACGGCCCATGCCCGTCAGTTTCACCGCCGACCTCGACGCCGTCGCGCGGCCCTGGCTGAAGACCCTGAGCAAGTCGGGAGGCGGACGCGCGGCCCGCACCGCGCCGCTGTGGCTGCTGGCCGACGTCCCTACCGCCATCGCCTTCGCCGCCGGACTGGCCCTGGGCGTCGACGCCCTGCCGCGCGGCCTCCCCGCCGCCGCGCCCTGGCTGGTCCTGATCGCCCTGGCGGCCGCCGCCCGCGGCCTGCTGGCCCGACGCGCCGCCCAGGCCGGGGCCCGCGCCGCCGCCGGGGTGAAGGCCCAGGCGCGCCGGGACGCCGCCGCCTCGGCGCTGGGCGGCCGCATCACCGGCGGCGAGGCGCTAGCGGCCGTGGTCGAGGGGGTCGAGGCCCTGGACGGCCACGTCGCGCGCTTCGAACCCGCCAAGCTGGCCGCCGCCGTCGCGCCCCTGCTGATCATCGCCGCCATCGCCGTGGCCACCCCTTTAGCGGCGGCCATCCTGCTGCTGACCCTGATCCCGTTCGGCCTGGTCATGGCCCTGGCCGGCGGGGCGGCGGCCGAGGAGTCGCGACGGCAGTTCCTGGCCCTGGCCCGGCTGTCGGGCCTGTTCCTGGACCGGGTCCGCGCCCTGCCCGTGGTGCTGGCCTTCCAGGCCGAGGGGACGGTGACCCGCGACCTCGGCGTCGCCGCCGACGACCTGGCGCGGCGGACGATCCGCGTGCTGAGGGTCGCCTTCCTGTCGTCGGGCGCCCTGGAGTTCTTCGCCGCCCTGTCGGTGGCCCTGGTCGCGGTCTATTGCGGCTTCAACCTGCTGCGGCTGCTGCCCTTCCCGGTTCCGGAGCAGCTGGACCTGAAGCGCGCCTTCTTCGCCCTGGCCCTGGCGCCGGAGGTCTACGCCCCGCTGCGCCGCCTGGCCGCCGCCTATCACGACCGCCAGGCCGCCGAGGCCGCCGCCCTGACCCTGGCCGCCCTGCCCGCCCCCGCGCCGCCCCCGCCCGCCGTGACGTTCGCGGCGCCGCCCGCGATCCGCTTCCAGGCGGTGACCGTGGCCTACGCCCCCGACGAGACCCCGGTGTTCGAGGGCTTCGACCTGGACGTCGCCCCGGGCGAGGTGGTGGCCCTGCTGGGCCCCAGCGGCAGCGGCAAGACCACCCTGCTGAACCTCCTGCTGGGCCTGGCGCCCTTGAGCGCGGGCGAGGTGGTCGTCGGCGGGGAGCGCCTGTCGCACCTGGGCTCGATCGCGCCTTCCGTCGCCTGGGCCGGACAGTCGCCCGTGGTGCTGCCCGGGACCCTGGCCGACAACCTGGCCCTGGCCCGCCCCGGCGCGACGCGGGACGAGATCGAACGCGCCGCCCGCGCCGTGGGCCTGGACGCCGTGCTCGCCGCTCGCGGCGGCCTGGACGCCCGGCTCGACGAGCGCGGCGGCGGGCTGTCGGGCGGCGAGCGGCGGCGGCTGGGCCTGGCCCGGGCCCTGCTCAAGCCCGCACCGATCCTGCTGCTGGACGAGCCGACCGCCGACCTGGACGCGGCGTCGGAACAGGCCCTGCTGTCGATCCTGGTCGAGGCCGCGAAAGGCCGCACGACCCTGATCGCCACCCATTCCGAGGCCGTCGCCGCCCTCGCCGACCGCGTGGTGCGGCTATGAGCGGCCCCCTCGCCGACCTGATCCGGGAGCAGCGGAAGCGCCACGCGGGCGGGCTGCGCCTGGCCGCGCTCTCGGCCGCGATCGTCGGGGCCGGGTCGGTGCTGCTGCTGGGCCTGTCGGGCTGGTTCCTGACCGGGGCGGCCCTCGCCGGCCTGGCCGGCCTGGCCGCGGCCCAGGCCTTCAACGTGCTGCTGCCCAGCGCCGGCATCCGCCTGCTGGCCATCCTGCGCACGGCCTTCCGCTATCTGGAGCGCCTGTCGGGCCACGCCGCCGCCCTCAAGGCCCTGGCCGCCATCCGTCCCGCGCTCTACGCGTCGTTGGCCGCCGCCCCGCCGGAACAGGCCCTGGCCCTGTCGCGCGGCGAGGCCTCGGCGCGGCTGGTGCAGGACGTCGACGCGGTCGAGACCCGGCTGGTCCGCCTGTCCGCCCCCTGGGGCGCGGCGGCCGCGGTCGCCGCCGGCCTCGCCATGGCCGCCCCGGCCAGCTGGGCGTCGGCCACCGTCGTCGCCCTGTCGGCGGCCGCCACGGTGCTGGGCGTCCGCGCCCTGGCCCTCCGCCTGACCGCCCACAGCGGCCCGGCGATCCAGCAGGCCGTCGGCGACCTCAAGGACGCCCTGGCCGCCTATGCCGCGGCCGCGCCCGAGCTGCGGGCCTACGGCGTCCAGGACCGCGCCGCCGCCGAGATCGCCGCCAAGGGCGCGCGGCTGGACGCCCTCAAGCAGAAGGCGGTGGCGGCCGCCGGCGGGCTGGCGGTGCTGCAGGGCGCGATCCTCGGCCTGGCCGTCGCCCTGGTCCTGGCCTTCGCCCACGACGCCGCCACGCCCCTGGCGGCCATGGCGGGCCTCGCCGCCGCCATGGCCCTGGAAGGCCTGGCCGGGGTCGGCAAGGCCTTCGAACAGGACGCCGGGGCCGACGCCGCGGCGGCGCGGCTGGACGCGGTGCTGGGGCATGCGCCGGGCGCGACAGACGCTCCGTCCTTTGCGGATCGGCCCAGTCTGGGCTTCGGTGATCTCACCCTCGAACCTGGTTCGCGGCTGGTCCTGACGGGCCCGTCGGGATGCGGCAAGACCACGGTGCTTGAGCGCTTGCTGGGCTTGCGCTCGTCAAACTCCGCTCATCCCGGCGAATGCCGGGACCCAGATGGAATGGCTTTGGGCCTGACGCCAAAGGGCGCTGAGCTACTCCAACCAGCCCCCCCGCCAGAGGATCTGGGTCCCGGCATCCGCCGGGATGAGCGGTTTTTGTGTGCGGGGCAGGAGCCAAGCGCACGCACGCGCGCCGCCTTCGCCCACGCCCCGCAGGACGCGGCGATGATCGCCGGGACGGTCCGCGCCAACCTCGCCCTGGCCGGCGTCCATGCCGACGAGGCCCTGTGGGACGCCCTGGCCGACGCCGCCCTGGAGGCCCGGGTCCGCGCCCTGCCCCGGGGCCTGGACACCTGGATCGGCGAGAACGGCGAGCGGCTGTCGGGCGGCGAGCGGCGGCGCCTCTCCCTGGCCCGCGCCCTGCTGCGCGACGCCCCCTGGCTGCTGCTGGACGAGCCCACCGAGGGACTGGACGCCGCGACCGAGGCCCTGGTCGTCGAACGCCTGGACGCGCGCCTGAAGCGCACCCGCCAGGGCCTGGTCCTGGTCAGCCACCGACCAGCTCCACGCGCCCTGTGTGAACGTGAACTGCCAATCGCGACGACGCGCGCTATAGGGTAGCCGACCTTGCGCAGCGGAGACCGCTATCACGTGATGACCACGGTTTCGGCCGGAACGCTGCACAGCGACCTGCGGCCCCGAGCCTATCTGACGGCCGTGGCCACGGTGCTGGCCTGCGCCCTGATCCAGGAAGCCCTGCCGCCCGGCTTCACCGCCCCCTCGGCCTTCCTGCTGTCGGTGCCGGCCGTGCTGATCAGCGCGGCGGTCGGCGGCCTGGCGCCGGGCCTGTTCGCCACCGTCCTGGCCGCCGGCGCGGTCTGGCTGCTGAAGGTGCGCGGCGTCCCCGACCAGGCGACGGCCCTGGCCAGCCTGGTGTTCGTGATGATCGGCGTCGGCATGTCGATCGGCGGCGGCTGGTTCCACGCCGCCCGGGCCCGCGCCGCCGCCATGACCCATCATCTGCAGTCGATCCTCGACTCGGCCCCCGACGCGGTGATCGTCATCGACCCCGCCGGGACCATGACCTCGTTCAGCCCCGCCGCCGAGCGCCTGTTCGGCTGGACTGCCGCCGAGGCCATCGGCCGGAACGTCAGCCTGCTGATGCCCGAACCCGACCGCGGCGCCCACGACGGCTTCCTGGCCCACTACAGCCGCACGCGCGAGAAGCGGATCATCGGGACCGGCCGAGTGGTGGTGGGCCAGCGCAAGGACGGCTCGACCTTTCCCATGGAGCTTGCCGTGGGTGAGACGCGCGGCGCGCGGCCCTTCTACACCGGCTTCATCCGCGACCTGACCGAGCGCCAGCACACCGAGGCCCGGCTGCGCGACCTGCAGACCGAGCTGGTCCACGTCTCGCGCCTGACCGCCATGGGCGAGATGGCCTCGACCCTGGCCCACGAGCTGAACCAGCCGCTGTCGGCCATCGCCAACCTGCTGACCGGCTCGCGCCGCCTGATCGAGCGCGGCCGCCCCGAGGACCAGGTCAAGGTCCGCGACGCGGTCGACAAGGCCTCGGCCCAGGCCCTACGGGCCGGCGACGTGATCCACCGCATGCGCGAGTTCGTGCGGCGCGGGGCCAGCGAGCGCGCGCCCGAAAGCCTGTCCAAGGTGGTCGAGGACGCCGCCGCCCTGGCGCTGATCGGCGTGCGCGAGCACCAGGTGACCACCCGCCTGCGGCTCGACCCCGCCGCCGACGACGTCTATGCCGACCGGGTGCAGATCCAGCAGGTGCTGGTGAACCTGATCCGCAACGCCATCGACGCCATGGCCGACTCCCCGCGCCGCGAGCTGGGCATCTCGAGCCGGCGGCTCGACAACGGCGCCGTGCAGGTCAGCGTCACCGACACCGGCTCGGGCATCAGCGATGAGTTCCGCGAGCGCCTGTTCCAGCCGTTCATGACCACCAAGGCCGAGGGCATGGGCGTGGGCCTGTCGATCTCGCGCTCGATCATCGAGGCGCACGGCGGGCGCATCTGGGCCGATCCGAACCCGAAGGGCGGGACCGTGTTCCACTTCATCCTGCCGCCGCGCAGGCCGGACGACGCAGAAACTGGGGATGTGACCGATGACTGAAGCCGTGGTCCACGTGGTCGACGACGACGAGAGCGCCCGCGAATCCCTGGCCTTCCTGCTGGAGGCCGCCGACTTCGAGGTGGTCAGCCACGCCTCGGCCCTGGCCCTGCTGGACGCCCTGCCCCTGGACGGGGCCGGGTGCGTGATCACCGACATGCGCATGCCCGACATGACCGGGCTGGAGCTGGTGCGCGAGCTGAACACCCGCGGCTGCCGCGTGCCGATCATCATGATCACCGGCCATGGCGACATCCCCCTGGCGGTCGAGGCCATGCGGGCCGGGGTGGTCGACTTCATCGAGAAGCCGTTCGGCGAAAGCCGGATGATCGACGCCCTGAACCGCGCCCTGGAGGCCGGCCCCAAACCCGCCGCGCCCCAGGCCTCCGACGAGGCGGCGGTCGTACGCCAGCGGCTGGAGACCCTGTCGGAACGCGAGCGCCAGGTGCTGGACGGCGTCGTCGACGGCCAGCCCAACAAGGTGATCGCCCGCGAGCTGGGCATCAGTCCGCGGACGGTCGAAATCTACCGCGCCAAGCTGATGGCCAAGATGCATGCCGACAACCTGGCCGCCCTGGTGCGCATGACCCTGTCCTCGCGGCGCGGCTAGGTAGTCCCCCTTAGGCGGAGGTCCCGACTGTACCGCTTGGCTCCGGCGACGGAGATTGGGCGGGCGATCAGATTGGGGAATTCGCCATGTTGTCCGTGATCCAGGCCCCCGCCACCACGCCCGTCCGCCAGCCGGCGGCGATCGTGCTGGACGGCCTGCACCTGAGCTTCGACCCGGGCGAGACGATCTTCGACGAAGGCCAGCCGGCCGACCGGGTCTACCAGCTGATCTCGGGCAGCGTGCGCACCTGCCGCATCCTGCGCGACGGCCGGCGGCAGATCGAAGCCTTTCACTTTCCCGGCGACGTGTTCGGCCTGGAGAGCGGCGAGGCCTATCGCGCGGCCGCCCAGACCCTGAGCCCGGCCCTTGTGCGGGTCATGCCCCGGACGGCGCTGGAGGCCCTGGCCCGCGAGCGCGGCGACGTGGCCCGCCGGCTGCTGGAACTGGCCACCGAGAGCCTGCGCCGCTGCCAGGACCACGTGCTGATGCTGGGCCGGCGCACCGCCTGCGAACGCGTCGCCGCCCTGCTGCTGGACCTGGCCGAACGCACCGGCGCCCACGCCCTGCTGGACGTGCCCATGACCCGCCAGGACATGGCCGACTATCTGGGCCTGACCATCGAGACCGTGTCGCGCACCTTCACCCAGTTCCAGCACGACGGCCTGATCGCCCTGCCGACGACGCGCAAGGTGCTGCTGCGCGACCGCGAGGCGCTGGAAGCGATGGTGGACTGAGGCGTTTCCGACCTCGCCCTTACCTTTCAGCCGTCATTCCGGGCCTTGTGCCCGGAACCCCTCGTACAGCTCGCAAGTGAAGCGCAAGCGGACCGCCAGCGGTCCGCCCCTCCCGCACCTGCGGCGGACAAAGGGGTTCCGGGCACAAGGCCCGGAATGACGGCGTGAAATATATGGACGTCAGCTGGAGCTGACGTTCATCCACACCGACGCCGTCTCGCCGGGGGCCAGGACCTTGATCCCGCTGTCCTGGCCGTTGAACGGGTCGGGGCGGTTGGCGACCGGTTCGGCGCAGACGAAGTCGGCGCCCGGCGGCGAATAGACGTGCAGCCAGCGGCAGTCGGGCGAAGCCGTCAGGGTCGTGCTCGCCCCGCCCGGCGCCGACAGGGTCGCGACGCCGTTCCAGCCCGTGTAGCAGTTGTCGATCAGTTCGGAGACCGCCGTCGGCGCGCCCGCCGCCCAGTCCGAGCGCCAAGGCCCCTCCACCCGGGTGGTCGGCAGGCAGTCGTCGTCGATCAGCCAGACGCCGGTCACGCCGGCCTGCAGCCGCTCGCCCTCGCGGGCGGGGAAATAGGGGTGGAAGCCCAGGCCCACGGGCATCGGCTCGGCCCCGGTGTTGGTCACCGCCAGGTCCTGCCGCAGGCCATGGTCGCCCAGGACGAAGCGCTGCTCGGCGCGATAGGCCCAGGGCCATTCGCCGGGGGCGTGGTCGAAGGCCAGCACCGCCTCGGTCTCGCTCGCCGACACGACGGTCCACGCCCCCCGCCAGGCCTGGCCGTGCAGGGCGTGCGGATGGTCGCCGAGGTTCGGGGCCAGGGCGACGTCGTGGCCGCCGAAGCTGAAACGTCCGTTCCGGATGCGGTTGCAGAACGGGACCAGGGCGAAGTTGCCGGCGTCCAGCACCTCGCGCGTCCCCGCCGGCGCCGGGCGCAGCACGTCGCGGCCGTCCCAGGTGAACCGGACCACAGAGCCACCGAGGGCGGGCAGGAGCTCGACGCGGGCGCGGGCGGTCTGCAGGACGACGGGGGCGACGTTCATTGGGAAGCCTCTTGGCGAAGACGGAACGCGGCCTGCCTACGCATATCGCCCAGTCGAAACAAGCGCCCTTCCCCGACGGCGCCCTCTAGGCGCGGCGAGACCCGCGTCGCATCATCCGCGAAACTTAAGGCGGAGCGGATGAACAGACCCCTGGACGGCGTGCGCATCGTGGCGGTCGAGCAGTACGCCGCCGGTCCCTACGGCACCCAGCTGCTCAGCGAGCTGGGCGCCCAGGTGATCAAGATCGAGGCCCCGTCCCTGGGCGGCGACATCAGCCGCGGCCTGGGCCCCTATTTCCTGGGCGACCCTTCCTCTGGGGGCGACAGCCAGTTCTTCCAGACCTTCTCGCGCGGCAAGCAGTCGGTGGCCCTGGAGATCAAGACCCCCGAAGGCCGCGCCGACTTCGAACGCCTGGTCGCCGGCGCCGACGCCGTGGTCAACAACCTGCGCGGCGACCAGCCGGAGAAGCTGGCGATCCGCCACGAGGACCTGAAGGCGATCAATCCCGCTATCGTCTGCGCCCATCTGTCCGCCTACGGACGGGGCAACAGCCGCGAGGCCTGGCCGGGTTACGACTATCTGATGCAGGCCGAGGCCGGCTTCATGACCCTGACCGGCGAGCCCGACGGGCCGCCGGTGCGGTTCGGCCTGTCGATGGTCGACTTCATGACCGGCTCGGTGTTCGCCCTGGGGATCGTCTCGGCGATCCTGAAGGCGCGGGCCGGCGGCGAGGGCTGCGACGTCGACGTGTCGCTGTTCGACGTGGCCCTGCACCAGACCTCCTACCCGGCGGTGTGGGCGATGAACGAGGGCCACCAGGTGGGCCGGCCGCCGCGCGGGGCGCACCCGTCGATCAGCCCGTCCCAGCGGGTGAAGACCAAGGACGGCTGGGGCATGCTGATGTGCCAGACCCAGCGGTTCTGGGAGGTGTGGTGCGACCTGATCGGCCGGCCCGAACTGAAGGCCGATCCGCGCTTCGCCGACATGCCGGCCCGCCGCGCCAACCTGGACGCCCTGACCCCGATCGTCGACGCGGTCATGGAGCAGCGGACCGGCGCCGAGTGGATGGCGTTCCTGGGCGGCCGCGTGCCGTTCTCGCCGATCGCCGACCTGGCCGATGCGCTGGACAATCCGTTCGTCCGCGAGGTGGGCATGCGCGACCACATCGACCATCCGGACCGGCCCCAGGGCCTGGAGATGCTGGCCTGCCCGATCAAGGTCGACGGCCGCCGGATGCCCGCCGCCCGCGCCCCGGCGCTGGGCGAGCACAACGACCTGCTGCTGGCCCCCAAGATCGCGGGGAGCGGCCGATGAAGCTCGACGGCGTCAAGGTCCTGGACCTTTCCCTGTTCCTGCCGGGGCCGATGCTGACCCTGATGATGGCCGACCACGGGGCCGACGTGATCAAGGTCGAACCGGTCGGCGAGGGCGAGCCCAGCCGCCACATCGGCCTGTCGACGGGCGGCCAGACGGTCTGGTTCCGCAACACCCATCGCGGCAAGCGCTCGGTGCAACTGGACCTGAAGAGCGCCGAGGGCCAGGCCGCGTTCTGGGCGCTGGCGGCCGAGGCCGACGTGCTGGTCGAGGCCTTCCGGCCCGGCGTGGTCGACCGGCTGGGCGTGGGCTACGAGGCGGTGAAGGCGGTCAATCCGGGGATCGTCTACTGCTCGATCAGCGCCTTCGGCCAGGAGGGCCCCTATCGCGACCGCCCGGCCCACGACCTGGCCGTCGAGGCCCTGGCCGGGCTGGTGGCGCTGAACGAGGGCCAGGACGGCAAGCCGGCCATGCCCGGCCTGATGGCCGCCGACGCCCTGGCCAGCCTGACCGCCCTCTCCGGCGTGCTGATGGCCCTGCTTCGGCGGGAGAAGACCGGCCGGGGCGACCACCTGGACGTCGCCATGCTGGACAGCCTGATGGCCTGGACGCCCAACGCCACCGGCCCGGTGTTCGCCGAGGGCCGCGCCAACGTCCCCAAGGCCGAGCGCTCGTGGGGCGGGGCGGCGATGTTCAATCTCTACGAATGCGCCGACGGGAAGTGGATCGTGCTGGGCGGCTCGGAGGTGAAGTTCGCGGCGAACCTGCTGGAGGCGCTGGAGCGGAGCGACCTGCTGGACTATGCGCGCCTGCCGCCGGGGCCGGGCCAGGAACCGCTGCGGGCCTTTTTCCGCGAGACGTTCCGCACACGGACGCAGGGCGAATGGGTGACCTGGTTCGAGGGCCGCGACGTGTGCTTCGCGCCGGTGCGGTCGTTGAAGGATGCCTTCGACGATCCGGCCGTGTCGGCGCGGGGGATGATCTCGCGCGACGCCGAGGGGAACGCCGTGGTGGGGACGCCGATCCAGTTCCGGGAGGAGCCGGGGCGGGTGGAGCCGAGGGCGCCGGGGCTGGATGAACATCGCGGCGAGGGGTGGCGCGCCTAGGCGTAGGATCGCACCCACTTGCCCCCTACGGACCGCTTCGCGGTCGTCTTCCCCCATAGGGGGAAGAGCGCTCCAGCGCGAAGGCTCCGCCCCCTACGGGGGCGGACAGGCGACGAAGTCGCCAGGTGGGGGCAAGTGTTCGCCGGCAGAGCCGCTGCGCCCTACCGCGCCGCCGCCACCACCTTCACCGCCGGCGCGTTCTCCCAGCCCCCGCCGAGCGCCAGGAACAGGTTCACCTGATCCGCCGCCAGCGCCCCGTCCGAGGCCGCCAACGCGGCCTCGGCGGAAGCGAGCGTCCGCTGGGCGTCGAGGCCCGTCAGGTAGGGGCTCTTGCCGGCGCGGTACAGCGTCTGGGCCTGGGCCTCGGCCGTCGCGGCCTCGTCCCGCGCCGATCTCAGGGCCGCGTTGCGATCCAGTTCGTGGGCGTAGACGGTGAGGCTGGTCTCGGTCTCGCGCAGGGCGTTCAGCACCGTGCCGTCGAACCGCGCCAGGGCCGCGTCGGCCCCGGCCTCGGCGCCGCGGATGCGGGCGTGCTCCCCTTCGCCCGGCAGGGTCCAGCTGATCAGCGAGGTCAGGCCCCAGCGGTTGGCGGGCGCCGTGCCGATGTCGGCCAGCAGACCCGTCGAGCCGCCGCCCAGGCCGAACGAGACGCTGGGATAGAGGGCCGCCGTCGCCACCCCGATCCGCGCCGTGGCCCCGGCCAGGCCGCGCTCGGCCGCGCGGACGTCGGGCCGGCGCTTGAGCAGGGCCGCGCCGTCGCCGACCGGCAGGGGCTGGGACAGCTTGGGCGGGCTGACGCAGGCCTCGACCTCGCGCGGGAACTGAGCCGGCGTCTTGCCGGTCAGGGTCGCCAGCCGATAGAGCGCCGCGCGGCGGCGGCTCTCGAACGTGGGCAGGGCGGCGCGCGACAGGTCCAGCTGGGCCTTGGCGCGGGTGACGTCCAGGCTGGTCCCGCGACCGGCGGCGACCAGCTTGCCGGTGACCTCCAGCGAGCGGGTCTGCAGGTCCACCGTGCGCTGGGCGACGGCCAGCTCGTGGCCGCTGGAGCAGGCCTCGACATAGGCCCGAGCGACGTCGGCGGCGACGCTGACCCGCGCCAGGTCCAGGGCCGCCTGCCCCGCCTCGGCGTCGGCGTGGGCGGCTTCCGAGGCGCGCTTGATCCGCCCCACCAGGTCGACCTGGTAGGAGACCTTCACGCCGACGTCGGCCAGGTTCTCGACCGGGAGTTGCTCGGCCAGCAGGAACTGCTCGCCCGACTCCCGCGAGTGGGCGGCGGCGGCCGAGGCGGAGGCCGAGAAGCCGCCGGCGTCGTCGGCCTCGGCGGCCACGGCGTGGGCCCGGGCCAGGTTGGCGGCGGCGACCCGCAGGTCGGTGTTGGCGGTCAGAGCCTCCTGCACCAGCCCGTTCAGGACCGGATCGTCATAGAGCTTCCACCAGCCCTCGGGCACGGGGGCCTGGCTGACCGCGGGGTTGGCGCTCCCGAGGAAGGCGCCCTGGGCCGAAGGCGCATTGACCTTGGCGGCAGTAGGGACCTTGTAGTCGGGGCCGACCGTCGTGCAGGCCGCCACGGCCGACAGCGAGGCGGCGGCGATCAGGATACGCATGACGCGCTTTTGCGGGCTCATCGGCCGGCTCCCGTCGCCACACCGCGCCCGTCCGCCTGGAGGACCGCCACCGTGGCCGTGCGGCCGGCGATCAACCGCAGGTCGGCCGGGGTCTGGTCCAGGGCCACCCGCACCGGCACCCGCTGGGCCAGGCGCACCCAGCTGAAGGTCGGGTTGACGTTGGGCAGCAGGTTGGCGCCGGCCACCCGGTCGCGGTCCTCAATGCCGGCGGCGATCGACTGGATGTGGCCCTTCAGCGGTTGGGCCTCGCCCATCACCCGGACGCTGACCGGCATGCCGATCCTCAGGCCCGACAGCTTGGTTTCTTCAAAATAGCCCTCGACCCGGAACGAGCGGCTGTCGATCAGGGCCAGGACCGGCTTGCCGG